>Ga0326597_10011356_pt1 | contig 11819 bp, 11 predicted proteins | sample RVTome_12_FD_203789 | JGI IMG/M metagenome (GOLD analysis project Ga0326597, IMG submission 203789) | Soil microbial communities from uranium-contaminated site in the Upper Colorado River Basin, Wyoming, United States - RVT100D185 | ecosystem: Environmental > Terrestrial > Soil > Contaminated >...
GGTAGACTCCGATCGCTGACCAGGAAGGATCCTCGCAGTACGCAGTACGCAGTACGCAGCACGCAGCACGCAGCACGCAGTACCCAGTGCCCAATTCTCACCCCCTGCCCCGACTTTCCTGCACAATCTCCCCCTGCCCATGTCCTCCCAAAGCCCCCTGAACCGGAAGATCGCCGACCGCCTGCGCGAGGCCGCCGACCTGCTCGAGCAGCAGGCGGCCAACCCGTTTCGCATCGGCGCGTACCGGCGTGGGGCCGACACCATCGCCGGCCTCGACCGTGATGTCGGCACGATCCTCGAGACCGAAGGGCTGGATGGGCTCGAGGCGCTGCCGCATGTCGGGCGGGGCATCGCCGCCGCGGTGGCGGAGATCGTGCGCACCGGCGGCTGGACGCAGCTCGCGCGCCTGCGCGGCGCGGTCGAGCCCGAGAGGCTGTTCCAGGCCATGCCCGGCATCGGGCCGGCGCTGGCGCGGCGCATCCACGACCGGCTGGACGTCGACACGCTGGAGGGCCTGGAGATGGCCGCCCACGACGGCCGGCTCGAGCACGTGCCCGGGATCGGCCACCGCCGCGCGATGGCGGTCCGCGCCACGCTGGAGAGCATGCTGGGGCGCGTGCGCGCCGCGCGCCCACAGCCGGCCGACGGCCCGCCCGTGGACGTGCTGCTCGCGGTGGACGCCGAGTACCGCGACAAGGCCGCCGCCGGCGCGCTGCCCACCATCGCCCCGCGGCGCTTCAACCCCGACGGCAGCGCCTGGCTGCCCATCCTGCACACCGAGCGCGGCGGCTGGCACTTCACCGCGCTGTACTCCAACACCGCGCGCGCGCACGAGCTCGGCCGCACGGGCGACTGGGTGGTGCTCTACTTCTACGACGACCACCACCAGGAGGGCCAGCACACGGTGGTCACGGAGACCCGCGGGCCGCTGGCGGGAAGGCGCGTGGTGCGGGGGCGGGAGGGGGAGTGCCGGGAGTATTATTACGGGAGAGGCGAGGGCTGAGGAGCGAGAGGAAAGAGCGATAGTCCGAGTGCTGAGTGCCGAGTGCCGAGTGCCGAGTATCGGCTGCCGCAGGACGCAGACCGTAGACCGCAGTCCAATTACACCATCAAACAATTCCCCATGCCTTCCACCATGAGACTGACCCTGATCATCAACGACACGACCATCGCGGTCACGACCGAACCCGAACGTCCCCTGCTGTGGGTGCTGCGCGAGGCGCTCGGGCTGACCGGGACCAAGTACGGCTGCGGCGTGGGCGTGTGCGGCATCTGCACGGTGCTGATCGACGGCGAGGCGAAACGCGCGTGCGTGGTGCCGGCGGCGGAGGCGGCGGGCCGGCGCGTGACCACCATCGAGGGGCTGGGCGACGATCACCGCCTGGTGCGGGCGTGGATCGCCGAGCAGGCGCCCCAGTGCGGCTACTGCCAGCCCGGTCAGATCATGGCGGCGGAGGCGCTGCTGGCGCGCACGCCCCGGCCCTCGGACGGCGACATCGACGACGCCCTTCACGGCGTGCTGTGCCGCTGCGGCGCCTACCAGCGAATACGGCGCGCGATCCACCGCGCGGCGCGCGAGGCGCCGGCCGGCCCCGTGGAGCCGGCGCCCCGCCCGGCCGCGCGCCCCGCCGCCCGGCGTCATCGCTTCGATCCGTGGATAGCGATCGCCGAGGACGGCACCGTGTGGGTCACTGTGGACCGCTCTGAGATGGGCCAGGGCGCCAACACCAGCCTCGCACTGCTGGTGGCAGAGGAACTGGAGGTGCCACTGGGCCACCTGCGCACGGAGTTCGCGCCGGCAGCGCACCGGTATTACAACCCGCGGCTGGGCGACCAGATGACCGGCGGCAGCACCAGCACACGCGCCGCGTGGGTTCCCCTGCGCACGGCGGCGGCCGCGGCCCGCCAGCGCCTGCTGCGCGCCGCCGCGGCGGCCTGGAAGGTGCCGGTGAAGGAGTGCCGGGCGGAGGACGGCGCCGTGCATCATGCGCCCAGCGGTCTGCGGGCGGCCTACGGCGAGCTGGCGCCGGCCGCCGCCCGGTACGCGGCGCCGAGGCGGGTGCGGCTGAAGGATCCCGTCGAATACCGGCTGCTCGGCCGAGCCATCCCGCGGATCGAGGTCCCGGAGCTGACCACCGGCCGCGCGGTGTTCGGCATCGACGTGCAGCGTCCGCGGATGCTCAGCGCGGTCGTCCTGCGCTGTCCCGAGTTCGGCGGCCGGCTGCGGCGCTGGCGCGGTGAGCGCGCGCTGCGGGTGCCCGGTGTGCGCCGCGTGCTCGAGATCGACAGCGGCGTGGCGGTGGTGGCCGACGACGCCCACGCCGCGCTGCTCGGGCGTGAAGCGCTCGATGTCGGATGGCTCAGCGGCGAGCACGCCCGCCTGGACGACGCCGCCATACGTCTGCGGCTGGAAGGCGCCGCGCTGCGCAACGGCGACGCCTGGAAAACACGGGGCGACACCGGCCGCGCGCTGCGCGGCGCGCAACGGGTGATCGAGGCCGTCTACGACACGCCGTACCTCGCGCATGGCACCCTCGAGCCCATGAACTGCGTCGCGGAGGTGCGCCGCGACCGCTGCGACGTCTGGACGGGCACGCAGTGGCAGACCGGGGCGCAGGCGGCCGCCTCCGGGATCACCGGCCTGCCCAAGCGCCGGGTGCACGTGCACACGACCTTCCTCGGCGGCGGTTTCGGACGACGCCTGGAAGTGGACTTCGTGCGCGAGGCTGTGCAGATCGCTGCGGCGCTGGACGCGCCCGTGAAGCTGCTGTGGACCCGCGACGACGACATGCGCCACGACTTCTATCGGCCGGCCAGCCATACGCTGCTGCGCGCCGGTCTCGACCGCAGCGGCCTTCCGGTGTCATGGGAGCAACGCATCGTCGGACCCGCGGAGGCGCTGATCAACCTGAGCTTCCCGTACCGCGTACCCAACGTGCATATCGAGCGCATCGAGGAGGACCCCGGGGTGCCCACAGGGGCGTGGCGCTCGGTGGGTGCGTCGCAGAATGCCTTCACGATCGAGTGCTTCATGGACGAGATCGCCGCCGCCAGCGGGCGCGATCCGCTGGCTCTGCGCCGCGCCCTACTCGCCGATGCGCCGCGTCACCTAGCGGCGATCGAGCGCGCCGCGGCGGCGGCCGGCTGGGACCGGGCGCTGCCCGCGGGGCGGCACCGCGGGCTGGCGGCCTACAGCGCCTTCGGCAGCCACATGGCCGAGGTCGCGGAGGTGTCGGTGGACCGCGGAGCGGGACGGCTGCGCGTGCACCGGGTGGTCGCCGCCATCGACTGCGGGCAGACCGTGAACACCGACGGGCTCCGGGCACAGATCGAAGGCGGCGTCGCGTTCGGGCTGTCGGCTGCGCTGCGCGAGCGGATAACGCTTCGCGACGGCTGCGTGCAGGAGGCGACGTTCGAGGACTACCCGATCCTGACCATCGACGAGATGCCCGAGGTGGAGGTGCACATCGTCGACAGCCGGGAAGAGCCCGGCGGCGTCGGCGAACCGCCGGTGCCGCCGATCGCCCCGGCGGTGGCCAACGCCGTGTCGCGGGCCATCGGCTGCCGCGTGCGGGCGCTGCCCATCCTGGCGCACCCCCTGCTCGGCGGCGGACGCTGAGCACGCTTCGGCCGCGGACACCGCTTTCGTGCGCACCGTCATAGAGACCCTGCTTCCCATTTTCGGGATCGTGTTCCTCGGCTTCGTCGCCGCCCGCCGCAGCGCCCTGCACCCCTATGCGGTGCAGGGCCTGTCGGTGTTCGTGTTCAACTTCTCGGTTCCGTGCCTGCTGTTCCGCAGCCTGGCGCGGGCGGAGCTGAGCGAGTCGCTGCCCTGGAGCTTCCTGGCCGCCTACTACGTCGGCGCGGTCGCCGTGTTCGCCGGGGCGGCGCTCGTGAGCCGGGTGTTGTTCCACCGCCCTCCCGTCGAGCAGGTCCTGTCCGGTTTCGGCGCCTCCTACGGCAACACCGTGCTGCTCGGGATTCCGATCGTGCTCACCGCCTACGGCGAGGCCGCGAGCATCCCGCTGTTTCTGATCATTGCCTTTCACAGCCCGATTCTGGTGACCGGCACCACGCTGCTGGTGGAGATGGCCCGTGGCCGCAGCGGCGACACCCGGCATGCGCGCAGGGCGATCCTGCGCTCCACCGTGGCCAATCCGATCGTGCTGGGCGTCGTGCTCGGCGCGGCCGTGAATGTCGCGTCCGTCCCGGTGCCGACCGCCGCGGACCGCCTGCTCGCCCTGCTCGGCCAGGCCGCCGCGCCGGCGGCCCTGTTCGCGACCGGCGCGTCGCTCGCCGCCTACCGGCTGGCCGGAGCCCTCGCGGAGTCCTCCGCCTGGGTCGCGCTCAAGCTGGTCGTGCACCCCCTGCTCGTGTACCTGATGTGCCGCCTCCTCGCGATCGAGACCCTTTGGACACAGGTCGCCGTGACCGTCGCCGCGCTTCCGGCGGGCGTGAACGCCTATCTCTTCGCCCAGCGCTACGAGACCGGCGTGCGCGCCGCAACGACCACGGTATTCCTGAGCACCCTGGTGTCGGCCGTCACCCTGTCGATCCTGCTGTGGGTGTTCCACGCGCAGTAGCGCCGCTGCGCTCTGTTAATATGGCCTGGCGCCAATGGATCGAGCTTGGGCAATGAAGACCGCCGTTGTTGTTGCGTCAATCGCGCTCGCGGGCTTCGCGCTTGCGTCGGGCGCCGCGCCCCTCGCGCGAGAGGCCGCGCAGGGCGCCGATCCGGCGATCAACCGCCCGTTCCACGACCCGGACTTCGACTATTGGCTCGGCGTGTTCGAACGCGACGGGCGCGAGGTCTACGACCGTCGCGGCGAGATCGTCGAAGCCGTGGAGCTTCGCCAGGGCATGATCGTGGCGGACATCGGCGCCGGTACCGGCCTGTTCACTCGATTGTTCGCTTCGGCCGTGGGGGAGACCGGGCGCGTGTTCGCCGTCGACGTTTCGCGCTCCTTCGTCGAGAACATCCGCCGCCGCGCCGAAGCGGACGGACTGCAGAACGTAGAAGGCGTGGTATCGACCCAGACGGACGTGTCGCTGCCGCCCGGCATCGTGGACCTGGCATTTCTGTGCGACACATACCATCACTTCGAGCAGCCCACGGTCACGCTGCGCTCTATCCACGCCGCGCTGCGACCGGGCGGCCAGCTCGTGATCGTGGATTTCCGGCGCGTGGCCGGTGAGAGCCCGGATTGGGTCATGGGTCACGTGCGGGCGGGAAAGGACGCCGTCATCCGTGAAGTCGAGGCGGCGGGATTCCGTTTCATCGAGGAGCGCGGTTTCCTCCGGCAGAACTATTTTCTGCGCTTCGAGAGGATTACACCCGTCGCCCACGGCGGCCTTGCGGAATGACCGGCTCCGCGGATCGCGAGCCGGTTCGTTCGATGCGGTGGCGGCCGCGCAGACACCCTGCCCTGGCCGGAGCGCGCGCGCAGCGCGCCCATGCAGGCCCACCGAGGATGGAAGACGACACGAGCCCGGCGGAGCTCGGACGCCTCAACCGTGCCGAGCTGGCCGAGCAGCTTGCGCACACGGACCGCCGCAGTGCCCGCTGGAACCAGCTGCGCGCAGAGTGCGAGCGGCGTGCCCGACGCTGGGGCGCCGTCGCCCGGACGGCCGCGTTCATCGTACTTGGCTGCCTGACGCTGGTCGCGCTGGCGCTCATCGCGCGATGAACGCCGTGCGCCGGGCATGGACGGCCGCGCAGGTCCGCCGGCGCCGGCTCACGACACGCGGCGGGCGTGGCGGTGGACGTGGATGCGGTTGATCTTCGCCGACTGTCCCAGGCGATAGAAACGGCGCAGCTCGGGGATCATGCCCTCGCGCCCGGGGCGGCGGAGATAGAGATCGCGCAGGGCGGTGCAGTACATCGACGCGTATACGTTGGCGCTGCGGTAGCGCTCCAGACCCAACTCGTCGAGGGCCGAGTCGAAGCGCACGTCTTCGAACAGGCGGCGATGCAGCTCCCGCGGAACCCGGCCGGCGCGCTGGCGGGCGCACAGCAGCGCCGTGGTCACGTACTTGTCGACCTCGGCCTGCAGCTCGAGCTCGAGCAGGGTGACGCTGCGGGCGTGGCGCGCGTTCCACAGCAGATACACGAAATGGCTGACGCCCTCCAGCGCCAGCCAAAGATCCGCCAGGTTGTCGTCGTGCAGGTGGTCGGTGGGGTCGTCCGCCTGCAACCTCTGCACCACGCCCGCATCGAGGTAGAGCGCGAGGTCCAGGCCGTCGCCGGCCTGGCGCACCAGGAGCTTCTCGGTTGTTGCGCGCGCGGCAGGCGCGTTGTCAATGCGGCGAGCCAGCTCGGCGTCGGTGATCAGGAAGTCCTCGACGTCGTGATCGATGTCGATCTCGTAGAGGCGCTCGAGCTGGCGTTGCAGGCGTCTAAGCGTGATGGCCGGCCTCCTCGCGTATCCGACTTCGACTCGTTTGCGGGCCCCTTCCCCCCTTCCAGTATAGGCCGACGGGGGCAATCCGGAACGCGCTGCGCCCGCGGGCGCTTGACCGGCGGCTCCGCGGCGGGGACGATTGCCTGGCGGGTCGGCCGGGCATTCCCCCCGGAGGCGTCCCGCTGCCCCATGAGCCGAACCCTGTCCGACATCAGCCCGCTGTTCGTCATGGGCTTCGGCCGCAGCGGAACCACCCTGCTGCGGCGCCTGCTCAATTCCTACCCGGACGTGTTCATCCGGGGCGAGCACCACGGCTACCTGCGCCATGTCGCCGAAGGCTTCCACGCCATGTGGAACAGCGAAATCGCAATGAGCGACCCGCGCCCGTGGCAGCAGCTCGAGACGGACCCGTTGCGGGCATCGGACCCCGCCCAGAGCTGGCTCAATCCCCTGGACCGGGACGGGTGGATCGGCGTGCACCGCCGCTATCTGGATTCCATCTTTCTTCCGCCCGAGCTCCATCGGCACCGATACGTCGGCTTCAAGGACACGCAGTATTTCTATCACGACGTCGACCGCACCATCGATTTCCTGAAGCTCCTTTACCCCCACGCGCGTTTCGTGTTCATCGTCCGCCACGGCCTCAACTCGCTGGCGAGTTGGCACGCGGCGCATGAGAATCTGCGCAAGCTCAGCGACTGCGCCCGATTGAGCCGGCAATGGTCGGCGCAGACCGACAGGCTCAAGGCGATCCATGCGTCCGGAAGCGTCGACAGCTACTGGGTCGTCTACGAGGAGCTGCTTCGCGGCGAGGGAGGAATTCACTCGCTGCTCCGCAGCATGGGCAGGGAGCTCGGCGAGGCGCAGCGCGCTGTGCTGGCGGCGCCACCCGGCGCGTCGAGCTCGTTCGCACCCGGCGATGCAACGGGATTCAACAAGCGTTGGCGGACGATTCCCTGCGCGTGGCGCGCACTGGGCACGACGCGCATGCAGCGCACCTTGCGCGGGACGGGCTACCAGGCGCCACGTGGCGTTGCGTTGAACGGCGCCGGGTGGACGTTGTCGCAGCTCATGCGCCTGCGCACGATCACGCGCCTGGTCCGGCACAGGTTTCGCGTGAACCACCCCGGGGGCGGCGTCCTGTCGACGGATACCCATCGACACCGGCACGGCGCCACGGGGGCGGAGCCGCCCGCATGAGCGGCGACAGCAGTCGCGGCGAGCTGTTTGCCCGCTTGCTGCCGACGCCGGAGCAGACGCTCCTGCTCCGGTGCCTGCTCCTGCCTCGGGAGCAGGCCGCGGAGGCGTGGGCGGATTGGCTCGAAATCACAGGGGACACCAGGGTGCTGCTCCGGCCGGGCGCCCGCAGCGTGCGCGGCCTCAACGTGGCCTTGCTGGACGCCTTGCGGCGCAACGGCCTGGACGCCCCGCCGGAGACCCTGAGCGTGCTGAAGCTGGCGGCGCTCAAGGAGGAGATGAGGAGCCAGGCCTACCGCCGCGTGCTTGCCGGGACGCTTCACGCGCTCGCGCGGCACGAGGTTCCGGTCATCGTCTCCAAGGGCGCGGCGCTGGCAGGGACCGCGTATCCGCATCCCGCGCTTCGCCATTGCCACGACATCGACCTGCTGGTCGCCCCGGCAGAGCTGGAGCGGGCTGCGCTGGCGGCAACCGAAGCCGGGTTTCGGGACGCGACGCCGCAACCCCCGCAGCGCGAGGGTTCGAGACGGCTCGTGCATCTCGACGGCCTGCCTCTCGAGCTGCACACCCGGCCCCTGCCCGGCACGGCATCGCCCGCCCTGGTCGAGGACTGGTGGAGCGCAGCGCGCACGGTCCGCCTGAGCGGCGCGGACACCCGTACGGCCTCCTCCACGCTCGGCCTGCTGCAGGTCTGCGCGCTGGCGTTCTTCACGCCGGCGCGCTCGAGCCTGCGCTGGGTCACCGACTGCTGGCACATCATCCATGGCGACGAGCCGCCCGGCTGGACCGAACTGTGCGCGGCCGCCCACCACGCGCAGCTCTCGCGATGCCTGTCGGTGATGCTCGGCTATCTCGCCTCCGCCCTGCATGCGCCGGTTCCGCCCGCGGTGCTGCGGGATCTGAGCGACGCCGCGGACGGCGAACGCCTGGGCGGCGAGCGCGCGCTGTACGCGGTGTGGTCGACGACCCGGCGCAATCTCGCCACGCTGAGATGGATGCTGGGCGGCCGGAAGCTGCGCGGTGACGTGCTGCGCTGGGCACTCGCGCCCTCGGCCGCGTATCTGCGCCCGGGCTACGCCTCGGCGCGTGACCGGCGGCTGCTGCCCCTTGCCTACGTCCAACGCCCGCTGCGTTTCGCGCTGGAAAGGGTCCACGTTCGCCTGCAGCGCCGGCGGACCCGGAACGGCGCCTCCCTGCGCACCGCGTCTCCCTGATGATGGCGACGAACCGGAACCACCCTGACGCCCTGGCGCGCGAGCTGCTGTTGCTGTGCACGCGGCCGGAGCAGGCGCCGTCGCTCCGAACGCGCATGGCCGGAATTGCGGACTCGATGCCGGACTGGGAGGCGTTCCTGGGCGCCGCGCGCAGCCACAAGGTCCTGCCCCTCGCGCATCGGACACTGTGCGGCGCCGGCGGCGCCGGCGCGACGCGGGCCTGCGCCGCCATGCAGCGCCACGTGCGGGCCCTGCGCCTCAATCATCGTTTCATGGACGCCGAGCTCGAACGCCTGCTGGATGTGCTGGCGGAATCGGCCGTGCCGGCGGTGGTGTTCAAGGGCATGGTGCTCGACGCCATGGCGTTCGCCCCGCTGGGCGCGACGCGTGAATTCGGCGACATCGACCTGCTCGTGCATCGGTACGACTACGCATCGGCCAAGGACACGCTGATGCGATGCGGATATCGAATGCTCTACGGCACCGAGCACGAGGAAGCGGTCGGCCAGGCGCAGCTCATGCGCGAGGACGGCCGTGTCAGCGTCGACCTGCACACCCGCCTGGCGCCGCGTCGTTTCCCCGGCGCTCCGCCGGAGGAGGCGTTGTGGAGTCGCGTCATCGACTTTCCCCTCGGCCGGCGAACGGTGAAGACCTTCGATCCGGATATCACGCTCCTAATGGTGTGTCTGCAGGGAGCAAAGGAACGCTGGACCTGGCTGAGCCGGGTGTGCGACCTCGCTTGGCTGCTCGCTGTCCGCGGCGACGTCGACTGGGAGGTGCTGATGCGCGACGCCGACCGGCTCGGCTCGCGCCGCCTGCTGCTTCTGGGCCTCGCGCTGGCGCATCGGGTGCTGGACACGGCCGTGCCGATCGGCGTGGCGCGCGCCTGCGACAACGACCGCTCAGTGAACGCGCTCGCCGGCCGCGCCGCGGACAGGTTCATCGGCCGCGAGCCGCGGCGCGACCTCGGCATCCAGGATCGGCACCGGTTTCATTTTCATCTGCGCGATGGCTGGCGACATCGGCTCGTCTATGTTGCCTCGATCACGCCGTTGTATCTCCGCGCGGCGGTGTCGCCTCAGCGGTGGCTGCGCAGAGGTCACCGTCTGCTCGCACACCCACACGGACACCGCGACTGAGCACAGGCCGATGTGCAGCCGGAGTGCTTAGACCTCGGCCCCGCCCGCCCGCTATACTGACGGGCAGCCAATGCGCACGATCACCTGATCTTCGCATCGCGCAAACCGGGAGAGACGAATGACCAGCCTGCAATGCGTTCTCCAACCGAACTCCGAGGAGGTAGCGTCTGAAGTCATGGACGGCGAGGCCGTCCTCATCAATCTGTCCAACGGCATGTACTACAGCATCGACGGGGTCGGCGGCATCGTCTGGGAGCGCATCGAGCAGGGTTGCCGGCTCGACGCCGTGTGCGAGGAGATCGCGGCGCGATTCGGTGTGGACCGCGCCACGGTGGATACGGACGTCCTCAACTTCGTCGAGGAACTGCGCGCAGAGAACCTGGTCGCGGACGCGCACGCCGGGCGCGACGCGCCCGTCGATCACTCTCCACCGCCCGACGGCCTCTCCTACGCGCCGCCCAGGCTGAACATCTATCGCGACATGGGTGACCTGCTGGCCCTCGACCCACCCATGCCGGGGCTGAGGGACATCCCCTGGAAGGACTCCTGAGGCCGCGGTCGACGACCACCAGCACGGGGGGCACGGGTGCCGCTTAGAACCGCGACCACGGGTCCTCACGAAAGCCCGTCGACCAACGGCCGCGGGTGGGATGCGGCGTTCGAGGCGGCCCGCGACGCGGCACCCGGCCTCCGACAGGAGCAGCGTTTCGTGATTGCCGGGAGGGCCGTGCGGCTGGAGACCGTGGGTCGCCGCCTGCACGGGTTCGTCACCGCCGCCATTCGACACCTGGAGGACGCAGCGTCCGCCGACCGCGCCCACGAGCTCCTGATACGCCTGTGGGATGCCGGCGAGACGGGCGTGGCGAGCCCGTGCGGGCCCCTGAGCGGCGATCCGGACGAGGAGGAGGCGCTCGAGCTGTCAGCCGATGGCCGCGTTGTGACCGACCGCCGCGGCCAGTGGGCGGCGTCGTTGAATCGTGGAACGCGGGTTCTCACCGGCTGCGCCGCGTTCAAGGCGCCCCGCCCCCTGCTCCACGACTACGGAAAGCCGTTGCAGACCCTCATCGCCGTGTGGTGCCACGACCTCGGCGCGCCGCTGGTCCATGCCGGCCTGGTGGCGCGGGAGGGCCGCGGGGTGCTGTTCGGGGGCTCCGGCGGTTCGGGCAAATCCACCGCCGCGCTGGCGTGCCTGGAGGCCGGCTTCGAGTTCCTGGGCGACGACCGCATCGCCTTGGAGCGAACCGGCGAGCGCTTCGTCGGACACAGCCTGTTCAACTCGGTGCTGATCGACGCCGGCCATTTCCGCCGTTTCCCGCGCGCCGCCCGGCACGCCATCGCCACGGCGCATCCGCGCGAGCGCAAGCCGCTGGCCTTTCTCGACCAGGTGTATCCCGGGCGAATGGGCGCATCGGCAACGGTGCACGCCGTGGCGTTGCTGCGGATGGGCGGCACGGGCAGGACCCGCGTGCGGCCGGCCCGTGCCGCCGAGGCGCTGCTGCACATCGCGCCCAGCTCGCTGATCCTGCCCCTGGGACCCGGCGCCCGGGGCATGACGCGCATGGCCGAACTGCTGCGCGCGGTGCCCGGGTACTGGCTCGAGCTGGGCTCCGACGTCGGCGCAATACCGGACGCCGTGGCCGCGCTGCTCGACGGACGACCGTCCAGTGAGTGAGCCGATCAGCTGCATCGTGCCCGTCCACAACGGCGCGGCCTTCATCGACCAGGCGATCGAGAGCATCCTGGCCCAGACGCACCGGCGCTTCGAGGTGCTGGTCGTCGACGACGGATCGAGCGACGACACCCCCGCGATAGTGCGGCGCTTCGGCGATCGCGTGCGCTGCCTGCGCCAGCCGCACGCCGGGCCCGTG
>Ga0326597_10011357_pt1 | contig 11817 bp, 8 predicted proteins | sample RVTome_12_FD_203789 | JGI IMG/M metagenome (GOLD analysis project Ga0326597, IMG submission 203789) | Soil microbial communities from uranium-contaminated site in the Upper Colorado River Basin, Wyoming, United States - RVT100D185 | ecosystem: Environmental > Terrestrial > Soil > Contaminated >...
TGGCCCTGTTTTCGCAGACCGTCCCGTTCGCGCTGTGGTGCGTGATCGCAGGCGTCGCGATGACGCCCACCCTCATCATCCAGGCAACGCTCGTCGTCAAGTCGGTGCGCGCAGAGCACGCAACGGAAGGATTCACATGGTCGGCGACCGCGCTGCTCGCCGGGGTGGGCATTGGCCTCGCGACCGGCGGTCTGCTCCTCGAGCATGGCGCCGTCTCCACGCTCTTCCTGGCGGCAACGATCGTCAGCATCGCCGCGGGCCTCATGGCCCGCGCGAGCCTTGGCGCCTGAGGCGCCGCCGTCCGCCGCCTTCGCCGCGGCGCCGCTGCCAGAAATAGACGAAGGCGATGAGCGCGAGCGCCGGAATGTAGACCCAGTGCTCCGAGGGCCGCTCGGTCGGCACCTTGACCGCGGCGACCGTGAAGCCTTGCTGGAAGCCCGACTTCTTGGCGCGGCTGCCGAAGCGCACTGCGGCGACGCGTACGTCGTCGCCAAAGGCGCTGATGGTGAGGCCGGCAGCGGCGAGGCGCTTGCGCCCGTCACCACTTTCCGCAAGCTGCACGGCGACGGTCTTGCGCACGTCCTCGCCCTCGATGTTGGTGCCCTTGATGACCAGCACCAGTCGCTCCTTCTCGCCCAGCTCGCCCGCCACGCGGAAGACCTCCTTCGACGGCACTTCGCTGTAGGGCGCGTAGAGCTTGTCCATGAAGTAGTCCGGGCGGAAAAGCGCAAACGTCCCGGCGAGCAGCAGGACGATCTCCCACCAGCGGCAGCGCGAATGGAACCAGCCCAGCGTCGCCGCCGAGAAAGCGAGCGAGGCGGCGGTCGCCGCAAACGCCACCAGCAGTACCTCCCACCAGCTGCGCACGTCGATCAGCAGCAGCATCGGGTTGAAGATGAACACGAAGGGCAGCACGACTGTGCGCAGCGCGTATACCGAGCCCTGGATTCCGGTCTGGATCGCGTCCTCGCCGGAGATCGCGGCTGCCGCGAAGGTCGCCAGGCCGACGGGCGGCGTAATGTCGCCCATGATTCCGTAGTAGAAGACGAACAGGTGCACCGCGATGAGAGGAATGACGAGGTCGGATTGTGCCGCCAGGTCGACGATCACCGGCGCCATGAGCGTCGCCACCAGGATGTAGTTCGCCGTCGTCGGCACGCCCAGACCGAGCACCAGGCAGACGAACGCGGTGAACAGCAGCATCGCGAACACGTTGCCCTGCGACACCACCTCCACGAAATCCGTCATGCGAAAGCCCAAGCCCGTGAGCGTGATGCCGCCGACGATGATGCCGGCGGTGGCGGTGGCGACGGCGATCGAGATCATGTTGCGCGCGCCGTCGTTGAGGCCCTGCGCCACTTCCACCGCCCCGAGCCGCGCCGCCTTTGCCAGCTGCCGCTTGCCGCGGAACCAGGCGGTCAGCGGGCGCTGCGTCGCCATGAGCGCGATCAGGCTCGCCGTCGCCCAGAACGCCGAGAGCGCCGGCGAGAGCTCCTCGATCATCAGGCACCAGATGAGCACGCCGATCGGGATGAGGAAGTGCAGGCCGGCCTTCACCGTGGGCCAAGTGTCGGGCAGCACGGGGTTGTCGACGTCGATGTCCCGCGGCAGATCCGGGCAGCGCGCCGCCACCCTCACTGTGTAGACATAGAGCGCGGCGAGCAGCATGCCGAGCACCCAGGGCGCGGCCACCGGGCCGAACAGGTTTTTCGCGCCCTCGGCTACCCAGTAGATCAGGCTGCACACCACGATCGACCCCGAGACGCCCAGACCCCACGCGGTGAGCTTCTGGGGAAAGGGACGCACGCGCGCGCTCGCGGTCGGCTCGAGGCCGAGTTTGAGCGCTTCCAGGTGCACGATGTAGAACAGCGCGATGTAGGAGATGAGCGCGGGCAGGAACGCGTGCTTGATGACGTCGGTATAGGGAATGCCCACGTACTCGACCATGAGAAACGCGGCAGCGCCCATCACCGGCGGCATGATCTGGCCGTTCACCGAAGACGCGGTTTCGATGGCGCCGGCCTTCACGCCGCCGTAGCCCGCCTTGGTCATCAGCGGGATGGTGAAAATACCGCCCGAGACCACGTTCGAGACCGAAGATCCCGAGATCAGCCCGTTGAGGCCGGAGGACACGACCGCCACCTTGGCCGGCCCGCCGCGCAGGTGCCCAAGCATCGCGAACGACACCTGCATCATGTAGTTGCCGGCGCCCGCCTTGTCGAGCAGCGAGCCGAACAGCACAAAGATGAAGATGTAGCCCACGGACACGCCGAGCGCGACGCCGAAGACGCCTTCCGTGGTCAGCCACTGGTGCACCAGCATGCGCTCCCAGGACGCGCCCTTGTGCGCGATCACCTCGGGCAGGTACTGGCCGAGCATCGTGTAGCCGAGGAACACGATCGCCAGGATCGTCATCGGCAGGCCGACGGCACGGCGCGTCGCTTCGAGCAGCAGCACGATGCCCGCCGAGGCGACCACGATGTCCTGCAGATTCGGCGTGCCCGGACGCGTGGCCAGTTGCGCGTAGAAGAAAAGGAAGTAGGCGCCGGCCGCAGCCGCGGCGAGGCCCACAATCCAGTCGAACCACGGAATGCGCCCACGCTGCGACGCCGTGCGCATCGCCGGGTAGCACAGGAACGCGAGCAGGAGGCCCACACCCAGGTGCAGCGAGCGCGCTTCGGTGTCGTTGAGTACACCCCAAGCGAAGGTGAACGGCAGCGGCGAGGCGTACCAGAGCTGGAACAGCGACCAGCCAAGGGCGAGCGCGAAGATCAGCTTGCCGGCAAATCCGCCGGCGGCGCGCCCGCCGGTATCGGCCTCGGCGACCAGCTGCTGCAGGTCGGCGCTCGGTGCAGGAGCTTTCTTCGCCATCGTCTTCTCCCCGAAAACAAAAAGGGGCGGAACTCGCGTTCCGCCCCTCGCCGCAGCCAGTTCAAGTCGCCGCCTACTTCAGCCAGCCCTTTTCCTTGTAGTAGCGCACCGCGCCGTCATGCAAGGGGGCCGACAGACCGTCCTTGATCATGCTCTCGGGCTTGAGGACCTGGAACGCGGGGTGCAGCTTTTTGAACTCGTCGAAATTGTCGAACACCGCCTTCACCACCTGGTACACGGTGTCCGCCGGCACGCGCGACGAGGACACCACCGTGGCGAGCACGCCGTAGGTCTTCGTGTCCTGCGGATTGCCCGGATAGAGCCCGCCCGGAATGGTGGCATGCGCATAGTACGGATTTGCCGCCACCAGCTTGTCGACCGCCGAGCCGGTCACCGACACGAGCTTCGCGCCGCACACCGTGGTCGGATCCTGGATGTTGGCGGAGGGATGGCCCACCAGGTAGAAGAAGCCGTCGATCTTGCCGTCGCACAGCGCCGGCCCGTGCTCGTCCGCCTTCAGTTCCGAGGCGAGCGCAAATGCCGAAAGATTCCAGCCCATGGCGCCGATCAACTCCTCGAGCGTGGCGCGAGTGCCCGAGCCGGGATTGCCGACGTTGAACTTCTTGCCTTTCAGGTCCGCGAAGCTGTTGACGTTGGATTCCTTGCGCACCACGACCGTCACCGGCTCGGGGTGCAGCGCGAACACGGCGCGCAACTCGCGGAACGGCTCTTTGAACTGCTGCTTGCCCTTGACTGCGTTGTAATGCACGTCGGACTGCGCGACGCCCACGTCGAGCTCGCCCGCCTTGATGGTGTTGATGTTGAACACCGAGCCGCCGGTCGATTCGACCGAGCAGCGGATGCCGTGCTTGGCGCGGTCCTTGTTCACCAGGCGGCAGATCGCGCCGCCCGCGGGGTAGTACACGCCCGTGACGCCGCCCGTGCCGATGGTCATGTATTTCTGCTGTGCCTGGGCCATGGGCGCGAATGCGCCGCCGACGATCAGGCCTGCTGCGAGCGCGGTTAGTGTGCGCATGGGGATCTCCTCCTCGAAAAGGTGCCGGCGTAGCTTAGCGGAACGCCCCGCTAGGCGGCAACCGGCGCCTTCAGTACCGCGTCGAGTGCGCCGCCGAGCTTGCCGACCAACTCCTCGAGTTGGTGCTCCTCGACGATGAAGGGCGGCGCGAGCAGCACGTGATCGCCGCGCGCGCCATCGAGCGTGCCGCCCATCGGATAGCACATCAGGCCGGCCTCGAGCGCCGCCTGCTTGAGGCGCGCGTGCACGCGCAGCGCCGGCTCGAACGGCGTCCTGGCGGTCTTGTCGGCCACCAGTTCCAGGCCCCAGAACAGGCCGCGGCCGCGGATATCGCCGACGTGCGCATGCGCGCCGAATGCCGCGCGCAGTTTCTGCTCGAGCAGCGCCCCGAGCGGCGCGACGCGCCCCAGCAGCCCGTCGTCGTGCAGGCGTCGCTGCACCGCCAGTGCGCCGGCACACGCGGCGGCGTGACCCAGATACGTGTGGCCGTGCTGGAAGAAGCCGCTCCCCGAGACGATGGCCTCGTACACGTGACGCGCGACCAGCGTCGCGCCGATCGGCTGATAGCCCGCGCCCAGGCCCTTCGCCACCGTGACGAGATCGGGCACGACGCCTTCCTGCTCGAACGCGTAAAGCGTGCCGCAGCGCCCCATGCCGCACATCACCTCGTCGAGAATGAGCAGCACGCCGTAGCGGTCGCACACCTCGCGCACACGCTTGAAGTATCCGGGCACCGGCGGCACCGCACCGAGCGTCGCCCCCACCACGGTTTCGGCGACGAAAGCGATCACCTGATCCCCGCCCAGCCGCCGAATCTCCGCGTCGAGCTCCGCGGCGAGGCGCTCGCCGTAGGCCGCGTCCGATTCCCCCGCCTGCCTGCCGCGATACGCATAGCAGGGCGAGACATGGCTTGCCTCGATGAGCAGCGGCTGGAACTGCCGGCGGCGCCACGCGTTGCCGCCGACGGCGAGCGCGCCAAGCGTGTTGCCGTGATACGACTGCCGCCGCCCGATGAGGAAGCGCCGCTGCGGCTCGCCCTTCTCCACGAAATACTGGCGCGCGAGCTTGAGCGCCGCCTCGATCGCCTCCGAGCCCCCCGAGACGAAATACACTTTCTCCAGCGGCGACGGGGCGCGCGCCACCAGCGCCACGGCAAGCGCTTCCATCGGCTCATTGGTGAAGAACGACGTGTGCGCGAAGGGCAGCTGCGCCAGCTGCTCCTGGATCGCTTTCACCACCGCCGCATCGGAATGACCGAGACAGGACACTGCCGCGCCGCCCGAGGCATCCAGGTAGCGCTTGCCCTCGCGGTCGATCAGGTAAACGCCCTCGCCGCGCACCGCGACCGGATAGCGCTGGCGCGGATCGCGGTGAAAAACGCGCGTCACGTCAGACGGTGAGCCTCTGGTGCAGCCGCGCGCGAAGCTGCTCGAGCTCGGGCGGCAGGTGCGCGCCGAGCTTGCCGAGCAGCTCGGCGTGCGACGCGACTTCTTCCTTCCAGGCGCCGCCATCCACGCACGAGATTTCCTGGTACCGCTCGCGCGTGAATTTTTCCAGCCCGCCCCAGTTCAGGTCTTCGAACGCCGGAATGATGCCCAAAGGCGTTTCCACGCCCTTCACCAGCCCGTGGCAGCGTCCGACGATCCATTCCAGGACGCGCATGTTCTCGCCGAAGCCGGGCCAGATGTACTTGCCGTTCGCGTCCTTCCTGAACCAGTTGACGCGGAAGATGCGCGGCGCATGGTGCACCAACTTGCCCATCTTCAGCCAGTGCGCGAAGTAATCGCCCATGTTGTAGCCGCAGAACGCGATCATGGCCATCGGATCGCGGCGCACCACGCCGACCTTGCCGGTGATCGCGGCGGTGGTCTCCGAGCCGAGCGTGGCCCCCATGTAGACCCCGTCCTCCCAGGTGGGGGCCTCGACCACCAGCGGCACCGTGCTCGAGCGGCGCCCGCCGAAGAGGAACGCGGAGATCGGCACGCCACTGGAGTCTTCCCATCGAGGGTCCATCGACGGGCACTGCGCAGCCGACACCGTGAACCGCGAGTTGGGATGCGCGGCGAGCCTGCCGCAATCCGGCGTCCATTCCTTGCCTTGCCAGTCGGTGAGGCGCGCGGGCGGCTGCTCGGTCAAGCCCTCCCACCACACGTCGCCCTCCGGGGTAAGCGCGACGTTGGTGAAGATCACGTTCGACTTGAGCGTGCGCATCGCATTGAGGTTCGTGGCTTCCGAAGTTCCCGGCGCGACACCGAAAAAGCCCGCTTCCGGGTTGATGGCGTAGAAGCGGCCGTCGTGCCCGGGCTTGATCCAGGCGATGTCCTCGCCGATGGTGGTCACCTTCCAGCCTTTGAAGGCCGGCGGCGGGATGAGCATGGCGAAGTTGGTCTTGCCGCAGGCGCTCGGGAACGCCGCCGCGACGTAGTGCTTGTGGCCCGCGGGCGATTCCACCCCCAGGATCAGCATGTGCTCGGCGAGCCAGCCCTCCTCGCGCGCCATGACCGAAGCAATGCGCAGGGCGAGACACTTCTTGCCCAGCAGCGCGTTGCCGCCGTAGCCCGAACCATAGGACCAGATTTCGCGCGTCTCCGGGAAATGGACGATCCACTTCTCCTTGTCGTTGCACGGCCAGGGCACGTCCTTCTGGCCCGCGGCGAGCGGCGCGCCCACCGAGTGCACGCCGGGCACGAAATCGCCGTCTTCGTCGAGCCACTCGGCGACCGCGCGGCCCATGCGCGTCATGATGCGCATGTTGACTGCCACGTACGCCGAGTCGGAGATTTCGACTCCGATCTGCGCGATATGCGAGCCGATCGGCCCCATCGAATAGGGCATCACGTACATGGTGCGCCCGCGCATGCAGCCCTCGAACAGCTGCTGCAGCGTGGCGCGCATCTCGCGCGGCTCGACCCAGTTGTTGGTCGGCCCAGCCTGCGCCTTCTTCTCGCTGCAGATGAAGGTGCGGTCCTCCATGCGCGCCACGTCGGTGGGATTGGAGCGCGCGAGATAGCTGTCGGGCCGCAGTTTCTCGTTCAGCCTGGTCATCGTGCCTGCGGCGACCAGCTCTTGGCACAAGCGGCCGTATTCCGCCTGCGAGCCGTCGCACCACACGATGCGCTCGGGCTTGGCAAGCCGCCCGATCTGCGCCACCCACTGCCGCAGACCAGCGTGTCGCACCCACTCGGGCGCCTGGGAGAGGTCGGATTGCGCGGCGCCGGGTGCATTCATTTTCGAGGTTTCCTGAAAGCAAAACGGCCCTGTGGGGGCCGTGTCTTTGGCATTTTGCATACGATTCTACCGCCTGGCGGCGACTCGCGCCACGGCTAAAAAGCTCGTGCAATCAGTCCTGTCGGACTATTTGCCGATGCAGAAGCGGCCGAAGATCTCGCCCAGCAGATCATCTGCGGTGAACTCGCCCGTGATGCCGGCCAGCGCCGTCTGTGCGAGCCGCAGCTCTTCCGCGAACAGTTCCCAGCGCTGCGGCTCGCGGGCCGCGGCCTCGAGATGCGCGGCCGCGCGCTGCAGCGCGCGCAGATGCCGCTCGCGCGCGAGGAACACGGTCTCGCCCGTCGCGTTCCAGCCCGCCGCCCGCAGGATCGCGCGCTCGAGCGCGTCGAGGCCGGCGCCGGTCTTCGCCGACACCGCCAGCGCGCCGCCGGGCGGCACGAATCCAGGTGCGAGGTCGATCTTGTTGTAGACCTCGATCAGCGCCGTGCCCGCGGGCATTCCCGCGAGCGGTGCGTGCGCCTCACCCGCCTCGAAGATGACGATGACGATGTCCGCGCGTTCGAGCTCGCGCTGCGTGCGCTCGATGCCCAGGCGCTCGACGAGATCCGACGCCGGCCGCAGCCCCGCCGTATCGATGACCATCAATGGCACGCCTTCGATCTGGATCGGTTCGCGCAGCGCGTCGCGCGTCGTGCCGGCGATCGGCGTGACGATGGCGCGCTCCTCCCCCGCCAGGCGGTTGAGCAGGCTCGACTTGCCGACGTTCGGCCGCCCGGCGAGTACGACGTGGATGCCGCTGCGGAGCAGGCTGCCCTGGCGGCTCTTCGCCAGCACTTCCTCCAGCGCCGCACGCACGCGCGCCAGGCGCGCCCCGGCGTCGTCGCGGTGCAGCGGCTGCACCTCCTCGTCCGGGAAGTCCAGCATCGCCTCGGTCAGCGCGCGCAGCTCGACCAGCTCGGCAATCAGGGCATCCACGGCGGCGGAAAATTCGCCGCGCAGCGAGCGCAGCGCCGAGCGCGCCGCCTCGCGGCTCGCGGCGTCGATCAGGTCGGCGACGCCTTCCGCCTGCGCCAGGTCGAGCTTGCCGTTGAGAAACGCCCGGCGCGTGAACTCCCCCGGCTCGGCGAGCCGCGCCCCGGCGTCGAGGCAGGCCGAGAGCACGGACTGCTGCACCGCCGGTCCGCCGTGCCCGTGGAACTCCAGCGCGTCCTCTCCGGTATAGGAGCGCGGCGCGGGGAAGTAGAGCGCGAGTCCTTCGTCGAGGAGCTCGCCGCGGGCATCCTTCGCCGCCAGAAACGTCGCGACGCGCGGCTGCGGCACGCGCCCGAGCAATTGGCGCGCGATCCCGGGCGCGCGCGCGCCCGAGACGCGCACGATGCCGATGGCGCCGCGCCCGGGGGGCGTGGCGATCGCGGCGATGGTGTCGGGTGGGCTTGCGGGCGGGTCAGCGCTTGGCATGGGCAGTCTTGTCGCGGTCGAACATGCGCTGGATCTGCCACTGCTGGGCGATGGAGAGGATGTTGTTGACCAGCCAGTACAGCACCAGGCCGGCGGGGAAGAAGAAGAAAAACACGCTGAAGACATAGGGCATGAACTGCATGACCTTCGCCTGCACCGGGTCGGGGGGCACCGGGTTCATGCGCGTCTGCAGGATCATCGAGGCCGCCATCAGCACCGGCAGCACGTAGTAGGGATCCTGCGCGGAGAGGTCCTTGATCCAGAGAATGAACGGCGCGTGGCGCAGCTCGATCGCCGCCAGCAGCGTCCAATAGAGCGCGATGAACACCGGGATCTGCACCAGGATCGGGAAGCAGCCGCCGAGCGGGTTGATCTTCTCGGTCTTGTACAGCTCCATCATCGCCTGGTTCATCTTCGCACGGTCGTTGCCGTACATCTCGCGGATCTTGGTCAGGCGCGGCGTCACCAGCTTCATCTTCGCCATCGACTTGTAGCTCGCCGCCGACAATGGGAAGAACACCAGCTTGATCAGGATCGTCAGCAGGATGATGGCCACGCCCCAGTTGCCCGACCAGCGGTGGAAGAATTCGAGCACCGCGAACAGCGGCCAGGCGATGATCGCGAGCCAGCCGTAGTCGACCACCAGATCCAGTCCCGGCGCGGCTTTCTTCAGCCGGTTCTGCTCTTGCGGGCCCGAGAACAGCTGCACCGAGACGTTGGCGGTGTCCCCGGGCGCGGCCTGGGGCGTGGCGACGATGACGCCCGCAGCGTACAGGCCGTCGGGCAGCTTGCGTGCGTAGAACTCGCGCGGCGCCTTTTCGGGCGGCAGCCAGACCGAAACAAAGTAGTGCTGCATCATGCCGATCCAGCCCTCGCGCGCCTCCTTCGGCAGGTCCGCCTTGCCTTTCTCGATGTCGGAGAAATCCACCTTGTGGAACGCGCGCTCCGGCGTGTAGTACACCGGGCCGGTGTAGACGTACATCATGCGGCTCTCGCCGGCCGGCGCCTTGTCGTCGCGCACGATCTGGTAGTACGCGTACGCGGCGACCGGCGCGCCGCCCGTATTCTTCAGCGCGAACGCCACGTCGACGAGATAGCTGTTGCGGTGGAACGTATAGACCTTTTCCACCACCACGCCCTGCGGCCCGTCGGCCGCGAAACGCACCTGCAGCTTGTCGGCGCCCGCTGCGAGCGCGCGCTCGCCGGGTAGCGCACGCCACGGGACGCGGTGATTGGGCATGCCATCGCCGATCAGGCCGCTCTGCGCGCTGTACGCGTGCTCGGCGCCGAGGAGCACGAAATTGCGGGTCGGGTCGCTCGCGTCCTTGTGCTTGCGCAGTTCCAGGCGCGCGAGGGTGGCGCCCAGCGTCGTGATGTCGGCAACCAGCAGGTCGGTGCTGACCTGCACGATCTCGGAAGCCGCGGGCGCGGCCGCCGCGCCGGGAATGGCGGCGGCTGCGGCCGGCGCCGGCTTTGCCGCGGCGCCCGGCGACGGCACTGGGACCAGCGGCTTGGCCGGCGTCGGCACGCCGGGCGCCGACTGTACCGCCGGGGCCGGCGCGCTCTTCGGCTGCTGCTCCTTCTGCCACGCGTCCCACAGCAAGAGCAGCGAGAAGCTGAAGATGAAGAACAGGATCAGTCGTTGGGTGTCCATTGGACTCTGCATCCCGCCCTAGTTCCGGCCGCGCCGCGGTACCGGGTCGTAGCCGCCGGGGTGCCAGGGGCCGCATCGGCACAGCCGGCGGGCGGCGAGCCAGCCGCCGCGCAACAGCCCGTGGCGCGCGAGCGCCTCATCGGCGTACAGCGAGCAGCTGGGATGAAAGCGGCAGGAGGGCCCGAGCAGGGGGCTCACGAAATACCGGTAGCCGCGCAGCGCCAGGCGCACGAGGCTGGTCATGGCTCGAGCCTGCCGAACAGCTCGCGCACGCGCGCTAGCATGGCCGCCGAGGCGCGCGCGCCGTAAGGCGGGCGCACCAGCACATCGAGCGCGCCGAGGCGCGCCTGCTCGAGCCGGAATGCCTCACGTATGCACCGCTTGATGCCATTGCGCTCCGTTGCCTTTGCAGCGTGCCTGCGCGACACGAGTATGCCCAGCCGCGGCGGCCCGTCCGCGCGGCGCTCCAGGTAAAAGGTGTAGCCGGAGAAATTCCGCCGCGTGCCGCGGCTCAGCAGCCGCTCGAATTCGGCACTGCGCGCCAGCCTGCGCTCCGCGCCGAAGCCGTAGCGCGCACGCTTGCCGCGACCCGGCACGCTCCTCTGGGGCCTAGACCGAAAGCCGCTTGCGGCCGCGAGCGCGACGCGCGCGCAGCACGGCGCGACCCGAAGCGCTGCGGCTGCGGACCAGAAATCCGTGGCGCCGCGCGCGGCGAGTCTTGGACGGCTGATAGGTGCGCTTCATCGGCTTGCTCGCTGCGAAAAAGGGCGGTATTAGAGCCTGCGCCGCGCGGCATTGTCAAATCCAAGCGCGGCCGCGCGCAGCGGCAGTCGATGCTGTGGATAACGTTGCGCGGAAGGGGTAAAATTTCATCCTCGCCGGCGCGCCAAGCGCGGCCCCGGTGAAGCCCCGAACAACGCGCTGCGCGAGACCGTCGAAAACATGCAAAGCCTCTGGGACGCCTGCCTGCGCCGTTTGGAGCAGGAGCTTCCCGCGCAACAATTCAACACCTGGATTCGCCCGCTTGCCGCCGATGCCGGTGCGGCGGAGCCGGGCACGCTGGTGCTGGCCGCGCCCAACCGCTTCGTGCTCGAGTTGGTGCGCGAGCGCTTTGCCGCACGCATCGAGCGTCTGGTCGCCGAGGCGAGCGGGCGCGAGTTCGGGCTGCGCTTGGTGCTGGCGCGCGGCGGCGAGGTCCCCGCGCAGCGCGAGCCGGCGGTGCGCGCCAACGGCGCCGCACCGCCGTCGCTCGAGCGAGCACGCCTCAACCGCCTTTTCACCTTCGACAGCTTCGTCACCGGCAAGGCCAATCAGCTGGCGCGGGCCGCGGCCATCCAGGTCGCCGAGAACCCGGGCATCTCCTACAACCCCCTGTTCATCTATGGGGGCGTGGGCCTGGGCAAGACGCACCTGCTGCAGGCGATCGGCAACCACCTCGCCGAGCAGCGACCGCAGGCGCGCTTGCGCTATACGCACGCCGAGCAGTACGTCACCGACGTGGTGCGCGCTTACCAGCAGAAGTCCTTCGACGAGTTCAAGCGTTACTACCACTCGCTGGATCTCTTGCTGA
>Ga0326597_10011358_pt1 | contig 11817 bp, 11 predicted proteins | sample RVTome_12_FD_203789 | JGI IMG/M metagenome (GOLD analysis project Ga0326597, IMG submission 203789) | Soil microbial communities from uranium-contaminated site in the Upper Colorado River Basin, Wyoming, United States - RVT100D185 | ecosystem: Environmental > Terrestrial > Soil > Contaminated >...
CGGCTTGGCCGTGGCCTTGAAGGTGTTGCCCGCGCCGTCGTTTTCCTCCAGCAGGTCCTTGGCCACGTCGAAGTCGGGCTCGAACCCGAAGTCGCGCTTCACGTCCGCGCGCACGGTCGGGATCTCCTCGATCTGCGAAAGCTCGTACACCGACTGCGCGTTGTCGGTGACGGGCCCGTAGGAGTCGACGGCGATGGTGACCGGCCCCATGCCCAGGAACCCGAAGGCCACCAGGCCGAACGCGAACACCGCGGGGGCCAACATGAGCGCGGACAGGCCGCCCTCGGACACCAGGTAGGCGACGGTCATCAGGCCCATGATGGCCAGGCCCAGCCAGTAGCCGCTGAAGTTCCCCGCCACCAGGCCGGAGATGATGTTCAGCGACGGACCGCCTTCCCGAGACGCGGACACCACCTCGCGCACGTGACCGGAGTTGGTGGAGGTGAAGACCTTGACCAGCTCGGGGATGATCGCCCCCGCGAGCGTGCCGCAGGTGATGATCGTGGAGAGCTTCCACCACAAGCTGCCGTCGCCCAGCTCGGGGATCAATAGATAGGAGACGACGTAGGTGAGCGCGACGGAGACGATCGAGGTCAGCCACACGAGCTGGGTGAGCGGCGCTTCGAAGTCCATCTTCGCGGCCGCGCCGTAGCGGGCCTTGGTCACCGCCTCGTTGGCGACGTAGGAGAGGCCGGAGGCGATCACCATCATGACGCGCATGGCGAAGATCCAGACCAGCAGCTTCACCTGCACCAGCTCGTCGGGCACCGCGAGCAGGATGAAGGCGATGAGGGCCACCCCGGTGACGCCGTAGGTCTCGAAGCCGTCGGCGGTGGGGCCCACCGAGTCGCCGGCGTTGTCTCCCGTGCAGTCGGCGATGACGCCCGGGTTGCGTGCGTCGTCCTCCTTGATCTTGAAGACGATCTTCATCAGGTCGGAGCCGATGTCCGCGATCTTGGTGAAGATCCCGCCCGCGATGCGCAGGGCGGACGCGCCCAGCGACTCACCGATGGCGAAGCCAAGGAAGCAGGCGCCGGCGTAGGAGCCGGGGACGAAAAGCAGGATGGCGAGCATGAACAGCAGCTCGACCGAGATCAGCATCATGCCCACGCTCATGCCCGCCCGCAGCGGGATGGCGTACACCGGGTAGGGCCGGCCCGTGAGGCTGGCGAACGCGGTCCGGGAGTTGGCCAGGGTGTTGATGCGGATGCCGTACCAGGCCACCCCGAAGCTGCCCCCCATGCCGATGAGGCTGAAGGTCAGGATGATGGCGATCTGCGCGAGCGTGGAGCCGGTCAGCCAGAAGTAGGCGACCATCACCGACCCGATGAACAGCTCCAGCACCAGCAGCAGCTTCCCCTGCTGGATCATGTAGGCCTTGCAGGTCTCGTAGATCAGCTCGGAGATCTCCCGCATGGCGGCGTGCACAGGCATCTTGCGCACCGCGAGATAGCTCTGCAGGCCGAACAGCAGCCCCAGCACGCAGACCACGAGCCCGCCGAGGAGGAACTGATGGCCGGTAAGGCCGAAGAAGCTCCCCTGCTCGAGGCTGGGCAGCACGAGATTGACCTCGCCGCCCGGCGTATGGGGCCGGGCGGATGGCGCCGCGGCCTGCGCGAGGGCGTACAGGGGGGCAATCAGGCACAGAAGGCTGTTCATGATCCGGACATTCTATGTCGATCGGCGCGCATGCGTGGCGCTGATAGACTCTCGGATCCTCGGAGGCACGGTGGCCAAACGAAAGAAAGCCGGCGGCGACAGATTCGAGCGCGAGGTCACCACCGACCTCAAGGACACGACACCCGACGCGCCCCGCGGCTGGCCGCTCCACACCCGGATCCTCGCCGGCCTCGCGGTCGGCGTCGCCCTCGGGCTCGTCGTCAACCTGGCCGTGGGCGGCGGCCATCCCGCGGTGGGATGGGTCATCGACAACGTCACCGAGCCCATCGGGACCCTTTTCCTGCGCGGCCTGTTGATGATCGTCGTGCCGCTGGTGGGGTCGTCGCTGGTCCTGGGGGTGGCGGGGATCGGCGACGTGAGGCGCCTCGGCCGCGTGGGCCTCAAGTCGTTCGCCTACTGCCTCGTCGTCTCCGCGATCTCGGTGGTCATCGGCCTCGTCCTCACCAACACCATCCGGCCCGGGGACCGGGTCTCCCCCGCGACGGCGGCGATGCTCGAGCAGCGGTACGGCAGCGACGCGAGCAAGCGGGTGGAAGCGCAGCTCAAGTCCGGGGCGTCCACGGAGTCGCCGTTCATGCAGGCGGTGAAGATGATCGTGCCCGCGAACCCGGCCCTGGCCGTGACCGGGGTGTCGGCGGGAAACCCCGCCTCCGCGGCCGAGTTCCCGAACATGCTGCAGCTCATGTTCTTCGCCCTGATGTTGGGGATCGCCGCCACCCTGGTGTCGCCGCAGACCGTGGCCCCCCTGCTGCGCGTCCTCGAGAGCGTGTACGCCCTCTCGGCCAAGATCGTGGACGTCCTGATGAGCTTCGCGCCCTACGCCGTGGCCTGCCTGCTCTTCAACAACATCGCGCGCTTCGGGGTCGACCTCCTGGGCGCGCTTTCCTGGTTCGTGGTCACCGTGCTCCTCGGCCTCGGCCTCCAGATGTTCGGCGTCTACTCGCTGTCGGTCTACTTCCTCTCGCGGATCTCACCGCTGGAGTTCTTCCGCCGGGTGAAGACGGTCGTGTTGACCGCGTTTTCGACTTCGTCCTCGAACGCGACCCTGCCCACCGCACTGCGCGTCTCCGAGGAGAACCTGGGCGTGCCGCGCCAGATCAACAGCTTCGTGCTGACCGTCGGCGCGACCGCGAACCAGAACGGCACCGCGCTCTACGAGGGCGTGACCGTGCTCTTCCTGGCCCAGCTCGCGCAGGTGGACCTGAGCATGGGACAGCAGCTGATGGTCGTGTACCTGGCCATCCTGGGGGGGATCGGGACGGCGGGCGTGCCGTCGGGATCGATCCCGTTCATCATCGCCGTGCTCGCGACGGTGGGCGTCAACCCGGCCCTCATCGCCATCATCATCGGCGTGGACCGCATCCTCGACATGTGCCGCACCACGCTGAACGTCGTGGGCGACCTGACCGCGGCGACCTACGTAGCGCGGTCGGAGGGGTTCCCGCTGCTCGGGGACCCGGCGGCCAAAGCCTAGCTCTTCACGGCCGCGCCGGCGGTCAGGGCCTGGAACGCCTCGCGCATCTCGCCCGCGCTGGGCCTCGTGAGCTGCCGGACCACCGCACCGTCCTTCATGAAGACCAGGTTCGGCCACAGCCGGACGCGGAACGAACGGCCCAGGCGCCGGCCCGGGCCGTCCTCGACCTTCACGTGCCGGACCGCTGGGTGCTCCGCGAGCAGGGTCACGATGTCGCGTTGCGCGGCCTGGCAGTAGCCGCACCAGGGAGTCCCGAACTCCAGCAGGACGGGGCCGGTCATCTGGTCCACATCCTCGCGCCGCGGCGCCTTGTCCTCCGGCAGATAGTCGCGGATGGTCATGCCCTAGCTTCCCACGACCCCGCCCTTCGTTTCCGCCAGCCGCTGCGCCTGCTCGACGAGGCCTATGAACTCGGTCCGGAAGCCGTCGGGGTCGTCTCCGGTGGCGCCACGGCCGAGCTCCAGCGCCTGGGCGAAGGAGGCCGTCCCCTTGTGCTCGGAGTTCCGCAGCAGCATGCCGAACTCCGCCACCGCGGCCGCGAAGCGCAGGTTCGCGGACGCCTCCCCGCCGTCGTCCCGCACCGTGGTCGCGAGCGGCGTGCTGGTCTCTCCGTCCGGCGCCTTGTAGCGCAGCTTGACCGTCGCCAGCTCGCCGTTGGCCGCGGCCGCGCTCGCCGCCCGCGGCTGCTGGTACTTCAGCGGATCGACGGAGCCGGCGTCGAGCGGCACGCCCGCGGGCACGATCTCGTAGAGCGCGGTCATGCTGTGGCCGGCGCCGATGTCCCCGGCGTCCTTGCCGTCGTCGTTGAAATCCTCGTGGGCGAGCACGCGGTTCTCGTATCCAATGAGGCGGAACGCGGAGACGGTGTTCGGGTTGAACTCGACCTGGATCTTCACGTCCTTGGCGACGGTGACCAGCGTGCTCCCCCCTTCCGTGACCAGCACCTTTCGGCCCTCGGCCAGGGTATCGATGTACGCGTAGTTGCCGTTCCCCTTGTCGGCCAGCATCTCCATCGTCGAGTCCTTCAGGTTCCCCCGGCCGAAGCCGAGCACGGACAGGAAGACACCGGACTTGCGCTTCTCTTCGATCAGCCGCACGAGGCCGCCCTCGCTGGTGACGCCGACGTTGAAGTCGCCGTCGGTGGCGAGGATGACCCGGTTGACGCCGCCGTCGATGTACGCGTCCTCCGCCACCTGGTAGGCACGCTGGATCCCCGCCCCGCCGGCGGTCGAGCCCCCGGCCTCGAGCGCATCCAGCGCGGCGCGGATCTCGCCCTTGCGATCGCCCGGCGTCGGCGGCAGCACGAGGCCCGCCGCCCCCGCGTAGACCACGATCGCGACCCGGTCGCGGCCGTTCAGCTGCTCGACGAGGAGCCGCATCGAGTCCTTGAGCAGGGGGAGCTTCGCCGGCTCGTTCATCGAACCCGAGACGTCGAGGAGGAACACGAGGTTGCGCGCCGGCACCGCCTGGTCGTCGACGCGCCGGGCCTGGAGCCCGATCTGCACCAGCTTGTGCGACGGCTTCCACGGGCAGGCGGCGACGCCCGCCGCCACCGAGAAGGGCGCGTCGCCCGCGGGCGGCGGGTAGTCGAACCGGAAGTAGTTGAGCAGCTCTTCGATGCGCACCGCGTCCGGAGGCGGCAGCTGCCCTGCGTTCAGGAACCGCCGTACGTTCGCGTAGGAGGCGGTATCCACGTCGATCGAGAACGTTGAGAGCGGGTTCGCGGCCACGGCCAGGAACGCGTTGTCACGGATCCGGCTGTAGGCCTCCGTGTTCATGGACGGCTGGTCGCGCCATTCCCGGGCGGCGAGCTTGGCCAGGGCATCGGCGGTGGAGCGCGACACGCCGGCCGCGTCCTCCTCGCGCCCCGGCACGGGTTGGCTCGTCGCCGGCGGCGTCGTGCGATAGGCGTCCAGGGGCGTCTGGCGCTGCGGCGAATACGACACCCGCGCCCGCAACAGCGAAGGGATCGCGATGGCCGCGATCGCCCCCACGATCACGGTGACCGCGACAAAAACCGTCACCACCGACAATAACTTGCTCTTCACTTCTTCACCTCCGCGGCGAATACAGCGCCCCCGCGTCCCGTATTCCCCTTTCGCGGGCCTGCCCAGCAAGCGCGGTGCCACTGCGCTATCGTCGGAAGGTGAAGCTTCGTGAAGGGCGGTCGCATCCGTGGCACGGCGTCCCCATCGGCCCGGACGCGCCGCGGCGCGTGACCGCCTACATCGAGATCGTCCCCACCGACACCGTCAAGTACGAGATGGACAAGGCGACCGGCATCCTGCGGGTGGACCGGCCGCAGCAGTACTCGAACGTCTGCCCCAGCCTCTACGGGTTCCTGCCCCGCACGCTCTGCGCGGAGCGGGTGGGCGGGTTATGCGCAGAGCGCACGGGACGCACCGGCATCGTGGGCGACGGCGATCCCATGGACGTGTGCGTGCTGACGGAAAAACAGATCCCGCACGGCGACATCCTGGTGAAGGCCATCCCCATCGGCGGGCTGCGGATGATCGACGGGAACGAGGCGGACGACAAGATCGTGGCCGTGCTCGAGGGCGACGCGGTCTTCGGCGGTTACGCGGAGATCTCCGACTGCCCCCCCGGCCTCGTGGAGCGCCTGCGCCACTACTTCCTGACCTACAAGCAGGGCCCCGACCGCGCCCCGCGGACGGTCGAGATCGCCGGCGTCTACGGCCGCGACGAGGCGCACGAGGTCATCCGCCGCAGCCAGGACGACTACGGCGCGCACCGCGACGAGCTGCGGCGCGCGGCCGACGCGGCCTTGGAGGACTAGGCCAGAACCGCCAGGAGCCACGAAGACACGAACAGGGCCACGGACACCCCGCACCCCGCGATGGGCGTTCGAAACCAGTACTTGATCGCCAGGACCAGGTAGGCGGCCGACACGAGCACGGCGAGCGGCCCGAACAGCCCACCCTCGGCGGCGAAGCTCGAGGCGCTACGCCCGATCACGAGGACGGCCACGCCGAAGAAGACGGCGCCAAGGCTGTGGCTCAGGTTGAAGCCCACCCAGGCCAGCCACATGTTCGTGCGCGACGTCAGAAGGACGGGGGTCTGAGACATGGCTCTGGCCAGCCCGGCGTCTCTGGGGGACAGTCCCCTGGCCTGGTCCAGCCGAAGCGGCGTCGCGATAGCGTGCGCAAGCCCGAAGAGAACGAACGGGACGCCACCGGCCACGAACAGGTATCGGCTCAGCTCGGGCATGTCCCTCCTGCCTCCGAAGACTTCCGAAACGTCCGTTCGACGCTGATCCCATTCTCGAAACCGCGTCCCTCTCTAGCGCCGCCGCGCGCGCATCCAGAGGGCGGATGCGCCGAGCAACACGTAGGCCAGTCCAACGCCGGCCTGGAAACGGAGGGCCTGGCGCGTGGACTCCATCGCGGCCTCGGGGGCGGGTCGAAGGTTGACCAGTAGGATGGTTCCCGCGGCGCACAGCAGGGTCCCGACGATCGCCCAGAGGACCCGCGCGACCGCCGGCTTGCGCGACAGGTGGAACAGGCTCTCGCCAGCCAGGGTGAACGCCACCAGGCCGGCCAGGTTCGCCACCACCATGTCTCTCCGGAAGTCCGACGCAGCGGGGCTGAAGGGGTTCGTCGCGGGCATCCAGAGACTGTTGGCGGCGAGGAGCGCTCCCGCGCCGAAGAGGGCGAGGATGCCTGCAAGGACGTATCCGACGGCGGTCTTCATGCCGGGTTCACAGGTTCTTGATCTCGCCGATCAGGCGGGTGAGCGACGCCTTGGCATCGCCGAACAGCATCGACGTCTTCTCGTTGTAGAACAGCTCGTTCTCGATGCCGGCGAAGCCCGGGTTCATGCTCCGCTTCATCACGATGATGCTGCGGGCCTTGTCGACGTCCAGGATGGGCATCCCGTGGATGGGGCTTCCGGGGTCGTTGCGGGCGGCGGGGTTCACGACGTCGTTGGCGCCGATGACCAGGGCGACGTCGGCGCGGGCGAACTCCTCGTTGATCGCATCCATGTCGTACAGGCGGTCGTAGGGCACGTCCGCCTCCGCCAGCAGCACGTTCATGTGGCCGGGCATGCGGCCCGCCACGGGGTGGATCGCGTATTTGACCTCGCCGCCCTTGCGCTCGATGAGGTCGGCCATCTCGCGTACCTGGTGCTGCGCCTGCGCCACCGCGAGCCCGTACCCGGGCACCACGATGACGAGTTGCGCGTAACCGAGCCGCATCGCCGCGTCTTCGGCGGTGATGGACCGCACCTCCAGGCCCGCCGCCGTCTTCTTGGCGGCCTCGACCGGCGACCCGAAAGCGCCGAACAGGATGTTGCCGAACGAGCGGTTCATGGCCTTGCTCATCAGCACCGAGAGCAGGAATCCGGACGCTCCGTCCAGCGCGCCGGCGATGATGAGCACGTTGTTGCCGATGGCGAACCCGGTGGCGGACGAGGCGAGGCCGGCATAGGAGTTGAGCAGCGAGATCACCACCGGCATGTCCGCGCCGCCGATGGGCAGCACCATCGACACGCCGATCACGAGGCCGAGGACGGTCATGAGGTAGAAGGCGCCGGTCGCCCCCGGGTTGTAGATCAGGTAGCCGAACAGCAGCAGGGCCACCGCGAAGGTGCCGAGGTTCACCGCGTTCTGCCCGCGGTAGGTGATCGGCCGGCCGGAGACGAGCTCCTGCAGCTTGCCGAAGGCCATGAGGCTGCCGGTGATGGTGAGGGCGCCGAAGAGGACCTCGAATCCGAGCGCGGCCATCTTGCCGCGATCGGGCACGCCGTGGCCGTATTCGACGATGCCGACCAGGGTGGCGGCCAGCGCGCCGAACATGTGGGAGATGGCGATCCGCTGGGGCATGGCGGTCATGGGCACCATCACGCCCAGCGGGATGCCGATGATCGTCCCCACGACGAGCGCGCCCGCGATCCAGTCGTAGCGGACGATCTCGTGATGCAGGAGGGTGCCGACGATGGCGAGCAGCATCCCCACCGCCGCCTGCTGCATGCCGCGGCGGGCGGAGTCCGGCCTGGTCAGGCTCTTCAGGCCGAGGATGAAGAGGACAGAGGCCGCGAGGTACGCGGCCTGGATGACGTAGTCGGCGCCCCTCACCGCCCGGCGGCTCCTTCGGCCCGGGGAGCGGCCGGCTTCTCCGCGCGGTGGAACATCTTCAGCATGCGGTCGGTGATGATGAACCCGCCGACCACGTTGATCGTGGCCGAGGCCACGGCGATGGTGCCGAGCACGGTGCTGAACGCCCCCTGGTCGGCTCCCGCCGCGACCAGCGATCCCACGAGCGAGATGCCGGAGATCGCGTTGGTCGCGGACATGAGCGGCGTGTGCAGCAGCGGCGGCACCCGGGTGATGACCTGGTACCCGACTACGGCCGCCAGGATGAAGACGTAGATCTCGACGATCGCGAGTGGCGTCATCGGGTCATGACCTCCGGCGCGGGCGGGCGGCGCCGCCAATAGACATATGCGGGCAGGCCGAGCGCGGTCAAGAGCAGGCCCATCCCGGAGTTCCGTGGATCACCCTTGAGGATGAAGAACAGGAAGAACGCCGCCACCACGACGTAGAGCAGCGGAAGCACCGGGTAGCCCCAGGCGCGGTAGGGGCGCGACAGGCCGGGGGCCGTCCTCCGCAGCACGAACAGCCCGACGACGGTGAGCGTGTTGAACAGGAGCGACGAGAACGCGGTCAGGGTCAGGAGGTCGCTGTAGGTCCCGGTCAGGGTGAGCAAGGCCGCCACCAGGCCCTGGATGACGAGGGCGCGCGCCGGGGTCCGATGGACGGGGTGGATGGCGGCAGCCAAGGGAAAGAACAGGCCGTCGCGAGCCATGGCGTACACGACGCGGGCCCCCGACAGCACGAGGCCGTTCACGCACCCGAAGGCCGAGAGCAGGATCGCGACGGCGATGAACGCCTCGCCGGTGGGCCCGAGCATCCGGTGCGCGGCCTCCGAGGCGATGCGGTTGTCCCGGACCGCGGCCATCTCGCCGACGGGGACCATGTAGATGTAGACCGCGACCGCGGCGCAGTAGATGACGGTGATGGCCAGCGTGCCGAGGAGCAGCGACCGCACCAGGTTCCGCTCGGGGTCCTTCACCTCTTCCGCGGCGAAGGTGGCCGAGTTCCAGGCGTCGTACGCGAACAGCGCTTTGCTCATGGCCACCGCGATGGCCGCGAAGAGGCCGAGCTCGACACCGAGGGGACCGAGCGCGAGCGGGCCTGCGGGCGAGGAGAAATGCGCGGCGGACCCGCGGCCGAGGGCGAACGCGAGCAGGAAGAGCACCGCAATGGCCGCTACCTTGGCGACCGTGAAAGTGTTCTGCACCAGCGCGCCCATGCGCAGGCCGGTGACGTTCACCCAGGTGAGGACGAGGACCACGACCAGCGCCACCGCCTGCGCGGTGGCGAACGGCCGGCCGAGCGTGAACAGTATCGTCCCCTCGCCGACCGCGGGCACGAAGACGCCGACGTACTTGGCGAACGCGACCGCGACCGCGGCGATGAAGCCGGTGTTGATCGCGAAGAGGAACGTCCAGCCGTAGAGGAAGCCCCACAGGGGGCCGAACGCGCGGCCCAGGAAGACGTACTGGCCGCCCGCGCGCGGCATGGCCGCGGCGAGCTCCGCGTACGCCAGCGCGCCGAACAGGCTGAGGATGCCGCCCAGGGCCCACAGCCCGAGGAGCATGGCCGGGCTCTGGACGTACCCGGCCATGATCGAGGGCGCGACGAAGATGCCCGACCCGATCACGCTGCCGACGATCAGCGTGGTGGCGTCGAACAGGCCGAGCCCGCGGACGAGCCCCGGGGCGGCGGACTCCTTCACCGGCGGATCGTCATGCCGCGGCCGCCGCCGGCCCCTCCCGCCGGAGGGACCACAACAGCAGCGGCGGCGCCGCGACCGTGGTCGCCACCACCATGAAGACCGCCGCCGCATAGGTCGGAGGGTCGATCACGGCGCGCCCGTCCAGCACCAGCTGCGCGCCGATGCCGGCGAAGATGAGCCCCACCTCGCCGCGGGGCATCATGCCGAAGCCCACGGTGAGGCCCGACATCTCCTTCGGCACCGCGAGCGCGCAGGCCATCTTGCCCGCGGCGGCGGCGAGGGTGAGGAGGAGGGCGAACACGATCACGTTGCGGTCGAGCATCGTCCGCACGTCCACCATCAGCCCCATCCGCACGAAGAAGACCGGGACCAGCAGTCCCATCAGCGGCAGCAGCGACTCGTGAAGCGGCCAATCGCCCTTCTTCACCTGCTCCTCGAAGTGGACTTCCTCGAGCACGAGCCCGGCCGCGAAGGCCCCGACGATGGGCGCCAGCCCCGCGATCAGGGCCAGGTAGGACAATCCGAAGCAGAAGCCGAGGGACAGGGCCTGGACGATGCCCGCGCTCCGCAACGCGCGCGCGGAGCGGAAGACGCGCGGCGACAGGAACGAGCCGACCACGAGCGCGCCCACGAGGAACATGCACGCCTTCACCACGATGCCGACGATCGCCCCCGCCCCGAGGACCTCGCCGGTGGCGGCGGCGCGGATGATGCCGGAGACCACGGCCAGCACCAGCAGCCCCAGCACGTCGTCGATGATCGCCGCCCCGAGGATGATGCGCGCGGCCGGCGTCTTGAGCGCGTCGACGTCCTTCAGGACGCGGGCGGTGATCCCCACGCTGGTGGCGGCCAGCATCGCCCCCAGGAACGCGTGGAGCATCCAGGACTCGTCCGGCATCATCGCCACGCCCACGCCGTAGCCCAGGGCCATGGGCGCGATCACGCCCGCCAGGGCCACCAGGAGCGCGCGGCCGCCGACGGCCATCATCTCGCGGGGCGTCGACTCGAGCCCGACGTGGAACAGCAGGAGGATCGCGCCCAGCTCCGCCAGCACCGCCATCGCCTCGCTGGACGAGATGGCGCTCACGTCGAAGCCGGCCATCATTCCGAGGTTGCCGAGCAGGAGGCCGACCCCCAGCTCGCCCAGGACCGCGGGCTGCCCGATGCGCTCCATCAGCTCGCCGCCCAGCTTGGCCGCGACCACGATGACGGCGAGGGCGAGGAGGATGCGCGCGGTGGCGTCGGCCTCGCCGCCCGCGGCGGCAAGCAGGGGGATGTTGGTCATCGGGCGATTGTCTCAGCCGCGCAGGGCGCGCGGACGGTCAGGCGCTGCGGAAGTCCTTCGCCGGCTCCGCCACGTCGTGCTCCGGAGGGAGGTTCATCACCTTGTAGAAGCACCAGCCGGTCAGCCCCCACACGAAGGCCAGCGACGTGACAAGGAAGATCCAGCCCAGAGCCGTCATCGCACACCTCTCAGTCCGCGGGCGGACGATCGCCGTCCACATCCAACCCGGCCGCGCGCCATCGCTTCTCGCCAATATACGTGCAGACGATCATGAGGATGGTGACCGCGGCGATGAGGGCCAGCGCCCCCTGACGGAGCGGCTCGTCCGCCACGTCCTTGATCCAGGCCGGCAGGTTCTTCACCGTGAAGGCGGCGAACACGATGAGCAGGTAGGCGGGCGCCAGGTACTTCATCACGAACTTGTAGAACCCGGGGATGCGGATGCTCGCCCCCTGGTGCGCCTCCTCCCAGCCCTTGTCGATCCCGAAGATCCAGGAGAAGCAGATGATCTGCACCATGGCCAGGACGAAGATCAGGAACGTGCCGACCCAGTCGTCGAT
>Ga0326597_10011359_pt1 | contig 11817 bp, 8 predicted proteins | sample RVTome_12_FD_203789 | JGI IMG/M metagenome (GOLD analysis project Ga0326597, IMG submission 203789) | Soil microbial communities from uranium-contaminated site in the Upper Colorado River Basin, Wyoming, United States - RVT100D185 | ecosystem: Environmental > Terrestrial > Soil > Contaminated >...
TTGTGCCATGCGCCCGACAGCGTCATGATGCCGTTGATCATGCCGCCCCAGCTCGGGGCAAGCAGGATGAGCGAGAACACCATCCCCAGCGACTGCGTCCAGTCCGGCAGCGCGGTGTAATGCAGATGGTGCGGGCCGGCCCACATGTAGGTGAAAATCAGCGCCCAGAAGTGCACCACCGACAGGCGGTAGGAGTATATCGGGCGCCCGGCCTGCTTGGGGACGAAGTAATACATCATCCCGAGGAAGCCGGCGGTGAGAAAAAAACCCACGGCGTTGTGGCCGTACCACCACTGGATCATGGCGTCCTGCACGCCGGCGTAGACCGAGTAGGACTTCCAGAAACTCACCGGCACGGCGGCGCTGTTGACCAGATGCAGGATCGCCACCGTCAGGATGAAGCCGCCGTAAAACCAGTTGGCGACGTAGATGTGAGGCGTCTTGCGCCTCATGATGGTGCCGAAAAACACGATGGCGTAGGACACCCATACCAGGGTGATCAACACGTCGATGGGCCATTCGAGTTCGGCATATTCCTTGGATGTCGTGACGCCCAGCGGCAACGTGACGGCGGCGAGCACGATCACCGCCTGCCAGCCCCAGAAAACGAATCCCGCAAGGCCGTCGCTGAAGAGGCGCACCTGGCAGGTGCGCTGTACGACGTAGAACGACGTGGCCATCAGCGCCGATCCACCGAAGGCGAAAATCACGGCATTGGTGTGCAGCGGCCTCAGGCGGCCGTAGGACAGCCACGGAATGCCTTGCGTCAGGTCAGGCCAGATGAGCTGCGCGGCGACCAGCACGCCCACTGTCATGCCAACGATCCCCCACACCACGGTCATGACGGCGAACTGACGGACAACCTGGTAGTTGTAGGTATTCATGGCGTCTTCCATTGTCCGTATGTGTTCGTAAGCGACCCCTTATAGTAGGACGAAGCGCGGTTGCACTTGATGCAGATCAACGCGGGTCCGGTAGTTCGCGAGCGCCGATTTCGGCGTCCCGGCGACTCCCCGGGGAAGCGGCGGGCCCGCGCCCGGACCCATGGGGCACTTGCCCGGCACGCACCCGTTAACGCCTGGAACACCGCGCCAGATATGCCTTTTGCGGCGATCGGAGACTCCGTCGAGAGCCGGATTACGGATCAAACGTCTTTGGTACATTGCGGCGATTGCTGCGGCGGCTGCGGCGTGTCGTCGTCCATCAGAACCTGGTTCACCGGGCCCTCGAAATCGTCGAACTGCCCGGCGGCGACCGCCCACCACAGCACCACGACCAGCGCGAGAACCGCTGCCACACTGAGAGGAATGAGTAGAAACAGCGCTTCCATTTGCTAGGCCCTGATCCCGCCGCGCTGCAGGCGCGCCGCATTGCCGACCACGATCAGCGAACTGGCCGACATGCCCAGCGCCGCGGCCCAGGGGGATATCCACCCCATCATTGCCATCGGCACCGCAATGGCGTTGTAGCCGATGGCCCAGGCGATGTTCTGGGCTATGACGCGGCGCGTCTTGCGCGCGACGACCAGCCCCTCGGCCAGCGCCTTGAGACGCCCCGAAAGCAGTACCATGTCAGAGTTGGCGCGCGCCAGATCGGTGCCACCGCTCATGGCGATGGAAAGCGCGGCCTTGGCCAATACCGGCGCGTCGTTGATGCCATCCCCGACCATGGCAACTACATACCCCTTGCGCTGCAAGGATTCGACGTATTCGAGTTTGAACCGCGGTGTCGAGCGAGACTGGACGCTGGCGGCCTCGCTTATGCCGAGTTCGCGCGCAATGGAGTAAACGGCGGCGGGCGCGTCGCCCGAGAGCACATGGATCCGCGCGCCGGCGGCGCGCAGCCCATCGAGCGCTTCCCGGGCGTCGGGTCGCAGCGCTTCGTCCAGATCGATGCGCGCCAGCCATTCACCGCTGCGACCGAGCAGCACCTGGCTGCGTTGCGGAGCGGCGCGCGCCGGCAGCGGCGTGCCCACGAGTGCGCCGACGAATGCGCGCGTACCGATGCGCAGCCTCTGGCCATCGATTTCCCCCTCGATGCCCTCGCCGGCACGGTGCGTAAGCCTGGCGGCGCCGATTGCATACACGCCCGGAGTGTCGCGCGCCTCCGCAGCAAGCGCGCGCGCAACCGGATGACCGGAGCCCAGTTCGAGTTCCGCGGCCATCGACAGGATCGCGTCCGTCCCAAGGGAGCCGAGCGGAGCGATGCGCGCCACGCGCATTTCGCTCTGCGTGAGCGTACCGGTCTTGTCGAACACCACATCTGTGACGCGCGCGAAAGTTTCCATCACATGGCTGCGCGTGGCAAGCAGGCCGATGCTGGAAAGATTGGAGGTTGCCGCGGCCAGCGCCGCCGGCGTGGCCAGCGCCAGCGCACAGGGGCAGGTCACCATCAGCACGGCGATCGCGTTGCTGAACCATCCGTCGCCTCCGGCGGGCAGCCACGCGAGCGCGGTAATGGCAGCGAGTATCAGCACGGCGAGCGAAAAGCCGCCGGCAATGCGGTCCGCCACCTGCGCGAAACGAGGCTTCTCGCCGAGCGCGCGGTCGGCAAGGCGCGCAATGTGCGCCAGCACGGTGTCGGCACCGACGCGATGGATACGCACATAGAGCGGCGATCCGGCATTGAGCGTCCCGCCGACGACCGCGTCACCCGCACCCTTGGCCACCGCACGGGCTTCCCCCGAGAGCAGCGCCTCGTTGACCTCGCCGGCTCCTTCCAGGATCGTGCCGTCGGCAGGGATTGCGCCGCCGCTGCCCACCAGCACCGTATCCCCGGGAACCAGCGCGGCCGATGCCACCATCCTTGTTTCCCTGGAGTCCGGGTAGCCCGGCACGCAGGCGGCGGTGGCGGGCAAGGGATGGCTCAAGCGCTCGATGGCCGCCACCGCGCGCGCGCGCGATTCGGCCTCGATATAACGCGCGCCGAGCAACAGGAAGACGAACATCGTGAGCGAATCGAAATACACCTCGCCGCCTCCGGCAACGGTTGCCCAGGTGCTGGCGCCAAAGGCGCTCGCGGTGGCGAGCGCGATCGGCACGTCCATGCCGACGCGCCAATGGGAAAGATCGCGCCATGCGCCGGAAAAGAACGTGCGCGCGCAAACCAGCACCACCGGTAAGGTGAGGAACAGGCTCGCCCAGCGCATGAGCTTTTCGAATTCCGGGGCGATGTCGCCCGCCTCGGAGAGATACACGGGCACGGCATACATCATCACCTGCGTCATGCCGAGCGCGGCCAGCGCAAGCTCGAACAGGCGGCGGCGCCTGTCTTTCAGGCGCAGTGCGGTGCGGTGCGCCGCATCGAACGGATGCGCGCGCAGTCCCACATCGGCCACCGTGCGCAGGATGGACGAAAGCCTGACCTGCGCATCGGCCCAGGCAATGCGCACGCGTTGCGCGGTGTAGTTGACGCTGACTTCGCTCACGCCGGGAAGTCGTTTCAGGCGTTGCTCGACCAGCCACACGCAGGCGGGACAGTTGACGCCTTCCAACAGCAGTTCGGCACGACATGTGCCGGCCTCGCCACGCTGTACGAAACGCTCGCGCACCGCCTCGATGTCGAAGCTTTCCAGATCGCGCATCCACTGCGGCATGCGGTCTTCGGGCCGGTTGCCCGGCGCGCTGCGATGGCGGTAATAATCGGCGAGCCCGGCGGCGACGATAGTCTGGGCCACCGCCGCACAGCCTGCGCAGCACATGGCGCGCTGTGCGCCGTCCACAAATACATCGAAGCGGCTTGCAGCGCGCAGCGGCAAGTCGCAGTGAAAACACCTGCCTGCGGCGTTTTCTTCCAACTCCGTTGCGGTCATGACATGCGTATTCATCGCATCCTACGCGCCCAGGAACGCGCGCACGCTGTCCAGTGCGGGCGCGCACATTGCGCCCCAGCCGTCGAGCTTGGCAAGTTGCGGAAGCCGCCACAATCCGACGGCGCCAAAGCCGGTGACGACCAGGCCTGCACCCATGCGCAGCGCAGGAATGCGAAGGTAATTGCGCGCGTGTCCCGCGGCCCATCCCATGACCAGCAGGTTGGGCAGCGTGCCCAAACCGAACGCGAGCATGATCAGCGCGCCGTTGGCCGGGCCGCCGCTGGCCAGCGCGCTAAGCAGCATGGAATACACCAGCCCGCAGGGTATCCAGCCCCAAAGCGCACCCAGCGCAAGCGTATGACGAACCGATGGCGAACCCAGCAGCCCCGCCGCCAAGGGTTGAATGCGGCGCCACAGAATTGCGCCTGCGCGCTCGAGCGCGGTGATGCCGTGCCACAACCCGGCCAGGTACAGCCCCAGCGCAATCAACATCAGGTTCGCCATTGCGAACAGGAGTTGCCGCAGCACCATGGTGTCATGCATGACCAAGGCTGCCGAACTGATGCTCCCCGCGAGCGCTCCTGCGAGCGCATAAGAGACGATGCGTCCGGCATTGAATGCGAGATTGCGCGCGCATGGACTTGCCAGGGGGACGGATTGCAGCGGTGTCGCCACCACCGAGGATCCCGGGGCAGACTTGAGGGATATGGAAGCGGCGATACCCCCGCACATGGCGGCGCAATGCGCGCCCCCCATCGCACCGGCAAATAGCCCTGCGCCTGCGGCTGCAATTACGGTAGGCTCAAGCATGCGAAGACACCTGATTGCGTCGTTCCCGCCCTTTGGCGCACTCGCAATGAACGGGCGACTGCCCGCGCGGGAGCTTATTTATACCATTTAACGCCCGGATTTCCGCGCATCGGCTTATCGCCCGCAGCCGAGTATTTGAGAATACGGCGCGCACTTTCATCAAGAGCGCACCGGTCAAGGAACGGGCAATTTGCTGATCATTGCCGCGCAACGCGCAGGCGCGCGCGGGCCGGCTTACGCCGCAGTCGCCTCGCGCGCAGCCCGACGACGGTCTAACGCGATCAGCACGATCGCCAGGCACACCCCGAGGACGTTGATGACGCGGGCGCCCGCAAAGGCACCCAGGGGCAGGAGCATGGACAGTCCCGCGACCACGTAGCAACCGCGGATCATGCCGCTGAGAGGTCGAATCGAGTAGCCGATCATGCCGGCGGCACCGAACCAGACCCCTGCGACGGCGACCAGGAAGTCCACCGCGATCGCGAGCGCGCTGCCCTGCATGAGCAGGGTTCCGGAAAAGACAAACAGGAACGGAATCACGAATACCGACCAGCCGAAGCGCACCGCCTGCAGCGCGGTCTGCATCGGATCGGCGCCCGCCAGGTTGGCCGCCGCGAAGGCGCCGATCGCCACCGGCGGAGTGATCATCGACAGGCAACCGAAGTACAGTATGAACATGTGCGCGGCGATCGGCGTGACTTTCAGTTCGATGAGTGCTGGGGCAATCAGCGTCGCGAGCAGGATGTACACGCCCACCGTCGGCAGGCCCATGCCGAGGATGATGCAGCCTACAGCCGCGATCACGAGCAATGCGAACAGATTACCGCCGGATAAATGCACCAGTGCCAGCGTCAGGCCGAATCCCAGTCCGGACAGGTTCAGTGACCCGATCACGGCTCCGGCGGCCGCGCCGATCATGAAAAGCTCTATGACGATCAGTCCGGTGTCGCGCAGCATCGCATACAGATCGCGCAGCTTGGGCCTGTGACCGCGGAACCCGAACACGAACGCCGTCACCAGCACCGCCACGGTGGCGAGCAGCGCCGCGGTCTCGGGCTCGTAATTCAGCCAGAACAGGCTGCCGATCAGGATGACAAACGGTATCGGGAAGAACCAGCCTTGCCGAAGCACAGTTCGAACCGCTGGAATGCTCGCGGGGTCCACGAGGGCCAGGCCGGCGCGCGCTGCCTCCAGATCGGCCTGAATGAACAGCGCCGAGTAGAACAGCACCGCCGGAATCAGCGCGGCGAGCGCCACCTCGTAATAGGGTATCTGCAGGAATTCGGCCATCAGAAAGGCGGCGATGCCCATCACCGGCGGCATCAACTGGCCTCCGGTGGACGATACCGCCTCGATCGCGCCCGCCAGCTCGGGCCGGAAGCCGCCCTTCTTCATGAGGGGAATCGTGACCACTCCGGTGGTCACCACGTTCGCGACCACGCTACCCGAGATGGTGCCGAACAGCGATGAGGCCAGGATCGAGATCTTGGCCGCGCCGCCGCGCTTGCGGCCCATGAGGGCCGCCGAGATGTCGGTAAAAAACGCCGAACCGCCGGTCTTGAACAGCATCGTGCCGAACAACACGAAGCACACCACAATTGTGGTAATGATCTGCATCGCGACGCCGAACACTGCGCTCGAATCCCAGATCAGCGCGTAGGTCAGGCGGCTCAACTGCACTTGGCGGCCCGCGATTGCCTCGGGAAGCAGGTGCGCGCCGAGCGCAAGCATGAAGGCGGCGACCACTACCGCGGTTATCGCGGTACCGGAGGTGCGGCGCAGCCCCTCCAGGAACAGCACACAGATTACGACCGCCACGATCATGCCGTCCCAGGGCCGCTGCGATATTTCCTCCGAGAGAACTGGAAATCGGACCGCGATGTAGGCGCATGCCAGAAATCCCGCGAACGCGGCGGCCAGGTCGTACCAAGGCACGGGGCCCGTACGGCCGCGTGTCGCGGTCTCGTCATCGAGCGCGCTGCGGGTCCTGCGACGCGCCGGAACGTACAGGTACACCAGGGGCAACGCGAGCGCGCACAGTCCGCCGATGTACTGCTCGGTGTAGATCTGGATCCCGACCAGCCGGTACAGGTCCGCCGCCCAGGCGACCGACGCGCCGGTCAACAGGGCCGCCATCACATCGATCAGCTTACGCATGGGAATTCCCGCCACCTGCGGCGCCGAGGCATCCGCGAACGCACCACGTTAACCAATTTCGAGATTAGCGCTGACAATCTTGTCGAATAACTTTGAGCAGTCTCACATTTCCGAACCGTTGCGCAACCGCAACGGCCCGAAATCGCGAGCTCTGGGGAGACTGAACAAGTCAATCTGTTCGGGTCGGACTCCTCCGGGTCGGGCAACCGCTACCGGATCGGCGCAAGCGCTAGCCTTTGGGCGGCCACAGCCCCTTTTCCGTGAAAAACTTGATGGCCCCGGGATGGTACGTGAGGTGCTCGTAAGGCGTCGCCATCTCCTTGGGCTGGAACAGGTTCATGGCGCGGAACACCGCGACCATGTCCTTCTTGTTTTCGTATACCGCCTTGGTGATCTTGTAGATCACGTCCTCGGGCATGTTGGCGCGGGTAAACAGCACTACGTCATACGCCAACGCGTTTATGGGCACGGTCACGCCATCCAGATTCTTGCTGGGCTTGACCTTGGCGGCGTACGAGCCGGGCACGAACTTCCTCATCTGCGCCACCGCCGCCGCATCGCCGGGCACCGTCAGCGCGCGTATTCCGCCGACGCTCGCGGCGACCTGCTTGACCTTGCCCGAGCCCATCGCGAACACGAACGCGTCGGTCTTGCCGGCGGCGAAATCGTTCGCCGCGGCCACGATGTTGCGCGCCGGCACGCCTTGCACGTCCTTTTCGCTCAGCCCGGCCGTCGCCAGTTGCCCCAGCGCGACGCGATACACCGACTTCTGGGCGCCGTAACCGACGCTGACGCGCTTGCCCTTGAGGTCGCTGATCGACTTGATGGGCGAATCGTTGCGAACGTAGAAGACGGTCCTGATCGGGATCGTGCGCGAGATCATGCGAATGTTCTTCTTCTCACCCTTGCCTGCATAATCGACCGTTCCGGTGACGTACATTTGCAGGTCCGAGATCGTCGCCAGGCTCAGCTCCGCGCTGCCGTCGTTCACCGATTCCTGGCCGTGAGACTGCTGCGGCGAGACGGTCGCCCTTAATCCGGCGTGTTCGACGATCGCCTTGGCCACCGCGCTGCCCACGGAATTCGTGAACGATCCGGCCTGCGTGGTGACGATGCTGAGCGTCTGCGCCTGCGCGGCGCCGGCGAGCACGCCGGCCGCGACCAGTATGGCTGCGATATTCAACGGTTTCATTTGCCCTCTCCTTTTCCAGCTAGTTGGTCAGACTTCTTCGCCGCAACGACAGCGCGCGGCTCAGATCCGGTTTCTCATCGCGATTACGAACGTCATTCTAACCACTTCCATGCTGGGTGACAGCGTTCGCCTATCCTCGCAGCGCGCACAAACGACCCGAGGCACGCGCGCCCGCGCCCGTACCTCGTACCTCTTACCTCTTACCTCGTTCGACCACGTGCGACGCTGGCGCACGCCACGCCGCAGAGGATGTCGGGTTGCGTCCCGTCGCCCCCAGCACGTACACTGGAATCTGCCGCACTCGTGAGTCACAGATCAAAACCGCCCATCAGGAGGAAATCATGCACATCCGTTCCGTCGCCATTTGGCGCCGCACCGCACGCTATGCGGTCGCCGGCGTTGCGCTCGCCGCCGCGTGCCTGCCGGCGATGTCGCAGACCACCATCAATCTGACCGCGATAGACGGCTACCCGCCGCGCGCGCTGTGGATCAAGGAGTTTGTGAAATTCTACATTCCCGAGGTGGACAAGCGCCTCGCAAAAGACAACCACTACAAGATCCGCTGGAACCAGGCCTGGGGCGGACAAATCGTCAAGCCCCAGGGCGTGCTCGAGGGCCTGCAGAAGGGGCTGGGCGACATCGGCATCGTCACCACGGCGATCTACGGCGACAAGATGAAGGTCATGGCGGTCGCCTACGCGACGCCGTTTACCTCGTCCGATCCGCTGCTGGTGGCGCGCACTATCGACGAGCTGGCGGAAAAGTTCCCGGCGATCAACAAGGTGTTCGCATCCTACAACCAGGTCTTCCTCTCGGCGCAGGTCGTCCTCGACAGCTACCAGATGTTCACCAAGAACGAGGCGAAGGCGGTCGACCAGTTCAAGGGCATGAAAATCGCCAGCGCCGGCTTCAATCTCCGCTACCTGCCGCCGACCGGCGCGGTCGGCGTCGCCGGCAGCCTGAACAACTACTACAACATGATCCAGACCGGCGTGGTCGACGGTTGCATGCTGTGGCCGGAGGCGGCGGCGACCTTCAAGCTCGCCGAGGTGGCGCCCTACATGCTGCAGGCCGACATCGGCTCGATGAACAGCAAGGTGGTCACGGTGAATGCCGACACTTGGAAGCGCCTGCCGCCCGAGGTGCAGAAAACGCTCAAGGAGGTCGCAGTGGCCTATCGCGACCGTCTCGCGAAGCTCGCCGTGGACCTCGGTGACCAGAGCATCGCGACCTACAAGAAGGGCGGCGGGCACGTGTTCGTGCTGCCCAAGGCCGAACGCACCGCCTGGGCGCGCTCGCTGCCGAACATCGCCAAGGAGTGGGCACAGGGCCTGGACAAGGAAGGCCTGGACGGCAGCGCGATGCTTGCCTATTACATGGACAAGATGCGCGCCGCCAAGCAGCCCATGGAACGTCAATGGGACAAGGAGTAAGCGCCGCAGCAGGCGCGCTGCGTGCAGCCCCGCAAGACGGCCGGATGCCCTCTGCGTGACTTCCGCCGCGCCTGGCGTCGCGCCCGAGGCCGATTCGGGCGCCCGGCAGCGGCTCGGACCGTTCGACCGGCTGGTGGTCGGGATGAACGCGATCGGGTCGCTGTGGATTTTCGCCATGATCCTGCTGGTCAACGGCGACGCGCTGGGACGGAGTTTTTTTACCTACCCGATCGTGGGCACACACGAAATGGTGCAGATCTCGATTGTCGGCATCGTATTCATGCAGCTTGCCGACACGATCCGGACCGGTCGGCTCACGCGCGCGGACTCGTTCCTCGGCTTCCTTTCCAGGCTCGCGCCGCGCGCGGGCGCGGCGCTGGATGCCCTGTTCATGCTGCTGGGCGCCGCATTCATGGCCGTCGGGCTGTGGGGGTCGATTCCGCTTCTCAGGGAAGCCATACAGCGCAACTCGTGGATCGGCAATGAAGGTGTTTTCACCGCGCCGGTCTGGCCGGTGAAGACCGTCATCGTCCTCGGGCTGGCGGTGTGCCTGGTCCAGTTCCTGCGACTTGCCGTCGCGGGCCTGCGGCGCGCGCTCCCAGGCCCCGTGGGGTGAGCCGCATCGGTTGCGGGCCCCCGCCGCCGCACCTGGGCGCAGGCCGCGCGCGATATTGCGCGCGCCGCGGCGCCGCTTGCGAAGCCGATTGTGAAGCCGATTGTGAAGCCGATTGCGAAGGATCTCCGCCATGATGGGGGTGACCAGCGTCGCCGTCGGGTTGGTGTCGGTGATCGCGATCGTAATCTCGATTTACGCCGGCGCGCACATCGCCATTGCGCTGGGCGCGATCTCGTTCATCGGCGTCATCCTCATCCGCGGCAACGTCGAGGTCTCCGTCGACCTGCTGTCCCTGGCGATGGCCGACTCGATTGCCGACGAGGCGTTTGCGACCGTCCCGGCGTTCGTGATGATGGGCCTGATCGTGAGCCGGGCCGGATTCGGACGCGACATCTACGAATTCGCCAACGACCTGTTTCGCCCGGTGCGCGGCGGCCTGGGTCTCGCCACGGTGGCGGCGAACGCCATCTTCGCCTCGGTCACCGGTTCCTCGATTGCGTCGGCCTCCGTGTTCACCAAGGTTGCGATACCCGAGATGCTGCGCTACGGCTACGGACGGCGCTTTGCCGCCGGCGTTGTCGCCGGCAGTTCGGTGCTGGGTATGATCATCCCGCCCAGTGTGATGCTCATCATCTATGCGGTGGTAACCGAACAGTCGGTCGGCGCCATGTTTCTCGCCGGTATCGTGCCCGGGCTGCTGCTCACCGTCGCTTACTGCGTGTCGATCCCGCTGTTTCACGCGATTGCGCCCGCATTCGTCGGCGGTGGCGCGAGCCGGGGCAAGGCGGCGCCGTTGGCTCAACTGGCCCTGGGCCTGGCGACCAAGGTGGGTCCGATCGCGCTGCTGGTCTTCATCGTGCTCGGCGGAATTTACGGGGGCGTGCTGACGCCGGTGGAATCCGGGGCGGCGGGCACCGTCACGGCGATGATCATGGGCTTTCTCAAGCGCCGTCTGGACTGGAACGCGATCTGGCAGGCGCTGGTCGAGACCGGGCACATCAGCGCCAACATTCTGTTCCTGATCATCGCCGCCTCCATCTACAGCCGCATGCTGGGCGTGGCCGGCCTGCCGACGCTGTTCGGCGAGTGGCTCGAGTCGCTCAACCTGCCCTTTGCCGGATTCATGGTTCTGTACGTGCTGCTGCTGCTCGCGCTGGGGACCATCCTCGACACCGCCTCCATCATCCTCATCGTCGTGCCGCTGTTCCTGCAGGCGCTCGAACCTTTCAATGTCAACCTGATCTGGTTCGGGATCGTGACGGTGATCGGCGCGGAGATCGGCCTGCTCACCCCGCCGTTCGGAATTTCCTGCTTTGTCATCAAGGCGGCGATCGGCGACCCGTCGATCAGCCTGCGAGACATCTTTATGGGCGCGCTGCCCTTCGCGTCCGTGATGCTGTTGGTGCTCGGCGTGCTGATCGCGTTTCCGCGGCTCACGCTCCTGTTCACCTAGGTTTCCGGGCATTCCCCGCGGGTTGACTCGCCGGCGCGGAAATTCGCCGCCTTGGTCGGGGTGAGGCGCGTCAGAGGCGGTCGGCGATTTCCACCGGCACCAAGGGCGGTTCGATTCCCCCCAGGCGATGCGGATGCGTGTACACGGTTGCGCGCTTTTCGCGAACGAATCCGCACAGGGTAATGCCGCAGCGGTTGGCAACCTCGATGGCGAGCGATGTGGGCGCCGATACGGCGGCGACCAGTTCGAACTTCGCGCGCGCAGCTTTGACCACCATTTCGCAGCTCAGACGGCTGGACAGCAGAACGCCACAGGCATCGAGACTCTGTGCGCGCAGCATGCAGA
>Ga0326597_10011360_pt1 | contig 11816 bp, 12 predicted proteins | sample RVTome_12_FD_203789 | JGI IMG/M metagenome (GOLD analysis project Ga0326597, IMG submission 203789) | Soil microbial communities from uranium-contaminated site in the Upper Colorado River Basin, Wyoming, United States - RVT100D185 | ecosystem: Environmental > Terrestrial > Soil > Contaminated >...
AATGGCGGAACTCAAGGGACAGCCGGCTGATCTCAAGCCGGAGCGCATCGATACCTACAGGGATTGGCAAGCGCAACAGAAGATTCCCGTGGTGCGCGGCTTCTTTGTCGCCGACGTCAACACCGTCGCCGTGGAGCACTGGGATCTCAAGGGCGTTTCCTGCGCGATGGTCGTGCTCGACGGCACCGGCGGCACCAACGACGCGTATGTGTGCGAAATTCCCGCCGGCGGCAAGACGAAGCCGCAAAAACACATGTACGAAGAAATGGTCTACGTCACCAAAGGCTACGGCGCCACCAGCGTGTGGCAAAGAGACGGCAAGAAACACACCTTCGAGTGGGGACCGGGGAGCATGTTCGCGATGCCGCTCAATGCGGATTACCAGCACTTCAACGCCAGCGGCAATGAATCGGCGCGTTACTTTGCCGTGACCAATTGCTGCTTCATGATGAATCTATTCCATAATTCCGACTATATCTTTAACAGCGATTACACGTTCCTGGACCGCTTCGACCCGCGCACCGAAGGTTATTTCAGCGGGCAGGGGGAACTGACGGGGAGGCTCTTTTTGACCACCAACTTCGTTTCGGATACCCATACGCTCAAGCTCAACGACTACAGCGAGCGCGGCAAGGGCAGCACCAACATGAAGTTCAATCTGGCGAAGAACACGATGGGCGCGCATATCTCGGAGTTTCCCGTGGGCACTTACAAGAAAGGGCATAAGCATGGTCCGGGCGCTCACGTAATCATTCTCTCCGGTCAAGGTTATTCAGTGCTCTGGCCTGCGGGTGAAACACCGCAGCGGGTCGATTGGGGGCCCGGCAGTGTGGTCGTTCCGCCGGATCAGTGGTTCCATCAGCACTTCAACTCCGGGGCCAAGCCGGCCCGTTATTTGGCTCTGCGCTGGAACAACTGGCGTTACAAGTTCATGCGCGCGCAGGACGGCGAGGGTAGCACATACACCAGCCTCAAACAGGGCGGCGGCCAGATCGAGTTCGAAGACGAGGACCCGTCGGTGCACCGCGACTTCGAAGTCGCGATGAAAAAGGCCGGCGCCAAATGCGCCATGGGTTCCTATCATCCCGGCTGCACGGAAAAGCCTGCGGCATTGGCATAAAACGCCCCGGCGGTGCCCAGAGCAGCCAATTGGTGGCCGTCATCTGCATCCAGGTGCCGATGTTGGAAATGAACAGGCTGGCCCAGAAAAGCCTATAGTCGCGATAGCGGAAAGCCGCGAGCCGCCCCACGGTTTGCGGGTTGGGTTCGGTGGATGTTTCGGTCATTCAATAAAACCTTGTGATGCACCGTTTTGGAGTTGCAGCGATACCTTTGACTGTAACGCTATTATAGTAACGGCGTTCCAACCGAGACAGTGCAGGGTTCGAGGGTTACTTCCGGTGGTTAGTAAGATTATCGTGTCTGCCTTTTCGCGCCATGATTGTCTGTTGTGCCGCGCGCAGGAGTGAACTGTTTTATCGCAGATATCCAGCTTCCCTGTACGCGCGCGCCGCGCCGGAATGAAGCTCAACGCCGCCGAACTCGAAGGCGGCGGCGCCTTTGGTCCGCAGCGGTTCGAAAAGGTTTTTCAGTCCCTTGAATAGCGGGTTCATTGCCGGAAGCGCGTCGAGATTGGCGACAATCGCCCTGGCCATGTCATGGACGATCGGTTCCGGAATGCGCTCGTGAGTCACCAGCACATTGACCACGGCGAGTTGCTCGCTGTCTTCGACCACGCCGTGAAAAACATTCTTCTCCATCGTCACGCCGCGGTAGAACGGAACTTCCGCCAGAACTTTCTCCAATTGCCCGGGCGCGTAGGGAATGACGCGCACATCGGCGCGCTGGCTGAGATCGGTCATGACTCTATTGGGGATCGGCGGTTGAAACTGTGCGTCGATGGCCCCGGCGATCAGGGCCTCGGCACCTTCGGCGAAGCCCATGTGCACCGGCGTGAAACTGTCGAAGGAAATGCCCAGCACGCCGAAAATCGTATGGATATGCTGCTCCATGCCGCTTCCCTTGGGGCCGATGGCCACACGTTTCCCTTTGAAGTCCGCGACGGACGCGATGGGCGACTTCGCCAATTTGACGAAAAACATCGGCCCGGCGTTGGCCGGCGCCACCATGCGCAATGCGATCTTCTTGCTAAACGGCGGCGTCGCGTTCTTGGCCCGACCGATCCAATTGGAAGCCATGAAGCCGAATTCGAGCCCGCCGGCATCCAGCTGCTCGGCGTTATGAATGCTCGCGTCGCTGGTCAAAACTGCGCATCGGTCGTCTTCAACGCGCCCGCGGTTGAACAGCTCGGCAAATGCCATTCCTTGAGTGTAAAATGTTCCGCCCAATTCCGATGTGCCCATGCGAATTGCCATTGGATCCGCGCTCCGTCCTTGCCGATTGTTTTCTCGTGTCTCTCTCGCTTCCTTCTTACACCACGGCGCCGGCCGGCTGCAAATGAGAAATTTTCAATGCCCGCCGACGACGGTTAAGGATCGGCGATATTTTGCCGATAACTTTATCGAGAGCGCCGAATTTATTTTCAATCACTGTGGGTTTGATTCCCGGCAGCTTGCTGCGGGGCAGGTCATTTCAACTCCGACCCGCCGTTGATCTGGAGCTTGACGCTCGGCCGGAGCCGTACTACCGTTGCGCCGAATGTCTCGAAGACTCGTTTTTATTCGGAGGTGCGGCTATGGCCGATCGAGAATTTTTGCCCGGCGACGCGCGGCAGCGAGAACGCGCCTACTCGCCCGCCGTCAAAGTCAAAGGTGGAACGACGATTTATCTGGCCGGTTACGGCGCGTTTCAGGACGAAGCGGGGAAAAGCTACGCCGGCGACTTTGACGCGCAGGTGCGGTTGAGCTTCGAGCGCATACGCCGGACGTTGGAAAAAGCCGGCGGCACGCTGGACGACATCGTGACGATGACGGTGTTCATCACCGACATGGCCAACGGTACCCGCTTCACGCAACTGCGCAAAGAATTTTTCCAGGAAGGTAAATATCCTGCCAGCGCGCTGATCGGCATCAAGGCGCTGGCGCGGCCCGAGATGATGGTCGAGATCCAGGCGATCGCGGTGCTGGAATAACAATGTCTTCGGTAGCGGTTCAGTTTGGAAAAGATCCCTCACTTCGTTCGGGATGACAATTTAAGTATATGTCATTCCGAGGCGGAGCCGAGGAATCTTTCTCGATACAACTAAGTCCAGTCTCAATGAACCACTACCATATCTTCGCTTCGATAGGAGGAAAACCGTTATGGAATCGCCCCTGAAAGTCAGCGGCATCGATCACGTGGTGTTTCACGTCAAGGATCTCGCGCGGGCTAAGAAATTCTACGTCGATTTTCTCGGCATGGAAGTCGATCACGAAAGCTCGTGGCAAAGTTTTCTCAAATGCGGTCGCCAGGGCGTCGCCCTTTTCGAAGTCGAAGACAACGAAGAAGTTCACGGCGGCGCCGAGATGAACCACATGGCGTTGCGGCTTACCGCCGGCGACTACGAGCGCGTCAAGGCGACGCTGGAGAACGCTGGCATCGAAGTCCGCGGCCGCCCGGGCGATCCGCACTGTGTTTATTTCAACGACCCCGACGGGCATCAGTTGCAGTTGCTGATGCCGGCTTGAGTTCGATGTTTAACGTTCAAGGTTCCGAGTGCGCCCCGAATCATCGCGCTGGCTTTTCGGACCGTGGACTCAAGACTTTGAACTGAATTTTTTTTTACTTGGCTTGATTGCGCAGAAATCGTCGTCGCCTGAAAAAAATCCCGGTCAGTGCCGGTTGTGCCCGAACGTCTTCTCGTAATCGCGCTGAAGCTCCTTGGGAATAAACCCGCCTTCGAGCTTGCGGATTTTTTCCGAGGGTAGGATCGGGTCCTGGGTGCGCGGCACCGTGCCCCAGGGGCTTGCCTGCGCCTTCTTGTTCCACTCTTCCAACACCACCGGGCCGCGCTGCTTGAATTCGTGCAGCAACTCCCAGGTGGCCTGCAGGCCGTTGGCGGTGGTTCTCGAGCCAGGTTGTAATATATGTATTCCGTGCATATATAATCACGTGACGGCGACTTTTGATCCGAAGAAAGATGCCGCCAATCGTAAGAAGCACGGTGTTTCCCCTGCCGAAGGCGATGGTGTCTTAAGCGACCCATTGGCGATGACGATCGAAGACGAATCGGCTGAAGGCGAACAACGATTCGTGACTCTGGGCGCTAATACATTCGGTTCCATGATGGTTGTGGTTTGGACGTTTCGGGACCAAGATATTCACATTATCTCGGTTCGAAAACCGACAGGGAAGGAAAGAAGGACTTATGAAGAAGGAGTATGACTTTTCCAAGGGCAAACGCGGAGCGGCGATTGCCCAGGTTGGGAAGACCCGCATCACAATCTATCTCGACGATGCAATTCTGCAGCGCTTCAAGGCTGAATCCGAGAGAACGGGGAAGGGGTATCAGACCCTAATCAATGATGCGCTCAGCTCCTATCTCGGTCTGACGGAGCAACCCCTTACGGCAGAGATGGTTCGAAAAATCGTACGCGAAGAACTTTCCGCCCAAAACTGAGAGCTGCCCTAGAGCCGACGATCATCTAAGGTAACTCTAAAATACGTTCTTCTCGCCCGTTCTGTCGCGTCGCGCTATATCTCAAACGACCCGGATCACCCCATCGACTTGCGCCCCGGCTTTGGCCGGGGGCTCTTGCTTAAGATTCCGCCCGCCTGCCTGGCTGGGGGCAGGCCCCGCGAGCGTGTCGGACGGCCTGCCTGACGGCAGACAAGATGCCACGGGCTTGCCCGTAGGGCTCCACAAGCATTGCACCTTAGAATTTCGGTCTCTCTTTGGCGAAACGGAACTATAGATCTGCATCAACTCGATGTCGACAATCATCAACTCGATGCCGCCTTTAAAATCCTTCTTGAAAGTTAATATGGAATTGTCTCTTCTATTGGCTAAGTCGCATCGGCATCATCCCTTATCCAAGTTGCGCAGCAGCGTGAAGAGGGCGCTCAGGAGATCGTCGTCCGCCTCTCGAAGCAGTTTTTTCATGAGGTCGAACAGCGCTCTTTTGCGTGGGGACTCCCAGTACTCCGACTCCTCGGCGACGATCAGCGGCTTGTGCAAGAGAAAATAATCCTTCGCGTCGGGGTGAGTCGATATCAAGTTGAGCAGCGCCCAGCCGGGGATCGCGCCGCTCTCCTTCCAATCGGTAATGTTCTGAGCGCTGGCGCCGATCGCGCGGGCAAGCTCGGCCTGGACCGGGGTCTTCTTTTCGAGGTATTCGAGCAAGGCCTGCCGCAAGGAATCTTTGGTCCAAGACTTTTCTGATTTTACGCTTGACATATTTTCAGAAATTTCTTATATTCTACCAACCAGTTTAGTAAACGAGTTTATACGCCATGAAGCCGACGACGGTCAACCTATTCCTGATGCAGCGCCGAAGGACGCAGAAAGAGATCGCGGAGTATCTCAATCTCGACAAGAGCACAGTTTCTTTGCTGCTATCCGGTAAGCTCAGACTCGATCGCCGGCTCGACGAGATCGCTCAATACCTTGGCATCACACGGCGGCGCCTCGATCAGTTGATCGCGAGCAACGGCGGGACGAACGGAGCGGCGGCATGACCGCACAGCCAGGCGCTGGACCGTTCTACTTGCCCCACGGCCTTGGCCGGGGGCTCTTGCTCAGGATTCCGCCCGCCTGGCCTGGCTGGGGGCAGGCCCCGCGAGCGTGTTGGAAGGCCGCCTGTCGGCAGACAAGGTGCTACGGGCTTGTCCGGGGGCTCCACCATTTCGTTGAGCTCGAGTAAACCGATGTCCGGATAACCGTAGACATAGGCCGTCACCTGCGAGCGGGACATGAAGAAGGCTTCGTAGCCCAGCACCTCCGACATGCGCGCATGGAGCGGGCTAAGGCCGCCGGACATGACGAGCAGTTGGGGACGCTTCAATAATTCCTGGAAACGAGCCGTGAGTTTGATCCATTTCATGCTATTCGCATATTATAATTCAAGCGAAGGGAGTACATGCTTGCGGCGCCGGATTTTCCTTGACTGTTGATTCAATAAGCGGCAGTTTTTTTCCAGAGGCGACCGCAAAGAGGCAAATCTTGTCCCAAGGAGGATTCCATAACTCATTTAAGGGCCAGGGGAAAGGTTTCCGTTGCGCTGCTTTTCGGGTTCACGCTCGTTTTAACTGCTCCCGCCGGCGCCGCCGACGCGGACGTGAAAGCGCAAAGAAAAGAATTGAAGAGGGAAATCAAAAGCGACCGCCAGGAGCTCAAAGCGGATCGCAAGGAACTGCGCCAGGCGAGACGCGAGGGGGCGAGTCAAGAAGAGCGGCGGGAGATCCGTTCCGAGATCAAGCAGGATTGCCAGGAGATCGCTAAAGACCGGGGCGAACTAAAGAGCGATCGTCAGGAGCGCAAGGCGGATCGGCGCGAGCTTATCAGAGACAAGAAAGAATTGAAGAAGGCCAAGTAGCGGAGAGGTCGCCGCGGTCCTCGCCCCGAGCCTCCTGGAACGCCCAGGTTGAGAAACTCATCCAGCCCATTTGCGTCGGCCCTGAGGACGGCTATAATGCCGCCTTCCCGGCGGGTATGGCCTGGCCGCCACGACCCTTCGGATCTTCCCGTTATTGCCGCTTGGATTGCACCGGACGTTGGCGGGGATTGGCCGTAGCGCTAGTGGCCCGGGCCACGGACGGGCATGCTCGATAAATACCGATGAGCCGCAGGCCGACAAAAATCTTGCTGGTCGAGGATAACCCGGGAGACGTCGTGCTGCTTCGGGAAATGCTGGACCCGTTCCACTCCCGCGATTCGGACTATGAATTGGCGGAGGCCCCGCGGCTTGCGTCGGCCATCAAACACCTTCAGGAATCCGATTTCGACGTCGTCTTGCTGGATCTCTCGTTGCCGGACTCGCAAGGGATCGCGACGGTCGCTCGCGTTAAGGATGCGTGGCCCAACGTTCCCATCGTTGTCTTGACAGGGTATGACGATGACAATATTGCCACGGATGCGCTACGCCGGGGGGCGCAAGATTATCTGGTCAAAGGCCAGATCGACCGCCGGATGCTGCTGCGCGCGATGCGCTACGCGATTGAGCGCCAGCGTTCGGAAGAGCAACTCCGGCGACAAAGAGAGCAGGAGACCGCCTTGCGCGATGTCGCCGAGGCGGTCGCTTCCACCCTCGATCTTGATACGGTGTTGAATCTCTTTCTTGATAAATTCGCGTCTTTATTTTCCAAACTTGCGTTTACGGCGCGTCTGGTCGACCCAAAGACGGGAAGCCTGGATCCCTTTGCGTTTCGCAACGTCGAGGAGATCGGCTTGAAAAGTGGTCCGTCCGCGTATCAAGGTGTCCGCGCGCGGGCGATTATGGCGCTCGGCAAACCCTTGGTCTTGGTCGACTTGCTCTCGGACCCGCATCTGGGGAGTTCTAATTTCATAAAACGCAATGGCTTCGTTTCTTACGCCGGCATTCCGCTTATCGCAAAAGGGAATTCTATCGGCGTGATCGGCGTTTATAGCAAGGAACGACGCGAGTTTGAGCGGGACGAAGTCGAGTTCTTCAGCGCCCTGGGACGGCAGGCCGCCGTGGCGATTTACAACTCCCGGATCCATGAGCAGGCGATCAGCGCCCATGAGCGAGAGTCCGTGCTCCGCAAGATTAATTCGGCGCTCGCGTCAACGTTGGATCATCAGCAGGTGCTCAAGATCTTGCTCGATAGAATTGAACATCTTTTCCCCAACTACGCCGTCACCGTGCGGTTGTGCAATCGTGAGACGGGCGTCTGGGACGGGGTCGCGTGCAGAAACATAAATGAAGCCGACTGGCGCTCCAGCGCGATCCGTAGCGGAACGACGATCGCGGATGCGGTGGCGATGGCGCGCAAGCCCCTCGCGGTGGCGAATGTGCAAACTGATCCTCGGATCAGGAATCCCGACTTCATGCGGCACAATGGTTTGGTTTCTTACGCGGGCATGCCGATGATCGTCCAGGACGAAGTCATAGGCGTTCTCGGTTTCTATACGAACGCGCGTCATGAATTCTACGGCGATGAGCTGGAGCTGCTAGCCACGCTTGCCGGCCAGGCAGCGGTCGCGATTCACAACTCGCAGCTTTACGATCGGCTAAAGGATTCCAATGAGAGCTTGGAGAAGGCCCTGGAGCAGAAATCGATACTTACGGGAGTGATGGCGCATGAACTGAAGACGCCGATTCAGGTCATCTTGGGGAGCGCCTCGATGCTGGCGGACAACCTGCTTGGCGAACTGACTCCGGAGCAGCGTAGGAGCGTGCGAGTCATCGAGACGGGAGCGGGAGAGCTGCTCGAATTGATTGATCATACTTTGCAGATGGCGCGCCTGGAGCATGGGAGAACGATGCTGGCGGTGACGGAAGTCGGCGTCTGCGCGCTCCTGGCCGAATTGAAGGTTGAGTTCGAAGGGCCGTTTCGCGAAAAGGGCGTCGAGCTGGAAATCGACGCGCTTTCTCCGGGCATCATGGCGATAAAGACGGACCGCATCAAGCTTAAAGAGATTCTTAGAAACCTTATCGACAACGCGCGCAAGTATACGCCGCAAGGGAAAGTGGCCGTCCGTGCCGCAAAGATAGGCGAGGATCGGGTGGAGTTTACCGTCAGCGATACCGGGGTGGGCGTCCGCGAAGACCTGCTGCCGAAAATCTTCGATCTGTTTTACCAGGTGTCTTACTTGGACAAGGAAAAGGCGAGCGCCGGTCTCGGTTTGAGCATCGTCAAACGGTTGGTGGAGTCGCTGTCGGGCGAGATCGAGGTTTCAAGCGAAGTGGGCAAAGGCACGACTTTCCGGATCGGCCTGCCGCGAGAGATCGCATCAGAGCAGCCGGATGGACCTCGTCCGCACGCCCGATGACCCCCCCGCGCACGGGTTGTGGTTCAGTTTGATTTCAATGCCGCATCGATGTAGGGGCCTACGTCTGCCCTCCGAACGGGCAACCACATAGGGTTGCCCCTACAAATTTTGGCGAAACTGAACCACTACCCGCGCACGGTTTCTCTTGACCGGCGCTCTACGAAATCGGCAAAGCGACCGGCTCGACACTGGACATTGAGGCGATTGCCGGACGACTGCTGGAGAAAATCGGTCGACAATTTTTGAAGAATTTTTCCAGATCGACGACACCTCCGCCCGCGCTTACGGCGATGTGGAGTTGGGGCTTTATATCACCAAGAGGTTTACGGAGTTGCTGGGCGGGAAAATCGATTTGGATAGGGAACACAAAGGCGGCGCTACTTTCATCGTAACGTTGCCATGCCGTTATACCATTCCCGCAGCGCACGGCTGAAAAATCGATCTTGGCCGGGGCATGATGGTGTCTTGATTGCAGCCCTGGCGCGTCCTCGGGGGGCTATCCCCGTGGCTTCAATATGGCAAATCATGGCAAAAAGGTGCGATTGTAGACAATTATGTATCAGCCACTGCCGGCATCTCGACCCCCCCAACTGGGGCCTCCACCGCTACGGAGGCCACAGGTTTTGGGGCTGCATCATCTAAACCCCCGTCAAAATTTTGACGCCGAGACGGGCGGTGTCCCACGCCAGCGCTGTCTCCGAAGATCGGGTCTGTCGGCGCGTTAGAGAAATCAGCGTCGTTACCGAGTAAGTGAGCGTATAGGTCGGTTGCAGGACCGGTCGCAACTGGCTTTCTAGTGACAGTGACCAGCGCAACGGTAAAAGCGTCGCCTCCCCGCCTCGCATCCGGGCTAGGTTGGTTTCGAACTTGCAAGAGCCATTGCCGATGATCTAGGGCTACACCTCTCCTCAGGCAAGCTTCCCCCCGGATAGGCAAGACAAGGAGCCCAAGGATTTTATCGGCTTCGCGACCGGGCCGAACGAATGCAGGGTCGGAGATATATGGCCCGGTGCTTAGGAAGGGCGCAACGCTAAAAGCGTCGCGACCGGGTCGGACTCGTTGCTAATCGGAATTCTACAGGGAGGTATCCTGTGGGCATGAATAAAGGAATTCAGTTCGCTGGTGCATTTTTACTCTCCCTCGGATTGAGCGTACCTGCCGCGTTCGCGGCCGAGACGATCCGAATCGGCGGCACCGGTAGCGCGCTGGGCACGATGCGCGCGCTCGGAGAGGCGTTCAGAAAACAGTATTCGAACATCGAAGTCGTCGTCGTGCCGGGCTTGGGGAGTGGCGGCGGACGAAAAGCGTTGATGGGCGGTGCACTGGAGGTCGCGGTAACGGCCCGGCCTTGGAAAGGCGCCGAGAAATTACACGGCGCCGTAGCGCGCCTCTACGGTTGGTCCCCGTTTGTCATGGCGGTAGCTGCAAAGAACCCCGCCGCCAACCTGACGATTCAGGATATTCTCGACATATACGGCGGCAAGAAAACGAGTTGGCCCGACGGTCAGCGGCTTCGTTTGATCCTGCGCCCGTTGACGGATTCCGATACGGAAATGCTTTTGAACATCGGTCCGGACATGAAGCAGGCGGTCAGGAGCGCGCATCAGCGCGAGGGCATGAAGATCGCCATCACCGATGAGGAGAGCGCGGAGGCCATCCAGTCCACTCCGGGCGCCGTCGGCACCTCGATGCTGTCGTTGATCGTTTCCGAGAAGCGTCCTTTGAAGGCGCTCTCGATCAAAGGCGCCGTCCCAAGCGTCAAGAGCATCGCCGACGGCTCCTATCCCTGGTTTAAGAGTTTTTACCTGGTGACAAAGGTGGATAGCTCTCCATCGTCGCGTTCGTTCGTCGAGTTCGTTTTCTCCGCGCGGGGCCGGCAGATTTTGTCAACCCTCGGCCACTGGCTGCCGGAGGCCAAGACGGCGCCGTAAATGAAAGTCGTCCTTGATAGTAAAGTCACCTCCGCGATCACCTGGATCGCCGGAGTCGTCGCGGTTGTCGTCTCCTGCGCCCTGCCGGCAATTTATTTTGTGAGTTCATATAGGCTTCAACAGGCAGTGATCGAAACCGAAACGGAGATCAACGCCCACTTCGCCTCCCAGGTCATCAACGCCAATCCGGCGCTCTGGCGCTTTCAACAGACAAAACTTGAGGAGTTTCTTAAACACCGCCCGCTGCAAGGCGACCGCGAAATTCGCCGTATCATCGATCTCGAAAGGGTAGTGATCGCCGAGAGCGCCGATCCGATCGCCGCGCCTTCGATATGGCGCTCCAGGGATATCCTCGATGCCGGCGTGACGGTCGGCGAGATCCGAATCGGCCGTTCTCTCCGGCCGCTGTTGTATCAGACGGCCGGGGTAGGGTTGGTCGCCGCGATGCTCGGATTGTGCGTCTTTGTCGCCATGCGCGTGCTGCCGCTGCGGACACTCAATCGCGCGCTCGCAGAAAATGCCAAGCTCTACGACGAGACCGAGCGCCGCAGGCGTGAAGCGGAGGCGCTGGCGCGAGTGGCGCGGTCCCTTACAGCGACCCTGGACATGGGGGCTGTCGGAGAGCGGATTGTGACGAGCGTGCGGGAGCTCTTTGGCGTCAAGGCCTCGACCCTGAGGCTTCTCCAGCCCGACGGGTCGTTGCGCGCCCTTGCATCGGCTGGCGAGGCGTTTTCCACAAGGTCTGGGGAGGACGTCTTGGTCACTGGCACGGGGCTCGCGAGCGTGGCTGTCGCCGAGGGGAAGCCGATCTGGTCCGCGGACGTGTTGAACGAGCCCAGAATTCGTCTCACTGACCAGATGCGTGATTACCAACTTCGGTCCGGGGACCGCTCCATGATGGCCGTGCCGCTCCGCGCGCACGAAACAATCATCGGCTCACTCGGCCTCGCTGACGGGACAGGGAGGATCTACTCTGACAGCGAAGTGGCGCTGGC
>Ga0326597_10011361_pt1 | contig 11816 bp, 11 predicted proteins | sample RVTome_12_FD_203789 | JGI IMG/M metagenome (GOLD analysis project Ga0326597, IMG submission 203789) | Soil microbial communities from uranium-contaminated site in the Upper Colorado River Basin, Wyoming, United States - RVT100D185 | ecosystem: Environmental > Terrestrial > Soil > Contaminated >...
AAAGGAACATCTTTTAGGCTGCCTTGCTGTGCCTTGTGCCTTGTGCCTTGTGCCTTGTGCCTTGTGCCTTGTGCCTTGTGCCTTGTGCCTTGTGCCTTGTGCCCTCATCCTTCCGCCATCCGCCATCCGCCATCCTTATAATGGTCGCCGGGGGAGGATCCATGACCGAAAACACAGCATCCAGGGAGCTGTCGGGCCAGGTTGCGCTCGTCACGGGCTCGGGCCGCAACATCGGGCGCGCGATCGCGCTCGCGCTGTCGGCGGGCGGCGCCGCGGTGGCAGTCAATACCCGCGCGTCGCGGGATGCCGTCGAAAGCGTGGCGCACGAGATACGCGAGTCCGGCGGCCGTGCGGCCGTTTTCATGGCCGACGTTTCCGACGCGGCCCAGGTGAAGGCCATGGTCGAGGGCATTTGGCACGCGTTCGGGCGGCTCGACATCCTCGTGCTCAACGCCTCGGTGCGGCAGGAAGTGCCGTTCCTCGACATGGCGTTCGAGGAGTGGCGGCGGACCATGGCGCTGTCTCTCGACGGCGCCTTTCACTGCATCAAGGCGTGCCTGCCCGCCATGATCGAGGCGGGCGGCGGCAATATCGTCGCCCTCACCGGCGACAACGCGGTCACCGGCGCGGTGGGCAAGGTCCACAGCTCCGCGGCGAAAAGCGGCCTGGCCGGCATGGCCCGGGCGCTCGCGAAGGAGCTCGCGCGCCACCGCATCCGCGTGAACTGCGTGTCCCCGGGTCACATCAACACGGCGCGCGCGGCCAACCGCGCGCCGCGGCCCGGCGCCGCCGGGCTGGTTCCCCTCGGGCGCTATGGCGAGCCGGAGGAGATCGCCGCCACCGTGCGTTTTCTCTGCGGTCCCGGCGCAGGCTACATCACCGGGCAGCATATTCACGTAAGCGGCGGCATGTACATGCCTTCGTGACCAACGGCCATTACCCGTTACTCGTCGCTCGTTTTCGTCACCCCTTTTCGTCACCCTTTCTCGTCACTCCTTCCCGTCACTTGATTCACCCGTCTCGCCATTTGAATCGCCAGCGCGCGAGGACTAATATAGTTTTCCCATCACCGTTCGTGGCGACTCGCCGGGAGGCAGAGCATGGCATCCAGGAAGAAGAAGGCGAAAGGCAAGGCCAAACCGAAGCGCAGGAAGGCGTCGGCGGGGAAGCCGGCGGCGCGCAAGAAAGCCGCGAAGAAGAAGGCGCCGGCGCGGAAGCCGGCGGCGCGCAAGAAAGCCGCGAAGAAGAAGGCGCCGGCCAGGCGCAAGCCGGTCAGGGCGAAGAAGGCCGCAGCGCGCCGCCCGACCGCCAGGCGTCGGGCGCCCGCGGCGCGTGCCCGGCCGGCCGCCCCCGAGGCGATGGCCCCGCCGGGCGAGCGCATCGGGGTCGTCACCCACTACTTCAGCCACCTGACCGTTGCGGTGGTGAAGCTCGATCCGGGAAGCACCCTGCGCGTTGGCGACAACATCCACATCCGCGGGCACACCACGGATTTCGCCCAGCGCGTGGATTCGGTGCAGGTGGAGCACGCCGACGTGATGGCAGTCGGCCCGAACGACGATTTCGGCCTGAAAGTGCGCGAGCACGTGCGGGAACACGACGTCGTCTACAAGGTTCGATGATGCGTGACTCGTGACTGGTGACTGGTGACTGGTGAACGGAGGCCGCAACTTCGCCTCCGTCACGTCTTCTTCGTCACTTCTTCTTCGTCACTTCTTCTTCGTCACTTTTTCGCTTCGTCACTCCGCGAGCACCGGGCAAGCGCGCCCCAGGTCGTCTCCCAGTCGTTACCCAGGAAGTCCACGACGCGACCGCCCGGCTCGAAGAAGCGGTTCGGCACCTGGAACATCGCGAGCGCGATGCATCCATCGGCGCCGGCCCACGCTTCGTGGCGGCTCCCCGCGGGGCGCCACACGAAATCGCCCACGCGGCACGCGCCGTCGCCGCAGTGGAGCGTCCCCTCCAGCACGTAGGTCTGCTCGATCATCACGTGCTCGTGGTCCGGCAGCTTCGCGCCCGGCGCGAGCTTCGTCAGCACCGTGAGGAGCCCGGTCGCGGGCTCGGCGAGGAGCGTCTTCGTTTCTACGCCCGGGTGGCGGGTCTTTTCCCAGGGCAACGCGGCAACGGAGACAAAGCGCGAAGCGAGCGGCTCCAGGTTCGCGTGGTTGGTGGCATGGGGGGTAATTGCGTTCACTTTGCGCTCCCTACGGAGTGACGTCTGGCGGCTGACGGCTGACGGCTGACGGCTGACGGCTGACGGCTGACAAGAGCATAGCCGCCGCCGGGCGCGGGCACCAGCAGGCGGTATGATCCCGGAATGGACGAGCGGCGCGGCAAGGCGACGGGCACGACCGAAGCCATTGCCACATTCATCGCGGGGGCCTCGGCGAAGGATTTTCCACCGGGTGCGGGGGACGCGGCGACGCGGGCGATCGCCGATACGTTCGCGGCGATCCTCGCCGGCTCGGGCGCCGAGGTCGCGGAGCCGCTGCTGCGCTACGCCGCCAGACCGGGGGACGGCGGCACGATCCCGCTACTCGGCACCGGCGCCACCGCCTCGCCCGAAACCGCGGCGCTGGTCAACGGCACCTTCGGCCACGCGCTCGATTACGACGACGTGCTCTCCATGATGCCCGCGCATCCGAGCACCGTGATCCTTGCCGCGCTTCTGGCAAGCCTCGACGGACGCCCTGCTTCCGGCCGCGCGCTGATCGAGGCCTACGTGATCGGGATCGAGGTCGGCGGCAAGATCGGTCTCGGCATCACGCAGGGACACTACCGGCGCGGCTTCCACGCGACGGGGACGCTCGCGCTCTTCTCGGCGCTTGCCGCGCTCGCGAAGCTCCATCGCATGGACGCCGCGACCGCGCGCCAGGCGTTCGGCATGGCCGCCTCGATGGCGAGCGGGCTGCGCCGCAATTTCGGCACGATGACGAAGCCCCTGCACAGCGGCCTCGCCGCGCGCAGCGCGCTCACCGCGTTTCGCCTCGCCGCGTCGGGCTTCACCGCCGCGCCCGACGTGCTGGAGGCGCCAGCGGGGTTCTTCGCCGCTTACGGCACGCCGGAATCCGATCCGGATGCCGCGGCCCGGGGACTTGGCCGGCCCTGGGTGATCGTCGATCCCGGGCTCGCGCTCAAGAAATTCCCGTGCTGCCACGCCTGCCATCGCGCGATGGACGGGCTGCTGTCGCTGCGCGCCCGGCTCGGATTCGAGGCGGGAAACGTGGAACGGATCGTCTGCCGCATGCCGCCGGGCGGCATGCTGGCGCTCACCTACCCCCGCCCGACGACGGGCCTGGAGGGCAAGTTCAGCCTCGAGTACTGCCTCGCCGCAGGTGCGCTCGACGGCGGCTACGCGCTTTCGAGCTTTACCGATGCCGCCGTGCTGCGGGCGGAAATCGCGGCGCTCTACGAGCGCATCGAAGTGCGCGAGGATCCAGCGTGCCGCGGCGACGACCCGCAGTACGAGCGCCGCAGCTCCGGCAGCCGCGGGCACGTGGAGGTCGAAGTCCGCCTGCGCGATGGGCGGGCCGAGACGGCGCGCGTGAATCGGGCGCCCGGCTCGCCGGAACGGCCGCTCTCGTGGGACGACCTGCGCGCAAAATTCCTCGATTGCGCGCGCCACGCCGGACGCGTTACCGAGCAGTCCGCGCTTGACGCCTTTGCGCGCATTCAGACGCTCGAACGGCAGGACGACGTGTGGTCCGTCATCAACTCGCTGCGTTAGCAGCGCGTTGAAGTTGGCGAACGGACAGCAGAAAGACTGCTTCTGACCCATTGCAGTCATTCAATCAGGCACCGCTGACCACGGAGCGAAGCCCGCCGCTCGGTGCTGCGAACTCGCCTCGGTATGCCAGCCTGCCACTGACCTATCACCCGGTTCCCGACATCGCCTGAGAAACGCCTCGAAACACCCGAGGCGCGGGATAGCGCTTGCCGCGCTCTGGCGGTTGGAATAGATTGCTCGGTGTGACCGCTGATCCCGCTCACAACCCGCCCGGATCGCGGTCATCGCCGGGGAACGAGGGGCCAGCGTAAACACAAGGCCTGTTACGCGCATTCCGGAACTTCTTCCGCGCCGGCCTCCCGGTGCCTGGGCTCGGCGAACAGGGATCAAGGCTGGATTGAATTTCCTATCTGTTCGCGACTAAGTACGGTACCACACAGACCCGGTCTCGCACGCCAGGATAGTTTAAGGAACCTCCGATGAATTCGGGGGTTCCGCAACGCGTGGAGGTGTTGCCATTTGCAACGGCTGCGAGCCGTAGAAAATGTACGCTGCTAGTCCAGGATGGACCTGTTCAGAGCATTCTTGAGGAAGTGCTGTATCAATGAGGATGACGTTAAGCAACATCGTTCGTCACGCGTTGACCCACGCCGGTGTGCCGGTCAACTTGATCCGCACGGGTCCGCTCGCCGACCCGCGGCTCCACCACGCCGACCGGGTGGCGGTGCTGGTCAGCAGCCGCTGATATCACGCCAATGGAGCGATGGGATACTTACTGCTCACGGTCGCGCTCACTTTCAACGCCATCGCCAACATCCTGTTGAAGATCGGCGCCGAGCGCCTTGGTGCCATGGACGAGGCGGGCTTTGTCGGCCGCCTGCTGGTCAACTACCAGCTACTCGCGGGGTTGGCCCTGTTTGCATTGAACGTGCTGTTCTACGCGGCCGCACTCACCCGCCTGGACCTCTCCGTTGCCTACCCGGTGATGATGGGCGGCAGCCTGCTCATTGTGGTCAGCGTGTCCGCCCTGCTGCTGCAGGAGCAGGTGACCGCAACACAGGTCATCGGCCTGGCACTGCTTGTCCTCGGCATGACTCTGGTTATCCAAAGGTAATGGCCTTGTCTCCACCTCTCTGCCTGGTCACCGGCGGCGCCGGATTTCTGGGCATCAATCTCTGTCGCCACCTGCTGGCCCGCGGGTACCGGGTACGTTCCCTCGACATCGCTCCGTTCGACTACCCGGAGCGCAACACGGTGGAGGCAATCCAGGGCGATATCCGCGATCGGGCGACCGTGGCCCGGGCGATGGCGGGGGTGGTGACGGTGGTGCACTGTGCCGCGGCCCTGCCGCTGGACAGCGAGCAGAACATCCTCTCCACCGAGGTGGACGGAACGCGCCTTCTGCTGGAGAGCGCGTTGGGCTCGGGCGTGTCCCGCTTCATCTACATTTCCTCCACGGCTGTTTACGGTATTCCCGACCACCACCCGCTGTACGAGGAGGACCGAGTCGCGGGGGTGGGTCCCTATGGCGAGGCGAAGATCCGTGCCGAGGCCCTGTGCCGGCATTACCGTGAGCGCGGGATGCGCGTTCCCGTGCTTCGGCCCAAGACCTTCGTCGGCCCGGAACGGCTGGGTGTCTTCGCGCTCCTCTACGACTGGGCCGCCGAAGGGCGTAACTTCCCGGTGCTTGGCGCCGGAGACAACCGTTACCAGCTGCTCGATGTGGCGGACCTGTGCACGGCCATCGAACTCTGCGCCAGCGGCGACGAGGAGCGGGTCAACGAAACTTTCAACGTGGGCGCCCGCGAGTTCGGGACCATGCGCGACAGCTTCCAGGCGGTCCTCGACCGGGCGGGCCACGGCAAGCGGATCATCGGCTTTCCCGCCGCACCGGTCATCGGGATCCTGCGGCTCCTCGAGCGCCTGCAGCTTTCGCCACTCTACCGGTGGGTCTACGAAACGGCGGCGGAAGAGAGCTTCGTCTCCATCGAGCGGATCGAGGCTCGGCTCGGCTTCCGGCCGAAATACTCCAACCGGGCCGCGCTGATCCGCAACTTCGAGTGGTACCTTGCCCACCGCGAGGAGTACCGCGGGACCACGGGCATCTCCCACCGGGTGCCGTGGAAACAGGGCGTCCTCGGACTGGTGAAACACCTGTTCTGACAGCCAACGGGGGCGCATCGTCGCCTGAATTCATGTTGCGGGAGGCCGGCTCCGTGCCGCTGGGCCCGCGCACCAAGACCAGGAGCAGAACGCATGGGAGCCGGACACGCCCCAGCCCACCATGACCGCAACGGGCCGGCCGTGCCGCTCGTGGTCGATCTTGATGGCACGCTGGTGCGCACCGACCTGCTGGTCGAGTCGGTCTTCTTGCTCATCCGGCAGTCCCCGGCGCGGATTCTGCAACTGCCGCTGTGGCTCGCCCGTGGGCGGGCTCACTTCAAGCAGCAGCTGGCAAAACGGGTTCTGCCCGATGCCCACACCCTCCCGTACCATCCCGAGCTCGTCGCCCTGCTCCACGAGGAGCGGGCACGGGGACGCCCGCTGGTATTGGCGACCGCGGCGGACCAGCGGGTGGCGCGGGCGGTGGCGGTGGAGATCGACATCTTTACCGAGATCCTGGCCAGCGACGGACAGACGAACCTAGGCGGCGAGAACAAGCGGAAACAGTTGGTGGCGCGCTACGGGGAACGGGGCTTCGACTACGTCGGCAACAGCTACAAGGATCTCCTGGTATGGCGTTCTGCGCGCAGCGCCCTGCTGGCCCGGGCCGAGCCCGGCCTGGCCGCCGCCGTGGCTCGCGTCACCCAGGTGGGGCGGGTCTTCGAAGAGGCGCGCCGCGATCCGCGTGCCTACCTGGAGGCCCTGCGCCCGCACCACTGGCTGAAGAACCTGCTGGTACTCGTGCCGCTGATCGCCGCCCAGAAGCCGTATGATCCCGGTCTTCTGATGCAGGCGCTGCTGGCCTTTGTCGCCTTTACCCTGTGCGCCTCGTCGGTCTACCTGTTCAACGACCTGCTCGATCTGGGAGCTGACCGCCAACACCCTCACAAGCGGCAGCGGCCCCTCGCTTCGGGGCGCTTGCCCCTCGGCCACGTCGTGGCGCTGATCCCGCTGCTACTGGCCGCTGCCCTCTTCGTGGGGCTGTGGCTGCCGCCGCTTTTTCTGCCCGTGCTCGGGCTCTACTTCGCCCTGACCTTGGCCTACTCCCTGCGGCTCAAGGACGTGGCCATCCTCGACGTGCTGATCCTGGCCGCCGGCTACACCCTGCGGGTCATGGCCGGCTCGCTGGCGGTGGGTATCCGGCCCTCGCCCTGGCTGCTCGCCTTCTGCATCTTTCTCTTCTTCAGCCTGGCGCTGGTGAAGCGCTACACGGAACTGATGGTCATGCGCGCCATCGAGGGCCAGCGGACCCACGCCCGGGGCTACCTGCTCGAGGACAGCGAACTGCTCGCCGCGCTGGGGGTGGCGAGCGGCTACCTGTCGGTGCTGGTGCTCGCACTGCATATCACCAGCGACCTCGCGCACCGGTTCTATCGCAACTACGAGTACGTCTGGCTGGTCTGCATCCTGCTTCTCTACTGGATCAGCCACCTGTGGCTGCAGGCCCATCGCCGGCAGATGCACGACGACCCCCTGGTCTTCGCCGGCCGCGATCGCCTGAGCCGGGTGCTCATCCTCCTGATGCTGCTGCTGCTGGCGCTGGCCATATGAGCAAACGAGCTTCCGGCCACGCGTACGTGCCGAGACAGTCCTGTCCGGGCCGGCAACGGCGCATGGTCGCGCTGGTCACGGCCAGCCTGATCTGCGCCGCCGCGGCGCTAGCGGCGGCGCGTGCCGAGGCGGTCGATACGCCGGTGAAGGCGCAGCCGTGGGAGTCCCGGTCGCGGAGCGCCAAGACCCTCCTCGCGCTGCAGCCGTTCCGCCAAAATGAGACCCGCTCATTCGTGACGGCCGACGGGCGGCCGGGCCGCGCCACCCTCGTCGATCTCAATCCCCGCATCAACAGCTGGTTCGTGCTGCTGCTCGACCGGAGCGCGGCGGACGGTCCGCAGGCGTTCCACCTGGAGAACCCCCTGCCGGGCCGGCAGCGGCTCCGACTCGCGGACGGGCCGATCTTCGGCCTGGTCATCACGGACGGGGAAGAGCGCCAGGTGTGCGCGCTGTGGACCGAGGACGGCCACGGCCCGCTGGCGCAAGCCCGGCGCAGCGCACTGCCGTACGCGCCGCTCTGCGACGGTCGCCTCTACTTGCGCAATCCCGTCACCGGCGCCAGGAGCCAGCTCGAGGGAGTGACCGACTTCCTTCGTGACCACGTCTGGGGCGGGGAGCGGATCGTTGGCTTCGTGCGCCAGGAGTTCTATCGCGACGCCTTCCTGGTACAGGGCACGCCCGCAGCGGACGAGGCCTGCCCGCCACGGCCCGCCGGCGCCCCCGCGCCGGCGGCTCTGGGCGTGGGCTACTCCGGCCGCACCGTCGTCCCCGAGGACCTGGGTATCGATGTCGCTGCTCCACGTGGCCCGCTCTCCCTCGGATGCTGGTACCCGGTCAGCGACCTGCCCGGTGCCTGGGTGAGCGCCATGGAGCCGCGCGCGGTCGCCCCGCAGTTCCTCGAGAGCCACCGGGGGCGGCTCATTCGCCTGGACAGCGTCGAGGCGGCCGCCCTCGACTACCTGGTGGCCTTCAACCTCGATGCATTCGAGCTGGCGTACGAACTGGGCACCGATCACCCGCGGCTGGGCTGGTCGACGCGCGCGCTGCCGGCGCAGCAAGACGACCGCCTGCCGGGGCCGGACGGTGTCGGCAGCCCCGCTCCCCTGGTGACAACCGGGATGGTCCCGCCGGCGCTCGCCGGCCGCACCGTGGCCGTCTTCACCGGCGGTTTCAAACGCCAACACGGCGCGTTCCGCTACGGCGCACTCGCCCAGCGCAACCACGGCAGCCACTACGGCTTCATCGAGCACGGCGTCGTTTTCAGCAAACTGCAGCCCGACCTGGCTACGCTCTATGTGCTCGACGACGGGAAGGTGGGACTGAAGACCTGGAACGCGGTGGATAACCGGCTGCTCGGGCGCATCCGTCACGCCCGCCAGAACGGGGTGGCGCTGGTCGAGACCGATCCGGCGACCGGCAGTGCCGTGCCCGGTTCGCTGGTCGGCAACTGGGGGGCGGGCAACTGGTCAGGCTCGGCGGAGGGTAAGCTGCGCACCCTGCGCGCTGGCGTCTGCCTGCAGGAGAGCCCGGCCGGACGCTTCCTGGTCTACGGATATTTTTCCAGCGCCACCCCGTCGGCGATGGCGCGGGTGTTCCAAGCCTACGGCTGCCGCGCCGCCATGCCACTCGACATGAATGCGCTCGAGCACACCTACCTCGCCCTTTACGTCCGCCAGGAGAGCAAGATGAAGGTCATGCACCTGATCACCGGCATGACCGCGGTCGACAAGAGCGCCGGTGGGCGGCTGATTCCGCGCTTCCTCGGGTTCCCGGACAACCGGGATTTCTTCTACCTCGTGCGGCGGGAGCAGACGCCATGAATCGACACCTCCGCGTGGCCCTGGTGACGGGCCTGCTGGCCGGGCTGGCCGCCGCCGTGACTGGGGCCGAAACCTTCACCGAGCAGAACGAGCGGCTGTTCTCCCGGCTGCAGGCGGTACACGGTCTAGGCAACGGTCAGCTGGCCGAGATCCGTGCCCTGTTCGAACGCTCGGGGGTCGTCGGGCAGGGAAATCCGGCCATCGCGCAGCATCCGCAGAGCGAGGCCCAGTGCCTGGCCCGGCTCGAGGCGCAGTCCATCGACTACGCCAATCCCGGGTTCGAGCGGATCTGCGGGTCGAAGTATATGGCGCCGCTCTTCGATCCTGCCCGCGAACGGCCCGAACAGGCCCGGGTGTGCATCGACCAGTTCGAGTTTCCTGGCATCCCCTGTGCCTATCCGGTGGTCTGGGTGCGGGCGCGGGAGGCGGCGGAGATCTGCGCGGCCGTGGGCAAACGCCTGTGCGATGCCCACGAATGGGAAGGGGCTTGCGCTGGGGCCCTGGAGCCGCCCGACTACCGCTTCGATCTTGCTCGTGGCGTCAGCCCGAATGCAGCGGTGGGCCGCATGCGTGCGGCCCACAACCGCGGCCGTGCGGCGGACAAGCGCTGGAGCTACGGACCGGACTACCAGAAGGGGATCTGCGCCGCGAACAGCAGAAAAAGCCCGGGTTGCGAAGGGGGCAGTTGGGGGCGCTGCGGCTCCAACACCTACCCGACCGGCGCCTTCCCCGATTGCCGCAGTCCGCTCGGGGTCTACGACCTCCACGGGAACGCGGCGGAGCACATGAACCTGCCGCTCAACGAGGCCCAGATGGCAAGCCGCGGCAGCCAAGAGATGGGCCACACGGAGATGAAAGGCAGCTGGTTCATCTTCGACCGCTACCGGGCCCACGAGGACTGGTGCCGCTGGCGCGCGCCCTACTGGCACGGCAGCCGGGTCATGGATGAGCGCAGCCACGCCAACTACCACTTGGGGTTTCGCTGCTGCAAGAGCCTCGCAAGCAAATGAGGTATTGCTTGCGGGAACTCTGATTCTGATCAATTCAGAGTTTCCGCAGGCAACTCAGAAACTGCGTTCTGAATTGCCGTGCGCTGAGAAGTCCAGGATGGACTTATCCAGAGTTTAGAGTCCCCGATAGGGGGTCTGTAAACCCCTCGCCTTTAGGCGATGGATAAGTTGGAGGGAAAGGGACAATCGGCCGAATGGCCGATCGATCCGGCTTTTAGCCGTAACTGGAAGCCACCGGCTTTAGCCGGTGGAGTATTCACTGCCTTATCCTGCCCGGGCCGAGGGTTGCGACCAACCGGTCGAGATCCGGGATCGGGCCTTCGTCGTTCAGCACCGGGGCGAGCTGCGGATCCTTGAGCAGGTGGGCGAGCGGGCGTGCCTTGCCGTCCACGTACGCGACCTTGCTGACCAGGCGCACGCCGTGGCTGTAATCGGCGTAACGCGCCCCGTGCACCGTGCTCAGGGGCTGGATCGGTTGGCCGTCGCTGCGATGCCAGCCGTAGATGGCCACCCGGCCCGGCTTGCGCCGTAGTCGCTCGGTGAGGACCAGGTCTTTCTTGTGGCCGGCGACCAGGGCGCCAGGGGTTGCCGCCTGTTCCCGCAGTTGCCCTTGCAGCTGCCGCTCATGGTCGAGGAAGTATCCGGTGGTGCGCATCCGGTCACTCGGCGGCAGCGGTCGGGGCGGGAGCTTGATTGCCGCCTGTCGGTAGATGGCGTCCACCATCCTGGCCGTGGGCAGCACGAAACCGAATCGGTCCGCCACCGTCAAGGCGGTCTCCAGCCCCATCGGTATGTGCAGGAAGTCCCGGTCCGAACCGAGGGCGAGGTAGTCTGGCAGCACGCAGAGCGTCACATTCACCGGCCGGCCGTCGGCCCCGTTGCCGTTCAGCGTCACCGGGGTCAGGCGGCGGAGGAAGCGGGGCAGGTTGCCCGCGAGCAGTTCGGCGCGAATGACCTCTTCCCGTCCCGCCTCGTTCATTCCCTCCACCCGCTGGACGAAGCCCGTGGCGGGTGCGGCTGCAGTGGAACGGACGGGAATCTGGCCGAGCTGTGCCGGCTTGCAGGGAGCCACGGTGGCAGCGGCAGAGATGCCTGGCAGGGCTAGGAAGAAAAATGCCAGAAACACCCCCGCTTGGCTCAACCCAGTTCGTGCCGCCACTCCACCCCCAACTCACCTTATTGTGAATAACGGACGTTCTACATGGGATTTATGATCATGGTCAAGCGATTCCGTCATGGAGGGTGATTGGAACGCGCGCACCGAAAGCCGTGATCGCCGTCTGACCTGGGCGCCCGCGGACCACGCCGGTCGGAAAAGGGGACGGGAAAAGGGAACGCGCCCCATTTCTATGCCTCTGCGAATCTGAAAAGGGGTGCGTCCCCTTATTTCCGGCGCTGCCCAAGGCAGAAGTCAGAAGGCAGAAGGCAGAAGGCAGAAGGCAGAAGGCAGAAGGCAGAAGGCAGAAGGCAGAATATTTGGACCTGGCCCGCGCAAACGGGGAAATTGCCAATGAAATATAATGCGTATATTATTGCATTAGAAAC
>Ga0326597_10011362_pt1 | contig 11815 bp, 9 predicted proteins | sample RVTome_12_FD_203789 | JGI IMG/M metagenome (GOLD analysis project Ga0326597, IMG submission 203789) | Soil microbial communities from uranium-contaminated site in the Upper Colorado River Basin, Wyoming, United States - RVT100D185 | ecosystem: Environmental > Terrestrial > Soil > Contaminated >...
TGGCTCCGCCGGGACGAGCGGTGTTGCGCTCGAAGTAGTTTCGCGAGAGAGACCGGACGACCTTGAAGTAGGTGTTGAAGCCGAGGGTCGCCCCCAGTCGAAACTGGAGGTTCTCCTGGACCTCGCGGACGAGCTGGTCCCAGCTCCCCTCTTTCACGATGAGCCCGGTCAGGCCTCCGTCGACGAAGACCCCGCCCGAGATCCGGCTCGCACCCACGTGGATCACCATCCGGGCGCGATGCGAGTCCTCGTCCGAGCGAAGCACCGGGAGGCCGCAGCCGACGGCGGCCGCCATCAACTCCGGAACCAGCACCGTCTCCTTCGGACGGATGCTGCCTTCGAAACAGTGCCGGAGGTTGAAGAGCGATTGCATTCCCGAGCCCGTGGGCACGCTCGCCCAGAGCCGCTGGCGCACGAACGAGCCGCGGGGAACCACGCGCTGGAGGTAGCTCGCGAGGATCTTGGGGTCCTCGACCCGGCCGGGGAAGACCGACACTACGTCGCGCGATTTCCCCACCAGCCGGTAAGCGCGCTGGCCGACGGCCTGGATCTCTCCGCCCTTGACCTGCGCCAGCGCGGGATGATGGGTTTCCTCGATCTCCCCTCGCCGCCGGGTCGAAAGCACGACGCACTCTCGCGAGTCGAGAGCGAGACCGATTTCCTTGCGGCCGAACATACTCGTTTTCGGGAAGCCGGCAGTATACCAGAATCGGCGGGAGAGAAGGAGCTACGGGTCGACTTCGACGGCGAGCCCCTCGAGGTCGCGGGCGATGGCCTCGAGCTTTTCCGGGGGAAGGGCGTGCTTTTCGGCGACCCGCTCGAGCTGCTCCCAGCGAATGCGCCGGGCGCGGGTGGGTCCGGTAGGGCCGCAGTCCTCGTCGCTCAGGCGAAGCGACACCACGTCCCAGCGGCTGTAGTGTCCCATGCAGTCGAAGACGTTCTTGGCGACGATTCGATCCCGGGGATCCAGCTCTCCCACCACCAGCTCCTCGCGGTGGAAGACCGGCTCGCACACGTAAGCCCCGAAGGGATTGGCGATGGCGCTTCCCCCCATGGCCCACTTCCAGGCGGCGGTCTTCTTGAAGGGAAAGTCGTCGGGGACCGCGCTCTCGGGCATGTACATCGAGGAGCTCACGACGAACGTCTGGGTCTCGAAGGCGTACTCGCGGATCGCCGAGTCCTGATCGGAGAGGTAGACTCCTTCTTCTTCATGAAGACGGGAGCGATCTGGGCCGCGGCGGCGACGATGGGACGCTCGAGGTTCACCAGGCGTAATCCTCGAGCGGCGGACAGACGCACATGAGGTTCCGATCGCCGTAGGGGTTGTCGATGCGGGCGACCGGCGGCCAGAACTTGTGCGCCTTGACCCATGGCGCGGGAAACGCGGCCTCTTCCCGCGAGTAGGGGTGTGACCAGGCGCTCGAGACGATCGCCGCCGCCGTGTGGGGCGCGTTCTTGAGGACGTTGTCCTTCGGGTCCGCCTTGCCGGACTCGATGGCGCGAATCTCCTCGCGGATCTGGATTAGGGCGTCGCAGAAGCGATCGAGCTCCTCTTTGGACTCGCTCTCCGTCGGCTCGATCATGAGCGTGCCCGCGACGGGGAACGAGATCGTGGGGGCGTGAAATCCGTAGTCCATCAAGCGCTTCGCGATGTCCTCCACCTCGACCCCCGCGGCCTTCTTGAGAGGGCGGCAGTCGAGGATGAACTCGTGCGCCACGCGCCCCTTCTCGCCCTTGTAGAGCACGGGGTAGTGAGGCTCGAGGCGCTTCGCCATGTAGTTCGCGTTCAGGATGGCGATGCGGGTCGCGTCGGTGAGGCCCGGGGCACCCATCATTCGAATGTACGCCCAGGGGATGGTGAGAATCGCCGGGCTTCCGTAAGGGGCCGCCGAAACGGGGCCGATGGCGTCGTTTCCGCCAAGCTCCGCGAGCGGATGGCCGGGAAGAAACGGCGCGAGGTGCGGGCCGACGGCGATCGGACCCATGCCCGGACCGCCTCCGCCGTGGGGAATGCAGAACGTCTTGTGGAGGTTCAAGTGGCAGACGTCCGCGCCGATGAGCCCCGGCGACGTGAGCCCCACCTGGGCGTTCATGTTCGCCCCGTCCATGTAGACCTGGCCGCCCCGGTCGTGAACGATGCGGCAGATCTCGCGAATGCGCGCCTCGAAGACTCCGTGGGTCGAGGGGTAGGTGATCATCAGGGCCCCGAGCTCGGCCCGGTGGGCCTCGGCCTTCTTCGCAAGATCTTCGAGATCGACGTTCCCCCGGTCGTCGCACTCGACGACCACCACCCGGAAGCCCGCCATGACCGCGCTCGCGGGATTGGTCCCGTGAGCCGAGACCGGGATGAGGCAGATGTTCCGCCGCCCCTCGCCTCGATTTTCGTGATACGCGCGAATCACGAGCAGACCGGCATACTCGCCCTGCGAGCCCGCGTTCGGCTGGAGGCTCACGGCACTGAGTCCGGTGATTTCCCGAAGCCAGGTCTCGAGGTTGGAAAAGAGCTCGGCGTAGCCCTGGAGCTCGTCCGCCGGCGCGAAGGGATGGGGCGACGCGAACTCCGGCCAGGTCACGGGGATCATCTCGGTCGTGGCGTTGAGCTTCATCGTGCACGAGCCGAGAGGGATCATCGATGTGGTCATCGAGAGGTCCCGCGCCTGGAGACGATGGAGGTAGCGAAGCATCTCGTGCTCGGAATGGTACCGATCGAAGATCGGGTGAGCGAGAAAGTCGCCCTTCCGGGCGTGAGGCGAGGGAAGATCGAACGCCGCTTCTTCCGCCAGATCCTCGAGGCGAGTCGCCTTTCCGCCGAAGGCCGAGAGCAGCTTCTCGACATCTTCGAGGGTCGCGGTCTCATCGAGAGCGATGCCGATGTCTCCGCCGTCATAGGCGCGGAGATTGAATCCTTCTCGTCGAGCGGCTTCGAGCACCCGCTTTCCTTCGGCGGATTTCATCGACACCCGCAGCGTGTCGAAGAACGCGCGGCTTCCGAGGTCGTATCCTTTGGCCCGAAGCCCCTGGGCGAGAAGGGCCGCGAGGCCGTGGACCCGCCGAGCGATCGCTCTCAGACCCTCGGGGCCGTGGTAGACGGCGTACATGCTCGCCATGATCGCAAGGAGCACCTGGGCGGTGCAGATGTTGCTCGTCGCCTTGTCGCGGCGGATGTGCTGCTCGCGCGTCTGGAGAGCGAGCCGGTACGCGGGCTTCCCCTGGGCGTCCTTCGAGACCCCCACGATGCGGCCGGGCATCTTCCGGGCGTACTCCTCGCGCGTCGCGAGAAAGGCGGCGTGAGGTCCGCCGGCCCCCATGGGGACTCCGAAACGCTGCGAATTCCCGATGGCGATATCGGCCCCAAGCTCCCCGGGAGGCCGCAGGAGGGCGAGCGCCAGAAGGTCCGTCGCCAGAGTGACGATGACTCCCTTCGCCCTCGCTCGAGCGATGAGATCCCCGTAGTCTTCGATCCGGCCGCTGGTCGTCGGATACGAAAGCAAGAGCCCGAAGAACTTTCCGGAGTCGAGATCGACGGATCCCGAGGGGCCGACGACCACCTCGACCCCGAGCGGCTTCGCCCGGGTCTGGACGACGGCGATGGTCTGGGGGTGAGTGTTCTCGGCGATGAAGTACCGATGGGGCTCGTCCCCGGGATGGATTCCGAGCGACATCCCCATCGCCTCCGCAGCCGCGGTCGCCTCGTCGAGAAGGGATGCGTTCGCGAGCGGAAGAGCGGTGAGATCGGCGACCATCGTCTGGAAGTTCAGGAGCGCTTCGAGCCGGCCCTGGGCGATCTCCGCCTGGTACGGAGTGTACTGGGTGTACCAGCCGGGATTCTCCAGGATGTTCCGCAGGATTACCGGAGGAGTGATGGTTGCGTGATATCCGAGTCCGATGAAGGACTTGGTCACCCGATTCTTCGAAGCGAGCGCGCGAAGCTCCCGAAGGAGCGCGTGCTCCGTCGCTGGCGGGGGAAGGTCGAGGGGCTTCTTCGAAAGGATGTCGGCGGGGACGGTGTCGGAAACCAGCTCTTCGATGTCCCGATAGCCCAGAAGCGCAAGCATCTCGGCGACATCCTCGGGCCTCGGACCGATATGTCGTGGGGGGAAGGAGTCGAGCGGCTCGAAGCTCGCGAGCTTCGCACTCAACACTTTCAGCTGGTTCAACCGGCGCCCTCCTGATCGAGGTATGCCTGATACTCCGCCGAGGTCATGAGGGACGAGAGATCGCCTTCGTTCTCGATCGCGACCACCACAAGCCAGGCTTTTCCGTAGGGATCGGAGTTCACGAGCTCGGGCTTGTCCACCACGGTGCCGTTCACTTCTACGACCTCACCGGACACCGGGCAGAAGAGCTCCGATACCGCCTTCACCGACTCGATGGTTCCGAAGACCTGCATCGAGGAGAGCTTCTTCCCCACCTCGGGAAGCTCCACGTAGACCACGTCCCCGAGCTGTTTCTGGGCGTAGTCGGTGATTCCGACCGTGCCCCGGCCTCCCACCACTTTTACCCACTCGTGCTCTTTCGAGTACTTGCGATCCTCAGGAAGCATTACTTTCTCTCCCGCTTGTAGAAGGGCGTCGGTACCACCACCGCCTTTGCCCGGCGACCCCGAATTTCGATCTCGACCTCGCTTCCCGGCGCCGAGGAAACGGCCGGGAGATAGGCGAGCCCGATGTTCTTCTTCAGATACGGCGCGAAGCTGCCGCTGGTCACGGTATCGGAGGGTGAACCAGAGGCGAACACCGGGTATCCGTGCCGCGCAATCCCGCGGTCCACCATCTCGAAACCGACGAGCTTCCTCGGGACGCCCTTTTCCTTCTGCCGGGCGAGTGCCTCCCGCCCGACGAAGTCGCCCTTCTGCCATTTGACGATCCACTCGAGGTCCGCCTCGAGCACCGTGTGATCCTCGTCGATATCGTTCCCGTAGAGCGCCATCTTCGCTTCGAGCCGCAGGGTGTCGCGCGCCGCGAGACCGATGGGCGCTATGCCTCGCGAGGCGCCGCGCTCCAGCAGCCCCCGGGCCACCTTCTCGCCCGCGCCGGCGTCGACCAGGATCTCGAAGCCGTCTTCGCCGGTGTAGCCCGTTCGAGAGATCGTCGCCGCCTCTCCCAGTACCTTGCCCTGGGCGAACCGGTAATACTTCATCGCCCCGAGATCGATGTCCGTAAGGGGGCGGAGGATCGCCTCCGACTGAGGCCCCTGGAGCGCGAGCAGAGCGTAGTCGTCGCTCGCATTCACGAGGCTCGCGCCCGAAGGACGACGCGACTCCATCCAGGCGAAGTCCTTTACGACGTTCGACGCGTTCACCACCAAAAGAAAACGGCTCTCTCCGATGCGAGAGACGAGGAGATCGTCGACGAACGTGCCCTTCTCGGTAGTGAGCGCGGAGTAGTGCGCCTGACCGACGGCCAGTCGAGACACGTCGTTGGGGGTGAGCTTCTGAAGGAAGGATTCCGCTTCCGCGCCCGCAACGAAGAACTCTCCCATGTGGCTCACGTCGAAGAGCCCGGCCTTCGTTCGCACCGCGAGGTGCTCCTCGACAACGCCTCCGAACTCGACCGGCATCTCGTAGCCGGCGAAATCCGTTATGCGGGCGCCGAGCTCCCGATGGAGAGCGAAAAGAGGAGTGCGCTTCAGGGGCGAGTCCGATGTAGACATCTAGTGCCGTTCCAACTTGTTCCGCCGAACTGGCACGCCGTGCTCGCCCATACGGTCGAGTGTTGTTCGAAGTGTTTCCGTAGGCCAAAAGAGTTGGAACGGCACTAGCGAGCGCTCGAGGCAGGGCGAGACGCTACCATAGCCCTCCGGGGGTGTCAATTCGGGGCGAAATCGCCATGGGCATCGACGGGCGCTCAGTTCTTCAATGAGGAAAGTCACCTATCCCATTAGAAACAAAGGCACTCGCCCCAGGCCTCCCGGGGCGAAGTTGAACCTCCCGGGCGATGACCATTATACTGGGGAACAACTTCGCAGAGAATTTTCATCGTTGCTGACTCGGGAAGGCAACAGCCGACGCATGAGCGCCGAGATCTACACCGTTCGCTGCTGGAATTGCCTCAACGACTTCGAAGCGGTCGAGGCCGTCTGGTGCAGCTGCGATCCCAAGCACCCGTCGAAGCTCTGTCCCTTTTGCCTGCATTGCTTCTGCCCGGCCGACGACGACTACAAGCGCCGTTTTTGGGCCTCGGCCCCGGGCTCGCTCAAGGACGAAGTCTCGATGCTGGAGCGCAGCCTGGACCGGCTGGGAGAGATCCTGATCCGGAATCAGAAGCTCAAGACGCCTCAGCTCCTGCAGGCTCTTCGCGAGCAAGAGCGCACCGGCGGACTCCTGGGAAGGATCCTGATCCAGAAGGGCTGGGTCACCCAGCAGGACATCGACGACGCCCTGAAGTACCAGGGCTACCAGCCGCTGGTCGATAGTCAGGACCTCGAGCTCACCCCCGCTCCCCAGTCAGCCTCGGGCAATCCCGCACAGCTTCTCGAGTACCTCCTGACGCTCGCCGCCCGAAAGGGGGCGTCCGATGTCCACCTCGAGCCCTCGGCGACCGACCTTTCGATCAAGCTCCGGATCGACGGCCTGTTCTACAAGGTGAAGCCGCTGAAGAGCGATACTCTGGTGCCGCTCCTCCAGCGGATCCATGAGGTCTTCAACCTCGACCCGCGGCACGAGGACCTTCCCCAGAGAGGCCGGGCGCAGCTCGAGCTCGAGGGGCACGACTTCGACCTCCTGGTGACGACCCTTCCCACCCGGATGGGAACCAGCGTCACCATCAAGCTCGTCGACCGCCGTTTCTTCGTCAAAAATTTCACCGCCCTCGGCCTGACCCCGGCGGATCAGCTGTTCCTCGTCCGCGCGCTCGACGCTCCCTCGGGACTCATCATGGTGACCTCGCCGCCGTACAACGGCGCCATGACCACTTCGTATTCCTTGATGGATCAGGTGGCGAAGTCCGAGAGGCGCGTGGTGAGCATCGAACGTTCGATCCAGTGGGAGGTGCCCTACGTCCATCAGATGGAGGTGAACCAGGACAAGGGCCTCGACTTCGCCGCGGCCTTGCGGTCGGTCGCGAGCATCCGGCCCGACGTGGTGTTCATCCTGGAGCTCAACGACCGGGCTACGGCGAACCTCGCCTGCCAGCTGGCGACGACTCTGCTGGTCATCACCACCTTTCCCGCATTCGGGGCCGCCGAATCGATCTACCGCTTCCTCGAGCTCGGGGTTCCCGCGTCGCTCCTCGCCCGCGGCCTCTCCCTGGTCTTGAACCAGCGCCTGGTGCGGAGGATCTGCCCGCACTGCCGCGACGAGGGAAGCCAGGCCGACCCGCACAAGCTCGGCACCTACGGGATCAGCCCCAAGGAAGCCAAGACCTTGCGGCTCTACAAAGGCCGCGGGTGCAGCAACTGCCATCGCCTGGGCTATCGCCGCCGGAAGGGTCTTTTCGAGCTCATGGTCGTCCATCCTCACTTCCGCGAGAAGTTGGCTTCCGGCCCGACACTCGCGGAGATCGAAGCCACCGCCCGCGGTGCGGGCATGGAGTCGCTCCGGCAGCGCTGCCTCAAGGAAGTCACCGCCGGGGTCACCTCACTCGACGAGTTCATCCGCTGGCGGATGTGAGCTCCCGCTCGCCTCGGCGCCCGATCGGCCGTCTTCCCACTTCTGATAGGCATCGAGGAGCCCCCCGAGGAACCGCGTCCGGAGATCGGGAGTCGCGAACAGGACCTGCGGCGCGTATCTCGTTCGTCCCTCCACTGTGAAGCTCTTGGAGGGAACGGAAGCGAACAAGCCCTTCTCTCCGCGCATGACGCGGAACCCCTTCACGATGATTCCGCCCGCGACATCCACGTCGGCGAAGGCAACGATCTTTCCGTCTTTCTTGTACTTGGGTTCGTAAAAACTAGCGTCCATCTTGAATTCTCCTGCGATTTGGTTGATTCTCACATTGCTTGCCACTTGCCGCCGCCGCGATAGCGGGCCACCCGCACTCGCCCGGTGGAACCGAAGATGACGACGGCATAGACGAGTCCGTAGTCGTTGCTCAGATACAGCGTGCCGGTGGTCGAGGATCCCAGGGGAGAGAAGGAGACGATGTGGCTGCGGCCGATCTGAATGCCGCGCATGAAGGGCTCCGGCGCTCCCGCGGGGAGGCTCCCGTACCGGACGCCGGGGAAGGTCTCGCTGAGGCGGTAAGGCTCACGGAGCCTCGGGTCGACGCCGCCGTCGACGTCCACGCGTCGTATACCGTTCGCGTTCCCGTCCGCATGGATCGAGAACACCGGGTCGCCGTCCACCTCGTCGAAGACCACGCCCATGTAGCACGCCTGCGCGGCCGCCCTCGCGCGCACCTGACGCATGAGACCGCGCAGATAGAACGCCGCTCCCCGAAGGCGTGACTCGTGCACCATGGACTGGGCTCGCGGGATCGCCGCCGCGACGGTGATGACGATCAGGGTGACGGCGACGAGAAGCTCGAGGAGACCGTGTCCAGATTCCTTTCGAAGCACCCCCGCGAAGGGGTCGGCGGGAACTGCTTCCCGCCGGCCCCGCCTCGGGAGTATCGCTGCTCCCTTCGACGCGGTCATTACTTCTTCCGCTTTTCCTTGTCGGAGCCCAGGGAGAGGTAGGGCTGAAGCTTGAGGAAGCTTTTCTCTCCGATGCCGCGTACGTTCATCAGCTCCTCCGCTTTCTCGAAGGGACCGTTCTCCTTCCGATAAGCGACGATCCGCTTCGCCACCTGCTCGCCGATGCCCGGAAGCTTCGAAAGCTCGGAGACGTCGGCTTCGTTGATGTCGACGCGCAGCTCCGGCTTCGACGCCTCCTTCTTTTCGGTCTGGCCGGCGAAGCTCATTCCGGCAAAACCGAGCAAACCCACGAGGCCCATGAGGAACGAAAACAAGAATGCGTTCTTCACTCGATTGCTCCTGTTCTGATTGGTGGTTATGACGAGGACCCAGCCGGAAGCACGACCAATCCGGCGGTCCCTTCTTCGGCTTCGAGGCGCGCGCTCCGGGATTTCGAGCCGACACCGAGCGGCGCTCCCCTCGGCCAGGACGAGAGGACGATGGATATTTCTTCGGACCTCCTTTCCCGGAGCGTTTCCTCCTCCACGACCAGAGTCGGGAACCTCCGAGCTCGAGAAGCCACTAAGGCAAGCGCCGGGCCACCCGGGGCATCGGACCCGTGCACTCGATGAAGTCTCTTGGGTACAGCGAGTTCGAAGAGGAGGGGCGCTCGCGTCGGTCGTCGGGAAGGGTCCCCCGACGTCAACGAGCGGTTACGGCGAACGGAGACGAGGAGGAGAAGCCTGCTGCTTTCAATCACCTGAGGGCGTCACCGCGCGTTGACACCTCTTTGTCACCCGGACAGTGGAAGGCAGGCGAGGCCCAGGGGCCGAAGTCGAGCGCGGACTTTTGTGTTATTATTTAAAGTTGTGGTTGAGGTTCCACCGTCCCTCGTCCGCTTTGCGCCCAGCTGACAGAGGGTTTCTCAAGCGAGTCTGATGGAAGACAGAGAAAGCGGGAATCTGAGCCGGAAACCCGCGCTCGACCTCCTCGTCGAGCTGCATCGGGGATCGGTAACGGGCTCGCTCAAGCTAGAACGCGCTCCGCTCCAGAAAGCGGTCTACTTCCGCGACGGCCAGATTTTGTTCGCGGCCTCGAACGATCCGAAGGATCAGCTTGCTTCGATCCTCGTCGAAGAAGGAAAGCTGGGACCGGACCAAATGCAGGTAGCGCAGGCGAGAGTCTCGCCCGGGAATCCCCTGGCCAAAGTGCTCACCGAGCTCGGCTACATATCGCAGCGGGAGCTCGCCGAGGCGGCCCGCATCAAGGTGGAGAAGATCCTCACCGATCTCTATACCTGGAAAGAGGGAACGTACCAGTTCGCGACCAAGTCGCTCCCCAAAGGAGCGATCGATCTCGAGCTCTCCACCTCGCGCCTGCTTTTCGCGAGCATCCGGCGCGTGCAGGATCGCGATTGGGTCCTGCGCCAGCTCGGCTCGCTCGAGACGGTTCTGACGCCGACCGCATCGCTTCAGCAGTTCCTCGGCGAGATCGAGCCCGAGCCTCTCTCGGCGGAGGTGCTGCGGCTCGCCGACGGAGTCAAGACCGTCAAGCAAATCGGAGCGGTATCGAGCCTGGGAGAGTTCGAGGTCTGCAAAGTGCTCGCGGCCGCCGCGGTGGCGGGGGCCCTCAGCCGCGGCGGAGGCTCTCCGGTCCCCGCGAGCGACGACGCCTTCTCCTTCCCGCAGGCTCAGGAGAGTTTCAACTTTCCGCCGCCGCCCAAGCCGACCTTCGGAAATGAAACGATGGGTATTCCCGAGGCCGAATCGTCCTCGGAGTCGATGAGCTACGACACGATTTTCCAGGCGGCGGTCACAAAGAACGCGTCCCCTGCGGAGGATAGCGAGAGAACGGTGTTCGATACTGCCCCAGCGCGAGGGGGGGGAGCGGCACGTACCGCACCACCCGCTCCCGCGCGGGAGACGACACGAGGTCCTGCCGCCTCCGAGCTTCTCATCGACGAGCCCGAGCCCGCGAGCGACGCCCATGGAAGAAATCCGCCACGCCCCAAGAGCCGGCGCCGCGGCGCCGCCGAGCGCAGCGCTTCCGGCATCCTGAAATGGCTCGCGGTCTTCGGTCTCGCGGGCGCCGCGGCCATCTCGGTCTACTACTTCGTCTGGCCGCTCGTCGGTGGCGGCGGCAGCGGCGCTCCTACAAGCGCCGGTACCCAGACGCCCGCGACCACGTCCACCCCATCGGCGACGACGCCCCCGGCAAGCGCGGCCACGGCGACGACGGCGCCTCCGACACCTTCGCCGGCGACACCCGCATCGCAACCCGCGACCACGACGGCAGCGCCCACCGACCCGAGGGCCGGTGCTTCGGTGGCGGGAACGCCGCCGGTCACTTCCTCGATTGCGGCTCGCGCCGGCGCCGCCACCCCTCCCCCGGCGACCCCGGCGTCGAAGCCTCCCGATGCCGTTCCCACACCTTCCCCTTCGGGGGCGCCGAAGCCGCCGCCGACAACGGCTCCCACCACCAGGCCGAGAACTCCCTCGGGCGGAGGCGACGGCCGGGCTCTCCTTCAGAGCGGAAATCTCGCCGCCGCGGCCCGGGCTTTCCAGCAGGAGATTTCCAGCGGAAGCGGCGACAAGTTTACGCTCGCGCTCGGCCTCTACTGCAACGAAGACAACGTCTCTCGACTCGCGGCCTCAGCCTCCGGCTCGAGCGAGATCTATGTCCTCCCCACCTCGGTCGAAGGCCGAGGCTGCTATCGCGTCATCTGGGGTCTCTACGATTCCCGCGAGGCCGCCGAGCGGGCCGTCGCCTCACTCCCGAACGGCGTTCGCGCCGGCGACATCGCACCCGTGGCCGTTTCGCGCTTCCTCCGCTGACTTCGGGCGAACTCATGAAGATCCGAAGGAAGTTGCTGGCACTCGCTTTCGTCGCCGGCATCGGGCCCGCCTTGGGCGCCGAGGACGTTCTGTTCCTCAAGAACGGACGCAGGATCGTCGTCGATCGTTACTGGGAAGAGGGCGAGCAGATCTTCTATCAGAGGAACGGAAGCACGTTCGGCTTTCCCCGCAAGCTGCTCGAACGGGTCGAGGCGGAGGAGGAGGAAGAGGACGTCGCCGAGCGAGCGGAGCCATCGGGATTTCGAAACGCGGTGGTCGTCGCTTCGGTCGATGCCGCTCGGGAGTCGGCGCGCGAGGGCGATCTCGATCAGGCGGTCGAGCAGTATCGCAGGGCGCTCGAGAGCGAGCCCAACGCTGTCGATGCCCGCATCGAGCTGGCGACGCTCTATCTCGAGCGCGGCGATCTC
>Ga0326597_10011363_pt1 | contig 11814 bp, 15 predicted proteins | sample RVTome_12_FD_203789 | JGI IMG/M metagenome (GOLD analysis project Ga0326597, IMG submission 203789) | Soil microbial communities from uranium-contaminated site in the Upper Colorado River Basin, Wyoming, United States - RVT100D185 | ecosystem: Environmental > Terrestrial > Soil > Contaminated >...
CACTTCTCTAAGTGTATCTGGGCGGGGGGAATCCGCAAGCCACAGCGAACCGGGACACGCTAGAGGGAGAACAGCAAGTGTATCTGGGCGGGGGGAATCCGCAAGCCACAGCCCGCGTCGTAGGCGCTGTCCGCTGTGCGGTAGTGTATCTGGGCGGGGGGAATCCGCAAGCCACAGCGGAAAGACGTACTTGCCGAGCACGTCATCGAGTGTATCTGGGCGGGGGGAATCCGCAAGCCACAGCCTGCCTGATGATTGAGGCGACGCGGCTCTAAGTGTATCTGGGCGGGGGGAATCCGCAAGCCACAGCCCGCGAACCGCACGTGGTTCACGTGGGGCGAGTGTATCTGGGCGGGGGGAATCCGCAAGCCACAGCTGCTTGTGGTCCACCTGATCTGTCCAGCCCAGTGTATCTGGGCGGGGGGAATCCGCAAGCCACAGCCCGCCATGCGTGCGGCGGTTGGCAGCAGTTAGTGTATCTGGGCGGGGGGAATCCGCAAGCCACAGCGGGCTCGGTGGCGATGCGGCGATTATCACAAGTGTATCTGGGCGGGGGGAATCCGCAAGCCACAGCGCCAGATCGCCGCGCTTTCGCGGGCTGATTTCGCCTGCCACGCCGCCTAATCTGGCGGCGTGACACACACCATACCCACAACCATTGCCGTGAACGGGGCCGCACCGGTGCCGCCGGCGCAGCTTTGTGCGCTGAATGTGGCGCTGGAGCCGGCGGAAGACGGGACGCCACCCGACTGGGTGGAGCTGATCCCGCCGGGTCGCGAGGTCAAGGGGCGGGACGGCCGGGCCTGGGTCAACGACCGGCCCGACGCCATCGTCGATGCCTTCAACAGCAACGGCGGTCCCATCCCCATCGGTATCGGCCATGCCATCGAAACGGCCGGCCCGGAGCACGCACCGCCGGCGGTGGCCTGGATCGAGGCGCTGGAAGCGCGCGAGGGCGGTGCCATCTGGGGCCGCGTGAGCTGGAACAGCGTTGGGCGCCAGGCCCTGGGCGACCGTGCGTACCGCTACCTGAGCCCGGCGTTCCTCTTCGAGAAGGAGAGCCGGCGCATCGCGCAGCTCCTGGCCGCGGGGCTGGTGAATCTGCCCAATCTGCGCCTGGCGGCGCTAAACCACAGACAAGGGGAGCATGAGCCCATGACCTGGGAACAAGTGCTGGAAGCCCTGAAATTGCCCAAGGACGCCACGCCCGAACAGGCGCTCAACGCCGTGCAGACGCTGCAGGGCGACCTGCAAACCGCCGTGAACGCCCGCACCACCCCGCCCCTGGACAGATTCGTGCCCCGCGCCGATTACGACGCGGCGGTCAACGCGCGGGAAACCGCCGAGACCAGGCTGAGCGAGCTGGTGCAGGCTGAGCAGGCGCGGGAGGTCGAGGCGGAGATCTCCAAAGCCATCGAGGCCAAGAAGATCACGCCGGCCACGGCGGACTACTACCGCGCCATGTGCGCCCTGGAGGGCGGGCTGGCGCAATTCCAGGCATTCATCGCCAAGGCGCCCACGCTGGCCCCGGACGCCATGTTGCAGGGCGACCCCACCCAGCAGAACGGCGCCAAGCTGACCCCCGATGAGCTGGCGGTGTGCCAGCGCATGGGCCTGAGCGAGGACGCGTTCCTGGCAGCCAAGGGCTGAGCCGCCCGTGCGGGACGGGCCGACGGCCATTGCCGAGGCAGGCCCGACCCACCGCCGCCGCCGTCAGCAAATCACCCAGCGAGGATAGGAGACCATGACTGCACTTGCCAAAGACCGCATCACGCCGCGCCGCAGCGGCGAGGACATGGTGGACCCGGTGGCCGCCGGTGCCGTGATCCATGCCGGCGCGCTGGTGGTGCTGGATGCCACCGGCTATGCCGCGCCGGGCAGCACGGTCCTGAACCTGGTGGCCCGCGGCGTGGCACAGGCAGCGGTGGACAACAGCGGCGGCGCCGATGGTGACAAGACCGTCGCCGTGCGCCGGGGGATTCACCACTTCGCCAATGACGGGGTGGACACCGTCGACCGCACGCACATCGGCGGCACCGCCTACATCGTGGACGACCAGACGGTGGCCTCCACGGACGGCACGGGCACGCGGTCGGCGGCTGGCACCATCATCGACGTGGACGCCGACGGCGTCTGGGTGGACGTGGGTTGATGCCCGCCCGGACCACCGCCCCCGCAACCTTGATTCCTCACGACCTTGATTCCTCACGAGAGACCGATGAAAACCCTGAATCGCTTCCTGCTCGGCTTCACTGGACTGCTGATCCTGAGCACCCTGTTTGCGGTCACCTGGGCCGCGGCACATGCCCAGCCGGGGGCTGCCCCGCTGCTGCTGCTCACCCCGCCCGATGGTTTGCCGCATGTGCTGGCCGGCGGGCTGATCATCAATCAGGCCAATCTGGCCAACCTGTTCACCGGCTTCCGGGCAAATTTTCAGCAGGGCTGGCAGAGCTTTCAGGATCAGTCCACCTGGCAGCGCTTGGCGACGTTGGTGCCCAGCTCCACGCGGGAGAATCACTACGCCTGGCTGGGCCAATGGCCGGAGCTGCGGGAATGGATCGGCGACCGGCACATCAAGGGGCTGGAATCCCACGACTACCGCATCGTCAACCGCAAGTTCGAGAGCACCATCGAGGTGCCGCGGGACGATATCGACGACGACAACTACGGTGTGTTCGCCCCCCTGTTCTCCGGCATGGGGCAGGCCGCGGCGCAACATCCCGACCGGCTGATCTATGAGCTGCTCGCCGCCGGGTTCACCAGCCTCTGCTACGACGGGCAGAATTTCTTCGACACGGATCATCCGGTGGGTGAGGGGGTGGTGAGCAACTCCGGCGGGGGAGGCGGCACGGCGTGGTTTCTGCTGGACACGCGCAAGCCCCTCAAGCCCCTGATCTTCCAGCGGCGGCGTGACTACAACCTGCAAGCCATGACGCGCATGGAGGACGAAAACGTGTTCATGCGCGACAGCTACCGCTACGGCGTGGACGCGCGGGTCAATGTGGGCTTCGCGTTCTGGCAGCAGGCCTACGGCTCCCAGCAGACCCTGGACAAGGCCGCCTATGCGGCGGCGCGCGAAGCCATGATGGGCTTCAAGTCGGACGAGGGGCGGCCCCTGGGCATCATGCCGAATCTGCTGATCGTGCCGCCTGCCCTGGAAGGCGAGGCTCTGGAAATCCTAAACGCCGAGCGCGACGCCGGCGGTGCCACCAACGTCTACAAGGGCACCGCGGAGCTGCTGGTCGTGCCCTGGCTGGCGTAAGCGTAACCCACGCCCTTGCCATATCAGAGAGGCACCATGATCCGCATCACCGCCAAGCCTGCCCGCGGCTTCTACCGCTGCGGTGTGTATCACCCACCCACGCCTATTGATCACGCCGAGGAGCGCTTCACGGACGAGGAGTTGGCTCGCCTGCGGAGCGAGCCACACCTGGTCGTGGAGATCGTCGAGGGCGCGTCGGCGGGGGAGAGCGAGCGGGAACAGCAGCTCAAGGCAGCCATGCGCAAGGTGATGGAGGGCAAGCAGAAATCCGATTTCACGAAGGACGGCAAGCCGACCACGGAGGCCATCGAGCGCGAAGCGCCGGGCCGGGACATCACGGCCGCCGAACGGGACGCCTGGTTCAAGGAACTGTACCCAGACGCCTGACACCCATCGCCCCGATAACCCATGCCGCCCTATGCCACCCAACAGGACATGACCGATGCCTACGGCGCCGAGGCGGTGGTGTTCGCGGCAGACCGGGACGGCGACGGGGTGGCCGACGCCGGCGTGATCGACGAGTCGCTGGCGGCCGCCACGGCGGAAATGGACAGCTACGTCGGCACCAAGTATCAGCTGCCGCTGGCCAGCCCGCCGGCGGTGCTGAAGGACAAGTGCGTGGACATCGCCCTGTACCGGCTGAGCCAGCGCCCCGGCGCGATGACGGACGAGGTGAAGGACCGTTACGAGAAGGCCCTGGCGTGGCTGCGGGACGTGTCGCGCGGCATGGTGAGCCTGGGCACGGACCCCTCGCCGCCGTCGCAGGGCGGGGGCGGCGTGCAGGTGAGCCACAATCCGCGGCGCTTCACCCGCGACACGTTGAAGGGGGCCTGATGGCCGGCACGCGCATCATCGTGGACACGCGGGAGTTGGACGCCGTGCGGAAACGGCTTGACGGCCTGGCCGACTTTGACCGGGCCGGCCTGCTGGATGCCATCGGGGCAGAGGGCGAAAGCCAGACGCGGCGGCGCATCGAGGAAGAGCGCACGGACCCGGCCGGCCAACCCTGGGAGCCCTGGTCGCCACGCTATGCACGCACCCGCCACGGCAACCACAGCCTGCTGATGGGCGAAGGCGACCTGCTGGATTCGATCCAGTACCTGGTCGCCGGCGGCACCGTGGAGTGGGGCAGCAACCTGGTTTACGCGGCCATCCACCAGTTCGGCGGCGAGGAAATCGGGATGCCCGGCCTGCCGGCCCGGCCCTACCTGGGGCTGAACCCGGAGAACGAGACGGAACTGCTGGCGGTGGTCAACGATTTCCTGGATGAGGCCCTGGCATGATTTCACCCCTTTGCATTCCCCCTGAGGGGGAACAATGAACCTGCTGGACTACCGCAGCGCAGTGAAGGATGGGCTGACCGCCGGGTTGCCGAGCCTGCGAGCCGTGGAAGCCTTCGGTGGGCGCGTGGACAGCCGCGAGTTGCAGCGCATGCTGGCCGCCGCGCCGGCGGCCCATGTGGCCGTACTGGGTGTGAATCCCGCGACGCAGTTGCGCGGCGGCGCGGTGGCGCTGTCCGTGGATACGGCCGTGTTCCTGACCACGGCGTCCAGGCCGGGCACGCCCCGCGACGCGGCCGCCCTGACGCTGCTGGACGCCCTGCTGCGGCTGATTCCGGAGAGCGATTGGGGCCTGGACAGTGACGTGCAGCCGCCCACGGGCATCCGGGCGCAGAACCTGTACGGGGCCGAGATCGACAAGAAGGGCCTGGCCCTGTGGGCGGTCACCTGGCGGCAGCAGATCTTCGTGGGCGGCACCGACGAAGCGCTGCTGGACGCCTTTGTCACCTTCCACGCGGACTACGACATGGGCGACACGGTGAACACGCCGGAGCCCAGTGACGACGTGTCGCTACCCCAATAGGAGCCCCATGCCCGACAAGCCCCGCGCTATGGCGCAACAGCCGCCAGACACGATCCATGTGACGCCCCGCGAGGGGTACATCGTGCGCGACCCTGTGACGCTGAAGGCCCTGCCGGCGGAAGGGCGACGCGTGGTGCGCACTTCGTTCTGGGCGCGGCGCCTGCGGGACGGGGACGTGACCCTGGGCAAACCCGGCAGGTCTTCCAAGGATGACAAATGACCATCAGCTTCGACCAGATTCCGGCGGCCATTCGCACGCCGGGCACCTACATCGAGATCAACAACTCCGGCGCGGTGGGCGGGTTGCCGGGGCAGGCCCAGCGCATCCTGGTGCTCGGGCAGCGCCTGGCCGCGGGCAGCGTGGCCGAGGGCGTGCCCAAGCTGGTGACCAGCGTGCAGGACGCGGAAGCCTTCTGGGGCCGGGGCTCGCTGCTGCACGGCATGTTCGCGGCGCTCAAGGCAGCCAACCGCTTCACGGAGAGCTGGGGCGTGGCCCTGGACGATGACGCGGGCGGTGTGCAGGCTACGGGCAAGCTGAGCGTGACCGGCCCGGCCACTGCAGCAGGCACCCTGTTTCTCTATGCGGGCGGGGTGCGCATCACCGTGGCCGTGGCCAGCGGCGACACGGCCACAGACGTGGCGGCAGCGGTGGTCGCGGCGGTCAATGCTCGCACCGACCTGCCAGTTACCGCGGCGGTGAACGGGGTGAACGATTTCGAGGCGGACATCACCGCCCGGCACAAGGGGGAAACGGGCAACGCCATCGACCTTCGCCTGAACCATCAGCAGGGCGAGGCCCTGCCGGCGGGGATCGCCGTGACCATCACGCCGATGGCCGGGGGCACCGCCAACCCGGATATCGCCCCGGCGGTGGCAGCCATCGGGGACGACCCCTATGAGACGATCATCTTTCCCTACACGGATGCCACCAGCCTGACGGCCCTGGAGACGGAGTTGGACCGCCGCTGGGAACCCCTGGTGCAGCGGGAAGGGCATGCCTTCACCGCGGCGGCGGGTACGGTGGGAGCGCTGACCACCCTGGGCAACAGCCGCAACAACCCGCACGTGACCATCATGGCAGCGGGCAAGAGCCCCACGCCGCCCTGGGTATGGGCGGCCGTGGTGGGCGGGATCGACGCGCGCGAACCCGACCCGGCCCGGCCGCGGCAGACATTGACCCTGCCCGGTCTGCTGGCCCCGGCGGAAGCGGACCGGCACACGCAGGCCGAGCGCAACACGCTGCTGTTCGACGGCATCGCCACGCACCTGGTGGCGCCGGGTGGCACGGTTGCCATCGAACGGCTGGTGACCACCTACCAGCTGAATACCCTGGGCGTGGCCGACGCCTCCTACCTGGACGTGACCACCCTGCGCACCATCGCGGCCCTGCGGCAGTCGGTGCGCACACGCATCGCCCTCAAGTATCCCCGGCACAAGCTGGCCGATGACGGCACGGCGGCCGGGCCGGGGCAGGCCATCGTGACGCCGGCGACGATCCGCCATGAGCTGATCGCCCTGTTCGGCGACTGGGAGAATGCCGGCTGGGTGGAAGGCCGGGCACAGTTCATCACCGACCTGGTCGTGCAGCGGGACGGAAGCGACGCCAACCGGCTCAACGCGGTGATCCCGCCCGACGTGGTCAACGGCTTCCGCGTGTTCGCCGCCCAGATCAAGTTCCTGCTCTAACCGTTGCGCGCACAAACAGGAGAGTGACCCATGAAGTTCTTCGGCAAGGCAACCATCAAGGTGGACGGCGAGACCCTGGAAACCGAACAGGGGGCCACGCTGGACCCCGGCGGGGTGGTGCGCAACCCCAAGGTGGGCGACCACGTGTTCGGCTACACGGAGGTGCCCAAGGAAGCCATGATCGAGGGCAGCGTGTTCATGAGCGAGAGCACCAGCCTGGAATTCTTCCGACAGATCACGGACGCCACGGTGACCTTCATCTGCGACACGGGACAGGTCTACATCCTCAAGCATGCCTGGCTGGTGGAGCCCCCGGTGGTCACCGGCGGTGACACGGGCACGGTGCGGCTGAAGTTCGCGGCGCAACCGGCCGAGGAGGTGGCCTGATGGCGACGGTAACGCTCACCCTGCGGGATGGGCTCACCATCGGCGAGACGGTGCACCGGGAAGCGGAGATCCGCGAGGCCACCGCCGGTGATGTGCTGGACGCGATGGCCGAGGCGGAGCGCGTCGTGCTGGTGGAGGGCAACCCGGAGCTATTGCAGAGCCCGGCACGCATGGCCCTGGCGCTGCTCAGGCGGCGCATTGTGCGCATCGGCAGCTTCGAGGGACCGTTCACCCCGGAAATCGTCAAGAAGCTGTCAGCGGCCGATCTGGAGGCCCTGCAGCACGCATCCGCGGCGCTGGACACGGCAAGCCTGAAGGAGGCGCTGAGCACCGCGGGAAAGACGCCCTCCGCGCCGGCCGAGTGATCCGCCGCCTGCTGCTCGACCTGCCCGGCCGCACGGGCTGGACGCGGAGCGACCTGCTGCAGCTGACGCTGCGCGACACGGCAACCTTGTGTCACAAGCACCCCTAATCCCCGGACGTGCCATGACCGAAATGCGAGCCTCCGTGCTGGTCGACCTGGCCGGCAACCTGGAGCGGGAAGCGCGCAAGTTCCAGCGGGCGCTGGGCCAGGTGGGCCGGCAGGGGGCGCGCGATCTCCAGCGCCTGGAACGGCCGCTGAACCGGGTGCAACGGGGACTGTCCCGCTTCGGCCGCCGCGCGGCAACCGCCGCCACCGCGGGCCTTGTCGTGGGAGGCGCGCTGGCGCTGCGCAATGCCATGCGCATCGAGGAGCGGCGCGAACGCCTGGGGGTGCAGGCCAAGAAGAGCACGGCGGAAATGGAAGCCCTGTGGACGCGCATCAACAAAGCCGCCGGCGAGGTGAACCTGGACCCCAAGCAACTGCTGGGTGCCGTGGAGGCCATCGTGGAGCGCACGGGCGACCTGGACTTCGCAACGGCCAACCTGGGCAACCTGGCCAACGCGCTCCAGGCCACCGGCGCCGGCGGCGAGGCCATCGGGGGCATCGCCGCCGAGCTGCAGAAGATGGACATCCGCGGGCCGGCGGCGGTGGCCGAGGCCCTGGACATCCTGAATGCCCAGGGGAAGGCGGGCGCGTTCACCTTGCAGAATCTAGCAGCCCTGGGGCCGCGGGTGTTCGCGGCCTATGCGGCGTCGGGGCGGGGCGGCATGGACGCCATCCGGGAGATGGGCGCGGCCCTGCAGATGATCCGCCAGGGCACGGGCAGCAGCGAACAGGCCACCACGGCATTCGAGGCCCTCATGCGCACCCTGCAGGATGCGGACAAGGTGAAGGTGCTGCAGGAAGGCGGGATTCAGCTCTTCGACCCGGAAGCGCTGAAGCGGGGCGAAGAAGTGTTGCGGCCGGTGAACGCGCTGATGGGAGAGATCATCCGCGCCGCCGGCGGCAAGGGCACCGTGCTCTCACAGATCTTCGACGCAGAAGCCATGCGCGCCTTCAACACGGCCCTGGCCGAGTTCCGCAGGGAAGGCCAACTGCCGTCGCTGGAGAAGTTCTTCGGCGTCCAGCCCGCCGGCGACACCGCCGCGGATGCCCGGCGCGTCGCCGCCACGGCCAGCCAAGTGACCGGGGGCGTGGGTGCCCGCATCACCAAGCTGGCGGAGGACGGCATTGTGCCCGCCATGAAGGCGGGGGCGGCCTTCGTGAAAGACGCGATGGAGGGAGGAATCGGCGCTGCCTTCGAGCACATGGGCATGCGCGCACAGGGCGCGGATGTTCGCCCCGGCGAGCTGCGGGACACGGGGCGGGCCGCCGGCACGGCGGTGGATGTGATGAGCGGGCGTAGCGCCGCGCCAGCACAGGCAACACAGCCGGCCGCCGTGGAAGCGCCGACGGGACGCGTGGTGATCGAGGTGCAGGGGCCGGGCCGGGTACGCGAGGTGCGGGCCCAGGGGCTGCGCCTGGACGTGGAGTCCGGGCTGATGATGCAGGGAGGTGGCTGATGTGGCGTGACGAACTGTGGCAAGCCAGCTTCCGGAGCGTGCCGTTCCACGTGGACCGCGCCGGGACCGCCCTGGGCCGCCGGGTGGCCGTGCATGAATTCGCGGGCCGCGACGAGCCGGTGGTGGAAGACCTCGGGCGTCGGGCGCGGGAATTCACACTGGACGCCTATGTGCTCGGCCCGGACTACATGCCCGGCCGCGACGCCCTGCGCGTGGCCCTGGAAACGCCCGGCCCCGGCAGTCTGCACCATCCCTATCTGGGGCGCATCGAGGTGCAGGTCTCGGACGTCAGGCTGACCGAGTCCACGGCGGAGGGGGGCATGGCCCGCTTCTCCATCACCTTCCGCGAGGTGGGGCCGGTCCCCAAGCCGCGCCAGGCCACGCAACCGGGGCTGCTGGACGCCGCCGGCGCCACGCTGGCGGAGGCCATGCTGGCCTTTGGGCGCGCGGTCAATATCCTAAACGCGCCAGCGGATTTTATCGCCGATCTGGAATCCGACATCGGGGAAGTGTTGTTCTTCGCGGAGTTGGTGGTGGGGGGCATCACGTCGGATGCCGCCGCCCTGATCCGGGCGCCGGCCAATCTGGCCGCGGCCATCACCGGTAGCCTGAACCGCATCCACACCCTGCTGGGTGATCCGCAGCGTGCCTTCAACCTGTACAGCGAAGGCTTCAGCGTGTCATCGGCCGGGGCCAGCCGGCCGCGCAATACGCCGGCCCGGCTGCGGCAAGGGCAGACCAGCGATGCGCTCACCGCACTGGTGCAGACCACCTGCATCGCGGAGGCCAGCACGGCCCTGGCCGAGATCGACTTCGAGAGCGACACCCAGGCTATCGCACTTCAGGCGCGGCTGTTGGACGCCCTGGATGCGCGGCAAGGGGAGGCCGACGACGCCGTGTATGGGGCGCTGGCCGATCTGCGTGGCGCCGTAGTGCGAGACATTGCCGCGCGGGGCGCGGACCTGGCGCGGGTGGTGCGCTATACCCCGCCGGAGACCCTTCCCGCGCTGGTGCTGGCGCACCGGCTGTATGGGGATGCGGCACGGGACGGCGAACTGGTGGCGCGCAACGGCATTGCCCATCCGGGATTCGTGCCGGGCGGGCTTGAGTTGGAGGTGCTGACGGCATGAGCGACGTGGTCCTGCAGGTGAACGGCCGGCACTATATCGGCTGGGAGAGGCTGGAAGTGGTGCGCTCCCTGGAAGCCGTGACCGGCGTATTCGAGGCTGAGATGAGCGCCCAGCTGCCAGGTCTGGACGGGCGGAACCCGATCCGGCCGGGAGATGCCTGCTCCTTGAAGCTGGACGGGGAGACGGTGATCACCGGATACGTGGACGACGTGGCCTTGCGCTATGACGCCCGCCGCAGCGGCATCACCGTGCGCGGGCGGGACGCCACCGGCGACCTGGTGGACTGCTCATTGGAGGGGCAACAGTTCAAGAACCAGACACTGACCCAGATTGCCGCGGCGCTGGCCGGGCCGTTCGGCATCGCGGTCAGCAGCAACGTTCAAGACGCTGCAACGCCATTTGCATCCTTCGCCGTGGAAACCGGCGAAACAGTGTTCGAGGCGCTGGAACGCGCGGCCCGGCAACGGGGCGTGCTGCTGAACAGTGATGGAGCCGGGGGGCTGGAGCTGACACAGGCACAGGGCATCCCGGTGGCCACGACGCTGCAACGGGGCGTGAACATCCTGGCCGTGGACGGCACGGCCAGTTGGCGGGAGCGGCATGACACGATCCTCGTCAAGGGGCAGTCCGCCAACCCCCTGCAAGCCGTGGCGGCCGTCGCCGCTCAACAGCTGGGCCGGGCGGCGGATACGGAGATCACACGGCATCGGCCGCTGGTGCTGGCGGCGGAAGACCAGGGCGACGGCCCGGACTACAAGACGCGGGCGGAATGGGAGCGCGGCGTGCGCTACGCCCGCGGCGTGCAGGTGGACGTGACCGTGCAGGGCTGGCGCCACGCCGGGGGCCTGTGGGCGCCGAACACACTGATCCCCCTGCAGGATGATTGGCTGGGGATTGACGAACCCCTGTTGTGCACGGCCGTGTCCTACCGGCTGGATGAGAGCGGCACCACGGCGCTGCTGAGCCTCACCCGGCCCGGTGCCTACAAGCTGCTGCCGAAACCCGCCGCGGAGGCATCGTTGTGGGCCACCTGATCGAACGGCTGTTGGCCCCGCTGCGCCGCCGGCTGCGACTGATGGTACTGCGCGCCGTTGTGGCGCAGGTGGATGACGGCAAGCCCCTGCAGCTGGTGCAGATTGTGGGGCTGGCAGGGGAGGCCGCGGACGACGTGCCCCATCTGCAACCCTATGGCCTGACGGCTGTGCCTCTGCCTGGTGCCGAAGGCTTGGCCCTCACCGTTGGCGGAGCCGCGAGCCACCGCGTGCTGGTGGCCGTGGATGATCGTCGTGTGCGGCCCACGGGGTTGCTGCCGGGAGAGGTGATGCTCTATGGCCCGCTCGGCCAGCAAGTACACCTGACGGCGCTGGGCAAGATCAAGATCGGCAACGACACCGCGGAGCTGCTGGACGTGGTGCATCAGCTGCTGGATTACGTGCAAACGAAAATCAGCTTCAGCAACGGGGGCGGGCCGACGGGACCGCCCTCCAATGCCGCGGAACTGCTGCTCACGCGGGCGGCCCTGGAACTGCTCAAGGAGTAGATCATTCACCCCCGCGAGTA
>Ga0326597_10011364_pt1 | contig 11813 bp, 10 predicted proteins | sample RVTome_12_FD_203789 | JGI IMG/M metagenome (GOLD analysis project Ga0326597, IMG submission 203789) | Soil microbial communities from uranium-contaminated site in the Upper Colorado River Basin, Wyoming, United States - RVT100D185 | ecosystem: Environmental > Terrestrial > Soil > Contaminated >...
CGTCTCGGCAGTGTAGACGACGACGTCCTCGGCGCTCGTGCCGGGCGGGTTCTGCAGCCGAGCGACCATCGTCGGCTGGGCGGGATCGGTCGCGTCAACGACGGCGACGCCGCTGTTCGGCGCCTCGGGGCAGAACCGGTCGTTGCCTGTCGCCCAGTCCGTGAAACCCCAGTGGCCGACGTAGGCGACGCCGTCGTGGACCCATACATCGCCGTTGAAGCCACGGCCGCCGAGGTCGTGCTGGCCGACGACGTCGATGTTCAGGGCCGACCCGCCCTTGTTGCCGCCGGAGTACGTCTTCGTCGACTGCTCGAGCCGGTGGCGCTCGTGCTGGAGCAGGTCGTCGTCGCCCGCCGGCGCGGCGATCGCGACGCCGGACAGCACGAGGACGGTGGCCGCGGCAAGCGACGCGGCGCGGACCAGGGTAGGGCTGGCGTGGGCGAACATTGAGCCACCTCCATCGCACGGGACGCTGTGCCGGAGCCAGGTGCCGGACCCGAATCATCCACCCACCACGCAAGTGCCCGTCGCCGGTCGATGACCGATCGACCTCGACGGCCCATGCGGCGGCGGACCGACCGGCTACCGTCCGGCCAGTGCGCCCACGAGCGGTGCCATCGCCTCCATGGCGCGGGCCGGCAGGGCGTAGTAGCTGATGCCGAGCCGCTCGCGACGGCGGAGCAGCACGTCGCGCAGGCGGGCCAGCGTCCCGTACATGACGTAGGGCGTGCCGACGAGCCCGACTACCGCCGCCCTGGCCGCCGCGGAGAGCGACTCGAGCGGCGGCCGCCCGCTGCCGGCAAGCCCCGCGTCGGCAACGATGACGTTCAGCTCGAGCCGGTCGAACCGCTCGCCGGCGAACTCGCGCACGAGGGCGACCTTCGCCCAGGTCGCCGCCTCGGTCGCCTGGCGGATGATCGGCCGGCCCCGCGGGTCCATCTGGGGCTGGAGCGCGACGATGTCGGCGGCGCGAGCGGCGAGGCGCAGGATGCGCGGGCCGCCGCCGCCGACCATGATCGGCGGGCGGGGGCGCTGGACGGTCGGCGGCGACAGGCGCGCCGACGTGAGCGTGTAGTGCGGCCCGTGATGGTCGACGGTCTCGCCGGCGAGGAGCCGGCCGACGATGTCGACCGACTCGACCAGCCGGTCGACCCGCACTCCCGGCCGGTCGTACGGTATGCCGAGGCTGCGGTAGTCGCGCCGGTTCCAGCCCGCCCCGAGGCCCAACTCGAGCCGGCCCCCGGACAGCAGGTCGAGGGTCGCCGCCTCGCGCGCGACGATCAGCGGGTGCCGGTAGTCGTTGGCGAGGACGAACGGGCCGACGCGCAGGCGCGTCGTCGCGAGCGCCGCCGCCGTGAGGGCGCTGAACGGCGAAAGCTGGCGGCCGAGGTGGTCGGGCATCAGCAGCGTGTCGTAGCCGAGCACTTCGGCCCGCCGCGCGAGGGCGGTCCACTCGTCGGCGGAGCCCGCCCGGCTGGCCGTGACGCCGAAGCGGAAGGGATGCACCGCACCACGGTACGCCGCGCGCCCGGTCACGACGCGATCGACGCGATCGGCCCGCCGGGCCCTCCCGGCCCTCGGCCAGGCCGGCGCAGAGCGCGGACGGCAGCCCCGACCGCGAGCGCCATGCCGAGGACGAACCACCACCACGGGAAGTCCGGCAGCGACCCGGCGAGGACGTCGCCCGCCTCGAGCATGAAGCTGAGCATGACGAGCAGCCCACCGGCAAGGCCGGACAGGACCTCCGACCGGGAGATGGGCAGGCCATCGCCGCGCCGCAGCCGCGCTGCGGCCGCGAGCCCGAACCCGACGAGCGCGATGCTCACGGCGACCGGCGCCCAGACGGGACCCGTCCAGGGCAGCGGGACGAGGAACAGGATGTCCAGCGTGTCGAGCGACGCGGGCCAGTCGATCATGACCCGGAGCCAGGCGTAGTAGAGGATGTCCCACGTCCCGAACGCGACTGCTGCCCAGGCCAGCCGTTCGAGGCGCGTCGTCCCGGCGATCCAGCCCACGGCGCCGAGCATGACGAGGGTCGCCAGCTCGCGGCCGACCTCGATCGCGATCAGCCGGTCCGCCTCGGCGCCCCGCTCGAGCGGCAGGACCGATGCGCCCACGTCGAGCGCCGCGAGCAGGTCGACGACGACCGCCGCCTCGACGTACGCCATCGCGACCGCGAACGCGACGACGGCCGCCGCGAGCCTGGCGGTTTCGCGGCGCATCGCCCGCCTCAGAGCTTGTAGCCGATCCGTCGGAGGAGCGCCCGGCGCTCCGCCACGTCCTCGTCGCCCTCGACCCCGAGCGGCGACCCGCCGTCGACGACGCCGAGGATTCCCCGACCGTCCGGCGTGTCCGCGATCACGACGTCGACCTGGTTGGCCGTGGCGCAGAAGATCCGGCAGACCTCCGGCACGAGCTTGATCGCATTGAGGACGTTGACCGGGAACCCGTCGCGCAGGAACACGATGAAGCTGTGCCCGGCGCCGATCGCCAGCGCGTTCTGCACCGCCAGGTCGCGCAGCGCGTCGTCGTTCCCCGACGCCCGGACCAGCCGCGGCCCGGACGATTCACAGAAGGCGAGGCCGAAGCGCAGGTGCGGCGACGACCCGGCGAACGCCTCATGGAGGTCCTCGACGGTCTTGATGAAGTGCGATTGGCCCAGGATGAGGTTGAGCCCTTCCGGGTTCTCGATTCGCACGGTCTGCATGTCCATCAGCGGCTCCTCCTCATCGAACCCGACGATCGCGAGATCATGATGCGCCCCGCGGCCGTGGGTCAGTCGGCCGGACAGACCGCCTCGCCCTCGCTCGGTCGCAGCGCAATCGTCCACTCGCCGTTCGCCACGACGTGGAGGTAGAACTCCTCGGCGAGCGACACCTGGTGACAGCTCGCGTCGGCGGGCGCGTCGGCGGCGACGAGGAGCGGCTGCAGTGTCGTCATCGTCACCAGCTCGATGCCGAATGGCACGGAGCCGTCCGCCGTCCACTCGATCAGGAACGGCTGGTCGGCGAAGAACACCTCGCTGTTCGTGGGCCCGGTCCCCGACACGACTGCCGGGATCGACCGTGCCGGCGTCGGCAGGAAGTCGATGATCCGGATGGTCCAGGGCTCCGTGGCATGGACCTGGACCACGAACCTGCCGGGGCGGTGCATCGGGCTGTCGCCTGCCGTCGGCCGAGTCGTCGAGACGACGAGCTCGCCGAAGACGTCCACGTCGGCCGGGATGAGCTGGATGCTGAACAGGCGGCTGCCCCGTCGCTCCCACGACAGGGCCCAGTCCTCGTCGACGTCGAACGGCTCGGACCGGGACGAGCCCGCGCCCTCGAGGGTGAGGATCGTCGCGCCGGTCGGCGGCAGGGTGATTGCCGCGCTGGAATCGACGCTCGCGCTCGGCGACACGGGGGTCGGCGTGGCGGGCGAAGGAGAGGGCGACGCGGGTTCAAGGGCCGGGGTGGCGGTCGGCGCGGACGTGGCCGGCGGGAGCGTGGACGAGCCCGACCAGCCAGGTTCGGCGACGCATGCCGCGGCGACGGCCAGGACGAGGCCGAGGAGCAGCCAGCCGATCCCGCGAGTCCGCACCGCAGGTCACCGGACCCATCGTGACCCGTCCGCCGCGCGACGGGCAGTGCCGGACGGGCCATCGTGGGGTGACGGTTCGCCGACGAGCACGACCTGCACCGAGGTCACGCGCGATTCGGGCCCGAGGACCCTATCCCGGGCGCCCCGCCGGGCGGATGCTCCGGCGATCGGAGCGAGGGACGGTCGGCCGCGTGCCGACGCCAGCGAACGGGTGAGGTTGGCGATGACAGGACTCGACGACACGGCCGCCTATCGGCCGGCAGGCGGAAACGAGATCCCGATCCCGACCGGCACGGAACCTCTCGGCGTCGACGCGGCGGCGGCCGCGGCAGCGCGCTGTCTCTTCTGCGCCGACGCGCCGTGCATCACTGCCTGCCCCACGCACATCGACATCCCGCTGTTCATTCGCCAGATCTCCACCGGCAACCTCGAGGGCAGCGCCCGGACGATCCTCGCCGCGAACCCGCTCGGCGCGACCTGCGCCCGTGTCTGCCCGGTCGAGCGCCTGTGCGAAGGCGCGTGCGTTCGCGTCGCCGTGGACGGACCGGTCCCGATCGGCCGCCTCCAGCGCTACGCGATGGACGCGCTCGCCTCGAGCGGCGCGCCGTTCTTCGAGGCGGGCCGCGCGACCGGGAGACGCGTCGCCGTCGTGGGCGGCGGCCCGGCCGGAGCGGCGTGCGCGGCCGAGCTCCGCCGGCTCGGCCTCGACGTCACCATCCTCGAGGCGCGCCCCGTGGCCGGCGGGCTGTGCAGTCACGGGATCGTCCCGTGGCGTCACTCTCGCGAGACGACCGCCCTCGAGCTGGCGGAGCTGCAGCGGGCGGGGGTCGAGATCAGGACCGGCGCACGCGCCGGCGACGACGTCGCGGCGGACGATCTGCTTCGCGACCACGACGCCGTGTTCCTGGCCGTCGGCCTGGGACGAGGCCGGCGCCTCGGGATTCCCGGCGACCGTCTGGCCGGCGTCGTCGACGCGCTCGACCTGCTTGACGCGTTCGTGAGCGGCCAGCACGCCGCGATGCCGATTGGGCGGCGGGTCGCCGTGATCGGCGGCGGAAGCACGGCGATGGACGCCGCGGCGGCGGCGGTCGCGCTCGGCGCCGAGGAAGTCACCGTCTTCTACCGCCGGACGGAGGCCGAGACGCCCGCCTACCCCCACGCGATCGAGGTCGCCCGCTCGGTCGGCGTGCACCTGCGCTGGCTGGCCGCGCCGGTCGAGATCGAGGGCGCGGACGGGCGCGTGGCCGGGGCGATCTTTGAGCGCATGCGCCTGGGTCCCCCTGACCGGAGCGGCCGGCGCTCGCCGAGGCCGGTGCCGGGCGGTCGGTTCTCCGTCCCGCTCGACACGGTCGTCCGGGCGGTGGGCCAGGAAGGCGTTCCCGCCCTGCTCGACGCCTTCGCTGTTTCGGACCGGGATGGCCGGATCGAGGTCGACCCGGAGACCGGCCGGACGTCCAACGCGCGCGTGTGGGCGGGCGGCGACGCGGCAAACGGGGGGCGCGAGGTCGTCCACGCCGTCGAGGAGGGGAAGCGCGCGGCGCGCTCGATCGCGGTCGCGCTCGGCGTCCCGGCGCATCCGCGGATCGACCCGGCCGCGTCGACGGTCGCGGGCGTCAACCTCGAGGTAGACATGGCGGGCATCCGCAGCCCCAACCCGTTCTGGCTGGCCAGCAGCCCCGTCTCGAACACCGGCGAGATGGTCGGCCGGGCGTTCGACGCCGGCTGGGGCGGTGCCGTCTGGAAGACGGTCGGCGACCCGATCGTCAACGTGACCTCGCGACTCGGCGCGCTCCACCTCGACGGGCGGCGGATCGCCGGGATCTCGAACATCGAGCTCATCAGCGACCGCCCGATCGACGTGAACCTGGCCGAGATCCGCGACGTCAAGCGGCGCTACCCCGATCACGCCGTCGTCGTCTCGCTGATGGTCGAATCGAAGCGCGAGACGTGGCACGACATCGTCCGCCGGGTCAACGACACCGGCGCCGACGGCGTCGAGCTGAATTTCGGCTGCCCGCACGGGATGAGCGAGCGGGGCATGGGCTCCGCCGTCGGCCAGGTCCCCGAGTACGCCCGGATGATCACCGAATGGGTGAAGGAGGCTTCCGAGGTCCCGGTGCTCGTCAAGCTGACCCCGAACGTGACCGACATCGCCTCGGTTGCCCGGGCCGCCCGCGCCGGCGGTGCCGACGGGATCGCGCTGATCAACACGATCAACTCGCTCGTCGGCGTCGCGCTCGACACGTGGACGCCGAGCCCCGGCGTGCGCGACCGAGCCTCGCACGGCGGGTACGCCGGCCCGGCCGTCAAGCCGATCGCGCTGCACATGGTGGCGGCGTGCGCCCGTGACCCGGAGGTGGGCGTGCCCATCTCGGGCATCGGCGGCGTCGGCGATTGGCGGGACGCGGTCGAGTTCCTCCTCCTCGGGTCGACGACGGTCCAGGTCTGCACGGCCGTCATGCACCACGGCTACCGGATCGTCGAAGACCTCGTCGACGGGCTGTCGCGCTACCTGCGCGACCGCGGGCTGCAACGTCCGGCCGACCTCGTCGGGCGCGCCGTGCCGGCCGTCGGGTCGTGGGGCGAGCTCGACCTGTCGTACCGGCTCGTCGCCCGGATCGACCCCGACCGGTGCATCGTGTGCGGCCTGTGCGAGCGGGCGTGTGCGGACGGCGCCCACCAGGCGATCACCCGCCGAACGAACGGTCGGACGGAGTTGCACGTCGACGACGCCGCCTGCGTCGGCTGCCGGCTGTGCGAGTTCGTCTGCCCCGTCGACGGCGCGGTCACGCTGGTCGAGGCGGCGGCCCCCGTCTGAGGGTGAGCGGCGGCGGAGCGGGCCGTCAGGGCGTCCAAGGGGCCGCCCCAGGTGCTCCGCTTGCCTCCGGGCGCCATCCCTGGCCGGAGTCCTTCGGTCAGGTTTCCGAGCGCCCGCCGGTTGGCCGTTGGTCAGCGCCGCCGGGACCGGCGTCGTACTCCGAGCGCCTTGGCAGCGATGCCCAGCACGACCCCCGCCAGCCAGATCAGCGGGATCCAGAAGAAGCCGAAGTCCAGCAGGACGAGCAGGGGATCGCCGGCCTGCGGACAGGGAGTTGTCTGGAAAATGCACGCCTCCTGTGCGCGGATGAGGCCGATCATGGCGGCGAGGGCAACCAGCGTCGCCGCGGCCAGGAGCACGACCGTCCAGGCCAGGAAGGCCCGTGCCCAGGGACTGCTCAACCGCCGCACGCCGTTGCCCGCTTTCCCGGCCGCATCAGGACGGCGGCCCCGAGCGATCCTGCGCCGAGTGTCGCGGACGCGCAATGGCCGGGCGACCCGGAGCGGATCGGTTCGCCGTCAGAGGCTCTGGTTCTCCCCGGTCCTTGCCGCCAGGGGGTGGACGGGCGGTGGGGGCCAAGGCGCCCGGCCTCCGTTCTCGGTTGCGCCGCTTGCCGACGCGCGCCGCGGGAACGGGCCATCAAGACCTTGCCCGCGCACGGTGGCTGGCGCACACTCGACGCTTCGCCGGCATCTCCCCGGACTCTGCCAGGCCGGACAGGCGGGCTCGATGGGCAACATCAGGGTCGGGCTCATCGCAAACGCGAGCGCCGCACGCGACGTTCGCCGCCTCACGTCGTTGGCGCGCACGATCGACGTCCACGAGCGCGTCAACACGGTCGCGCGCGTGTTACGTGGCCTGGCCGGTGCGGGAGTCGCCACGATCCTCCACATGCCGGAGCCCGCCCACGTCGTCGAGCGGGCGGTCGATGCACTCGCGGCCGCAGGCTTCCCGCTCGATCGCGACGACGGCCCTCAGCTCGAGGCGGTGGCGCTCCCGAACGGCGGCGAGGCACTCGACGCGGCAGGCACCGCCGCCGCGGCGGGCGCGATGGCGCGAGCCGGGGCCGCCTGCCTGGTGACGATCGGCGGAGACGGAACGAACCGGGCGGTCGCGCAGGGCTGGCCGGCGGCCGTCATCGTGGCCTTGCCGGGTGGCACGAACAACGCCTTCGGGACGCCGATCGACCCGACCGCCGCCGGCCTCATCGCGGGCCTCTACGCCGCCGACGCCGAGTCGATGGCCGTGCACGTCCGGCGGTCGCCGCTCCTGCGGGTCACCGTCGCCGGCCGCGCGGAGGGGACGACGATCGCCCTCGTCGACGTCGTGCTCACGCGCTCCGCCTGGGTCGGGGCGCACGCGCTGTGGGACCCGGCCCTCCTCGTCGAGGCCGTCGTCGCACGGAGCGACCCGGCGGTGACCGGCCTGGCCGGGCTCGGCGGCATGCTTCGGCCGCTCGACCCGGAGCCCGTTCGGGCGCTGCACGTCCGGTTCGACCCCGCCTGCCCCACCGTCACGGTGCCGCTTGGGCCGGGCCAGCTCGTCCCGGTCGGCATTCGCGACTGGCGGGTGGTCGAGCTTGGCGAGGTGGTCGAGCTCGGCCTGCCGCCGGCCGGGACGACGTTCCGCGGCGGTGACGGCGGACTGACCGTCGCCTTCGACGGCGAACGCGAGCTCGTGCTGCCATCGGGGAGCGGCGTTCGCGTCTGGCTCACCGCCGACGGTCCGCGCGTTCTCGACGCGCACGCGGCGCTGCATGCGGCGGCCAGCCGCGGGGCGTTCACGAAACGGTGGTCCGCTCGATGAGCGCTCGGCTCCGCATCATCGCCGACGACGGCGGCCGCGATCCGCGGCGCAACCTCGCGCTGGACGAGGCAGTAGCCCGCGAGGCCGGCCCGGAGCCGGTCGTCCGGCTGTGGCGCAACGACCGGTGCGTCGTCGTGGGTCGTTTCCAGGTTGCGGCCGCAGAGGTGGACGTGCCGGTGGCAGGTCGACTCGGCGTGCCGGTCTACCGCCGATTCACCGGAGGCGGAGCCGTCTACCACGATCCGGGCAACCTCAACGTCAGCCTTGTCGCCGGGCGGGCCGTAGTTCTCGGTGGCGGGCTGCACGCCCTGTACGCGGCCGTCCTCGAGCCGCTTGCTGCCGCCGTTCGGACCCTCGGCATCGCCGCCGAGCCGGCCGGGCGCGGCCTGTTCGCCGGCGGCCGCAAGCTGGGCGGCATCGCCGCCTGGGTCGGCGGGACCAGCGTGCTCGTCCACGCGACGCTGCTGGTCGACGCGGACCTGGCCACGCTCGAGCGGGTGCTCGCCGGACCCGGCGAGCCGGCCAATCCGCGCTGGAAGCTCACCCGGAGCGAGCACGCGCCGGTCACGTCGATCGCGCGCCGGCTCGGCCGGACAGTCCGTGGACCGGAGCTTCACGCCCAGGTCGACGACGCGGTCAGCAGGGCGTTCGCGGCGACCGCGACACGGTTCGGGAGCGGAGCGGCCGGCCACGACCGCGTCCGGCCGTCCGAACTCGCGGCGGCCATCTCCCTGTTTGCCAGCCGTTATGCCTCTCCGGCGTGGCACATGCGCGGGACGTTCGACGAGAGGAGGTGAGCGCCCGGGGACCAGCAAGCCGATCCATCGGAACCGATCACGGAGGCAGGCCATGCCCAGCAACGACACGCTGCGCTACATGCACTACCAGATGGTCCGGATCCGGCTCTTCGAGGAGACGATCCAGAAGGTCTACTTCGAGGGCAAGACGCCGGCCTTCGACATCGCGGCCGGGCCGGTCCCGGGCGAGATGCACCTCGCCGCCGGCCAGGAGCCGGTCGCGGTGGGCGTCGCCACCCACCTTAGACCGACCGACGCCGTCACGGCCACTCACCGGCCACACCACATCGCCCTCGCCCACGGCATGGACATCAAGCGCCTGGCGGCCGAGATCTTCGGCAAGGAAACCGGGCTCGGCCACGGCAAGGGCGGCCATATGCACCTGTTCGACTCGGCCACGAGCTTCGGCTGCAGCGGGATCATCGCCGAGGGCATCCCGACCGCGGTCGGCCATGCGCTCGCCTTCAAGAAGCAGGGCAAGGACGACATCGCCGTCTCGTTCTTCGGAGAGGGCGCCGCGAACCAGGGAGCCTTCCACGAGTCGGTCAACCTTGCCGCCCTGTGGGGCCTCGGCGTCGTCTTCGTGTGCGAGGACAACGCCTGGGCAATCAGCGTGCCGAAGGACAAGGCGACCGCGATCGCCAACAACAGCGACCGGGCGGCCGCGTACGGCATCCCCGGCGTGCTCGTCGCGGACAACGACGTCGTGGCGATCCACGAGGCCGCCGGCGAGGCCGTCAACCGCGCCCGGCGCGGCGGCGGTCCCTCGCTCATCGAGGTCAAGACGGACCGTCTGCTCGGCCACTTCGAGGGCGATCCGCAGGTCTACCGCACCCCGGAAGAGCTCGGTCTGCTCAAGGAACGGGACGCCGTCCGGGCATTCGAGCGACGGCTGATCGAAACCGCCGTCCTGACCGCCGACGACGCACAGCAAGCCTGGGACCGGGCACGGACAGAGGTCGACGAGGCGATCGAGTTCGCCCGATCGAGCCCCTATCCGGAGCCGGCCGCGGCGCTCCTGCACGTCTTCGCGGCGTGAGCGGGAAGGAGGTCACGCGATGGCAATCGAGACGAAGCGCCTGCTGACGACGTCGAAGGCCATCTCCGAGGCGATCGCCCAGGAGATGGAGCGCGACCCGCGCGTGTTCGTGATGGGCGAGGACATCGGCACGTACGGTGGCATCTTCGGGGCCACCGAGGGCCTGCTCGCCAGGTTCGGACCCGAGCGGGTGATGGACACGCCGATCTCGGAAACGGCGTTCATCGGGGCCGCCGTCGGGGCGGCCGTGTCCGGCATGCGGCCGATCGCCGAGCTGATGTTCGTCGACTTCTTCGGCGTGTGCATGGACCAGATCTACAACCACATGGCGAAGATCCACTACGAGTCCGGCGGGAACGTGACGGTGCCCGTCGTGGTGACGACCGCGATCGGCGGCGGCTACGGCGACGGTGCGCAGCACTCCCAGACGCTGTACGGCTTGTTCGCCCACCTGCCCGGCATGAAGGTCGTCGTGCCCTCGACGCCGTACGACGCGAAGGGCCTGATGACCGCCGCCATCCGGGACGACAACCCCGTCCTGTACATGTTCCACAAGGGGATCATGGGCCTCGGCTGGATGACGCCGAACCCGCGGGCGACCGCCCACGTCCCCGAGGAGCCGTACGAGATTCCGATCGGGAAGGCCGACGTCAAGCGCGAGGGTCGCGATCTCACGATCGTGACGCTCTCGCTCATGGTCCACCGTGCCCTCGACGCGGCGGAGGACCTCGCCGCCGACGGCATCGAGGCCGAGGTCCTCGACCTGCGCTCGCTCGTCCCGCTCGACCGCGCCGCGATCGTCGCGTCCGTCCAGAAGACCCACCGCCTGCTCGTCGTCGACGAGGACTACCGGAGCTTCGGGATGAGCGGGGAGATCGTCACGACCGTCATCGAAGGCGCGTTCGACAGCCTGGACGCGCCGCCGGTTCGCCTCGCCTACCCGGACGTCCCGATCCCCTACAGCCGGCCGCTCGAGCAGTTCTGCCTGCCGAGCCGCGACAAGATCGCCGCGGCCGCGCGGCAGTTGATGGGCCGCTGAGCCGGTCCGCGATCTGAGCGATGTGGCGCCGCCGGCCGACGCCGACGGCGCCACCGAAAGGAGCGATCCATGCGGCAGGACATCATCGTGCCGCGCGTCTCCGAGAACTCCGAGGAGGGGGTCCTCGTCACCTGGTTCGTCGAGCCCGGAGCCGCCGTCCATCAGGGCGACCTCGTGGCCGAGGTGCAGGTCGAGAAGACGAGCGCAGAGGTCCGGGCGGCAGGCGACGGGACGATCGAGCTGCTCGTCGAGCCCGGCGGTGTCGTCGTCCAGGGCCACCCGATTGCGGTCCTCGATACCGACGGCCCACCGGCGGCGGAGCCCGGAGGCGCGACGCAGGCTGCCCGCCAAGACGCCGTGGCACGAGCCGCGCCGCCCGAACACGCGGTGGCGGCCTCGCCGATCGCCCGTCGCCTGGCCGCCGAGCTCGGCGTGCACCTCGCGTCGGTCGCCGGGTCCGGTCCCGACGGTCGGATCGTCGAGGCCGACGTGCGAGCGGCGGCAGCCGGAGCGGCCGCAGCCGCGGTCGGTCCCGGACCGGCCCTGGTACCGATCACGCCGATGCGTCGCGTCATCGCGCAGCGGTTGCGTGACGGCCTCCTCGGCACGGCGCAGCTGACACTGACGGCCGAGGCCGACGTGACGAGCCTCTCGGACGTGCTCGCCGAGGCGACCGCCGGCTCGGGCAGCCGGGCGACATGGACGGCCGCGGTCGTGCGGGCGGTTGCCCTCGCG
>Ga0326597_10011365_pt1 | contig 11813 bp, 8 predicted proteins | sample RVTome_12_FD_203789 | JGI IMG/M metagenome (GOLD analysis project Ga0326597, IMG submission 203789) | Soil microbial communities from uranium-contaminated site in the Upper Colorado River Basin, Wyoming, United States - RVT100D185 | ecosystem: Environmental > Terrestrial > Soil > Contaminated >...
ACTCCGCTTTCATGCCCGCGCTCTTCTCACGTAGCTCGGCCAGCTCCGCCTCGATCACCTGACGGCGCTCGATCGCCGAGCGGTCCTCCTCCTTCGCGAGGGCCTGGCGCTCGATCTCGAGCTGCGTGACGCGCCTCTCGACCTCGTCGATCTCTTCGGGGAGCGAGTCGATCTCGATCCGGAGCCGGCTACCCGACTCGTCGACCAGGTCGATGGCTTTGTCGGGAAGGAAGCGGCCCCCGATATAACGATCGGAGAGCTTCGCCGCGGCGATGAGGGCGTCGTCGCGGATGCGAACGCCGTGGTGAACCTCGTAGCGCTCCTTGAGACCGCGGAGGATCGCGATCGTGTCTTCGACCGACGGCGGCGCGACGAACACGGGCTGAAAGCGCCGCTCGAGCGCCGCGTCCTTCTCGATGTGCTTCCGGTATTCGTCAAGGGTGGTCGCGCCCACCAGCCTGAGCTCGCCGCGCGCGAGCATGGGCTTCAGCATGTTGCCCGCATCCACCGCCCCTTCCGCGGCGCCGGCGCCCACGATCGTGTGGAGCTCGTCGATGAACACGACGAACCGGCCGTCGGACTCCGTGATCTCCTTGAGGACGGCCTTCATCCGCTCCTCGAACTCGCCGCGGTACTTCGCGCCCGCGAGCATGGCCGAGATGTCGAGCGAGACGAGCCGTTTGTCCGCGAGCGAAGTGGGGATGTCGCCGGCCACGATGCGCTGTGCGAGGCCCTCCACGATCGCCGTCTTCCCGACGCCCGGCTCTCCGATCAGGACCGGGTTGTTCTTCGTGCGCCGGCCGAGGACCTTGATCACGCGGCGGACCTCTTCGTCCCGTCCGATCACCGGATCGAGCTTGCCCTCGCGCGCGAGGGCCGTGAGGTCGCGGGAGAACCGCTCGAGGGCCTGATACTTCTCCTCGGGGCTCGCGTCGGTCACGCGGTGCGAGCCTCGGACCTCGTCGAGCGCCCGGAGGACCAGATCCCGCGTGACGCCGACGCCCTTCAGGACGCGGCCCGCGTCGTCCTTCTCCTGGGTGAGCGCGAGGAGGAGATGTTCAGACGAGATGTATTGGTCCCCGAGGCCCTTCGCTTCCTTCTCGGCCTGGTCAAGCACCCTCCGGAGCTCCCGGGACGCCCCGGGCTCGCTCCCCCCTTCCACCCGGGCATACCGGCCGAAGGCTTCGGTGACGCGGCTCTGGAGGAGCGGAAGCCGTATGCCGGCCTTCTCTAAGACTGGCCCGACGATGCCTTCTTCTTGGGAGAGGAGGGAGGCGAGCAGGTGGATCCCCGCGACCTCCGGGTGACCCTCCTCCCCCGCGAGGCGAGAAGCGGCCTGGAGGGCCTCACCGCTCTTGATCGTGAATCGTTCGGCGCTGGCCACAAGTACTGCCTTTTCGGCATGAGTAAGTCAATTCAACCGGGTTCTGCGCCCCGTAAACTCAAGATCCGTACCAGGATCAGGGGGAGCCACTCACGACCCGCTTCACGAGCGTCCCGGAAGGGATGGTCTCGCCCAGCTCCAGGCGATTGATCGTGGCGATCGTCTCGATCGGCACCTCGGAGGGATATCGCCGATGGAATTCCTCGACCGACATGGCAGCCGTTGTCCGAACCAGCTCGATCTCGTCCGCCTGCCGGTTTAGCACGTCCGGGTCGGTCACCCGCCGGAACGACCCGAGCGCGCCACGGACGGCGCTCGAACGGGCGGACCACCGCGCTTCGGGTGCGTAGCCGAAGATCCGGTACACGTCGCCGTCGTGCGCGATGAACACGACCGCACCCGCCAGCGTGCCCTGCTCGGTCGTGGCGAGAAAGTCCGCGCGCGCGGCGGGGAGGCCGTTCACGGCCTCGTTCGACAGGTTGGTCCCTCGCATGCCCTCCCCCCCCAGGAACGCATCTCTTGCGGCGCCGGGCGTGGAAGCGTCGTCCTGGGTCAGAACGAGGAGGGCGTCCTCCTCGGCGCTCACCCCTTGGACGGCGTCGCGGCCGTTCAGGGTCCGCCATCCCACGGGGAAATCGAGGCGGAATGCGAGCTCCGGATGGAGGAAAACGTTCTCCTCGAAGTAACCCTGTCTCGGATCTTCGCCGAACGTCATTCCCTCGAGGCGCCGCAGGAACGCTTCCCGCTCGATACGGGTCCCCGACACCTCCCCGGCGTCGATGCGCGCGATGATCCGGTCGCGCCGCTCGAGAGGATCGGGATGGGTCGAGAGGAACGCGGGCACCCGCCCCCCTTCCGCAGCTCCGGAGGCGTCGGCGAGCATCTCGAACGTGGCCGCCATCTCCCTCGGATCGTAGTTCTCGCGGGTCATGTAGCGGAGCCCCAGGTCGTCGGCCTGGCGCTCGTCGTCACGTCCGTATCGGAGGAAGAGGAGCCCGAGCCCGGCGCCCGCCGCCTCGGCGAGCGGCGCGAGGTCCGGGGCGAGGATGCTTCCGACGCCGAGCCCGAGTTGCGCGAGTTGCGCCCGGCTCATCTGGCTCACGCTGTGCCGGGCGGTGACGTGCCCGATCTCGTGTCCGAGCACTCCCATGAGCTCGGCCTCGGACGAGAAGTGCGTCAGGATGCCCCGCGTGATGTAGATGAACCCGCCGGGGAGCGCGAAGGCGTTCACGACCGGATCGTCCACCACCCGGAACGTCCATGGCAGGTTCGGGCGCTCCGAAGCGAGCGCCATCCGGTCGCCGAGGGACTGGACGTAGGTCTGCCAGCCGTCGTCGGCGACGAGCCCGAGGGACGCGCTCACTTCCGCGTCCGCTTCACGGCCCATCTGGATCTCCTGCCCTTCGCTCACGAGCGACAGCTGGCGCTCGCCGGTGGCCGGGTTCACGGCACAGCCGGATGCTACAAGCAGCGCGACGAGCAGGGCGGGAATGGGCAGGGGTCGCATGTTCCCCCTAGGGACGATGAGAGAAGGATCGGTGGGCGGACCGCGCCGATCGGCCGCGGCGGGCAACCGCGGCGCAGCGGGGGCCTAAAACCGAAGCTATTTTCCGGCCATGGAATCCCGCAACCGGACTCGCCCGCCCCGCCGAACCCTGGCGGCGGCGCTCCTCGCGTGCTTCACCTTGGTGAGTTGCGAGGAGGCCCCCCCGGTGGCCGGGGAGACGATCCCCTCCGACAGCTTCGTCGAGGCGATGGTGGCGCTCCGCACCTCGCCCGTGATGGGGACGTCGGGCTTCCTCCCCGCGGGCGAGCCCGAGCGGATTCTCGGGGAACACGGGCTCACCCCGGAAGACCTCCGCCGGTTCGTGGAGGTGCACGGTGCGAACGTCCCGATGATGACGGACTTGTGGACCCAGATCGAATCCCGTGTGGCCGAGGCCCGCGGGGTCACAGAACCTGGAAACTGATCCCGATCGCGAGCGCGTCGCGGTCGCCGCCGGACACCCCGAATCGAATCGCCCACCCCGGGTCGAAACCGATGTCGAGCCCGAAGTCGAGAGCGAGCCCGAGGTTGATGTCGTCATGGTCGCGCGGGCGGTCGTCGTCCCCTAGCCACGCGTCGAGCACCATGCGTGGGGCGAACGAGGGGTTGAACATCACGCTCTCCGCCTGAAACGCACGCCCGATCGCGATCCCCAGGGGGAGCGAGATCAGGGCGTCGTCCCCCATCCCGAAGCCCACTCCTGTGACCCATGAGATGTTCAGCGGGAAGTCGTTTCCATAGGTGACGATGCGGCGGGAGTAGTCGATCCCGCCGTACACGGCCAGGTCGTCCCCTCTGTCCTCCGCGATGCCGAGTCGGAACCCCAGGTCGCCCCCGCCCCGCCAGGTGGTCAGGAATCCGATTCCGGCATCGTATTCCGGATCGACGAGGTAGAGTCCCCACCCGGGAGGCGTGTCCGGGCTGACGAGCAGTGGCCCGTCCCAGGCGATCTGGCCGTGAACGGGCACGGCGAACAGGGCGAGTCCTGCGACGGTCAAAAGGGTTTTCCGCATGGCGAGTCTCCGGCTGTCGGTGTGTCTCCGGCCATCGGCGCGTCTCCGGCCGAAAGGGCTCATTCCCATTCGATCGTGGCAGGGGGCTTCGAACTCACGTCGTACGTAACTCGATTGACCCCACGGACCTCGTTGATGATCCGCGTCGAGATCCGACCGAGGTCCTCATGAGGGAACGGGAACCAGTCCGCGGTCATCCCGTCGCGGGAGGTCACGGCCCGGAGCGCGACCACGTTGTCGTAGGTCCGGCCGTCCCCCATCACACCGACCGATCGGACGGGCAGGAGCACCGCGAAGGCCTGCCAGATGTCGTCATAGAGCCCCGCCCCGCGGATCTCGTCGAGGAAAATCGCGTCCGCCTCGCGGAGCACGGCGAGCCTGTCCTCCGAAACGGCTCCCAGGACCCGGATCGCGAGCCCCGGCCCCGGGAACGGGTGACGCCCGACGAACTCCTCGGGAAGCCCCAGCTCCCGGCCTACGTTCCGCACCTCGTCCTTGAAGAGCTCCCGCAGGGGCTCGATGAGCTCGAAGGGCATGTCCTTTGGGAGTCCGCCCACGTTGTGATGCGTTTTGATCGTAACCGATGGCCCGCCGGTGGAGACGGACTCGATCACGTCTGGGTAGAGCGTCCCCTGCACGAGGAAACGCGCTTCCCTCCCCTCCTCACGCGCCGTCTGCTCGAACACGCGGATGAACGTGCGGCCGATGATTCGTCGCTTTTCTTCGGGTTCTTCGACGCCCTCGAGAGCCGAGAGGAACCGCTCCCTGGCGTCCACCACCACGAGCCGGATGCCGAGGTGGCGGCGGAACGTGCGCTCCACGGAGTCGCGCTCCCCTTTCCGAAGGAGACCCGTGTCCACGAAGATGCACGTGAGCTTGTCGCCGACCGCGCGGTGCACCAACGCCGCGGCCACCGACGAATCCACTCCGCCCGAGAGGGCGCAGAGCACCTCGGAGTCCCCGGCTCGCTCGCGGATCGCCGCGACCGACTCCTCCACGAACGCCCCGGGTGTCCACGAGGGAGCGCACTTCGCGACGCGGAAGAGGAAGTTCGAGAGGATTTCCTCGCCGCGCGCCGTGTGGGCCACTTCCGGGTGGAACTGGACGCCGTAGATGGGTCGGTCGGTGGCGCGGAAAGCTGCCACGGGGAGCGTCGCGGTCGACGCGATCGCGCGGTACCCGGTCGGGGGGCTGTCCACGTGGTCCCCGTGCGAGCACCAAACACGGGTCGGCTCCTGCGGCGCGAAGCCGTGGAAGAGATCGCCCGGCTCCAGCACCGTGAGATCGGCCCGTCCGTACTCCCGTTGACCCGTCCCCACAGGGCTCCCCTCGACTTTGGCGATGAGCTGCATCCCGTAGCAGATCCCGAGCACGGGCAGCCCTGTCCGAAGCAGCGCGGGGTCCATCGTCGGAACACCGGGGTCGTTCACCGAGGCCGGTCCTCCCGAAAGCACGATCGCCTTCGGATTCCACTCGCGGATCCATTCGAGGGACCGGGTGGGGGGGTGGATCTCGCAGAAGACGCGCTCTTCCCGGATTCGCCGAGCGATGAGCTGGGTGAACTGCGATCCGTAGTCGAGGATGAGAACCCGGTCGCGCGCGGCACTCACGCTCCCGACGCTCCTCGGCCGCCGGAAGGGGCGCCCGGCTGGGGCGGAATCACCTCACCTCGCATCAGGTCGTCGAAGGTCTCGCGGCTTCGGATCAGGACCGGCTTCCCGTCTTCGATCATGACTTCGGCCGGGCGCCTCCGCGCGTTGTAGTTGGACGCCATCGTGAACCCGTACGCGCCGGCGGCCTCGACCGCGAGCACGTCGCCAGGCTCGGGGAGCCGGATGGTGCGGTCGCGGGCCAAGAAGTCCCCGCTCTCGCAAACCGGACCGACGATGTCGGAGAGCACCTCGGGAGCCCCTTCGCGCCACCGGACGGGGGTGACCCGGTGGAACCCGCCGTAGAGCGACGGGCGCACGAGCTCGGTCATGCCCCCATCCCCTACAACGAAGGTTCTTCCAGGCGTTTCCTTCACGAAGAGGACCTTCGTGAGGAGCACTCCCGGCTCGGCCACGATCGAGCGCCCGGGCTCCACGACGAGCTGGAGCCCCCGCTCCTTCAGGCGGGGCACCACGCCTTTGGCGAGCGCCTCCAGGTCGAAGCCCGGTTCGCCGTCGTAACCCACGCCAAACCCGCCGCCGAGATCCACGTAGCGGAGGTGGACCCCGGCTTCGATAAGCCGGTCCACCATGTCGAGCACGGCGCCGAGCGCGCGAAGGAAGGGGCCGGTCTCGAGGATCTGGGAGCCGATGTGGACGTCCACGCCTCGGAAATCCAGCCCGGGGTCGTCGGCCCGAGAGAGGTAGAGGTGTTCGGCTTCGTTCAGAGGGATCCCGAACTTCGAGCGCGCGTGCCCGGTGCGGATGTATTCGTGGCCGTCGCCGGAGCTGACGTCGGGGTTCACGCGGAGGCCGACGGGAGCGCGGACACCCCGTCGGCGCGCGACCTCCGAGAGAAGGTCCAGCTCGCCCCGGCTCTCCACGTGGAAGGCGCGGATCCCCGCTCCGAGGCCGGCCTCGAGCTCCTCCTCCGTCTTCCCGACACCGGCGAAGACGATGCGGTCGGCCGGAATCCCGGCGCGAAGCGCGCGGTGGAGCTCTCCGAGGGAGACGATGTCCGCCCCGGCTCCGAGCGCGCCGATCCGGTTGAGGAGGGCGAGGGATCCGTTCGCCTTCACGGAATACGCGACGAGGGTAGGCACGTCGCGGAAGGCGGCCTGGGTCCGCCGCACCCGCTCCTCGATGCCTTCGAGGTCGTAGACGTAGAGGGGCGTGCCGAAGTCGTGCGCCAGCCGCTCGAGCGAAAGGCCCCTACAGGTGAGGACCCCATCCACGCGCGCGAACCCGGGCGCGGGCGCGGCGCCACTAGGTGTTGCCAAGGCGCTCGGTCGCGAGGTCAATACGCTTTCGCCCAGACGACCTCCATGGCGGCCTTCCCGCCCCCCACACAGGTCGTGGGGGCGACCGCGGAGCGGAAGTCCGCGTCGGGGATACATCGGAGCGTGCCGCCGGTTTCCTCACTCACCCGGGTCTCCACGGCCGGGTCGCCGCTCCATCCCGTGTAGACGAAGCCCCCGGGCCCGTTCAGGAGTTCCGCGAGCTCGTCGAACGTCGTCACACCACGGTGGGAGCTCGACTCACGCCGGGCCCGCGCCTGCTCCAGGAGCGCGCCCTGGAACGCCTCGAGCCGCGCCGGCAGCTCGGCCACGGCCTGCGCCTCGGGGAGGAACTGCTTCTTCTCCTCGCCCTCGGCCCGCACGCGTTTCACCAGCACGACTTTTCCGCTCTCCAGGTCGCGGGGTCCGATCTCCATCCGAATGGGCACGCCCTTCCGCTCCCACTCGTAGTACTTGGCTCCCGGGGAGAGCTGCTCGCGGTCGTCGACGCGGGTGCGCACGCCCACCTCCTGGAGGCGGGCCCTGACCTCGTGCGCCTTCCCGACCACGCCCGCCCGCTGGCCGTCGTCCTTGTAGATCGGGACGATCACGACCTGTGTGGGCGCGAGGCGAGGGGGAAGCACGATCCCCTGGTCGTCCCCGTGCGTCATGACCACGCCCCCGACGAGGCGCGTGGACACCCCCCAAGAGGTATTCCACGCGTAGGCCTGCTCGCCCGACTCCGTCTGGAACGTCAGGTCGAACTGCTTCGAGAAGTTTTGACCCAGATGATGCGAGGTTCCCGCTTGGAGCGCCTTCCGGTCCTGCATCATCGCTTCGAGCGAATAGGTCCGAACGGCTCCGGCGAATTTCTCGGAGTCGGACTTGAGCCCGGTGACGACCGGAATCGCCAGCCACTCCTCTACGAACCGGCGGTAGATCCCGAGGATCCGCAGCGTCTCTTCGAGCGCTTCCTCCTCGGTGGCGTGCGCGGTGTGACCCTCCTGCCAGAGGAACTCCGTGGTCCGGAGGAAGAGCCGCGTGCGGAGCTCCCAACGCACCACGTTCGCCCACTGGTTCATGAGGATAGGCAGGTCGCGGTACGACTGCACCCACTTCGCGAACATCGAATAAATGATCGTCTCGGAGGTGGGCCGAATGGCGTACGCCTCTTCCAGCTCCTTCCCCCCGGCGTGGGTTACGACCGCGAGCTCGGGCTTGAAGCCCTTCACGTGCGCTTTCTCGCGTTCGAGGAAGCTCATGGGAATGAGGAGCGGGAAGTACGCGTTTTCGTGGCCGGAGTCCTTCAGGAGGCCGTCCAGCGCCCGCTGCATGTTCTCCCAGACCCCGTAGCCCCAAGGCCGAATCACCATGGCCCCGCGCACGGGGGCGTAGTCCGCGAGCTCGGCGCGGACGACGACCTCGTTGTACCACGCGCTGAAGTCTTCAGACCTGAGAGGAAGGGCCTTCTCGTCGGACATGTGGAGCTTCCGTCAGCGGGGCGCGGTCGACGCGGGCTCGGCGTCCAACACGTTCGTCAGGCGTTCCAGGGGCATCTCAGTCTGCTCTCCGGTCTCCATGTCCTTCACCACGGCGATCCCGCGGGCCACCTCATCGGGGCCGAGCACGATGGCGGCCCGGGCGCCGACCGACGCCGCGGACGAGAACTGCCGCTTCATCGACTGGGCGGAGACCGATTGGACGACGCTCCGGCCGCTCCGCCGCTGGGCGGCCGCGATGCGACGCGCGACGGACCCCTGTTCCGGGCCGACCGTCACGATATAGAAGTCCACCCGCGGCCGGTACTCCGGGACCTTGCCCCGGTCGCGGAGGAGCTCGCCCAGAACCACGTCTCCCATCCCGAAGCCGACCGCGGGGAGCGGATCGCCCCCGACGAGCTCGAGGAGTCGGTCGTACCGTCCCCCACCGCAGATCGCTCGGAACTCTCCGGAGCGGTCGAACACCTCAAAAACGACGCCGGTGTAATACGCGAGCCCTCGCACCACCGATAGGTCGATCTCGACGAAGTCCCCGAACCCGAGCTCTCCCATGACTTGGCTGAACCGTCGAAGGTCCGCGAGCCGGGAGGCCACCGCGGGGTCGTCCCCGAACCCGGACTCGACGCGCTCGACGCCCGCACCCTCGAACAGAGCGACGAGACGCTCCGCGGAGGCCTCGCCGAGCCCCACGTCCGGGCCCGTGAGCCTCGCCACCACGCGCTCCCTCGGCGCCCGCTCGATCTTGTCGATCACTCCAAAGGCCGCCCTCTCCCGGCCCTCCGCGACGCCGAGCGCTTTGAGGACCGCGCTGAGCAGGATGCGGTCGGACACGCGCGCCTTCACATCGACGGCCGAGAGGCCCAGCTCGACGAGGCCATCGAGCGCCACGGCGAGGACTTCCGCGTCCGCCTCGATCCCCCCCTCTCCCACGAAGTCCACGTTCCACTGGAAATGCTCACGGAGCCGTCCGCGCTGCTGCCGCTCGTAGCGGAAGAGCTGAGGCGTCGAGAACCAGCGGATGGGCTTCGGCATGGCCTTCGAGCGCTCGGCGAGCATCCTCGCGAGCGAAGGCGTCATCTCGGGTCGGAGCGCGACCCGCCGATCGCCTTTGTCCGTGAACTCGTAGAGCTGACCCACGAGCTCGTCACCGCTCTTCTCGGCGTACAGCTCGAGAGCCTCGAGGGGGGGGGCGTCGTACTCCAGAAAGCCGTAGCGCCGGGAAACCCGGCGCCATGCCTCGAAGATGTGACTTCGAAGCGCGAGGTCTTCGGGCGGGAAGTCGCGAAACCCGGGAAGCCTCGCGAAGCCTCTGGACTGCGGCATGGGCGAATCTACCCGGCCCGAAACGGGGCGGGCAAGGCTTCTGGAGGGATCCTTTCGAGCGCTACCATGGCCTCGCCGACAGTGTAGCTGGAGCCCGTCACGAGCACGGTTCCCGAGGCTCCCGCGGCACCCCGCGCGAGCTCTACTGAGGCTGCTACGTTCGGTCGGAGCTCGGTCCGCCCGCTCGCCAGCCGGCCGGCCGCCCGGGCCGCGTCCCAACGCCGACCCTTCGGAGCCGAGGCGGGGGTGGTGAGCACGACCGAGTCGAGTGCTCCCGCGAGGCCTTGGAGCATCTCGTCGGCGGGCTTGTCGCTAAGAATCCCGACGACGCCGATCCACGGTCGGGGCGGGTTCGTCGCGTGCAGCGCCTTCACCAGCGCCTTCACCCCATCGGGATTGTGGGCCACGTCGAGGATCCAGGTCAGCTCGCCCTCGCGCTCGACCTGGAACCGGCCGGGGACTCGTGCCTTCGCCACGCCCTCCCGAACCGCCTGAGCCGATACGGGAATCCGGGGAGGGAGCGCTTCGAGCGACCGGACCGCGAGGGCGATGTTGCTGATCTGATGGGCGCCGACCAGCGGTGACGTGAGATCGAGGTCACCCCAGCGCCCCGTGCGGAGCTGGAAGCTCGACCCGTCGAGGGTGATTCCCCCTTCGGGGGGCCGGACCCTGTGAAGGAGGGCCTCGGCGTGCGCCGCCTCCCTCGCGAGCACCGCGAGCACCTCGGGCTTGTCGTCCGCCGTGAAGACCGGCACCCCCGGCTTCAAGATTCCGGCCTTCTCCTTGGCGATATCCTCAAGGCTCCCGCCCAGGATCGGCACGTGGTCGAGGCCCACGTTCGTGATAGCGGCGACCACCGGCTCCACCACGTTCGTGGCGTCGAGCCTTCCACCCATCCCGACCTCGACGACCGCGACCTCGACCTCCGCTCGCGCGAACGCGAGGAAGGCGAGCGTCGTGGCCGCCTCGAAGAACGAAGGCCTTTCGCGGAAGAGGAGCGGGCGCAGATCCCACGACCACTCCTCGAGCTGCTCGTCAGGGATCGGCGACCCGTTCACGAGAATGCGCTCGCGGAACGAGATGAGATGTGGGGAGGTGTAGAGTCCGGTGCGGAGGCCCGCCGCTCGAAGGATCGAGGCCCAGATCCGCGCGACCGAGCCCTTCCCGTTCGTCCCCGCGACGTGCAGGACCGGGTAGGCCCGGTGCGGGTCGCCCAGCGAGGCGAGCATGCGGCCCGTCCGGTCGAGACCCCACTTCACTTCACCCGCGAGCGCCGGGAAAAGCCTGGCCGCCAGCGGGTCGTCGGACGGCACTCCGAATTGGGTCGCCGAGTCCGGGCGCGTTTGCGCCCCGTCCGTCACCCCGGGCTCCCTCCGGCGGGCGCGAACATGTGGCGCAGAAGCCTTGCCGTCGTCTCCCTCAAGTCGCGGCGGTCGACCACCAGGTCGATCATGCCGTGCTCGAGCAGGAACTCCGACCTCTGGAAGCCTTCGGGGAGCTCCTGCTTGATCGTCTCTTCGATCACGCGGGGCCCGGAGAGGCCGATGAGCGCCCGAGGCTCCGCGAGGTTCACGTCGCCGAGCATCGCGAACGAAGCGGTTACGCCCCCGGTGGTCGGGTCGGTGAGAATGCTCACGAAGGGAATCCCCGCCTCGTGGAGTTGCCCGAGGACGCCCGCGGCCTTCGCCATCTGCATGAGCGAATAGATCCCCTCCTGCATGCGGGCCCCGCCGGACGCCGACACCGCGATGAAGGGACGCTCGTCGTCGAGCGCCCTGCGGCCCACGCGGGCGAATTTCTCACCGACGACGGAACCCATGGATCCGCCGATGAACCCGAAGTCCATTACGGCAACGCCTACGGGCATCCCCTCGAGCGTGGCCACACCGGTCACGACAGCCTCCCGTCGACCGGATTTCTGCTCGGCCGCTCGCAGCCTCGCTGGGTAGGGCTTCAGGTCGGTGAACGAAAGCGGATCCGAGCTCCTCATCCCCGCGTCCATCTCCTCGAAGCTCCCTTCATCGGTCAGGATCTTCAGGAAGACGTCTGGGCCCACCCTGAAGTGGTATCCGCAGGCGGGGCAGACGTGGAGGTTCTGGGTGAGCTTCTCGCGGTAGACGAT
>Ga0326597_10011366_pt1 | contig 11812 bp, 7 predicted proteins | sample RVTome_12_FD_203789 | JGI IMG/M metagenome (GOLD analysis project Ga0326597, IMG submission 203789) | Soil microbial communities from uranium-contaminated site in the Upper Colorado River Basin, Wyoming, United States - RVT100D185 | ecosystem: Environmental > Terrestrial > Soil > Contaminated >...
GGTCTTTGCCGGCGAAGGCGCCAAGGTCGTCGCCGCCGACATGCTCGACGCGGAAGGCAAGCAACTCGTCGACGAGATCACACGCGCGAACGGCGCGGCGATCTTCCAGCACCTCGACGTGACCAGCGAAGCCGAGTGGCAGGCGGCGATCGCCGCGACAGTGGCGGCCTACGGCAGGCTCGACATCCTGGTCAACGATGCCGGGATCAGCGGCAGCGCGGTCGACGATCTGTTCGATGGCGCCGCCTGGCAGAGGATCATGGCGGTCAACGCAACCGGCACGTTTCTCGGCATGAAATTCGCCATTCCCGAGATGAAGAAGGCCGGCGGCGGCTCGATCGTCAACATCTCGTCGATTTCCGGCGTTACCGGCCAGCGCGGCATCCATGTCGCCTACAACGCCTCGAAGGGCGCGGTCCGCACCCTGACCAAGGCCGCCGCGGTGCAGCACGGGCGCGACAACATCCGGGTCAACTCGGTCCATCCCGGCCTCCTGCCGCCGATGCGCACCTCGGGGCGGACCGCCGACCCGGTGGTGCGGGCGAAAATGCTCGAGGGCGTGCCGCTGCGCCGCGCCGGACGGGTCGAAGAGGTGGCGAACGCCGCACTTTTCCTGGCGTCCGACGAAGCGTCCTACATCACCGGGGTCGAACTCTATGTCGATGGCGGCTTTCTCGCCGTCTGAGAACCGGAACCTACGGAACGCAATGCTTTGTTTGTCATTCCCGCGAAAGCGGGAATCCAGGACAAATGCTCTGACGGTTGCTCTGGACCCCCGCTTTCGCGCTAGGGCATGCACACATCTCGGGGTGACTGGCATGGGCGCGATGCGTCCTTCGAGACGCGCCCTCCGGGCGCTCCTCAGGATGACGTAAATTTGTATTTGGCAACAATAGTTTACCGTCATCCTGAGGAGGCGCGAAGCGCCGTCTCGAAGGACGCATTGCACCCGATCCGAGACTCTGGTTGGTTCCTCCAGGTCATTGAAATCGGCCCGGTTCCCGAGATGTGTGCATGCCCTAGCGCTTTCGCGGGGGTGACGGAAAAAGTGATTTGGCCTGACCCGGCCCGGGACAAATTCAGGCGGCGGCGGTGCCTCGGCGCTGGCCGGACCGGTATTCGCGCACAAAATCGGCGACGCGGATTGCGGCCAGCGGCCGGCAGAGGTGGAAACCCTGAACCGCATCGCAGCCCATTTCCTTGAGGCTGTGCAGCGCGGCTTCCTCTTCGACGCCTTCGGCGACGCAGGCCAGGCCGAGCTTGCGGGCCAGATCGATGACGATCTCGACGATGACCCGGCACCCCTGGTTGGTCTGCATCTGCATGACGAACGAACCGTCGATCTTGATCTCCGAGAACGGCATCTTCTGCAGCTGGACGAGCGACGAATAACCGGTTCCGAAATCGTCGATCGACAGCTTGAACCCCTTGAGGCGTAGGCGGGTCAGCACGTCCATCATTTGGACGGCCTCGCGCATCGCCCCGGTTTCGGTGAGCTCCAGGGTCATGAACTCGGGGTCGAGCCCGCGATCGCGGCAGTGCTGATCGAGCCGATCCGGCAGTTCGAGCTCCTCGAGGTCCAGCGCCGAGATATTGACCGCAACCTCGATGGCAAGGCCGTCGGCGCGCCAGCGGGCCGCTTGCGTTGCCGCCACGGCGACCACCTGGTCGGTCAGCTGATTGATCAGCCCGACCTCCTCCGCCAGCCCGATGAATTGGTCGGGCTGGATAATTCCCTTAGTGGGATGATCCCAGCGCACCAGGGCCTCGACGCCGGTGATCCGCTGCAGCCGGCAATCGAGCTTCGGCTGGTACTCCAGAAACAGCTGATCGGTCGAGAGCGCCCGGGCGAGATCGGCGGACAGCTGCAGTTTCGGGATGCGCTTGAACCCGGCAAGCCGCTCGCGCAGCATGTCGGCGCGGATCGGCTTTGGCAGCGCGTCGCTGATGTTGAGGCCGCGTTCGCGGCCGAGCTGCATCGCCGATTCGAGGACCTTCCCGTCGGCGCCGCTGCTCAGGACGATATGCGCGGCGCATTTGTCGGCGGCCAGGATCCGCAACAGCTGGATGCCGTCGGTGCCGGGCATTTTCAGGTCCAGCACGATGACGCTCGGGCGCCACAACCGCGCCGTCTTCACGAAGCTGTCGGGGTCGTTCGTGACGACGACCTCGAACCCGGAATCCTGCGCGATCTTTTTGACGAGCCGCCCAAAAGCCGGCTCGTCATCAATCATCAGCAGGCGGTCGCCGAACAGCTCATCAGCCATGGTCCGCATGCTCCGATCACTCCACTGCATACGATGATCTCGTCAACTGGCATCGAGAACACAACTTGAATCATACTGGATTTTAGACATTTTCGATCATCATCTATAAAGTATCTTCTAGGAAATTTGGAATGGATGCGCTAGCATATAAGGTCTATACACTAAATAGAGAATAGATATTCTAAGTAAAATTCGGCATATTGGTCGCTACCGCAGATGGCTCGTCGGGTGCATCCCTTCGATGGCAGGTCAGGACATGCCGCGGTTGCCCAATCCTTAGGCTTCCTCGTAGCGAGGAACGCACCAATCACTCGGATCGTTCCTACATAGTAAAGTTGTGACGTATATGGAGCATTCTCGCATGGCGGGTGAAAGGAGCGCAACCCCCGACGACGGTGCCGGGCGTATCGCGACGCGAGTCATCCGCGGCACGACCGCCGATGCCGGGCAGGACGCGATGCATGCGATCAACCAGCGTATCTTCGAAACATCGCTGGATTTGATCCTGGTCGTCGAGCACCGCGGCACCATCATCCGGGTCAGCCCGAGCTCGCTCGCCATCCTTGGGTACCGCCCCGACGAGATGGTCGGCCACAGCGGGGCGGAGTTCCTGTACCACGAGGATCTCGACAGCACGCGAAACGAGATGCGCGCGGCGCGCCGCGGCCGTGAGACGCGCAACTTCAGCTGCCGGTACGTTCACAAGGAAGGCCGGGTCGTGACCTTGGAGTGGACCGGCGTGTGGTCCGAGCCGGAACAGCAGCACTTCTTCATCGGCCGCGACGTCACGACCCTCAAAGCAACGGAGCAGCGCCTGCGCGAGCGCAGCGACGCGCTGGTCCGTACCAACCGCCAGCTGAGCGCCGTGCTCAAGGCCTCCCCGGTCGCGATCTTCATGCTCGACCGGGGCGGCAATGTCGTGCTGTGGAACGAGGCGGCCGAACGCATCTTCGGGTATACTGCGGAGGAGGCGCTCGGCCGGCTTCCGCCTTATCTCGTCGAAGAGCACATGGCCGAGTTCCGGGCGAATGTTGCCCGGGCCGCCGACGATGACTCCGCGACGCAGTTTAGCGAAACCCAGCGCCGCCGCAAGGACGGCACCCTCATCGATGTGTCGGTACGCTGGGCCCGGGTCAACGACGAGGCCGGGCAGATGCTCGGCATCATGTTCGCCGTCGCCGACATCACCGAACGCCGGAAGCTCGAAGGCCACTTGCGGCAGGCGCAAAAGATGGAGGCCGTCGGCACTCTGACCGGCGGGATGGCGCATGATTTCAACAACCTTCTCGGCGTCATCATCCTCAACCTCGATGTGCTGCGCGAAAAGCTGGCGGGCGATCCCCAATCTGGCGATCCTGGAGCGGACGATCCGAGGCCGGACGATCCCGAGGTCGATGAACTCACCCGTGAGGCGATGGCGGCGGCGCTGCGCGGCGCCGAGCTGATCCGGCGGCTCCTGGCCTTTGCCCGCCGCCAGCCGTTGCAGCCGCAACAGACCGACATCAACAAGCTGGTCGCCGAAATCACCAAGCTGCTCGACCGGACCCTCGGGGAGGAGGTCCGGATCACCCTCGACCTCGATGATGCGCTGTGGCCGACCGCGGTCGACCCGGCACAGCTCGAAACAAGCCTGGCAAACCTCGCCACCAATGCCCGCGATGCCATGCCGAACGGCGGCCAGTTGGCGATTGCCACGGCTAACCGGCAGCTGGACGACGATTACGCCTCGCTATACGCCGAGGTAACCCCCGGCGATTATGCGATGATCGAGGTCAGCGACAGCGGCAGCGGCATGGCTCCGGGGGTGCTGGGCCAGGCGTTCGAGCCGTTTTTCACCACCAAGGCGCCGGGCAGGGGAACCGGCCTTGGTCTCAGCATGGTTTACGGCTTCATCAAGCAGTCGGGCGGCCACATCAACATCTACAGCGAAGTTGGGGTCGGCACCACGGTCCGCCTTTACCTGCCGCGCTCCGTGGTCGGGGCGGCCGAGGTCGACGCGGTCGTGCCGTTTGCATTCGCCCGGGGAACCGGCCAGAGCGTACTTGTGGTCGAGGACAACCCCGGCATGCGCCGGATCGTCGTCCGCCAGCTCACCGAGATCGGCTATCGCGTCGTCGAGGCGGAAGATGCAAGCGCGGCGTTCCAGGTCATGGAGAGCCAACCGGTCGCGGCGCTATTTACCGATGTGGTTCTGCCGGGCGGCATGAGTGGGTATGAGCTGGCGCGGATCGCGTCGTCGCGCTGGCCCGCGATCAAGATCGTGCTGACGTCCGGCTTCCCGGAAAACAGAATTGCCGGGAACGGCAATTCGCATAATTTCAAGCTGTTGAGCAAGCCGTACCGGAAAGAGGATATCGGGCGGATTATCGGGGATGCGTTCGCCGAAGATGTCTTGCAGTAGTTGCCGATAGCTTGTTACTCGGCGGCGGCGCTTTCGGCCGCGTCGGCAAGGATGAGATTGCCCTTCATATGGCCGAGAGCACGCATCAACGCGTCGCACGCGGCCGGGGGTAGCCCGGCGCAGGCCTCTTTGCGGATCTCGGCGTTCAGCGCCAGGACGCGGTCGATCACACCCCAGGCGAGCGGGGTCAGCCACAGCGTCCGGATGCGCCGGTCGGTCGGATGCAGACGGCGCTCGACCAGGCCTTCCTCGTGCAGCCGGTCGAGCATCCGCACCAGCGCGATCGGTTCGATGTCGAGCATGGTCGCCACCGCCGCCTGGCTGAGGCCCTCATTTCGGGCGATGTAAAGCAGCGCGCGGGCCTGCTGGCGGGTGATCGGCAGCCCGGTCTGCCGGGCGCGCCGCTCGAAACGGCGGCGAAACATCCGCGCGACATCATGCAGCGCCGCCCCGATATTGGGCTGGAGCGCCGCCGGGTCGGGGCGATTTGGCAGTGCCGCTTCGGGTTGGGGTGCGGCGTCGGCCGGCGCGCGGGTCAGCGGCGCCAGCGGAACGGCATCATTCGGCGGCGCCACGAGGATCCCCCACCAAGGACGGACGCTGCACGTCGCTCAAGGCCGCGGCCAGTCGCGACTGGCGCCGCGTCCCGCCGAGCCAGCGGCTCAGGCGATCGAGGTAGAGGTAGATGACCGGGGTCGTGTAGAGGGTCAGCCACTGCGACACGAGCAGACCGCCGACCATCGCGACGCCGAGCGGCCGGCGCAATTCGGAGCCCGCACCCTGCCCGATCGCGATCGGCAAAGCGCCAAACAAGGCCGCGAACGTCGTCATCATGATCGGACGGAAGCGCAACAGGCACGCCTCGTGGATCGCCTCAAGCGGGCTCTTGCCCTCCTGCCGCTCGGCCTGAAGGGCAAAGTCGATCATCATGATCGCGTTCTTCTTGACGATGCCGATCAACAGGATGACGCCGATCAGCGCGATCACGCTCAGATCGTAATTCAGTATCATCAGCGCGAGCAGCGCGCCGACCCCGGCCGACGGGAGCGTGGACAGGATCGTGATCGGGTGGATGTAGCTCTCGTAGAGCATGCCGAGCACGATGTAGACGACGAGGATCGCGGCGGCGACGAGCAGCGGGGTTGACTGCAGCGAGGCCTGGAAGGCCTGCGCGGCGCCCTGGAACGCACCGTTGACCGTCGCCGGCATGCGCAACTCGCGCTCCATCGCGTGGATCTTGTCGACCGCCTGTCCGATCGCCACGCCGGGGGTAAGGTTGAACGACAACGTGACCGCCGGAAACTGCCCCTGATGGCTGACCAGCAGCGGCTCGACCCGCGTGGTAAAGCGGGTGAAGCTGCTGAGCGGCACCTGCACCCCGCCCGGGCCGGGGACATAGATATTCGACAGCGCCGACGGGTCGTTCTGGAACTCGGGTTTGACCTCGAGAATGACCTTGTACTGGTTCGTCGAGGTGTACATCGTCGCGACCTGGCGCTGACCGAACGCGCTGTACAGCGTCTCGTCGATTAGCGAGGCCGAGATTCCCATCCGCGAGGCGGCGTCGCGGTCGATGTCGATCGCGATGTGCGGCGCCGCGATCTGCTGGTCCGAGGCGACGTCCTGCAATTCGGGCAGCTTCTTCATCGCCGCCTCGACGATCGGCGCCCAGTGGTTGAGCTCGTTCTGGTCGGTATCGGTCAGCGTGTACTGGTATTGCGTGCGGCTCAGGCGCCCGCCGATGCTGATGTCCTGCCCCGACTGCATGAAGAACTTGGCGCCTTCGATCGCCGCCACCTTGGGCCGCAGGCGCTGGATGACCTGGGTGGAGGTCGCCTCGCGCTGGTCGTGCGGCTTCAGCTGGATGAACATCCGGCCGGTGTTCTCGGTCGGGTTGTAGGCATAGGCGCCGGCGAAATAGAAGATGCCGGAAACTGCGGGATCCTGCCGGACGATCTCGGCGAGGCGGTGCACGATCCCCTGCATCTTGGCGAACGAGGTGTCCTGGCGCGCTTCCGCCTGGCCGAAGATGAAGCCGGTATCCTGCTGCGGGAAAAATCCCTTCGGGATCGTGATGTAGAGATAGGCCGTCCCGGCCATCAGCAGCAGCGTCGTCATCAGCATCACGAATTGGTGGCGGAACACGAATTTGAGGCCGCGGTCGTATTGGTTCAGCGCCGCCTGGAAGCAGCGCTCGGCCCATTGGTTGACCCGGCCTGGCGGATGCTCGTTGTGCCCCTTCAGAAACAGCGAGCACAGGACCGGGGTCAGGGTCAGCGAGATGAAGGCCGAGGCGATGACCGCGACCGAAACGGTGACCGCGAACTCGCGGAACAGCCGGCCGATGATGCCGCCCATGAACAAGAGCGGGATGAACACCGCGATCAGCGAAAACGTGATCGAGATGATCGTGAAGCCGATCTGGCCGGCGCCCTTGAGCGCCGCGTCGAACGGGCGCTCGCCCTTTTCGAGATAGCGCACGATGTTCTCGATCATGACGATCGCGTCGTCGACGACAAAGCCGACCGAGATCGTCAGCGCCATCAGCGAGATGTTGTTGAGGCTGAAGCCGGCCGCGTACATGACGGCGAAGGTCGTGAGCAGCGACAGCGGCAGCGCCAGGCTCGGGATCACCGTGGCCCACAGCGTCCGCAGGAAGATGAAGATGACGAGGATCACGAGGCCGATCGTCAGCATCATCGTGAACTGCACGTCGTGCACCGCGGCGCGGATCACCAGCGAGCGGTCCGCGACCAGGTCGACATGCACCGAGGGCGGGATCGACTCCAGCAGCCTCGGCAGCCGCTCCTTGATCGTGTCGGCGACCTCGATCGTGTTGGCGCCGGCCTCTTGCTGAATTGCCAGGCCCTCGGCCGGTTTCCCCTCGAACCACGCGCCGGTGCGGTCGTTTTGCACCCCGTCGGCGACGTCGGCGACGTCGCCGAGCCGGACCGGCGCGCCGTTGCGCCAGGCGACGATGACCTTGCGGAACCCCGCAGCGTCGAATATCTGGTCGTTGGCGTCGAGCGCGATCGTCTGGTGCGGGCCGGTGAGATTGCCCTTCGGCCGGTTGACGCTCGCCTGCGCGATCGCGGCGCGAATTTCCTCGATGCCGATCCCCCGCGCCGCCAGGGCGGGAGGGTTCACCCGGACATGCACCGCGTAGGGTTTCTGCCCGAAAATCCGCGACTCGGCGACACCGTTCACGGTCGCCAGCCTCTGGGCGAGCATCGTGTAGGCGTAATCGTCGATGCGGTAGATCGGCATCGCGTCGGAATGGATCGCATAGATCAGGACCGGGCGATGCGCCGGGTTGGTCTTGCGATAGGTCGGCGGGTTGGGCAGGTCGCGGGGCAGGAGGCCAGTGGCGGCGTTGATCGCCTGCTGCACGTCTTGCGCGGCGGCATCGATGTCCCGTTCGAGGTTGAATTGCAGCGTGATCGTCGTATTGCCGACGCCGCTCGTCGAGGTCATCTCGGCGAGGCTCGGCACCGAGGCGAATTTCTGTTCGAGCGGGGTCGCGACCGCCGAAGCCATCGTTTCCGGGCTGGCGCCGGGATAATTTGCGGTCACGACGATGGTCGGGAAGTCGACCTTCGGCAGCGCTGCCACCGGCAGCAGATTGTAGGCCGCGATGCCGAACACGAGGATGCCGAGCATCAACAGCGAGGTTGCGATCGGCCGCCGGATAAAGGGTTCGGAAATGCTCATCGGCGGGCGCCCCGGCGGCGAGGTGCGTGGGTCGGCGGGAGGGTTTGGCGCGACATCATCCGGCAGCCCCCGTCTTGGCGGTATCCGTCTTGGCAGCATCCGGCTTGCCGCCACTCGGCTTGCCGGCGTTCGGCTTGCCGGCATCCGGCTTCGGCGCCGCTAGCCGCACCCGGGCACCCTGCGTCAGCCGGTATTGGCCCTCGACGACAATTTTCTCGCCGGGCGCCAGACCCTTCGACACGACGGCCAGGCCGTCCTGCACCACCGCGACGTCGACCTGCCGCCGCTCGACGGTGTTGTCATCCTTGATGACGTAGGCGTAGTGGCCCGTTGGACCGTCCTGCACGGTCTGCGCCGGGACGGTCGGAACCCCTCTGCGCATGTTCAATACCACCCGCACGTTGACGAATTCGCCTGGCCACAACCGTTCGTCCTTGTTGGCGAACGTCGCCTTCAAGCGGATCGTGCCGGTCGCCTGGTCGATCGTGTTGTCGATCAGCGTCAGCTTGCCGGTGGCCAGCAACGTCTTGCGGTCGCCGCCATAAGCCATGACCTCGAGCGGTGCCTGCGCCTGCTTCTCGCGCACCTTGTGCTGGTGCTCCTGTGGCAGCGTGAAGCTGACCTGGATCGGCTGGATCTGCGCGATGGTGACAAGGCCGGCGGCGTCCGCCGCCCGTACCATGTTGCCGGCATCGACGAGCTGGGCGCCGAGTCGGCCACTGATCGGCGCGCGGATCTCGGCAAAGCCGAGGTTGAGCCGCGCGGTATTGATCTGCGCCTCGTCGCCCTTGAGCGCGGCCTGCAGCTGGGCAACCAGCGCCTTTTGCTGGTCATAGGTCTGGCGCGACTTGACACCGGATCCGACCAGTTCCGCCCAACGCGCGAGATCGGCCTGAGCGCTGGCGAGCTGCGCCTCGTCCCTCTCCTTGGTCGCCTGCGCCAGTTCGAGAGTGGCCTGAAACGGGCGCGGATCGATCTGCAACAGAGCGGCACCCGCCTTGACGTCCTGGCCCTCGGTGAAATTGACCGCCACGATCTGGCCGTCGATCCGGCTCTTGATCGTCACCATGTTGGACGCCTGGACCGTGCCGATAGCGTTGAGAATCACCGGCACATCGGTGACGGTGACGATCCCCGCCGTGACCGGGACACCCGGGGCGGCGGGACGCGGTGCGTCGGCCTTGACGGCAGGGGCGGCAGGGGCCGTCGGCTCGAGCACCCGCACCAGCCCCGCGACGGCAACTACCACGAGGGCCAACAATGCGGTAACCCCAACCTTCGTCATGCCGAACGCCTCCCGGGGCGGGCCAAAGTGGTGCTTGTCTATTATAGACGAATGCTACGGTGCCATCCCCGAGGCCGCCGGGCATCACGATTCCCTTCCGGGGTCGGTTCCCGGGCTGCGACATCCTGCCGCGAATGTTGATAACCGGGGTTGGGCGCCGCGGGCCTCAATCGGCGGTGCAGCGGGTAATCTTCCGGCTGACGACCCAATCCTGATGGGTCCCGGGAGCCTGCGCCATCATCGGGCTGTCGCGATGCGCATCAAGCGCCCCCTGGTCGCGCCAAGCCTCGATAAAGAGGACGCGGTTAGGGTCTTCGTTGGCCAGCAGCACATCGAACTGCTGGCAGCCGTCCTGGGCGCGCGAGCGCGCCGCGTGGCCCTTCGCGACTTCGATGAAGGCGTCGCGGTGCTGCGGCTTCACCTCGTAGTCGACGACCGTCATGATCCGGCTCATCGGCATTCCCTCCGCTCTCGTTCCGCGGCATCATTGGATATCGCGCGGGGTCTGATCAAGCTCCTCGCGCCTCTCGAGGAGGGTCCCGACGATGGCTGCTCATGACGCATTGCGCTCGATTTTGCCGGTCGCCGGCTGGCCAGTGGACCAGGCCGCGGAACGTGCCCGGTCGGTCGAGATCACCGGCGGCACCGACCCGGTGCTGCCGACCCCGTTCCGGATTGGCGAAACCAGCGCCGCCGCGCTCGCCGCAACGGGGCTCGCCGCGGCCGATCTGTGGGAGTTGCGCGGCGGCCGGCGCCAGCAGGTCGCGGTCGAACTGCGCCGGGCGACCGCCTCGTTGCGCAGCGGGCACTATCTGAAGATGGAAAAGACCGATGTGTCGCGCGAGCGCAACCCGGTGATGGGGATGTACCCGGCCAAGAACGGCCGGTGGAGCTATATCCACGCCAATTTCCCCAACCACCGCGCCGCCGCGCTCAGCGTCCTCGGCTGCGCCGAGGACCGCGAGGAGGTGAAGAAAGCGGTCGCCAAGTGGGACGCGCTCGAATTGGAGGAGGCGATCATCGCCGCCAAGGGCGCCGGCGGCATGGTGCGCAGCATGGCCGAATGGGCGGCGCATCCGCAGGGCATGGCGATCGCCTCCCTGCCGGTCATGGAAATAATCAAGATCGGCGAAGCGCCGGTCGAGAAATTGCCGGACGGCGACCGGCCGCTCTCGGGCGTGCGGGTGCTCGATCTGACCCGGGTGCTCGCCGGCCCGACCTGCGCCCGGACCCTGGCCGAGCACGGCGCCGACGTCCTGAAGATCACCGGGGCGCACCTGCCGAATATCGGCTACCAGGAATTCGACACCGGGCACGGCAAATTGTCGGCCCATCTGGACCTGCGCGAGGCGAGGGACGTCGAGACGCTGAAGGGGCTGGTGCGTGAGACCGACGTGTTCTCGCAGGGCTACCGGCCGGGGACACTTGGCGGCCGCGGCCTGTCGCCCGAGGAATTGTCAAAGTTGCGGCCCGGCCTCGTCTATGTCTCGCTGTGCGCGTTCAGCCATGTCGGGCCCTGGGCGTCGCGCCGCGGCTTCGACACGGTGGTGCAGAATGTCAGCGGCATCACGACCCGCCAGGGCGAATTGTTCCCCGGCGCCGAACCCGGACCGCAATTCTATCCGGTGTCGGCGATCGACTATCTGACCGGCTATCTGATGGCATTCGGCGCGATGGTGGCGCTGGGGCGCCGGGCCCGCGAGGGCGGCAGCTGGCTGGTGCGCATCTCCTTGGCGCAGGCCGGGCACTGGCTGGTCGGCCGGGGCGAAGTACCGGTGGCCGAGCTGAATGGCGTGGCGAAGGAGTTCGCCCCGGAGGAACTGGCCCGCTGGTCGACCGAGAGCCAAACCCCGGTCGGCCGCCTCGGCCACCTGAAGCCGGTCGTGCAGATGTCCGAGACGCCGCCCCGCTGGGCGCGCCCGTCAGTGCCGCTCGGCTACAACGAACCGGTGTGGCCGGCGCGGGGATAGCAACGATGCATTGCTTCGCGAACAGCTTGAGCGTCGCCGCAAAGGACCCTCTCCCGCACCGCGGGAGAGGGGGGACCCGTCGCGGGAGCGACGGGTGGGTGAGGGTGCTCACTGCAAACACCCTCACCCGGCTTGTAAATTGCCGAGGCGACCAGGTCGCATCGTTCCGGCTTTGGGG
>Ga0326597_10011367_pt1 | contig 11812 bp, 8 predicted proteins | sample RVTome_12_FD_203789 | JGI IMG/M metagenome (GOLD analysis project Ga0326597, IMG submission 203789) | Soil microbial communities from uranium-contaminated site in the Upper Colorado River Basin, Wyoming, United States - RVT100D185 | ecosystem: Environmental > Terrestrial > Soil > Contaminated >...
CAAGGACTTCCGCACCTGGGCCGGCACCATGCTGGCCGCCCGGGCGCTCCGCGACATCGGACCGGCGACCAGCGAACGGGAAGCGCGCCGCAACGTGAACCAGGCACTGGATCGGGTGGCGCGCCGACTGGGCAACACCCGCGCCGTCTGCCGGAAGTACTACGTGCACCCCGCGATCCTCGACGCGTACATGTCGGGCATCGTGGCGCCCCCGCCCCCGGAGCCGCTCCCGGGACCGGAGGTCAAGCGCGAACGACCCTCGGCCGCGCTCCGCCGGGAAGAGGTGGTCGTCCTGCAGTTCCTCCAAAGTCACAACACGGTCGCCGACTAGAAGCCACGTCCAGGGTCAACGACGCCGCGGCGGGGCGATGCGCTGGGTGTAGTCGAGCGTCGAGATGTGGAGGTTGGCGCCGGCGCCCACGCGGAACCCGAATTGGCCGTCAAACTCGCCGGCGGAGCGTGGCAGGGTAGCCACGCGGCCGCCGTTCACCGTGAAGAACACCGAATCCCGCTCCACGGTCACGCGCAGCACGTTGCGGACGGCGTCGGACGCCGCCTGCGCCGTGACGCTATCCCCCGGCGTCCAGGCGACCAACATCGCCGGGCTCGGTCCCACCCGCATCACCGCGCCGTGCCCGTCGTGCCGGATCACGAACGCGACGTATTCTGGCTTGCCGTCCAGATTCCGGCCGCCCACGAACAGGCCGAATCCCTGGTCGGTCTTCTCGGGGAACAGGAAGGTCTCGGCCTCGAGCACGTAGCGCCCGGTGGCCGTATGGGCCGGATCGTACAGCACCCCGCCGGGGCCCATGGTGATGTGCCACCCGGGTGGCATGGCGACGAACCGCCAGCCCGAATCCGGCACGTCCTGACCCGTTACCAGTTGGGCCGGGCGGTCCGTGGCCCAGCGCCAGTTCCCGGGTGTTTCGGATTGGGCGCGCAGCGCGGAAGTGGGCGCGGCGAGCACTACCAGCGCGGCCAGGACGCCACGTGCGATGACAGACATGCAGGTCCTCCTCGAACCGTTCCTTCTGCGAAGTTACCGATCCGGGCCCGTTCCTTTAAGTGTCCGGTTCCCGGCGCCGAAACCATGAACCCCGCAAGCCCGTAGAGCACCGCGCTCCCATGGACCGATACCTCGTCGACCTCAAATCGAGCCTGCGCCTGCTCGGGCGGAGCCCCGGACTGGCCCTGAGCGCGGTCGCCGCGCTCGCCATGGGCATCGGGTTCCCCACCGCCATGTTCAGCATCGTCCACGGGGGCACCCGGGATCTCCCGTTCGACCAGCCCCGAGAGCTGGTGATTCTCACGAAGACGCTGCCCCGCCGGGGGCTGATGGACCTGGAGGCCACCCCCTTCGACTATATCGAGTGGTCGAGGCAGCTCCGCGGGTTGGAGGGCCTGGCGGCTTTCGAGGCCCACGGCGTCAATCTGGGGAGCGAGGCCCGCGGTCCCGAGCGATCCACGGCGGCGCGCGTCACCCCCAACGCCTTTGCGCTGCTGGGCGAGCAGCCGATCCTGGGCCGCGCGTTCCTCCCCGCCGACGGCGTCCCCGGCGCGCCACCTGTGGTCGTCCTGGGCCACGACCTGTGGCGAGCACGATTCGAGGCCGACGCCGGCGTCGTGGGCCGGACCCTCCGGGTGGACGGACGCCCGCATACCGTGGTGGGCGTCATGCCGGCGGGATTCGGTTTTCCGGTGAGCAGCGACCTCTGGCTCCCCCTGTCGGTGAACCCGGGCGTCCAGCCGGCAGTCGACAACGATCGGGTCACGGTGTTCGGGCGGCTGCGCGATGGGGTCTCGCTGGACGAGGCCCGGGCCGAGCTGGCGACGGTCGCCGCCCGGCTGGCGGGCCAGTATCCCGAGACCCACGGCGAGTTGTCGGCGCGCCTCTACCCGTTCGTCGAGCTGGAAATGGAGCCCGAGATCGCGCGGGTGCTCTACCTGATGCTCGGCGCGGTGTCGTTCGTGCTGCTCATCGCCTGCGTCAACGTGGCCAACCTCCTGCTGGCGCGCGCCGCCACCCGCACCCGTGAAATGGCCATCCGCACGGCCCTGGGCGCGACCCGCCGCCGCCTCGTCATGCAGCACCTCGCGGAATCCACCGTGCTCGCGGGACTGGGCGGACTCCTGGGTTTGGGCATCGCGTACGTGGCCGTGCGGTTCTTCGCCGTCTCCACCTCGAACATCATCGAGGCGTTCTGGATGGAATTCCGGGTGGACGGGACCGTGGTCGGGTTCGCCGGCGCGCTGGTCATGGCGGCGGGTGTCGTGGCCGGGATCCTGCCGGCCCTGCGGGCCTCGGCGACGGAGGTGGCCGACGTGCTGAAGGACGCGAGCGGCGGCGCGACCGGGCTCCGGATCGGCCGGGTGGCCCGGGTGCTCGTGGTTGCTGAAATGGCGCTCGCCACCGGCTTCCTGATCATGACGATGACGTTCACCCGGAGCGCTGTCGCCCTCCGGGCCGTGGATCTGCCCTTCCCCGACCGCGAGATCCTCGCGGCGCAGGTCGGGGTGGGTCAGGCAACGCTGGACGACCCGGTCGGGCGCGCGCGCTTCGCCCGGGACCTGTCCGACCGGCTTCGGGCCATTCCCGGTGTCCAGGCGGTCGGCCTGGTGAGCGCGCTCCCGGGCCGCGGCTCCGGCGCGTGGACCCTCGCGCTCGATGCCCCGCCCACGGAGCCCGGTTCCGGTCAGCCGACCGCGGGACTCGCCATCGTGACGCCCGAGTTCTTCGACGTGCTCGAGGCGCGGACGCTCCGGGGGCGGGGGCTCACGTGGGGGGACGACGCGGAGGCCCCGGGCGCCGCAGTCGTGAACCAGAGCTTCGTCCGCAAGTACTCGCCGGACCGCGAACCGCTGGGCCGCCGGGTGTTCCTCGGCGCACGCGACCTGACCATCGTGGGCGTGGTGCCCGACCTCCAGATCCAGGACGTGGACGACCGCGCCGCCGAGGGGCTGTACGCGTCCATTCTTCAGGTCCGGCCTTACGCCGTACGGGTCGTCGTGCGCGCCGGCGGGGACCCGTTGGCCCTCGTCGGGGCGGTGCAGGACGCGGTCGAGGCGGTGGACCCCGAACTGCCGGTGTTCGAGATGGCGACGCTCCGCGCCGCGATCTATGCCGACAAGCGGGTGCTGGACGTGTTCGGGGTGCTGTTCCTCGTGTTCGGGATCGGCGCGCTCTTCCTCGCGGTCCTCGGCCTGTACGGCGTCGTGGCGTTCGCGGTAAATCGTCGCGCCCGTGAGATCGGCATCCGGGTGGCGATGGGAGCGTCTCCGCGCGACGTGATGGGGCTGGTGCTGCGCCAGGGTGGGATCCTGGTGGGGGCGGGAACGGCCATTGGGTTGTTCATCGCGTTCGGCCTGTCCCAGGCGCTGGCGGCGGGAATCGACGTGATCGAACCGGCCGGCCCGCTCACGTACGCGGCGATCGCCGGCACCCTGGGCGGCGCCGCGTTGCTGGGACTGCTGCGCCCCGTCCGGCGGGCGCTGGCGCTCCAGCCCATGGCGGCCCTGCGGCTGGACTAGCGTCGTCGGGCTACGAGATCCTCGTCTGGTGTCCCACCGAGGCCGACGAGCGCCCCTTAGCGCTCCGTCCCGCGAATGCTGGAGAGCAGCAGGCTCCAGTTGGCGCTGACCGCGATCGAGGGTGACAGGTCGCCCACCAGGGGAGCGCCCACCGACAGCGACACCGTGTTCGCCGCGGTCAGCGGCACATCGATGCCGAACCGGAACATCAGGAAGTTGGCCTCGAACTCCTCCTCGAGCGACGGATCCGGCGGGTTTCCGGCCCGGAACTCCACCCCCAGCGTCAGCGTGATCGGCTGGAACTCGTAGGGGCGGACCATCTCGAACCCCGCGCCGCCGTCGAGGGCGAAGCTGGTGCGCTGGCCGGGCGGAAGCGAGGGATCATCCAGCGCCACGTACCGGACGCCCATCCGGGCGCGGAACCCGAACGAGGGCGCTTCCGGCTGGGACCGCTGGAGTCGCCGGCCCAGCGCCAATCCGCCGAAGAGCCGCGTGCCCGACGCTCCGGCCACGGCGCCCAGCGTCGGGTCGCCCACGTCGAGACGAAGGTCGAGCCCCAGATAGCCGGCGTCCGCCTCGGCCCGGGCCGCTTCGAGGGCCTGCTGGAGCCGGCGCATCTCCCGGGGGTCGAGCGTGAGCGCGAGCGCGTCGCCGCACGCCTCCAGCACCGCCTCTCCGTCGAGCGTCTCCGCGTCCAGCGCGTCGATGCACCCGTCGGGATCCGGGCCCTCCAGCAGGGCGCGCGTGATGCGGTCGGCCAGGTCGGTCTCTTCCTGTACCAGCGCGGCGAAGGCCCGCCCGGCCGCGCGCAGGACGCGCGATCCGGCGGCCGGCCCGGCGATGTTGAGCCGGGCCCGCGCGCCGAAGTAGTCCACCTTCCCGTCGTTGTCCTGATCCAGACCGTCCACCGGGAAAAAGACCGTCAGGTCTCCGAACCGCGACCAGGCGGCCGCCTCGCGGGGATCCCGCGCGGAGGTCAGAAATACGGACGGATTCAGCGTCACCGCGGTGATGGCATGGGCGCCGGCCTCCGACCCAACGGCCGACACGGTGCCGCCGGCCAGCGGCAAGGGGCGCACGGAGGGCACGGCGTCACCCTGCGCCGCCGACCCGCCCGTGGCCGCGCCGCCGCCGGTGCGCGGCTGAACGTCCCGCGGAGACACGTGCTCGGCCGCCAGGGCTCGGTACAGGCCGTCGGTGTGGACCGAGACGAAGTAGTTCGCCAGCACGAAGCACGCGTCGGTGTTGCCGGGCGGGACCTGCTGCTCTCGCGCCTCGAGCGCGCGACCGCACCGCGCCTCCCGCTGGACCAGCACGGAGTCCTGGGCCGCGGCCCGGGCGGATACAGTCCCGGCGGCGGCCAGCACGATGAGCGCCCGGCGGATCATTGGTCCTCGTCGTCGTCCGCGGCGGGCGGGGCCGCTCCCGCAGCGGAGATGACGGCGTAGGTCCACGTGGTCTGCCCGTGCACGGGGCCGGAATCCCGGACGGCGCCGTCCACGGACACCTGGAGGAAGCCGGTGTCCGCGGGGCCCGTGTCCAGCAGGATCCGGAGCCGGCCCTTCACGTCGGTCGCGATCGACAGCGTGGCCTGGGCACCGGGCGCCACGGTCCCGGTCTGGTCGTCGGGGGTGCCCCCCGACCGGCCATACGCCACGAGGAGGCGGGCCGGGCCTTGCGCCGTGGCATCGAGGGCAAGGCGAACGCGGACCGTGCTGCCCGCGGTAACGAACCCCTTGTGTGAGGTGACACCTGGGCTGTGCATGGCGGCTCCCGGGAGGGGACGGCGAGGCAAGACTGCGCCCGGAACCGGCCGGTGGCAACTACCGCTAGTGGTAGTGCAACCCGTTGCAGGGTTCTAGGGAAGCGCGAACGCGACGAGGTGATCGCCGTCGCCGAACGAACCCGACCCGCCGGCCGCGATCACGACGTACTGCTTGCCGCCGGCGCGATACGTCATCGGCGTCGCCCGGGCGCCCGCGGGCAGTTCGGCGCGCCAGAGGAGGGCCCCGGTTTCGAGGTCGAAGGCGCGAAAGGCCCGCTCGAGCGTGGCGCCGATGAACACGAGCCCGCCCGCGGTGACGATGGGCCCGCCCAGGTTGGGCGAGCCCGTCTGGGGGCCCGTGGGTGCCATGGTGCCGAGCGGCACCTCCCAGGCCTTCCGGCCGGTGGCGAGATCGACGGCGACGAGCGTGCCCCAGGGCGGCGGCGTGCAGAATGCGCCCGACGGTGCCCGCAGGAACCGGCGCCGCATGATGTAACCGGTCCCCTCCATCCGGGTGTACTCGTACCCTTGGTTCAACCGGTCGGACTCGGCTTCCGCGCTGTCGTCGTCGAATCCGTCGTCGGCGATGAGCTGCACCATCGAGGCGATCGTGTTGACCGGCGCCACCGCGATCTGGCGATCGGGATGCACGGCCACGCCGCCCCAGTGCGCCCCGCCGATGTTCGAGGGGCGCGCCAATGTGCCGCGCACGCTGGGTGGCGTGAAGATGCCGTCGTTCTCCAGTTCGCCGATCAACGACCGGCAGGCGGCGCGGTCCGCATCCGTGGACCCCCAGGCGTCGTTCGCGCTCAGCCCGTGGGGACTCAGGGTGATGGCGCTGAACGGCTGAGTGGGCCAGGCTCGCTCCCCGGGGACCCGGGTTGCGGGGACCGGCCGCTCCGCCACCGGGAACAGCGGCTCGCCGGTGTCGCGGCGGAGCACGAACAGCATGCCCGTTTTGGTCGCCTGCAGCACCGCCGGGATGGCCCGGCCGGCGCGGGTGAGGGTCACCAGCGCGGGCGGGGAGGCGTTGTCGTAGTCCCAGAGATCGTGGTGGACGGTTTGGAAGTCCCAGACGACGTCGCCCGTGGCGGCCCGGAGCGCTACGATGGAGTTGGCGTACCGATTGCTGCCGGGGCGCCGGCCCCCGAAGTAGTCCGGTCCCGGGCTCGACGTGGGGACGAAGATCAGCCCGCGCGCCGGGTCGGCCACCATCACCGACCACACGTTGGCCGCGCCGGTGAGCACCGCGCTGTGATTCTCCCAGGTGGCGTACGCCGGATCGCGCGGATCCTGCGGGATTGGATCCCAGCGCCACGCCAGCCGGCCGGTCCGGGCGTCGAACGCCCGCACCTCGCCGCTTGCCGGGTTGAGCCGGCTGTTGTCGGCGATGGCGGAGCCGGTGATCACCAAATTGCCAATCACCACCGGCGGCGATGTCACCTGATAGGCGGGGAACTCGAACGGCGGCGCGCGGAGTCCGCGCCGCAGGTCCACCATCCCGGCCGTGCCGAAATCCGGACAGGCTTGCCCCGTCGCCCCGTCCACGGCGAATAACCGGGCGTCGATGGTGGCTACGAACATCCGGCGGCGGCACGGTCCGCGGGTCGCGGCGGAGTCGAGCCACGTGCTCACTCCCCGGTTGGCGAAGTCGCCGTAGTCCGCGTCGCGCCGCGACCGCGGGTCGAAACGCCAGCGTTGGGCACCGGTGGCCGGGTCCAGCGCGATCAGTTCGCCGAGCGGCGTGGTCAGGTACAGCGTGCCGTCCACCACGATGGGCGTGGTCTCGAACCGGGGCTCGTCGCTCTCGGTCGCGATGGAGGCGTGGCCGGTCCGGAAGGTCCAAGCCGGCTTGAGCGTGGCGACGTTCGACCGGTTGATGTCGGCGAGCGGCGAGTAGCGCGCGCCACCGGCGTCGCCGCCGTACGCCGGCCAGTCCACCGGCGGCCGCTGGGCAGTCGCGGGGAAGGCGCACACGGCCACGGCGGCCAGGAGCGCGGCCAGACCGCTGCTCGGGTGGGTCACGTACGCTCCGGCTAGAGAGTGGTGCAGGCGATCCGGCGCATCGGGAAATCTATCCCCCGGGGGCCGTTCGGCCCGGGACCCTCGATGCGGGCTACCAAGGAATCCGCGCCCCGCCGGCGGTAGATGATCCGTTGCGGAAAGTCGTGCGCGAGGTTCTCCACCGTGAAGCCGGAATCCGAGACCAGCGTCGAGCGAAACGGTGTCTCGGGCTGCCCCGACGGCAGCGCCGTGTAGACGATGCCGCTGTCGTTGGGCGCTTCGAGGCGCAGGTGCTCGAATTCCCGCGTCACGCCTCCCTGCACCGTGCGGCTCGCACCCAGCATGAGGTTCCCGTCCGGGGGCATCCACATCTCGAGCGTGACGCGCTGGCTCGATCGCCGCTCCCAGCAGCCGGCCAGCCAGCGCACCCGCGCCAGACGGTCGGGCGGCACCACCGGCAGCGCGGTCAACCGGCGCGCGTCGGTCCCATCGGCGTTCATCACGAAGATGCCCGACGCCCCGTCCACCTGCGCCGCGTAGGCCAGGCGCCGGCCGTCCGGCGACCACACCGGCGTCGCCCCCGGGTGGGTGCCGAGTCGCGTCGGCTCCGTCCCGTCCGCGCGGATCCGCCAGATGCCGACGGTCCCGTCCCGATTGGATGCGAAGGCGATGAATCGCCCGTCGGGAGAGAAGGCTGGGCCGTTGTCCGCGGCCGGGTCGCTGGTCAACCGCCGGACCTCGCGGCCGTCCGCGGTTGCGGCGTACAGCTCCCAGTTGCCGTCGCGGTTCGAGCCGAAGGCGATCCACCGCCCGTCCGGCGACCAGGTCGGTCCCATCTCCTCGGCGGGGGTCTGGGTCACCGCGGCGCGTCCGGTGCCATCCGCGTTCATGACGTACACGTCGTGTCGCATGCCCGGGCCGCGGGGAATCGAGACAAACACGATACGGCGCCCGTCCGGCGACCAGGCGGGCATGTAGTCCATGGTCGAATCGCGGGTGAGCTGCCGCACGTCGCGGCCGTCCGCGGCCATGTCAAAGACGTCCAGGTTGCTCTCGAGCATCGCGGCGTAGAGCACCCGCGACCCGTCCCGCGACCAGGAGCCCCCGCGCCCGTTCTCCCGGAGCTTCACCGGGGCGGACCCGTCCAGCTCGATGACGTACAGGTCCAGCCGCTGCGGACTCTCGATGTTCGCCTCGAAGAGGATTCGTTGTCCGTCAGGCGACCACCGGGGACTGAGATAACGAGTGCCGGGAGCCTGAGCGGCCGCCACCAGCGCCAGACCACCGGCCAGGACCACCATCAGATTCGAGTGCATGGAAACGTCCTCGAGAGCACGGGAACCGTGAATACTCTGGGGGTGGAGCCCGCGGGAATTGGATGAATGCGACGGTCAGGCCGGCTTGAGCACCATGAGGAACAAGGCCGCCAGCGGGGTGAGGGTGGCCACCAGACCCCACGCCTCCCACCGGCGTGACAGGCGCCGGTATGCCCCGGCGTCCCACGTCCCGCCCCCGCTTCCCTGGCGGGCCAGGTCGCGCAGGCGGACCTGGAGCGGTGCCACCTGAGCCATGAACACCACGCCCGAGATGGCGAACAGCACGATGGACTGCCAGATCCAGCCGGTGCCCAGGATCGGCAGCCCGCCGACCATGGCGGCTCCCAGCCCGAAGACGAGGATCAGGACGACCCCGGGAATGGTGAACCAGCGGTCGCTCCGAATGATCCCGTCCAGCGTGTGCGCCATGATCCGCGGGTCGGCGGTGCGGTCGCCGTGCGCCTTCCAGAAGACGCCCGTGATGATGTTGCCCAGGAACAGGACCACCGCGAGGATGTGGAGGCTCTTGAGCATTAGGTACATGGCCTGAACTTACCCCCGATGCCTGAGGGAGCCAGACGGGGGCCGATCCGCGAACCGTCCGGCGACTGGCGGTGTCGGTATTGGGACTGCCCTCGATCCTCTTCACCGCCGGAGCGCCGATCATGATCGTCAGGGAGTGGTGGTACGACGCGCGTCACGCCGTGCGCGGCCTAATCCGTGAGCCCGGCTTCGCCGTGGTCACCCTCCTCACGCTGGCCGTGGGCATCGGCGCCAACACCGCCGTCTTCAGCGTGGTGAACGGGGTGCTACTCCGGCCCCTGCCCTTTCCGGACGCCGACCGACTGGTGATGGTGTTCCGCACGGTGCCCCGATTCGGGTTCACCCGCTCCACGGTATCGTACCCGGACTTCGCCGACTGGCGGGCCGGCGGCGCGGACATCGCGCGGCTCGCGGCCTATGCCTCGGCCAGCGTCACGACCGAAACGCCGGACGGGGCCGAACGCCTGACCGGATACCGCGCGACGGCCGACCTCGCGCCGGTGCTGGGCGCGCCCGCTGCCCTGGGCCGTTGGTTCACCGAGGTCGAAGATCAGCCGGGCGCGGCGCCGGTGATCGTCTTGAGCCATGCGCTGTGGCGCACGCGATTCGGAGGCGACACCGGTATTGTGGGCCGGCCGGTCGCGCTGAGCGGGGCGTCGCACACCGTGGTGGGTGTCGCCCCGGCCGATTTCACGTTCCCCTCGGACGTGGCGCAGTTCTGGGCTCCGTTGCGCGGCGACGCGGCCCGCCTGGAGCGGGACGCCAACTTCCTCAGCGTGATCGGGCGCCTGGCGGCCGGGGTCTCCGTCGAGCGGGCCCAGGCGTCTCTCGCGGCCCTCGCCACCCGCATTGACGCCGAGGCGCCCGGCGCCAACGAGGGATACGGGCTGTTCGTCGAGCCCCGCCACGCGTTCGTGGTGCGAAACGCCGGACGCGCCCTGTACGTGTTCCTGGGCGCCGTCGTCCTGGTGCTGCTCATCGCATGCGCCAACGTCGCCAACCTGTTGCTGGCTCGGGGCGCCACGCGCACCCGCGAGATGGCCGTGCGCACGGCGCTCGGGGCGGGGCGCGGCCGATTAGTTCGACTGCTGCTGACCGAGGGGGCGGTCCTGGGACTCGCCGGGGGGGCGCTCGGCATCATCGTCGCGGCGGGGCTGCTCCGGGTCCTCGTCGCGCTCGGCGCCGACCAGATCCCGCGGCTCGGCGAAGTCCGGCTGGACGCGGCCATGCTCGGGCTCACGGGCCTCGTGGCCCTCGCCTGCGGCCTCGCCTTCGGGCTGGTGAGCGCGGTGCCGGCCGGGCGCGGCGAGGTGACCGAGAGACTCCGCGAAGGCGCCACCCATGGCGCCAGCGTCAGCCGGGTGGGCCGCAAGCTCCAGCGCGGGTTCGTCGTAGTCCAGGTGGCGGTCGCGATGACGCTGTCCCTCGGTGCCGGTCTCCTGGCCAATAGCTTCGTCCGGCTCACGGCGGTAGAACCGGGCTTCGATCCGCGGCATCTCGTCGCCGGGCGCATCGCCGGACGCGGCGATGCCGGCTCCTCCCTGTTCGCGCAGGTGCGGGACCGCCTCTCGGCCGCGCCGGGTATGGAGGCCGTGGCCCTCGGGTACGACTTGCCCTTCGGTGAGCACGGCTTCTCGTCGGGCGCCGTTCCGGAGGGCCGTATGGAGAGGGAGGACGAGGCGCCCGCCATCGCGGGGAACGTGGTGGCCGGCGATTACTTCGAGGCCCTCCGCATCCCGCTGCGTCGTGGGCGCGGGTTCGGGCCGGGCGACGACCTCGGCGCGCCGCCGGTGGCCATGGTGAACGAGGCCCTCGCCCGGGCGTTCTGGCCCGGCGAGGACCCGGTGGGGCGGCGGATGCGCCTGGGTGGTTCGGACAACCCGTGGACCGTCGTGGTGGGCGTGGTGGGAGACGTCCGCCAGCGCTCGCTGGCCGACGCTCCGGCGCCGACGTACTACGTGCCGTTGGCGCAGGCCCCGTGGGTGGACGGCATGTTCGTGATCGTTCGATCGGCCGCGCCCGCCGCAAGGGTGGCTGGCGCATTGCGCCGGGCGGGGCGCCAGGTCGATCCGGCGGTCCCGGTCACGGACGTCTCGGCCTCGACGGAGTTGATCGGGCGGTCGGTGCGGGCGCCGCGGTTCCGCGCCCTGGTCCTCGCGGTGTTTGGCGCGGCCGCCATCGTGGTCGCGGTCGTCGGGGTGTACGGGGTGATCGCCTATTCGGTGAGCGCGCGCCGCCGCGAGCTGGGGATCCGCATCGCGTTGGGCGCCGCACCGGGGGCGCTGGTGAACCACGTGGTGCGCGACGGGATGGTCCTGGCGATGGTGGGGGTGACGGCCGGGGTGGCCGGCGCGCTGGCCCTGACCCGCTTCCTTCGAGCCTTGCTGTTCGACGTGGCGCCCCACGATCCCGCCACGTTTGCCGGGGTGGGGGCGGCCCTGGCCGTCATCACCGGTGTCGCCTGCTATCTCCCGGCCCGCCGCGCGGCGGCCGCGGATCCCCTGGAGGTCATGCGGGCCGAGTGAGCGCCCTCCCGGGGCGCGTCAGGCCGCTCAGGTGAAGCCGCTGCTCCCGCACCCCGTGGCCGATACGCTCCCGCCCGCCCGCGAGCCGCCGAGCACGTTGACCGCGCTCAGCCGGCGGGTCGCGCGGGCCG
>Ga0326597_10011368_pt1 | contig 11811 bp, 10 predicted proteins | sample RVTome_12_FD_203789 | JGI IMG/M metagenome (GOLD analysis project Ga0326597, IMG submission 203789) | Soil microbial communities from uranium-contaminated site in the Upper Colorado River Basin, Wyoming, United States - RVT100D185 | ecosystem: Environmental > Terrestrial > Soil > Contaminated >...
CGTTCCCATTCTGGAGAAAACGCATCAGCCGCGCAGCGATCGCGCATCAAGCGCAGTGCCCGTTCATCGAGCAAGCATCCGTCAACCACCGGACATCGTCAGACATTACAGTAATGATTTGTTGTTGCGCAGCGCTGCCCCAGACCGCCGTCCAATCACGCGGCACACGTTGAAGGTGTACTCGACCCTTTCCGCCCGCAATGCTTCAATGACAGCTCGGCCTGCTTGCATCCGCGCCATGGCTTTCCCGTTCGCCTCGCTGTGTTACGCGCAAGATTACCCGCATAAGGTCGCGGACATCCAATCCGCAACGTAATCGATGCCCACCTGACGATTGTCGACGTGACAGTGCTCGGCAGCGCCCTCCTCTGTCGTGAAGATCTTTATGTTCTTGTTCCTGGAGCCAACTGCCGCATAGAGCTTCTCCGCGTCGGCCGGCGTCGCGAGCCTGTCGCTTGCGCCGTGAGTGACAAGAAAAGGGCACGTGATTTGGCCGGCACAGCCCACGAGCGTAAAGCGCTTGACCATCTCGATCGCCTCGTCCATGTCCCTGACGCCCAGCACCCAAGGCAGTTGGAAGGGTGATTGCGAAGTGAGCTTCGGGTCGGTCTCCAGCAGGCGCTTGCGCTCGAGTTGCTTGGCGTGGATGTCCCACGCAACCGTACCCAACACTACACAGGCGGCATACCGCTGCTCGAACGCCGCGATGCGGGGAGCATAGTAGCCGCCAAAACTGTACGCCATAACCGCTACCCTTGTTGAGTCCACGTCCGGCCGCGAAGCCACGTACTCGTATGCGGCCGTGCCCGCGACCTCGTAATCGTAGCGGCTGTGAATCTTGCGCAGCCGCAGTGCCTCCCCCTGCCCCGGTCCGTCGATCGCAAGCGTATTGAAACCGCGCCTGGCAAACTCGAGGCCCGCAAAGATCACGCTCATTTCCTTGCAGTTGTCCAATCCGTCGAACACCACCACCGTCGGTGCGCGAGCCGGCGCGCCCGGCGCTTTCATGAAATACGCGGGCAGAGCGGCGCCTTCGTACGGCACATCTACACGCTCGATATTCGGATAGCGCCTCTCCAGCCCCGCGTGGAAACAGCGCAGGGCCTTGCGATAAATGCCGATCTTCTGCTCACCCGGCGCCACCATGCGCTCGCCTGTGAAGTAATAATTGCCGGCACGGATATAGTAATTGCCCGCCGTGAAATGGCGCCCTTCGGCGACGGCCGCATCGGCCGTTTGTTCGAGCCTGGCTGCCATTGCCGACCATTCCTGCCACCACGCATCGGGATCGCTCGCGCGCGCCTTGAGTTGTTCGCCGATGCGGTCGATCTCCTCCAACGCGACGGCACCCCACGGCGCCATGCCCTTGCACACGAGCGTGGCGTTCGACCACGTATAGTTGCCGGGAAAGTGATCGATCCAGGTGCCGTGCGCCGGTATTTTCGGCTCTCCCGATTGTATTGTGCTCATTGCGCCTTGATTCCTTTCTCGCGTATCACGCGCGACCAGGTCGCCACTTCCGCCTGGATGTCAGTTGCAAATTGTGCCGGCGTGCTCGCCACCACTTCGTAGCCGTCGTTCAAAACACGCCTGTTGATATCAGGCAGACGCATAATCCGGATAACTTCGGCGCTAAGTTTGCTGAGAACGGCAGGCGGAAGCTGGGGGGGGCCGAGCAGGCCCAGCCACGTATAGGCATTCTCCAGGCCCCGTATTCCTGCTTCCGCGATCACCGGAACATCAGGCAGTGCCGGGGACCGTTTCTCACCGGTAACGGCGAAGCCGCGCAGCTTCCCGGCAATAACCAGCGGCTGGGACGTTCCAATATTATTAAACAAGTACTGGGCTTCCCCGATCCATACCGACTGCAGCGCCGGGGCTGCGCCCTTGTAGGGAACATGAATGGCCTTGATACCCGCGGCCGAATTGAACAGCTCCGCCACCAGGTGGCTGCCGCCGCCGAGTCCGGAGCTGGCGTAGTTGAGTTGCCCCGGCTTTGACCTGGCGAAAGCAATAAACTCTTTCAGCGATCGCGCGGGGATCGAAGGATGGACTATGAGGTAGAGCGGAAACCTCAGCGCCTTTGAAATGGGAGTGAAATCGGCGACCGCATCGAAAGGGCGCGGCTCATGCAGCAAAGGTCCCAGCACGAGGGCGGTATTTGACGTGAACAACAGCGTGTAACCGTCAGGCGGGGATTGCCGGACGGCCTGCGTTCCGATCAACCCGGTACCGCCGGGTCGATTCTCCACCACCACCGACTTACCCCATGCCGTCTGCAGTTCACTGGCAAGAATTCGCGCATAGATATCGGACGAGCCGCCCGGCGGAAACGCAACGATAATGCGAACCAAACGGGATGGATACACCTGCTGTGCCGTTGCGAAACTACTGAGCGCGAGTAACGCGCCGACAAGAAGGTATCGCAATGACCGTTTCGAAACTGTCATGATTCCCTCCCAAATTACGATGTTTTCCACTGATTCTCGTTCATGCACCTTGCGCTGCATGGTCCGCACTTCTCACACGGCTCAGCGCTCTTCGAGCACCCTCAGCTCGCTATCGGCCACGCGCAAGCGTTTTGACAACGCAAACGCGAGTTGCTCGTAGACCCTCCCGCCGAGTGCAATCAAGAGTATTCTGCGATCAACTCTCGCGAGTTTTTTCACAGCTTCCTCCACCCCTGTTTTGTAGTCAAGCAATTTCGTGAAGATAAAAGATTAAGAATTGAGGGGGAAGCCGAAGGACCGAAGGCCATCAAGGCACAAGACCCGGGGTGCATGGCGAATAGATGGTCAAGCCGCGATCGGTATCTGGAAAAGGCCGCCACAATGCTTCCTGAAGTGGGCGAATTGCAGTACTGACATACATTCCGGTTTTCTGGCAGGCTTGAATGCAGGCGGCGGACTGGTAATGTCGCTGCCGATGAAAGAGCTGTTCATTCTGATCGCCAATTGGCACTGAAAACGGCTAGGCTGAGTTGTTGCACGGTACCTCAAACGCAATAATGCGAAAGGAGACGCAAATGGAAAAAGTGCACAGTCCCATAGGTGGTGAAACGCTTAAGCACGAAGCGATAGCGCCGCGTCTTGACCGCTTGGACGGGAAGACTATCGGCGAATCGTGGAACGGCGATTTCAAGGGGGATTACACGTTTCCGACCATCCGGAGATTGCTCAAGGAAAGATTTCCTGGTGTGAAGGTCGTCCCGTATACGGAGTTCCCTTACATCTATGGCGCCGACAATCCGACGGCGCAGAAGGAACTCGCCAAACAAATAGCCGCGCGCGCCAGAGAACTCGGGTGCGATGCATTGATTTCCGGCAACGGCGCTTGAGGAAACTGCACACCTGCCGCGGTGCGGCCGGCGGCAGAAGCTGAAAAAATCGGCATTCCCAGCGTCGTAATCGCGAATTCTGGTTTTGCGACGCTCGGCCGGATCACCGGCAAGGCATCGGGCGTCGACGATTTGAGAATCGCCGAGTACCCCGGTGCGCTCGGCATCGACAATCAAGGCAAAATCGAGGAGAACATCGAGAAATTTCTCTTCAACAACATCGTCAACGGACTCACCAGGCCGACTGCCGGCGGCAAGGCCGCTGGCGTAGAAAGCCGGTGGAATCCCAGAGAGATTGTCTTTGCCGGCACCCCCGAGCAGGTCAACGGGTTTTTTTACAGACAGGACTGGACGGACGGCCTGCCTATCATTGCCCCGACGACGCAGCGGGTTGAGGAGTTCCTGAGATATGTGAATTGCTCCCCGGATAAAGAAATAGCCGTGCTGCCGCCGGCCATCAGAAAAGCCGTACCTTGGAATATCGCGGTCAATGCCGTCATGGCGGGCTGCGAGCCGTTTCACATGCCGATCATCATGGCAGCGACGCGGGCTTTGGGCGATCAACGATACAACCTTAACAATATGGGCAGCACCTCCGGACTGCTGCCCTATTTGCTCATCAACGGGCCCATCGTAAAGCAGTTGGGGATTGAATACGGCGCGCAGCTTATTTCCAGGGGGCCCAATCCCGTCCTGGGCAGGGCGGTCGGCCTGATTATGAAAAACATCGCCGGCTTTTCTTCAGGCAAGAACTACATGGGGACATTCGGCTATCCGTTGGTATTTACCTTGGCAGAAGATGAACAAGAAAGCCCATGGGAGGGTTTTCATGTCGAGCACGGATTCGAAATGAAAACCAGTACTGTGACTCTCGGGGTCACGAATAATTGGGGGCCGGCTCCATCGCCAACCAGCACATCGGACAAGGATGGCGCACAAGTTATTCTGGAAGTGCTGTGCAAAGAACTTGCCAAAAAAGTCCGGCTTTACCACTTCCCGGGTACTGGCCCGCATTCTGAAAAAGCGATGATAACCATACTGCTGTCTGCATCCATGGCAAAGTCGCTCGCCGATTCGGGGTATTCAAAGCAAGCAGTCAAGCAATATCTACACGAGAACGCACGCCTGTCTCTTCACGAATTCGAATGGATAACACGATATACGACGGCCAAAGAACGATCCAGCGTCCGCGACAAAGCAAAAGCAGGAGTTTTCCCGGCAGAGTATTTGGGAGCGCCAGATGATATGGTTCGACTTCTCTCAGGTCCCGACATCGTTCACATCATCGTATGTGGAGACCCGAACAGAAACAGAATCATGTCTCTCGAAGGCGGCCACGCTGACCCCACAATTAAGCCGATTGAATTGCCGGAGAATTGGGAGGAACTTATCAAGGATGTAAAGGCGGTCGAATAGGCATCAAGTCAGCCGAAAACTAGCGTCCCGTTCTGAAGCGCAGGTCTGCGAGCAGCACATTGGACCGAGGAGATCTTAGATCCATCGATTTGCCCTCTTGCCTCAACAGGAATGAAAGTGCACGCATGAGCATGCAATTAGGCTTGGGCAGAGCCGCCGCTTGATCAATACGCCATGCACCAAACTTGACAATATCCCGTGCGGAGATAGACTTCATCAATGCACTTTGGCGCTTTGCCACGAGAAGCCGCTTTGGAACTTAACTCAGCCTTATCGAGGAGGATGCATGAATATACATATGCACCGTGCGGGGAGCCTGTTTGTGGCACTGATCATCGGGACAACGTGTGTCGCCGCGGCTGCGCAGCCTTTTCCGAGCCGGTCCGTTCGGCTGATGCTCGGTTACCCGCCAGGAGGCGGCGTCGACGTCCTGGCGCGTCTTATGGCGCCGAAAATTTCCGAAAGATGGGGACAGCAGCTCGTCGTGGACAATCGGCCGGGTGCTAGTGGCCGAGTCGCAGCCGACCTCGCAGCAAAGGCCTCTCCCGACGGCTACACCCTGTTGATGATCACGATGAGCCATGCAGTAAGCGCTAGTCTCTACCGGAATCTGCCTTATGACGCGGCGGAGTCTTTTTCCGCAGTAACAGAGGTGGCGTCGACTCCTCTGGTGTTGCTGGCGCATCCCTCGTTGCCGGTGAAATCATTGAATGATCTGATCGCGCTGGCGAAAACGCGCCCCGGTAAACTCAACTACGGGTCCTCCGGCATCGGCGGCTCCCCGCATCTCGCAATGGAGCTTCTGAAGGACATAGCGGGTATCAACGTCGTGCACGTACCCTACAAAGGCTCCGGACTCGCATACGCAGAAATTATTGGGGGCCAAATCGAATTGGTGATGTCCGCATTGCCGGGGGCGCTGCCCCATATAAGAGCCGGCAAGGTAAGGGCCCTCGGTCTAACCTCGACGAAGCGCTCGCCGGGTGCGCCCGAGATCCCGACCATCGCGGAGCAGGGAGTCCCCGGATATGGAGTCACGCACTGGTTTGGATTACTTGCTCCGGCCGGCACCGACAGAAAGATCATCGAGCAGCTACAAGGCGATTTTGTCACGGTCTTGCGAATGCGTGAAGTCGCAGAGACTGTTGTGAAGGCAGGGTTGGACCCGGTGGGCAGCACGTCACAGCAGTTCCACGCCTTACTGCGTTCTGACATCGCAAGGTGGGCCAAAGTCATCAAGCAGGCAGGTGTGACAATGCGCTAGGAGCTTGTCGGACTTGCGTCCGACAAGCTCCTTAGGCAAAACCGCCCCCGGAAAGAATTCGAAAATGTCATCAAAAAACCGTCGAAACGTCGTTCTTGCGTGCTGACCGAGGTGAAACGGCTGTGGAACTAAGCATTGTTCACAAAAAAATGGGGCGGTTTTCCTTTTAGCAGCCTGTCGGACTGTTAAGTCCGACAGGCTGCTAGTGTCCTGAGTCGTTAATTCGTTGATAATTCCGCTGCCCCCCAACGGCGCTCGCAACACAAAAGTGCCGAAATTGGCGCCAGACGCGAAGCAAACCGCAGCCAGGTTGGGCACCTGGCGAGGATTTGCGACAATGGTTGGCGTCGATTCTCGGCATCTTTTGCGCAGCGAATTAGCGACTCAGAACACTAGCACGCGGGGCACCATGTAATTCTGAAAGCGACATTCGAGAAAATCCGTCTCGGCTTGGTGAAACGACCTCGAATTTCCAAAGGTTTCGTCTTGGCTGGATTACCTTCCCGCGCAAGAAAACCCCTCACTTGCAGCAACCACGAAAGAAGTAAAGCCATGGCTGACACCACGCGAATTCTGGCTCGATATTTGGCCAACGCCCGGCCGGAGGATATTCCGGAAGCGGTCATCCACGAAGCAAAACGCTGCGTGCTTCACTGGATAGGCTGCTCGGTGGGAGGCAGCCTTGAAGAATCGGTAGCGTGCGCGCTTGCGGCGATCGACGAGTTATCGGGTCCCAGGCAAGCGAGCGTGCTCGGCAGGAAGGAAAAGCTCGATATCACGCTGGCTGCATTTATCAACGGCGTCAGCGCCGACGTTCTCTCCTTCAGCGACACTCATCCGCAGACACTGATTCATCCGGGCGGAGTCATCGGCCCGGCCGTGCTCGCACTCGCCGAGCGCACGCCGGCTTCAGGCGCAGACTTTCTAAACGCGTTTGTACTCGGGTACGAGGTGGCGTGTCGCGTCGGGCTGTCGATCTATCCGTGGCACTACGCCCGCGGGTGGCACATCACCGGGACCGCGGGAATTTTCGGTGCAACCGCGGCGGCAGGAAAATTGCTTGGTCTGGACGAAAAGCATATGGTTTGGGCGCTGGGAATTGCGTCCACCCAGGCTGCGGGTCTGCGCGAGATGTTTGGAAGCATGTGCAAGAACCTGCACATCGGGCGCGCCGCACAGAACGGATTATTGTCCGCGCTGCTTGCGGGCAAAGGGTTCACCAGTTCGAACCACAGCCTCGAGGCGCCTCGTGGCTTTGCTCATGTGCTCGGCGAAAAGCCAAACCTCGACGCGATCACGGACGGGCTTGGGAGCACCTTCGAAATCCTGCGGAATACCTACAAGCCCTTTCCTTGCGGCGTCGTCATTCATCCCGTCATCGAAGGCTGCATCAAGCTCACGTCGCCGAACCGCCTTGCAGCCAGGGACGTCCAGCGGATCAAGCTGCGCTGCAACCCGCTCGTTATCGAGCTGACCGGTAAGCAGCAACCGGCCACCACGCTGGAGGCGAAGCTCAGTGTCTACCATTCTGCGGCGGCAGCCCTTCTGGCAGGCAGGATGACCGAGCGGGAATACAGCCCCTCCAGCATTTCCAATGCAGAGGTCCTTGCGCTGCGGGACAAAGTGACCGTGACAGTGGACGAAAACATCCGCGAGGATGAGACCCACATCGCGATAGAACTGAACGGCGGAGAGATTTTGAATTGTCATGTGGACCACGTGATCGGAAGTTCCGGGAAACCGATGACCGATCAGGATATCGAGCAGAAGTTTCGCGGCCTGACCGAGCCCCTGCTGCCCAAAGCCCGCGTGAATCAGCTCATCGATACCTGCCGGAACATGACCCGGATCGACAATGCGGCGGTTCTCGCCCGCTTGGCCGCGCTCGACTGATTCCAATTCTATTTCAATCAGCGAACGAACATATTCCCACCGCGCGGGAGAAGGGGGTAAATTACACTAATGATTGGGAATTGGAATGAGGCGTCAATGAACACGACGCGTCGGTTGGCCTGGATTCTTGCTGCCGCGTGCGCAGCCTGGCTTCCGGGCGAGCTCAGTTACGCATCAACAGGCACCGGCAGCGGCACTCACCTTGCCACGGAGTTGTTCAAGAGCATGATCGCGCACGTCCCGTACCAGGGAAGCGAAGTACCTTCCGGCGGCACGGCGGCACGCTTTGGCAAGCGCACTCGCAATGAAACCGAACGCTGGATCAAGGTCATCGAGCGCGCGAACATCAAGCCACTGCCGGAATAGGTTGCGCAGGCCGTGAGTCTGGCCAATCCACCTCCAATGACAGGCGGGAGCGACTTCGTGGCCAGAGTTCTGGCGCCGCACATTTCAGAGAACCTGAAGCAACCCTTCGTTATTGAAAATCGCGGCGGCTCCGGTGGTGTCGTTGGCGCCGACGATGTCGCCAAAGCCGCCCCTGACGGCTACACCTTGGAAATGTGTTTCGTGAACTTCTCAATATTCCAGAGCTTGTACAGGAAACTGCCATTCGACCCCGTCAACGACTTTGCTCCCATCACTACGCTTGCGGAAACGTCGTTAATCCTGGTTGTGCGCCCGTCGCTGCCTGTTCAATCGATCAAACAACTGGTGGCACTCGCGAAGGCCAGGCCGCGCGAAGCGCCGGCATCAAGCCCCATTGATCTTCCCCCGGGGCCTCTGAATATACTCCGTGTTACGCGGGCAGGGATCTATCGCTTGGCGCGTCATTTCACCAGAATATCGAAGAGCGAATTGACCGGAAGCCTCATGAGATGCTTGCAATCAAAACAGACGTCGCATATCGCTTGCGCCTGTTTTCGGGAAAATGTCCTCCGGACACTATGCTCGAATTTTGCCTTTAACACCGGAATACCTTCCTTTCGCCGCCTTGGGTGCCCTAGGGGAAACGCGACCTCCACTCGATCCGTTTTCGTGCCGTCGACAAAGTGGACACGCATCGCATGCGCGTTCGAAAGTCTCTTTGGATCCGAATATCCGCGGGTATAGCGCTTATCCTCGATTACAGTCATCTTGGCTCGCAGCTCATCGATCCTCGGATCGCATGCAACGCCGTCCTCGAAATCTTCCGGTCGGAGCCTGCCATGTAAGAGTCCGATTGCCGTCGTGTACTGCAGGCTATGATCGCGGTCGGCGGGGTTGTCCAATGGCCCGCGCTTGTCGAGTATCGCCACGCAAGAAGCATGCGACCATATTTCAACCGTCTTGATTTCGCCAATCCTGTCTTTGACGAGAGGGTGTAGCAGAGTTGCGGCTTCTACCGCTGTCTGCGCATGAAATCCGGTCGGATGGGGAATCTTGAACAAGATGTTTTCGATGATGTAACTTCCATAGGGCCGCTGAAAAGTCAACGCCCTACCTTTGAACAACACGTCGTAAAAGCCCCACGTCCTGGCAGTCAGCGCAGTCGGGTAACCCATCTCCCCTTTCAACGCCAGCGAAGCGAGCCACAGGCCCCGGCTCGTTGCATCCGCTCCCGCCCACGATTTACGCGATCCGGTGTTGTGAACGCTCCGGAATGTCGCAAGCGCATGCCCATCCAGCCATGCGTTTGAAACTGCGTTAATAATCTCCTGGTAGTTACCTCCAAGAAGCTTGGTCAGTACCGCGGTTGCCGCGATCTTCACTACGAGCGTGTGATCGAAGCCCCAGCGGCGAAACGGGTTCTGGATTCCCAGCTCGCCCTGGATGTCATAGGCCTTAATGGCGAGTTCCATGATGTCGCCCACTGTAAGCGGCGGCTTGCCGTCGGCGAGCCTCGTCCGGCTCAGCCAGTCCGCAACGACCAGAATCGCGCCAAAAGTATCGGAGGGATGGCTGACGGTCTCTCCCCAGGTGGCGTCATTGAACTCCAGCCATCTCACCATGGCGCCGAAGCTGAACACGGCCTGAACGGGGTCCAGGACGAAAGATGTGCCGGGAACGCGTGCACCGCTCGAGACTGCAATGCCGCGAAACGTCGGCCCCAAAAGCTTCGTGCACTCCGGATAAGCCAGCGCCAGAAATGCGCACCCCAGCGTGTCGATCAGACAATAGTGGGCATTGCGGTACGCAAGGTCACTCTTGATCTTATAGCGGTCGACGTATGCCGCTATATCCTGGATGACCTTGTCCGGTTCGCTGCGCCTGGCTGATTTCGACGTGCGTTTCGCGTTGATCCCCGACATGAAAAATGCTCCTCCGCCAGATCCATTGGCCAGACACGTGCCTGGGATATCGTTGACCCGTTATTTGGCCCCAAAACTGACCCCGACCCATTTTTCCCAGAGCTTGGAGATGATTGAGTAGTCCTTCGCCAGATACCCGCCGCGCTTCGCTTCGCCAAGTGCGATCTCGTACGGCGTGTGAGCCGCCGCGGTGGCAAACAGAGGCACCCCCAGGTCCCGCGCAATTTCGAGAATCAATGCAGAGTCCTTGTGCGCGTTTGCAGTAGTCATCCCGCCGTCGAAATCCTGCCTGAGAATTCGTTCGAAAAATCGATGGGTCAGCGGCCGCGTGAGCCCCGATTCCCGTCTCATGAGCTCGTAGAAGGTGTCCATGGGTATTCCCTGGGCCGCAGCGAGAGCCGCTGCTTCGATCAAGACCACCATCACTGCGTGGGCGACACCGTTACAGACGAGCTTTGCGCGCATGCCGTTGCCCAATGGGCCCAGGTGGAAGATCTTCTCTGCTGCGGACTCCAGAATGGGTTTGGCTTCGGCGAAATCCGCCTCCGCGGCGCCGACCAGAAATGTACCCTTCCCGACCCTAAGCTTCTGCACGCCGCCAAGGATCGCGGCCTCGATGACCCGCGCCTTAGCAGGCGCCGCAATGCGCAGCAAAGCGTCGATGTCTTCCGGACCCACCGTGCTGTTTTCTATGATGAGCCGCCGCTCCAGCCTTTGCGTTCCGATTTCCGCCAAGACCGCCCTCGAGATCGATGGATTGGGAAGACATAGCATGAGGATGCTGCATTGCTCCGCCACCGCCCGCACATTGGGGGCGACCTGCACGCTGGCGACCCGCGCGAGCTTGCAGCGCGCCTCATCGCAATCGTAGGCAACCACCGCGAACTTGTGCGCAATAGGCGTCGCAAGCGCGAGCCCCGCATTACCCAAGCCAACAAGCCCCACTTTCTGTGTCATACGTCAGTCCTTTTGAATATGAGCAACCAACACACTATTGTCTAGCCAAGGCTTACCCGCAGCGGTTATCACCTTGCGGTAACGCGGCGCTTGGGCTGGAACGGATTCATGATAAGGACGATCTCACGCGCAAAGCTTCAGTAAGTCGCGCACGTCCGCGAGCGCCTCGAACTTCCATATCAGCTGCGCGACTTTCCTGGCAGCCTCATCGCCGATAACCTGTCCGGCATAGGTCATGAATTTTTTTTCGATAGCTGTGTCGGACATCAATGGCACTATTTTAAGCGATACATGGGCGCGAGCGAAGAAGCCTCGCGCGCGCCACGTTGCGGAGTTCAGTGAGCAGTCGATGCGGTTTTGGTCGTCGCTTCACGGCCCGAGGTTCGACGCGGTTTGGTCGGTGCGGCAAGAGTAGAAGCGCGATTGCGCCACGCAAATACGCGAACATTCGGATCAGACCCCGTGCGGCCCTTCCCCTGAGAAGGTCCATGAAGCCGTTGATCATGCGCTTCGCCCCGCAGAAGCTCAACTGCCGCGGCAACAGTTTTGCGCAGGCCGCGGCCTGCGCCATCGCGGCTCGGATCAGGTTGTACGCGAGGAAAAAGGCGCCGACCTCCTTCTGCACCATTTGCGGGCTCTTGCAGCGCAGGATCTCC
>Ga0326597_10011369_pt1 | contig 11810 bp, 4 predicted proteins | sample RVTome_12_FD_203789 | JGI IMG/M metagenome (GOLD analysis project Ga0326597, IMG submission 203789) | Soil microbial communities from uranium-contaminated site in the Upper Colorado River Basin, Wyoming, United States - RVT100D185 | ecosystem: Environmental > Terrestrial > Soil > Contaminated >...
TCGGTGACCGTGACGCTGCTCCACCAGCCGTTGGTGCCCGCGAACCCCGCCTCGCCCGTGCGCTCGACGAACCGGCCGTCCTCCTGCCGGAACACGCGGATCGGCATCCATTCACCCACGATGACCAGGTCCAGCTTGCCGTCGCCGTCGTAGTCCGTCCAGGCCGCCGCCGTGACCATGCCGGCCGCCGCCAGGGCGGGCGCAAGGTCATCGGTGACGTCCTCGAACCGTCCCATCCCGTCGTTCCGGAGCAGGTGGCTGCGGGGGGGGACCCCGTATCGTCGCCCGATCACGCGGCTCCCGACGAACAGGTCGAGGTCACCGTCGCCTTCGAAGTCGCCGGGGACCACGCACGCACCGTTCTCGAAGAAGCGGGGCAGTCGATCCGCCGCGCGCTCGAACCGCCCCTGTCCGTCGTTCAGGTACAGGCGGTCCTGCAGGGGCTCCTGCTCCCCCCAGAACTCGTTCCCGGCGCTCACGACGTAGAGGTCCAGATCGCCGTCGCCATCGGCGTCGAAGAACGCGGCATCCACGTCCTCGCCCAGGCTGTCGGCCCGGAACGCCGCGGTCGGTGTCGTCCGGAAGGTCCCGTCACGCCGCTGCAGGAGGAGCGCGCCGGCCTGCCACTTGGCGCCGCCCGCGTAGACGTCGTCCAGCCCGTCGCTGTTCACATCTCCCACGGCGAGCGCCGGTCCCTCGGCGGAGAGCTGATGCGGGAGGAGCGGCTCGCGGCTGTAGTCGAAGAACGTGTTCTCCCGGTGGGTATAGTCGGCACCCGCTTGCGCGGTGACGTCGGCAAAGAGCGGTTCCGGGACCGACGCCGGACGGTACGCGTGCCGGTCCGGCGCCTCGGCCTGTGCGAGCGTCACGGTCTGATCGGCCGGAACATCCCGCAGTGTCTGGGCCCGACCGTCGGGCCACACGACCGTCAGGGAGTCGACGCGCGTGGAGGCGCCCAGGCCGAAATGGAGCTGCTGATCGACCGAGGACATGAAGCCCCGGGTCGGCATCTGCTCCAGGAGCTGCAGGTTCCCATCGTGATGGGCGAGGACCCTGGCGCCCACGCCCCCGGTATTGGCGCCCGCGCCCCGCAGCCGCACCGCGAGGAAGTGGTTCGTGGTGAGCGCACGGGCCCGGTTGCGGTAGATGGCGGCGGGCGTGTTGATGCTGTTCATCACGAGATCGAGCGCGCCGTCGTTGTCCAGGTCCACGTACGCGGCGCCGGTCGAGAAGTCCGTGCTGGCGAGGCCCCAGACCCTCGCGACGTCGGTAAACGTCAGGTCCCCGTTGTTCCGGAAGGCGCGCTTCGGGATCCGTACCTGCGGCATCCGGCCGAGTGCCGTGTCCAGCCGCTCCTGCGTGAGGCTGTCCAGCAGCCCGGCCTGGACCCGGCGGTCCATGATGAAGCCGAAGAAGTCCAGGTCGTTCGGCCGGCGATAGATGCCGTTGGTGACGAGGAGATCCTTGTGTCCGTCGTTGTCGAGGTCCGCGAACAGCGGCGCCCAGCTCCAGTCGGTGGCGTACACGTCCGCGAGGTAGCCGATGTCACTGAAGCGACCCTGCCCGCGATTCAGTTGCAGCGTGTTCCGGGCGTACTGCGGGAAGTAGCCGGCCCGGAGGCGCTGGGCGTGCACCGAGTAGTCGCTGGCACCGGCCGACCGCCTGAGGACGTCTTCACGATCCGGCAGCATGTCGAGCACCATCACGTCCGGCCGGCCGTCGTTGGTGAAGTCGGCCGCATCCACACCCATCGAGGCGCTGCTGGTGTGCCCCATGGCCGTCGCGATGGATTCGGTGAACGTGCCGTCGCAGTTGTTGCGGTAGAGGAAATCCCCCTCGTCGAAGTCGTTGGCGATGTAGAGATCGGGACACCCGTCGAGGTTCAGGTCACTCACCGCGATCCCGAGGCCGTATCCCTCGACGCCGTCGTGAATGCCGGCCTGGGCGCTGGCGTCCTCGAAGTGGGTCCCTTCGTTGCGGAAGAGGCGATCGCCCGCGAGCGGGTGGGGTTCCCGGAGCGACGGATTGAAGACGTTGCTCCGCTGCTCGTGCGTCGAGTGATTGAGCAGGTACATGTCGAGGTCGCCGTCGCCGTCGTAGTCGAAGAAGGCGGCCTGAGTCGAGTACCCGACGTGCTCGAGTCCGTATTCCGCGGTCCGGTCGGTGAACGTGCCGTCGCCGTCGTTCACGTACAGCACGTTCCGGCCGTGGAGGGTGAGATGGGTGACGGTGGAGACGTAGAGGTCGAGGTGGCCGTCGCCGTTCACGTCGGCCATGGTGACCCCGGTCTTCCAGCCGGACGTCGTGCCCAGTCCGGCGGCCGCCGTTACGTCCTCGAAGCGGAAGTCGCCGAGGTTACGATAGAGCCGGTCCGTCCCGAGGTTGGACGTGAAGTAGAGATCCGCGAGCCCGTCGCCGTCGACGTCGCCGGCCGCCACGCCAGCGCCGTTGTAGTAGTTGAGGTAGTTGACGATGTTGAACTCCGCCGTCTCCGGGAGTTCGTTGACGAAGGTGATCCCGGTGGCTTCGGCCGGAAGCCGCTCGAAGAGCGGCGGTTCGCGGGAACCGCACCCGGCCAGGACGAGCAGGGCGGCGAGCCATCGTGCCGTGCACCACGGGAGGGGAACCGCCTTCTGATCCGATACCATCGTCCGCTCCCCGCGCCTATCGTGCCGGCCGGATGCGACGGGCCTGACCGCCGCCCGCGGCCAGAGCGAGCGTGAGTCGCGTGCAGCGCACCCGCATGCGTGGTCTCCGTTCATCATCGTGAGGCCCGGGCCCCCGACGGCTGGAACGCCGTGGGAAAGCACCGTATGTTACATCATGGACTCGTCCGTTGCCTCGTCCCGTGCCCTGACCCGGGTGGGGGTGATCATCGGGGTCCTGGCCGCCTGCGCCCGGTCGACTGCGGAGCGGCCGGAGGCCGCGCCGCCGGAGGCGGCTTCACCCTCGGACGTGACGGCCGAGGATATCCGACAGAACCCGTCTCAGCCCATCGAGCAGGTACTCGTGAGCAAATGCCCGCCGTGCGCCGTGACGGTGATGCCGGACGGGCAGGTCACGATCCGCATTCGTGGCCAAGGAACGATTCTCGGCACCGGCGAGCCGCTGTACGTGATCGACGGCGTGCCGATCCAGCCCGGCCCGGGTGGGGCGCTGTCGGGCCTCAATCCGTACGACATCGAGACGATCGACGTGCTCACGGATCCGGCGAGTATCAGCATGTACGGGTCCCGCGGCGCCAACGGCGTCATCGTGATCACCACCAAGCAAGCCCCACCGCGGCGCTAGCGAACCGGGAGCGCCGCGGATTGGCCTGCGGCTGCCGGCTGGAAGACGAGCGGCCGGTCGTCGTTCCGGGTCACGACATAGAGAACACCCCGCCGCGTCCAGACGCGCTGGATGTCCCGTGCCTGGCCGGGCACGACGAACCCGCTCTCGACCCCCTTGACCGGGGTCAGGGCCCCCTCCCCGTCACCCCGCAGCAGCAGCCCGTAGCTCGCCCGCATCCGGCCGATCGCGGGCGTGACGCCGTCGAGGTTCCCCGCCAGCAGGAGGTCGAGGTTCCCGTCTCCGTCCACGTCGGCCGGGAGGATGGCGTAGACCGGGGCGAGCTGCGCCTCGACCGGCAGCGGCACGAGGGTGAACCGGCCGCCGCCGTCGTTCCGCACCAGGCTCGTCGCGAAGGTGTACGCCTGCTTGACGACCGCGTCGGCGAGGACACCCGGTGGGAAGATGTCCGCCACGGTCTGCCCCGCGTAGCTCTCGTAGTCGGGGTAGCGCGACCGCAGCGACGGGACGACACGCAGCAGATCGTCGCGCAGCAGCAGCGGGAGGCTCGTGGTGCCTTCGGGGATGGACAGCACCTGCTCGACCGTGCCGTTCCGGTCGGCGTCCACGACGTGCAGCGTCACCGGCTGCGTCGCCGACGCGTGCAGCCGGCTGTTGAGTCCCAGATTTCCGACCACGAAGTCGGGCCGGCCGTCCCCGGTAACGTCCGCCACCACGATCCGGGTCCACCACCCATGGCTCCGCTCGAGGCCCGGCGACTCCACCCGCTGGAGCCGCCCGCCCCCTGCGTTGCGGAAGACGGTGATCGGCATCCACTCCCCCACCACGACCAGATCCAGCCGACCGTCGTCGTCCACGTCGTGCCACACGGCATCCGTGACCATGCCGACGCGGGTGAGTTCGGGCGCGCGCTGCGCAGTGATGTCGCGGAAGCGCCCCCGGCCGTCGTTCTCCAGCAGCATGCTCCGGGGATCGATCCCGTAGTGCCGCGGCACGACCCGCCCGCCCACGAACAGGTCGGTGTCGCCGTCCGCGTCGAAGTCGCCGGGCACCACGCGCGAGCCGCTGATGAGCTCCGACGGCAGCGGGTCGTCGGCCTTCCGGAAGCCGCCTCGGCCGTCGTTCACGTAGAGCCGGTCCTGAAGCGCCGGCGCCGTCTCCACAAAGTCGCTCCCGCCGCTCACGACGTAGAGGTCGGGGTGTCCGTCACCCGTCCCGTCGAAGAACGCGGCACCGACGTCCTCCGAGAGCGCGTCCTTCCGGAACACGTCCTGGTTCACGCTGGCGAAACTGCCGTCCGGCCGCTGAAGGAGCAGCTGGCCGGCCTGTTCCCGGGCGCCCCCGATGAACGCGTCGTCCAGCCCGTCCCCGTTCACATCCGCCACCGCCAGGCGCGGCCCCTGCGTCGAGAGCGTCATCGGCACCAGCGGCTGGCCGCGGAAATCCACGAACCGGTTCTCCCGGTGCGGATCTCCCAGGGCGACGCGCGCCGTCGCATCCCTGAGGATCGGCCGGGGCGCCGGCTGGGAGTCCGGGGCCGCGCGGTCGGTCGTGTCCGCCTGCCGGATGGTGACGCGCTGGTTGGCCGCCACGGCCCGCAGGGTGGTGAATCGGCCGTCCGGCCATGCGACCGTGACCGATGGCACCGTATCGAGCCGGCCGAGACCGAACGTCAGCACGTAGTCCACGCTCGACTGGAAGCCGCGTGACGGCATCAGCTCCTGAACGAACGTCGCGTCGGCGCTCCGCAGCACGACCTTCGCGCCGATGCCGAAACGGTTCCCGCCCCCGCCCTCGAGCCGAATCTGGAGAAAGCGGTTCTTCAGGAGTGCCCGCGCGTTGTTCCGGTAGACCGACGCTTCCGCGTTGATGTTGTTGACCACCAGGTCGGGCGCGCCGTCGCCGTCGAGATCCCCATAGGCCGCCCCGTTGGAAAACCCGGCGGTGTTCAGGCCCCAGGCGGCGCCCGCGTTCGCGAACGTCACGTGCCCCTCGTTGCGGAACGCGTGGTTCCGGAGCGGCGTCGAGTGCATCACGTCGATGAGTTTGAGGAAGTCCACGCGCTCGCCGGCGACAGCCGCGCGCATGGTCTCCTCGCTGGCGAGGTAGGCGATGTAGTCCTGCGCCGTCACGTCGCGCAGGATGCCGGTCGTGACGAAGAGGTCCTTGTACCCGTCGAGGTCGAGATCCGTGATCAGCGCGCCCCAGGTCCAGTCCGCGCGGGCGACCCCGGCCAGCTGGCCGATCTCGCTGAACGTGCCATTCCTGTTGTTGCGCTGCAGCATGTTGCGCGTGAACTGGTGGTGGAACCCGAGCGAGACCTGGGTCTGGTAGCCGTCCCAACCGTCGATGGCGGTGGTCGTCTTGAACCGGTGGTCGTCCTCCGGCAGCATGTCCATGACGTACAGGTCGAGCCAGCCGTCGTTGTCGACGTCCGCCATGTCCAGGCCCATGGACGAGAGGCTGATCACGGGCATCTGCCGCTCGAGCTGCTCCGAGAACGTGCCGTCCCGATTGTTGATGTACAGGTAGTCCCGCTCGAAGAAGTCGTTGGAGACATAGAGGTCCGGCCAGCCGTCGCCGCTGACGTCGCCGACCGCGAGGCCGAGCCCGAAGGCGATCTCGCTGCCGTAGATCCCGGCCGCCGCGCTCACGTCGACGAACCGGCCTGCGTCGTTGCGGTAGAGCCGGTGTCCACCGTACGGGTGCCGCTCCTCCCGCGTGTTCCGCAGACCGAAGCTGCTCACGGGCCGGGGTGAGTTGTTGAGGACGTACAGGTCGAGGTCCCCGTCCCGGTCGGAGTCGAAGAAGGCCGCGTGCGTGGAGTAGCCCTCATCGGCCACGCCGTACGCCGCTGCCTGCTCCGTGAACCGGGGGACGCCGTCGGGGTCGAGTCCCTGGTGGATGTAGAGCGCGTTGGCCCGCCGTTCGGGGGGAAGATCCCCGGCGTGGCACACGTAGATGTCCAGGAGGCCGTCGCCATTGACGTCCGCGAACGTGACGCCCGTGGACCAGGGGCCCGTTCCCCCAAGGCCCGCCTCCCGGGTCACGTCCCGGAAGCGGAACCCGCCCTCGTTCAGGTAGAGGCGGTTCTCCCCCATATTGGCGGTGAGCAGCACCTCCGGAAGCCCGTCTCCGGTGAGGTCCCCCAGCGCCACGCCGCCCCCGTTGTAGTAGTTGCGGTAGGTGAAGACGTTGTGCTCCCGCGTATCCTCCATGCGGTTCTCGAACCGCACACCGGTGTACCCGGATGGCAGGAGGGTGAACAGCTGGTCCCCAGGCGGCGGCGCTTGGCCCGTCCGGCTATCAGCGCCGGAGCAGGCCAGGCTCAGGCACGCCGCCGCCATCAGACACCAGGTGCGGCGGGAGCGTGCGGTCCGGGGCGACCCTGAGGACGTCATGGGGGGAGAAGATAGGCGTGGGCGCCATGACACCAAAGCCTGCCCCCCGAACGGAGGGCAGGCTTTGGTGTCTGCACGATGCGACGACGCTACCCGATCAGTACCCCGGATTCTGGACCAGCAGCGGGTTGGCGTCGATCTGCGGCTGCGGAATCGGCATCAGCACCTTGTGGGGTTCCGTCGCGGCTTTGAAGCCCCACGCCTGGGTGTACTTCCCGTGACGGATGAGGTCCTGGCGCCGCTTCGCCTCTCCGGCGAACTCGAACAGCCGCTCGTTCAGGATGCCGTCCTGATCGATGCCGGCGAGCGCCTCGTCCGGCTCGAAGACGCGGGCGCGAAGCTGGTTCACCAGTGCGAGCGCGCCGGCGCCGTTGCCCTTGGCCAACTCCGCTTCGGCCTTGATCATGACCATCTCGCCGGCGCGGAAGTACACGTAGTCGTTCCCGTTCTCCTGGGCGACGTGGGCGGGGTCGGGCGGGTACTTCATGATCCGGGTGCCTTCGCCTTCCGTCGCGGCCGTGGCGTCGGCGATGTCGATCGTGAAGACCAGGGGCGCGCCTGTGCGGTCGTTGACCGCGCCGCCAAACGCGACGCTGCCGCAGCCGTTGGGATCGACGCAGTACTGCTGCCCCTGGAGCAGGACCTCCCGACGCTCGTCATCCGCATCGAAGGCCCGGTAGGCATCCGCGAGGGCTGCGAAGCCGTTCCACGGCGACGGGTTGAACTGGTTGTAGTGGAGGGCCCGCATGACCAGGTCCAGGCCCAGCCCTGACTGGTTGAGCTGCTTCGCGACCAGGACGTTCTCCGTCGAGGAGGCGTTGTCGGCCGTGAAGTTCGACCGCCACTGGCCTTCCGGCTCGAGGGCGTAGTCCGCCAGGACCGCGTCCGCCGCGGCGATGGCGGCATCACAGGCGTTCTGGCTCCCGGTCACCGTCACCGTATTGCACGAGTTGTAGTCCGTCGCGCTGGGCGAGGACGTGGTGTAGACGGCCGCGTTCAGGTACATGTTGGCGAGGATCGCGCTCGCCGCGCCCTTCGTCATGCGGCCGTGGTCCGACGCCGGCCACGCTTGGGGCAGGTCCGCCCGGGCCGCGATCAGCTCCGCCTCGATGAACCGGAAGACGGAGTCGCGCGACGCCGCTTCCCGCGGCTCGATGGTGAGGTCCGTGACGACGGGCACCCCACCGAACATGTCCATCAGCTGGTAGTAGTAGAACGCCCGGAGCACCCGCGTCTCCGCGATCACCGCCTCCTTGTCCGCGATGCTCAAGTCGGTGAGCGCGCTCAGGACCACGTTGGCCCGGGTCACGCCGGAGAAGGCCCCGGACCACATGCCGTTGATGTCGTCGAGCGCGGAGGCGCTGGTCGCCGTCCAGGCCTGCCGGTGGATCTCCAGCCAGCGCCCGTTGTCGAACCAGTCCGAGCCACGGGTCGGCACGATCATCTCGTCCGTGGTGATCTCGTTCAGGTTGTACCAGCTCCAGGGGTTCCTCAGCACGGCGTAGACGCCCGCCAGGGCACCCCGTACTTCCTGCTCGTTCTTGAAGAAGTTGTTCGGCGTGATGGAGCTCGTCGGGTCCTCCGTCAGGTCCGTGCAGGCCTGGAGCGCGAGGGCCAGCGCGAGGGGGGGGACGAACAACGCGCGTCGGGCCCCCCTCACCAGGCTCCGGAATCGTGGTGTCTGCATGCGATACCGACCTTTGCAGGGTTGGTGATGGCTCGTCACAGCACGGGGCTGTTCAGCTCGATCGTGTCCGCGGATGCTCATGCGACGCGCCTCAGAACGACAACCGCATGCCAGTCGTGAACGTGCGCTGGCGCGGGTAGTTGAGGTAGTCGAAGCCGCGGACGGCCAGCTCGTTCCCGTTCGGCCCGAAGTTGACCTCCGGATCGTAGCCGGAGTAGCCGGTCAGCAGGAACAGGTTGTCGGCTGACACGTAGACCCGCGCGTTGTTGCCCAGGCCGGAGAGATACCCCGGCAGACTGAACGTATAGCCCACCGTGAGGTTCTGGAGGCGCACGAACGACCGGTCCTCGAGCCACCGCGACGAGTAGATGGCGGGCTGGGTGATCCCCGTCCCATCGTCCAGCGCGGACGCCAGGAAGTTCTTGTCCTGGAGCGCGTTGCTCTTGGTGGAGTAGACGAGCGCGGTGTTGTTGAACACCATCCCGCCCTGCTCCCACCGGAGCAAGAAGCCTGCGTCGAAGCCGCCGAATACCACCTGGGTGCGGATGCCGGCGACGAAGTCGGGATCGGCCTTCCCCAGCACCCGGAAGTCGTCCGAGGCCGGCGACGTCGTCTCACCGACCAGATTGCCGTCCGCGTCGTAGTCGTTGAACAACTGCAGGCCCTGGTCGTCGTTCCCGACGAACTGCGGCCCGTAGAACGTCCCGAGGGGCTCGCCCGGCAGGATCCGCTGGGCCACCTGCCCGGTCTGGCCCTGCCCGCTCACCCCGCCCGTCGCGATGAACTGCCGACCACCCAGGTCGACGACCTCGTTCGCGTTGCTCGAGAAGACGAGGCCCGCCTGCCAACTGAACTTGTCGGTGGTGACCAGCAGTGCGTCGAGCTGGGCGTCGATACCCGAGTTCTTCACCTCGCCGATATTTTCGAGGCGGCTGCCCACGGGCGCCGGCTGCGGTACCGTGACCGTGAGCAGAAGGTCGGTCGTGTTCTTCGTGTAGTAGTCGATGCTGCCGGCGATCCGCTGGTCGGAGAAGCCGAAGTCGACTCCGAAGTTGAGGGTGGTGGTCTCCTCCCACTTCAGGTCCGGGTTCGGGTTCTGCGAGGGGGCCACGCCGACGACCTTCTGGTCGCCGAACGGGTAGCTGTACCCTTCCCCCGGCGAGAGCAGCACCAACGATGCATAGGAGTCGGCGGCGTCGTTACCCTGCACGCCGTAGCCGACGCGGAGACGCAGTTCTGAGAACGGTCCGTCCGCCAGGAAGCCCTCCTGGCTCAGGCGCCAGCTCGCCGAGATGGCCGGGAACGTGCCCCACTTGGAGTCCTCCCCGAAGCGAGACGACCCGTCGCGGCGCACCACCCCGGTCAGGAAGTAGCGGTCGTTGAGGCCGTACACCAGGCGCCCGAAGAAGCCGACGACCCGGTTGTCGTTGACGTACGAATAGGGGACCTGCAAGGTGGCGCCCGCGCCGAGGTTGTCGAAGCTGAAGGCGTCCGTGAGGTAGTTGCGGGTTTCCGCCCCGGCCCCGTTGTTGGAGAAGTCCTGGAACTCGTATCCGCCGGTGGCCGCGATGTTGTGCACGCCCCCGAAGCTCTGGTCGTAGTTCAGGAGGCCCTGGAAGGTCACGCCCGTCAGTGCCTGGGCGCGCCGGGCGGCCAGCCCGTTGTACTCGGCTCCCACGGGGTTCTCCGCCGGGTAGTAGACCTTGCGCCCGCCGTCGGACCGATCCACGCCGACGATCGCCTGCGCCTGCAGGTTGGACGTGATGTCGATCTGGGCCCGGATGTTGCCGAGCACGCGGGTGGTGTTGCCGAAGTCCTGGAGCTGCTCGGCCAGCGCCACGGGATTCCGCACCGATTGCCTGCCGGTGCCGATCTCGTAGTACTTCGTGAGTCCGGTGGCCGTGTCGACCAGCGTGACCGGCTGGGTCGGATTGAAGACGACCATGTTCTGGAACAGGTCTCCCTCGAACCCGCCGCCGTCCTGGAAGGGAACGTAGTTGTTCTCGATGTGCGAGGCCGTCAGGTTCAGGCTCAGCTGCAGACGGTCGGCCCACGCGTACTGCCGGGCGTTGAGCCGGGCCTGGTAACGCTGCTGTCCGCTGCTCAGCGCCGCCCCCTGCGTGTCCATGTAGTTGAGCGAGGCACGATAGGTCGTGGTCGAGGTCCCGCCGGAGAACGACAGGTTGTGGTTCTGCGAGATGGTCGAGCGCAGGACCTCGTTCTCCCAGTTCGTGTTCGCCGTCCCGAGGGCATCCAGCCGGCTGGCGGGGAGGGCCCCCGCGTCCACCTGCTCCTGGATGAACTGGCGGTACTGGTCGCCGTTCAGCATCCCCAGCTGGCCCGCCGCTTGCCCGAAGGAAACGTAGCCCTCGTACTCGAAGGTCGTCTGGCCGCGCTCACCCTGCTTGGTCTCGACCAGGATGACGCCGTTGGCGCCGCGCGCGCCGTAGATCGCGGCCGCCGCGGCGTCCTTGAGGACCGTGATGGACTTGATGTCCGACGGGTTGATCAGGGAGAGCGGGTTGCGGGCCGGCGACGGGTCGCCACCGACGCCGTTCCCCCCCGGCTCGGTCGCTTCATTCTGGATGACCACGCCGTCAATCACGTAGAGGGGCTCGTCGCTGCCGCTGATCGACGTCCCGCCGCGGACTCGGATCTGCATCGAGGCGCCCGGATCGCCGGTCTGCTGCTGCACGGTGACGCCGGCGGCCCGGCCCTGGAGCATCTGGTCAGGACTCGTGACCACACCGACGTTGGCCTGGTCCGCCTCGATGGTGGCGATCGCGCCGGTGATCTCCGCGCGGCGCTGGGCGCCGTAGCCGGTCACTACGATCTCGTCCATGACCTGGGCCTGCGGCTCGAGGACGAACTCTACCGTCACCGGCTCGCCCGTGGTGACCGTGAGGTCGCGGGTCACGGGGGCGAAACCGATGACCCGCACGACGAGTCGGATGGGCCCGACGGGGACGTCCGGCAGGACGAACGAGCCGTTCGCCATCGACGAGGTCCCGCGCCGGGTCCCCTCAATAGCGAGACTGGCGTTGGCCAGGCCGGCTGAGGTCTGGGCGTTCCTGACGGTTCCCACGACCGTGCCCGTCTGCGTTTGCGCCGCGAGCGGCCCCGAGGCACACAGAGCCGCAAGGGCGGCGATCATCAGCCTACGACCGATTGCCATACGACTGCCCCTCCGCAGATGTGAAAACTGGCACCGCCGATCAGTCACGATGTCGAGCAGTGGACCACGGCGTATCGCGCCCAACTCGCTTCGGACCGGGGGACGACTAACTACAAGACTGTAATACTCTTGCAGGGCTTACGCCACCAGGAGCGCCACCGGCCTGCCGCAGGGCGCTCAGTGGCGCGGGATGCTCGACCTTCGCAGTCGCCCAGCTCAGACGCGGCTGCCGGTTGGCGGCCCCGTCAAGACGGGT
>Ga0326597_10011370_pt1 | contig 11810 bp, 9 predicted proteins | sample RVTome_12_FD_203789 | JGI IMG/M metagenome (GOLD analysis project Ga0326597, IMG submission 203789) | Soil microbial communities from uranium-contaminated site in the Upper Colorado River Basin, Wyoming, United States - RVT100D185 | ecosystem: Environmental > Terrestrial > Soil > Contaminated >...
GTGCCGGTCATCACCGACGCGTTCGACTCGACCGCGCGCGAGATGGCGGAGCTGTGGGGCGTGCCGGATTTCCGCTTCGTGATGATGCCGCACCCGCTTGCGAGCCTGACGGCGGAAGGCGTCGAGGTCCGCGCGGCGGAGCTGGTGGACCGCATCCTGCGGCTGCTGCGGGAAGGCCAGCCTTGAGACGCCGTGACCGGTGACCGGTGACCCGTGACGGGTGTCCAGATTCGGTGAATCTCGTTAATCCTGTCTATTTGCCGTCGGTTTGAAAGCGACGCCTGTATCCATGCCGAATCAGATGCCATCGATGCCGGAGCCGGAAGGCGACGCCTGCGTTCCCATCGGCGTCGCCGAGCAGGTCGAGCTCTGCTACGCGCGCGGCTGGACCGACGGGCTGCCGGTCGTGCCCGCGACGCGCCCGCTGGTCGACGCGATGCTCGACGCAGCGGGGCTCGCGCCGGACGCCGTGATCGCGTCCATGCCGTCGCGCAAGGTGGCGGTGACGGCGGAAAAAGTCGCGATCAACGCGGTCATGGCGGGATGCCGGCCCGAGTACATGCCGGTCGTCGCCGCGGCGGTGAAGGCGCTCGCCGCGCCCGCGTTCGGGCTGCACCACGTCGCCTCGGCGCTGTCCGGCCCGACCATCGTGATCCTGGTCAACGGCCCGATCGCGCAGCGGCTCGGCATCAATGCGACCAACAACCTGTTCGGACCCGGCGAGCGCGCCAACGCCACGATTGGCCGCGCGCTGCGGCTGGTGCTGCTGAACTGCCTCAAGTACCGGCCGGGCGTGTCGGACCGCGCGACCCTGGGCACGCCGGGCAAGTACACCTGCTGCATCGCCGAGAACGAGGTCGATCACCCGTGGGCGCCGTGGCACGTCGAGCGCGGCTTCCGGCCGGAAGACAGCACCGTGACGCTGGTCGCCGCGAGCACCCTGATCCAGGTGTGGAACTACGGCGACCACGAGCAGCTCGCGCGCGCGATCGGCGACGCGCTATCCTTTCTCGGCTCGATCGCGATCCTCGGGCGCACGCCCGGCGCCGTGGTGCTCGGCGGCGAGCATGCCGAGGTGCTGCGCCGGAGCGGCTGGAGCAAGCGGCAGGCGCGTGAGTTCGTCGTCGCGCACACCGGCCGCCGCGTGGCCGATCTCAAGCGCACCGGCCGCATCGACGGGCCCGTCGCACCGGAGGACGAGACCGCGACCCACTACGCGATGGACACGCCCGATGACCTGATGCTGGTCTGCGCCGGCAGCCCGATCGGCGCGCTGTCCATGGTGTTGCCTGGCTTCGGCTCGTCGAAGACGGCCGGCCGCAGCCCGCCGGTTCTGATCGAGGAGCCGGCCTGAGCGCCCGCCCGAGGCGGAAGGCGGAAGGCAGAAGGCAGAAGGCAGAAGTTTGACAAAGATCAGTACCCGCGGCTTCCCGACGGGGTAAAAAGGAAACCGTCAGGTGTCGATCAAGGCTGTTCGGCATGCCGGCCTCCTCCAACGCTGCAAGGCGCCCCAGGGCCGGCGTGGCAGGTGGAACGGCCAGTGGACTGCCGATAGGCAGTGGCTGCGAACGCCGGCCGGAACCTTATCCAGGATCCGGTACCCCTCAGGGGAACAAACGGCAATGAGCAGTTCGGCTGACACCGGCACGCGCCAGGCGCCCTGCGAAGGGCCCTGGCGTTTCTTTGCGTGCTGCCGGTCGTAAAGAAACCAGGCGAGAGGCGAGAGGCGAAACGGTGTTGTCGCCTAACGCCTAACGCCTAACGCCTAACGCCTAACGCCTAACGCCTAACGCCTAACGCCGCACAGCGTTCAGCGGAGCGTCCGCTGAACGCTGTTCGGGATGAGCGAGCGGCTTGCGAATACCTTCGCCGACTCGTCGCTGCCTGCCATGCAGGCTTTCTGCAGCGCGACGAACGCGCGGCCGGCGGCGGTGCCGTGCCAGAACCAGTCGATGATGGCCTGCGCGTCCGCGCCGCCGGGTTTCGCCGCCGCGGCTTCCGAGTAATAGGCGCGGATTTCCTCGAACGCGAGCTTCAGCGTCTCGCCCGCGTTGAACCCGTCGAGGGCGGCCTTCGGCTTGCCCGCGACAGCCGCGCCGACGCGGCGCGCGGCTTCCTCCACGGTCATGCCGCTCGTGCCGACCGTGGTGCGGCCGCGACGCTCGCGCGCGAGGTCGTACCACGGCGCGATCTCCTCGATCTCGCGCAGGAGCGCGGCGCCGGGATCGTCCGGCGGGTCCGCCGCCCCGAAGCTCACCGGGCAGGCGATGCCCTCCATCTCCTCCGGCTTCGGCGCCGGCGCGGCCTCGGGATAGTCCGCGAGCACCGGGCCGGCGGGCGCTTCCAGCAGCTTCAGCGCGGCGAGCACCACGCGCTTCTGGAACGCCGCGTCCCCCGGCACGCCGAACGGGCGGCCGAGGACGAACGGCACCCACAGCGCGCGCGGCGGCGCGATCGCCTCGGCGTGCTCGCGGATCAGCGCGATCGACGTGGTGGCGACGCCCGCCGCCTCGAGGAAGTGGCCGAGTGCGCCGACGGCGCACGTGCAGTTCGGTCAGACGGGCGAGAGCAGCACCGCGTCGACCCGGTCCTTTTTCAGCAGGCCGGCGAGCTCGGCCGCCTTCGGCTCGAGCTTCTCGACGTCGGTCGCGCCCATGAACGAGTAGTGGAAATCCGCGACCGATCCGACGACGCCCTCCCTGGCCAGCTCGCGCAGGCGGTCGATCGGGAACGCGACGTTGTGGTCTTCCTGGAAGCCGCTGCGGTCGAAATTGACTGACTGGTGGCTCATCACGAGCGCGGCCGCCGGCGTGCCGCCGGTAATGATGCGGTAGTCGGTCGCGCGCGGCCCGAACGGGCGGTCGCCTTTCCGGTGCAGGCCCGCGGTCGTGATGATCGCGATGCGCGCCTTCGCGAGCGCCGGCGGCTTCACCCAGGGGCGGCCCGTGAATCGCTGCTTCAGCGGGGGAATCTTGTCGAGCTGCGCCTTGCGCTCGGCTTCGTGGAGATCGGCGAGACGAACCATATTTTGTCGTGAATCGTGGATGGTGGCTGGAAGGCGGAAGGATAACCCAGAGGCGCGTCTTCCGAAGGAGGAAGGCGGAAGCGGACCCGGCCTATCCGCGAGCCGCGAGTCGCCAGCCGCTATTCGTTGACGACGCCGGTGGGCTTGAGCTTGCCCGGCAGCAGGCAGCCTTTGCGCGCGCGGCGCAGGACGTGCTTCTTCAGCTCCGCGCCGCTCACCTTCACGGTGCGCTCGTTGCCCGAGCGCGAGACGCCGGCGACCGTCACCGAATCCGAATTCGCGAAGCCGACGGCGACGAGCTTCTCCTTGTCGTCCAGCCCCATCAGCGTGATGCCGCGCCCGCGCGCGAGCGCCTTCAGCTCGTCTGCCGCGAAGAGCAGCATGCGGCCCTTCTCCGAGAACGCCGCGGCGAGCTCCGGCTTCTCCGGCACCGGCGCGGGGCGGATCACCTCGTCGCCCGGCTCCACCGTTATGAACCCCTTGCCCGCCTTCACGCGCGTCAGGAGATCCTCGGATTTCGCGATGAAGCCGAAGCCGCCGGAGGTCGCGAAGAGGTAGCGCATTCCCGGCTGCGCGTCCACCGCGTGCGCGAGCCGCGCGCCCGGCGCGAGCTCGATGAAGGAGGAAAGCGGCTGGCCGTCGCCCTTCCCGCCCGGCAATTCCGAGCACTCGACGCTGAACGCGCGCCCCGTGGTGTCGATCAGTCCGATGTTGTGTATCGACCGGGTCTCGAATATGAGGTACGGCCCGTCGCCCTGCTTGTAGGTGGTGGCCGAGAGGTCGAGCCCGTGCCCGGCGCGCGCGCGCACCCAGCCGTTCTTCGACACGATGATGGTCAGCGGCTCGTCGATCACCTGGCGCTCGAAGGTCGCGCGCTCGGAGGCCTCGATCTGCGTGCGGCGCGCGTCGCCGTAGGTTTTCGCGTCGGCGCGGATCTCCCCGGTGACGAGCTGCTTCAGCTCCTCGTCCGAGCCCAGCACGCCCTTGAGCTTCCGGCGCTCGTCCTTCAGCTCCTTCAGCTCGGTCTCGATCCTGATGCCCTCGAGCCGCGCGAGCTGCCGGAGGCGAATCTCGAGGATGTCCTCGGCCTGCGTCTCGGTCAGCCTGAACTGCTTCATCAGCTCGGGCCTGGGCTCGTCCGAGTTGCGGATGACCTTGATCACCTTGTCGATGTTCAGGAAAACGATGATCCGGCCTTCGAGGATGTGGATGCGCCGCTCGACCTGGCCCAGGCGGAACCCGATGCGCCGCTTGACGGTCGCCGTGCGGAACTCGACCCACTCGCCGACGAGCTGCGCGATGTTCTTGCGCGTCGGGCGCCCGTCCAGCCCCAGCGCGACGAGGTTCACCGGGAAGTTCTCCTCGAGGCTCGTGTGCGCGAGGAGAAACCGCATGAACTCGTCCGGGTCCTGGCGAGAGGAGCGCGGCTCCAGCACGAGCCGCAGCCGGTTCTCCTTGTCCGACTCGTCGTTGATCCTCTCCAGCAGGTTCAGCACCACCTGCTTCTGGTTCTGCTGCGCGCTGGTGACCTTGCCGCCCTTGTCCCTGGGCTTCGGGTTGGTGAGCGCCTCGATCTCCGCCATCACCTTCTTGACGGAGGTCGTCGGCGGCAGCTCGGTGACGACGACCTGCCACTGGCCGCGCGCCATCGTCTCGACCCGCCACTGCGCGCGCGCGCGCAGCGAGCCGCGGCCCGTCTTGTAGGCGTCGAAGATTTCCGCCTGCGTGCTGATGATTCTCCCGCCGCCCGGGAAGTCCGGCCCCTTGATGATGTGCATCAGGGCCTTGGGCGTGGCGTTGGGGTGCTTCACCATGAACACCGCCGCTTCCGCCACCTCCTTCATGTTGTGCGGCGGCAGCTCGCAGGCCATGCCGACGCCGACGCCCGAGGCGCCGTTCAACAGGAGCATCGGCAGCCGCGCGGGCAGGAGCTTCGGCTCTTTCAGCCGCCCGTCGTAGTTCGGAGAAAAGTCCACCGTGTCCTGGCCGATCTCGGAGAGCAGCAGTTCCGCGAGCGGCGTCAGGCGCGCTTCCGTGTAGCGGTAGGCCGCGGCGGGATCGCCGTCCTGCGTGCCGAAGTTGCCCTGGCCGTCGATCAGGGGATAGCGCAGCGAGAAATCCTGCGCCATGCGCACCAGCGCTTCGTAGGTCGAGGCGTCGCCGTGCGGGTGGAACTTGCCGAGCACCTCGCCGACGATGCGCGCGCTCTTGGAGTGCTGGACGCCGCTCTTCAGGCCCAGCTCGTTCATCGCGTAGAGGATGCGGCGCTGCACCGGCTTCTGGCCGTCCTCGACGTTCGGGATCGCGCGCCCGCGCACCACGCTCATCGCGTAGGTGAGGTAGCTCCGCTCGGCGAACAGCGCCATGTCGATGAAGTCGTCGCCCGCGCCTACCGCGCCGCCGCCGCCGCCTTTTCCGCCGCCGCCGCGGCCGGCGTCCGCCACCGGGCCCGCCTTGCTCTTTCCGGCTTTACGGCCTTCCGCCTTCCGCCCCCGGCTTAAGTCCTGCCGGGGCAAGCTTCCGCCTTTCGCCTTTTTCATGTCCGCCTTTTCGCCGGCTGCCGGCGGCGCGCTATCCTCGAACAGATCGAGCGTCGCGTCGTCCGATTCGCGCCGTGCGCGTGTGCGAGTGTCTGTCATTCTTCAGTCGTCAGCCGTCAGCCGTCAGTCGTCAGTCGTCAGTCGTCAGCCGTCAGTCCTCAGTCCTCAGTCCTCAGTCCTCAGTCCTCAGCACTCAGCACTCAGCACTCAGCACTCAGCACTCAGACGTCGGCCTCGACCGTGTTGCCTTTCTCTTCCATCCACGCGCAGCGCTTCTCCGCTTCCTTGCGCGACATCAGCATGTTGAAAAGCGAGAACGTCGTGGTCTTGTCCTCGATCCGCACCTTGAGCAGCCGGCGCGTGTCGGGGTTCAACGTCGTCTCCCACAGCTGGTCCGGGTTCATCTCGCCCAGGCCCTTGAAGCGCTGGATCGAGACGGACTCCTTCTTCACGCCGTCGTCGCGCGCGCGGTCGAGGATGGACTTCAGCTCGTCCTCGTCGAGCGCGTAGAGCTTTTTCTGGGTGCGCTTGCCGTGGCCCGGCACGTCCACCTTGTAGAGCGGCGGGCAGGCGATGTAGATGTGGCCGGCCTCGATCAGCTTCGGGAAATGCCGGTAGAACAGCGTCAGCAGCAGCACCGCGATGTGCGCCCCGTCCACGTCCGCGTCGGTCATCGCGGCGACCTTGCCGTAGCGCAGGCCCGAGAGATCGGGATGGTCCTTCTCGTCGTGGGGGTCCACCCCGAGCGCGACCGCGATGTCGTGGATCTCGGCGTTGGAGAACAGGAGCTCGCGCTTCACTTCCCACGAGTTCAGCGCCTTGCCGCGCATGCGGTAGATCGCCTGGTAGCGCTTGTCGCGCGCCTGCTTCGCGGAGCCGCCCGCCGAGTCGCCCTCGACCAGGAAGAGCTCGTTGTCCTTCACGTCGGTGGACTCGCAGTCGGTCAGCTTGTCCGGGAGGATCACCACGCTCGAGGACTTCCTGCGCTCGACCTTCTGCACCGTGCGCGTGCGCTCGATCGCCTGCCGGATCACCAGCTCGCAGATCTTCCTGCCGTGCTCGACGTTCGTGTTCATCCACATCGCGAACGGGTCCTTCACCATCGCCGCCACCAGCTTCACGGCGTCGCGGTTGGAGAGCTTTTCCTTGGTCTGGCCGTGGAACTGCGGCTCGAGCACCCTGGCCGAGAGGAAGTAGACCGCGCGCGACCACGCGTCCTCCGCGAGGAGCTTCACGCCCTTGGGCGTCAGGCTGTGGTACTCGGCGAAGGCCTTGACCGCCTCGAAGATGCCCTCGCGCAGCCCGGCCTCGTGCGTGCCGCCGTCCGGCGTCGGGATCAGGTTCGCGTACGACTCGCCCTCGCCCTTGCCGTCCTCGACGAAGGCAAAGGCCCAGGCCGCGCCCTCGCCGGTGGCGAAGCCGTTCGCCTCGGACTCCGCGATGTATTTCTCGCCGTCGTAGATCGGCGCGACCGCCGTCATGTCCCCGATCATCTCCTTGAGATAGCCCTTCATGCCGTCGGGGTAGTTCCAGGTCCGCTGCTTCGTTTCCCTGGCGGTCTCGATATTGAGCGTGACCTTCACGCCCGGCAGCAGCACGGCCTTGGAGCGCACGATCCGCTCGAGCGCGTCGAGCTCCACCTTGGGCGAATCGAAATATTTCCTGTTCGGCCAGATCCGCAGCGACGTGCCGGTGTTGCGCTCGCCGCAGGAGCCCGTCTTTTTCAGCTTCTTCGCGACTCTTCCGTCCTCGAACGCGATCGCGTGCACGCCGCCGTCGCGCTTGATCTCGACCTCGAGCTTTTCCGAGAGCGCGTTCGTGACCGAGACGCCGACGCCGTGCAGGCCGCCGGAGAACTTGTAGGCGGAATCCGCGTCGGTGCGCGAGAACTTGGCGCCGGCGTGGAGCTCGGTCAGCACGAGCTCCACGGTCGGGATCTTCTCCTCGGGATGGATGCCGATCGGGATGCCGCGGCCGTTGTCGGTGACGGTGACCGAGCCGTCGGCGTGGACCGTGACGTCGATCTTGTCGGCGTGTCCGCCGAGCGCTTCGTCCGCCGCGTTGTCGATCGCTTCCTGGATGATGTGGGTGGGGTCGGCCGTCCGGGTATACATCCCCGGAAGCCGCTGGACGGGCTCGATGCCCCGCAATTTCTTGACTGAACTCTCGTCGTATCGCTTGGCCATTGCTCCGCAGCCGGTAGTCGGGGCGGACCCCGCGTCGAGAGTATTCTAGTGCATTTTTCTCAATTGTACCAGTCTGTTACGAGTCGAGCTTAAAGCGGGGTCGACAAAACTGGCGTCGGCCGGCCCGTCCCCGCCTTGCCTGAGGCTTTGCCGGAGGCGGCGTGCCGGACGCGGCTTTTGCCTTGTGCCTTAGCCGGAGGAAGTGGCTCGTTTCCCGGCATGACGTTCACGGCCGTCAGCAACCGCCCACTGCTTCTACTTGCTCCTCAGCACTCGGAACTCAGAACTCAGTCCTCAGTCCTCAGCCCTCAGCCCTCAGCCCTCAGCCCTCAGCCGTCAGCCGTCAGCCGTCAGCACTCAGCACTCAGCACTCAGAACTCAGCACTCAGAACTCAGCACTCAATCCCGAGTCCTCAGGACCGCGCGCCGCACAGTTCCGCCATGCGCGCCATCAATTGCTGCGCGGCGGCCGCATCGCGCTTGTCGGGCTCGTTCGGGCTGCGCACGTACCGGGACCGCAGCTTCTCGAGCCCGTCGAACACGTCGTAAACGGGCTTCAGCGGCGCGGGCAGCGAGTCCGGCGCCACCTCGAATTTCGACGGCGTGTTGAAATGAACCGAAGGCGTGGTCACGCCATGGGCATGCAGCGCGGCGCTGCCCAGGTGGTAGCCCGCCACCATCGTGCCGTCGATCAGCGCCAGCGCGTCGGCCTCCGGGTCGAGCTTCGCCAGCCCGGCGAGGATGCGCCGGGCTTGCTCCAGATGCTCGTTTCGATTCACGCCGCGCCCTCCTTGATCGAATCGAGGATCGGGGAGGTGCGGGCAACGATGTCGTCGTACGCCTGCCGGCACTGCCTGGCGAGGTCTGCCGTGAGCGCGCGAGGACCCCTGACATACTCCGGCCGCAGGTTCTCGATGAAGCTGAGCGGCTCGAACAGGCGCTTCACCTCCGCCGGCAACTCGCCCTCGAGCCGCGGCTTGTAGGTGTGGTTCAGGTCCCCGACGCGGGCGGCGGAAGCCTGCACGTCGGTGATGCCCATCACGTGCAGCGCGGCGTTGACGCGGTTCGTGCCCGCCCGCATGAGAAAGACCACGTAGAGCGCCCCGTCCTCGACGGGATCGAGCTTCGAGAGGCTCGCTTCGAAGCTTGCCGCGCGCCTGAGATGTTCCCGGGGTTCCATGCCGGCTCCTTCTACTTGACCATGCCGAGCTCGCCGAGCGTCCGCTTGAGCTCGGCGTAGGTCTTGTTCAAGTACTTCGCGCTCTCGCGGCTCGTCAGGGCGGCGTTGTCCCAGTAATTCCTCGCCACGTTCTTCTTCCAGTCCTCCTCCTTGAACATCTGCTCGAACACGCCGTCCCAGTAGGCGACTTCCTGGGCGGGCATGCCGGTCGGCCCGACGATGCCGCGCCAGTTGTCGACGACCGCGTCGATCCCGACCTCCTTCCACGTCGGGATGGCCGCCAGCGCGCCGCCCCTGCGGGTCGGCGCCGTGAACGCGAGCGCCCGGATGTCTCCGCTCTTGGCCCGGCGCGCCGCGATGCTGACCGGCCCGACCACGAGATCGATGTGCCCGCCCATCAGGGCGGTGAGCGAGGCGCCCGAGGAGTTGAACACGACGGTCTTGACCTGGCGCGGGTCGATGCCGGCTTCACGGGCAACGGTGGCAAAAGCGATGTGATTGATGTTGCCGAGCGCGCTCGAAATGCCCAGCACGACCGCGCCGGGGTCCTTCTTCAATCTCGCAATCAGGTCTTTGGCATCGCTGATCGGGGAGTCGCCCTTGACGTTGAAGGAGATGTACTCGTTGATCAGGATGGCGAGGGGGGTCAGGTCCGCCGGATTGACCGCCTTCTTCTTGGTGATGTGGTTGGTCAGCAGCGTGTTGGATCCGACCGCGATGAAAGCGCCCTTGCCGGCATTCTGCTGGATGTAGGCGATCGCGATCGCGCCGCCGGCGCCCGGCTTGTTCACCACGTTCAGGGGCACGTTGACGAGCTTGCCCTGCTGCAGGATGCGCTGAATGGTGCGGGCAATGTTGTCGTTGCCGCCGCCGGCGCCGGCGCCCACGACCAGCTCCACGGGCCGGTCGGGAGTCCACGCCTGGGCCCACGCGCCGCCGGCCGCGCACGCGATCGCGGGCGCCGCGATGGCGACGCTCAGAAACCACTTTCGATTGATCCGATTCATCGTTCCTCCTCGTCTGGTTATGTTTACCGGTACGGCACGAGCTCGATCGGCACCTCGATCATCGTCGCCGAGTCCGCGACGATGGCTTCCTTCAGGGCCGCCTTGAGCTCGGCCGGCCCGTTCGCGCGCGCCGTCCGGAAGCCGAACGCGTCGCCCAGTTTGATGAAGTCCGGATTGGTGAGCTCCGTGCCGATGGTGCGGCCGAAGCGGCGGCGCTGCGTGTTGTTGAGGATCTTGTAGCCGCCGTTGTTGAAGACGACGATCGGCATGTTCAGCCGGTAGTGCGCGATGGTGGCGAGCTCGCCGGCGCCGAACATGAAGCCGCCGTCCCCGCAGAGCGCGACCACGGCCCGGTTGGGGTAGGCGATTTTCGCGCCGATCGCGGCGTGGAACGAGAAGCCCATCGAGCCGAAGGTGTTCGCGAACAGGAAGCATCCCGGCTGGTACATCGGCAGCACGTAGCGGGTCCAGTGGCCGATGATCGATTGCGCCGCGACGATGGCGTCCCGCGGCAGGGCCTCGCGTATCGCGTCGATCATTTCCATCTCGGCGGGCACGCGCGCCCGCAGCTCCTTCCACGCCTCCGTCTTGACCGCGGCGATCTCCTCGCCCCGCTGCGGCCGGGGCGCCTTGAGCTTTCCGCGCAGCGCGGCGGCGAGCTTCTCGAGGAACTCCCGCGCGTCGGCCTGCACGGTCAGTTCCGCCGGGTAGTTCCGGTTGAATTCCCCGGCATCGACGTCCACGTGGACGAGCTTCTTCGGGAAGCGCATGGTCCAGCCTTTCGCCGAGCGGCCGGTCACGTCGGACTCGGCGTCCTTGCGCCGCGAGCGCGTCGTGCGCTCGGAAAAGCGCGTGCCGACGGCGAGCATGGCGTCCGCGGTGTCGAGCGCGCGCGATTCCACGGTGTAGGCCATCGTGAGGAGATTGCCCAGCATGAGCGGATGCTCCTCGGTCACGATCCCGCGCGAGCCGCTGGTGGAGATAATGGGCGCCTGGAGCAGCTCGGCCACTTCCTGCAGCGCCTTCCCGGCCCCGGCCTGCACCGTGCCGCCGCCGGCCCAGATGACCGGCCGCTGCGCCGACAACAGGAGTTCCGCGGCGCGCGCGACCGCGGCATCGTCGATCGCGATCCGGTCCGGTTGCGCGGGCGCGGGAATCTCGACGTCGGCCTCGTTGCGCAGGAGGTCCGCCGGGATCTCGAGCACGACCGGCCGGCGGCGGCCCGAGTTCATGCGCCGGAACGCCTCGCGCACTGCGTCCGGGATCTCGGCGGTGCTCTTGACCCGGTGCGCCCATTTGGTCACCGGCTTGAACATGTCGAGCTGCCCGGGATTCTCGTGGTAGACGCCCTTCGCCTGGTCGAGATAGGGCGTCGGCACCTGCGTGACGATATTGAGCAGCGGCCACGACTCGGCGTAAGCCTCGCCCATGGCGGAGAGGCTCGCCGCCGCGCCGGCGCCCACCGTGATCATGGCGACGCCCGGCTTGCCGGAGACGCGGGTGTAGGCATCGGCCATGTGCAGCGCGCCATCCTCGCCGCGCGGCGCGATCAGGCGGATGTCGCTGCGGTCGCACAGCGCGTCGTAAGCCGGCAGCAGCGTGCTGCCCAGCACGCCGAACACGGTCTCGACGTGATGGGCGTAAAGCGTTTCGACGAGGGCCTTGCCTCCGGACATCCGGGTCATTTTTTCTCCCAAGGTAATTAACGAGCGTCGTGGGAACGGTTGATGCCGCTCGCTCCCTCACCCCTTCCCCCTCCATCCCTCACCCCCGCCCCTCTCCCGAGCGGAGAGGGGAGGCTTGAGCTTTCCCTTCTCCACTTGGGAGAAGGGAAAGGGATGAGGGGATCGAGAGGGGAAATGGTCAGCGTCA
>Ga0326597_10011371_pt1 | contig 11810 bp, 8 predicted proteins | sample RVTome_12_FD_203789 | JGI IMG/M metagenome (GOLD analysis project Ga0326597, IMG submission 203789) | Soil microbial communities from uranium-contaminated site in the Upper Colorado River Basin, Wyoming, United States - RVT100D185 | ecosystem: Environmental > Terrestrial > Soil > Contaminated >...
GGTCGGGCCGCATCGTACGCAGGTTCGGCCTGCCGGCCGGGGCCCGCGCCGGTCCCCGCCGGCGGCGGGCAGAAGGCGGGCTATTCCTGCTCACCGCCGGCCTCCGCCGAGTACAACCCGCGGCGCCAATTGCGCCGGATGCGAAACAGGTCGGTGAACATGGCCAACGAATCGCGCAGGATGCTGATCCGGCTGCCGGGGTAGTAATACCAGGGGATCGGCACCTCCACGACCCGGTAGCCACGCCGTAGAGCCACGAAGAGCAGCTCCACGTCAAAGGTCCATCCGTGCAGACGCTGCAAGGGGAAGAGCACATCGGCCGCCTCGCCGCGAAAGCACTTGAAGCCGCACTGGGTGTCCTGAAAGCCCGGGACGGCCAGCCGGCGCACGATCAGGTTGAAGGCCCGGCCGACCCAGTGGCGGTAGAAGGGCTCCCCGTAGCGCACGGCCCCCGCGGCCTCCCGCGAGGCGATGGCGATGTCGTAGTCCTGCAGTTCCGGGGGCAGGAAGCGGTTGATCTGGTCGATAGGCATGGACAGGTCGGCGTCGCAGATGAAGCGGTACTCCCCGGTGGCCTCCAGCATGCCGCGGCGCACCGCCAGGCCCTTACCCCGCCGGGCCTCCCGCAGCACTCGCAGCCCAGGGGCCGCCTGGGCGAAGCGCTCGGCCACTTCGGCGGTGCGATCGCGGCTCCCGTTCTCCACCACCAGCACCTCCCAGCTGTAGGGCTGCTGCCGGAGGTGTTCCAGGATGCGCGACAGGCTCCCCGGCAGGCGCAGCTCTTCGTTGTGTGCCGGGACGACGATGGACAGATGGGGAGGCAACCAGGCCCTTTCGCTCAGAGCGGGGCGACGTCAGGGGCGGGCGAGAAACCGATCTCCCACCAGTATCAAGGCCATCGATCCGATGATCAGAAACTCGAAGACGGCCATCACCACCAAAAGCGCCAGCTGCCGCGTGGTCAGGCCGCCAATCCGGCGCACCGACTCGAACTCCCGGCGGGTCTCCATAGGCTTAAGCGGTTCCGAGCTGAAGACCTGATCCCCTGCCGGAGCGAGTGCGGCCGAGGCGGCCACCTCTTCCAACTTGGCGGCCTCGGGCTCGGGCAGCTGCGGGTGGCTGATCGCCTCCACCAGCAGATCGATATCCTCCTGATCCATGATGGCCTTGAGCTCCAGGAGCTTGGAGGCGAAATGTTCGGCCGCGTCTGCCAGGACGATCCGGGCTGCGGGGGTGGCAACGTCCACATGGGTCTGCGGGTTGGTGAAGATCAGCACGGCTTCCAGGTCGGGCAGCGGGAAGCCCTGGGCCTGCAGGTAGCGATGAATGCCCCTGGCCATGGACAGCACGTTGTACTGCAGGTTGGGCCGGGCGGCGCGAAAGCGGCGGATTCGGCCGTCGAAGGTTTGCCATTCCTCTTCCTTCGCCCGGAAAACGCCCCTCTTGCGCACCGGGTGAACCAGCCGCACGCCCTGCGGGCTGAGCAGGATCATCGGGGCAACCAGATCGGTGCCGACCAGGGGGACGTTGCGCAGCATGGTGTGCTGGTTATCCAGCACCTTTTCCAGCCGCTGCACCACGAATTCTTGGGCCTGCATGTCGGCGTACCAGCCCAGCCCGAACTGCAGGGTGGCGCGGATGCGATTCTCGAGGTCGATTTGGCCTTCTTCGTTGCGGAACTCGGAGAGGTCAATGACTCGCATAGTCTGCTCCCTGTGAGAGGGCATTCGACGCTGCCAGGCGGCCTGGTCGGTGCAGCAGCGTCGGGCAGGGACGAGCCCCGAGGCATTATACGGCGGTTGACTGCCGGGAACCAGCGGGGGCCACCGCGCGGCCCGCCTGGCGGGCGACTATAATGGAAACAGGGTCATCATGCGCCGCTACGCCCTGCTCCTGCTGCTGCTCGCCTCGCTGTGGGCCAGCCGCGCCCAGGCCCAGTCCGAGCGGGTGGTGCTGGTGCTCACCGCCACGGGACCGCTCACGCCGGCCATGATCGAATACCTGGATCGCGGGCTCCTGCTGGCCGAACGGCGGGGAGCCGAGGCCCTGGTGCTGCAGCTGGACACCCCCGGCGGTCAGATCGACCACATGAATCAAATGGTGCAGAGCATTCGCGCCAGCAGCGTGCCGGTGGTGGTCTACATCGCGCCGCGCGGAGCGATCGCGGGCAGCGCCGGCACGGTGATCACCCTGGCCGGGCACGCCGCCGCCATGGCGCCCGAGACCGCCATCGGCGCCGCCAGCCCGGTGGGCGGACAGGGCGAAGATCTGGGCGAGACCATCGAGCGCAAGGAAAAGGAGATCCTCAAGGCCACGGTGCGAGGCCTGGCCGATCGGCGCGGCGAGACGGCCGTGGCGCTGGCCGAGGCCACCATCGAGGAGGCCAAGGCGGCCTCGGCTCAGGAGGCGCTGGAGGCCGGCCTGATCGACGTGATCGCCGAGGATGTAGAAGAGCTGGTGGCCCGGCTGGACGGCTTGCCGGTTGAGCTGCAGGCCGGGGTGCGCACATTGCACACCGACCAGGCCTCCATTGAGCACGTCGGCCAGAGCTTCATTGAGCAGCTGCTGGGCGCCCTGACCAACCCCAATATCGTCTTCCTGCTGATGGCGGTGGGCGTGCAGGCGGTGCTGATCGAGATCGGGAGCCCCGGGGGCTGGGCGGCCGGCCTGGTGGGCGTGGCCTGCCTGTCCCTGGGCGCGCTGGGGTTGGGCGTGCTGCCGGTCAACTGGTTCGGGATCATCTTCATCGCCACCGCCTTTGTGCTCTTCATTCTGGATATCAAGGCACCCACCCATGGCGCCTTGACCGCAGCCGGCACCGCCTGCTTCATCGTCGGTTCGTTGGTGCTCTTCAACTCCCCCGGCACCCCGGCCTTCTTCCAGGTGTCCGTGCCGCTGGTGGTGGGAACCGGGGTGTTCATCGCCGGGCTCTTCCTGGTGGTGGTCACACTGGCCGTCCGCGCCCAACGGCGGCGTGTGACGGTGGGGTCGGAGGCGCTGATTGGCCTCATCGGGGTGGCCCGCACCGAACTCAACCCTGCCGGGACGGTGCTGGTGGGGGGTGAGATGTGGTCCGCCCAGCTGGAGGACCGGTCCATGGCGCTCGCCAAGGGCGATGAAGTCGAAGTGATCTCGGTGGAAGGCCTGCGGCTGCAGGTGCGGCCCCGCGGAGGGCCTCCCGGTTGACTAGTTGAGGCAGCGCTTGTACACTACCGCCGTCGGCGCAGACCAAGGAGTTGCACGCCATGGCTGAGGTCTCCTACCGCCTGGTTGTCCGCACTGGGCCCAACCCAGGGATGGCGTTTGACCTGACCAAGGAAGTGACCCTGCTGGGACGAGATGTCACCAACGACATCGCCCTGGGGGACTCGGAGGTCTCGCGCCAGCACGCCCGGCTCACCCGGACGCCGGGCGGAGTTGTGGTGGAGGACCTGGGGTCCACCAATGGCACGTTTATCAACGGGGAGCGCCTGGTGGCACCACGGGTGATGGCCATGGGCGACTTGCTGGGTTTCGGCGAGACGGTGACGCTGGCCTTCGAGTCCAGTGCGCCGGAAGGTGCGGCCACCGTCATGGGCGGGCCGGCTGTCCGGCGCGGCGCTGCTCCCGCCCCGGCGGCCTATCAGCAGGCCGCCCGATCAGCCGGCGCCCCGGCTCCGGCGGTGATGCAGGCGGCCGAATCCCGGCCCCCGCGGCGCGGGATTGGCCGCTGGGCGCTGGCGGCCGGAGGATGCCTGATCCTCATCCTGGTGTGCGCCGGCACGTTCTTCCTGTTGGATGCCTTCGCGCCGGATATCCTGTACGCCCCCCTGAGTTGGTTCGGATTGGGCTAGCGTTCTGCTCGACGGATCGCCCTGCCTCTGGCGGGGCGTTCGCAGCATGTGTGCTGCTGGCCGCGGCCTGCAGCTCCCTCGCGGCCGAAGATTCAGGCCCGCCCGCTCCCACCCGACAGCAGACTGAAGTCTCGCCCTCGGCCAGCGCCGATGTCTACACCGAACAGCTTGAGAGCATGGTCCAGACCGGGATCGTGGCCTGGGGGATCACCCAGCCCGAAGTCATCCAGGCCATGCGCGCCGTTCCGCGGCACGAGTTCGTCCCCCTGGAGCATCTGAGCCAGGCCTATGAGAACCACCCGCTTCCCATCGGCTATGGACAGACGATCTCGCAACCGTACATCGTGGCGCTAATGACCCAGGAGCTGGATCTCGAACCGGGCGATCGGGTGCTGGAGATCGGCACCGGTTCCGGCTACCAGGCGGCGGTGCTGGCGGAGCTGGACGTGGAGGTCTACTCCATCGAGATCGTGGAGCCGCTGGCGCTGGCGGCGGAGGAACGGCTGCGGCGCCTGGGCTATGTGGACATCCAGCTGCGGCATGCCGATGGCTACCAGGGTTGGCCGGAGGAGGCTCCCTTCGACGCCATCGTGGTCACCGCCGCGCCGGACCATGTCCCCCAGCCGCTGCTGCTGCAGCTGGCAGTCGGTGGCGTACTCGTGATCCCGGTGGGGCCGGTGGGAGGCTACCAGGAGCTCTGGCGCATCTCACGCACGGCCGAAACCAGCTACGACAGCGCCAGCCTGGGAGGCGTGCGCTTCGTGCCGCTGGTGCGCGAGGAGCAAGGCGGCTAGACGGTCCCATCGCTGGCCGCCATGCCCGCGCGGCGGTCTCCGGCCGCCGCCCAGGCGGTCGCGTAGGCCAGGGCGCCCAGCCCAAGAGTGGCGCCAAATCCCCAATCCAGCGTGATCAAGGCCGCCAGCACCCCGCTGACCCCGGACACGGCTCCGTTGACGGCCCAGGCCCAAGGCACGGCCCCCGGCAGGCTGGCCTGCAGGCGGCGCAGCCCGGCCGCGAAGGGAATGCCCATGAGCAGCCCAGGGGGTGCCGCCAGGGCGGCCGCCAGCGCGGCCCGGGCGGGGAATCCCCAAGGCAGTCCGAGGCGGACCAGCGCGGGAAGTAGGAGCAGCTCGACCGCCAGCAATCCGACCAGGCCAGCCAGGGCCGGGCGCAGCGGCAGGCGTTCGGAGAGCAGGCTGCCGGCCCCGGATGCCATCAGCAGGGTGAACAACACCAGGGCCAGCGCCAGCGCCGGCCGGTCCAACAACAGCGTCAACCGCTGGATGAGCGGGATCTCCACCCACAAATAGCCGGCCCCGAGGCTGCCGAAGTAGATCAGCCAACGCCGCGGCAGGCGAGGGGTGGCGCGCCATGCCATGGCCGGCAGCAGGGCCAGCGCGCCCGCCATCACCATCACCAACAGAAGCAGGGCCAGCAGCACCAGGTATCCGCTTCCGCCGAAGGGGAGCCACTGAGTTCCCAGGGCGGCCATCACCTGCGGCGTCTGGCGCCAGCGAAAGTAATGGTAGAAGTACGGCCGGTTGTCGCTGGGCGAATTCAGGTTGAACTCGTAGCTCGCCAGGGTCTGCTGCGACTGGCGCAGCAGGTCGGTGAACAGTTGATGGTAGACGTCGGTCGGGAGCCGATTGTGCCGATTCAGCTCCGACGGCTCAAGATCGGGCAGCCAGATGGGGTCGAATCCGTTGCGCTCCAGGAATCCGCGGGCCTGGCTCAATTCGCCCGGCGTGAATGGACGGCGGGCGGCCAGCAGGGTGGCCGTACGCATGCTTCGGTAGGCCAGCAGGTTGGGGGCGGGGTCGGCCACCCCGTGCTTCTCCAGGGCCAACAGGAGCGTAGCCCAGGCGCGGGCCGATTCGCTCGGCGGAGTCCCCAGCCAGCGAGTGATGACAAGAATCCCCTCAGGTCCGAGACGGCCGTAGGCGTCGTACAGCGCCTGCCAGGTGAGGGCATAGTACTCGGTGAGGCTGAAGGCCCCGGCGGCCACCGGGCGGAATGGCCCGCTGAGGGCAAAGACCACCAGGTCATAGGGATCGCCCGACCCGGCCAGCGCTCCTCGCCCGGAGCGCTCCAGCACCACCACCCGCGGATCCAGCAACAGGCCCCGGCTGGACTGCGCCAGGGGACCCTGCAGCAGGTCGAACACCAGCGGCTCCTCTACGGGGAGATCGACTCGGGCCGCGCCTGCGGCCAGGGCCAGCTGGGCCTCCAGGCCGGCGCCGGGCTCCAGGATCAGAACCGCTCCCGCCGGCCGCAGCCGGTAGGGCAGCCCGGTCGGCAGATGGTCGGCCAGCTGGTAGGCGGCCGGATCATCGGGAGCCATGGCGGTGATGGGAAAGGGGCCATCGCCGTCGATGAAGAGTGCCGCCTGGCCGGGAAGCTCCACGCCGGCGTTCAGGCTGAGGCCTGGGAAGACATGCACGCTGGCCGTCTCCACAACGTCCACCCTGGCGGTCGGACTCCAGCGCGTCACGGTCCTGCTGGCATCCGGCAGCAGCATCGCCTGGGTAAGCGGCTTGTAGGGCGACAGCTTCAACTCCAGCGCTCCCGGCCGGAAAACGGCGACCAGCGCCAGGCCGCCGGCTAAACCGGTGTAGGCCAGCCGGTGCCACCTGGTTCCAGAAAAGGCCGCGGCAGCCAGGAGGCCCGCGGCGGAGGCCACCAGCACCGCCCCCTCCGCGCCGGCGGAACCCAGCGCTGCCAACGCCATGAGGCAGCCCAGCGCCGACCCGGCCAAATTGGCGGCGTAGGGACGGCGCACCTGCTCGCCGGCGTCGACCATGACAGCCCCCACCGCCCATCCCGCAAAGACGAAGGGCGCGCAGGCAGCCAGGAAATAGAGCAGTAGAATCGCGACCTGGCGGCCGTCCCAGGCAATGCTGTAGGAGTCAAAGGGGAGCCAGTTCACCACCCCGTAGGCGGCCAGCACCGAGGCGGCGTAGGCCAGGGCCAGGACTGTCAATGCCGGCCGGCGCCGCAGCACCGCCAGCAGGGTGCCGCTGGCCGCCAGGCCCATCACCGCCAGGCTGATGACCACGAAGGCGAAATGGTGAAACTGCTGGACGGCGAAGGTTCGGCTCAGGCTGATCTCGAAGGCCAGCATGCCAGCCGAGATCAGCAGCACCCCCAAGCCCGGGCCGCTGCCGAGAAAGGTCAACATGAGGAAGGAGTCCTCTGCACGCCGGATTCTATACCTCTGGCCGGTTGATACTGTGCCGAGGCCCAGGGGCCTGGCTCGCGGCCGAAATGGTGTGGGGCGAATCGGAGCGATTCTGGGCTGGCTGCTTCTGTCGGCCTGCCAGGTCAGCCCGGTGCAGCGAATGGATCCGGAGAGCACGCCGGTTGGCCTACCGCTCTCAGCCCAGCTGCCTACCGGGGTTCACCTGCAAGGCCTGTTTCAAGTCCCCCCGGAACTGGAGGGGAAGCCCACCACCCATACCGAGATGCGCTACCTGCTCTACCTACCGGAGCGCTACTATCGGGAGGCGGAGCGGAACTGGCCGCTGATCTACTACCTGCACGGATCCGGCGATGACGACTACGACTCGGGGTTCGTAATGAGCTTCGGATTACCGGAGGTGCTCGCTCTTGGAGAACAACCGGAGGGCTTCCCCTTCGTGGTGGTCTCGCCTCAGGTGATCCCGGGCCAGACCTGGTGGTCGGACGACATCCAGCTCATATTGGGCGGGCTGCTGGACGAGATCGCCGCGACCTATCGGGTGGATGCCAGCCGGGTATACCTCACCGGGGTTGACATGGGTGGCTATGGATCGTGGCACCTGGCCACGGTCTACCCGGAGAAGTTCGCCGCGCTGGTATCCGTCTCCGGGAGCGGGTATTGGACGGTGCGGACCTCTCGCAGGGACTACCTGTGCCGGATGCAAGACCTGGCGGTATGGGCCATCCACGGGGCCCAGGACAACCTCTCCGACCCTCAGACTGCGGAAACCAACCTGCAGGCCCTGGGCGACTCCTGCCGGGGGGAGGTCAAGTGGACTCTCTACCCGGATCAGGGTCACCTCGGCACGCCGGCGGTCGCCTATCGCGACCCGGACCTGTACACCTGGATGCTGGAGCATACCCGCTGAGGTCTGAGCTGCTCCGGATTCACGGTAGATAGGGTTCTCCGGCCGACAGGTCCTGGGAACCCGCCCCGTCGTCCCAACTTACGGTCACCGCGCACTGCGGAGAAGCACCCAGCTGCTCGGCCTGTTGCCGTCCCAGACCGAGCAAGGCCACCGACGCCACCGTGACTTGTTCCGGGTGAATGTAGTAGCGGTTGGGATCCCCGAGCGGTTGGGTGCTCAGGCCGACCTGGCGCAGGTAGATGGTGGGCCTGGACCCCGGAGCGTCTTCGTACGCCAGGAAGCTTCTCCACGCCCCAGGGGATCCCTCGAACCCCAACTCCGGACACTGTATGACGAAGCGGTAGAGATGGCGTCCGGGGCTCCAGAATCGCGGAGGAAAGCTGTACTGGAAGGGAAGCGCCCAGATGGACGGCGGGCCCTCGGGCGGGACCGCGCTGGGCAGCGGCGTCGGCGGCACTGGACTTGGGCGCGTCGCCGCCCATCCGGAAACCACCGCGCATCCGGCGAGCATCAGCGGGAGCGCCAGCAGCAGGACGGCCCGGGGGAGGCGGCGAGGTTGCACGAGTTCGATCAAGGTAACCACGGTCGTTCTTCGCCGCTCCACTCGTACGCCACCTCGAAGGAAATGACCCGGGGTGCACGCCGCCCACAATGCTACCCGGATTCGACCGCTCGAGTTCAAATCCGGCTCACCACCGGCCCGCGCGGTATACTTGCCGGCCACAAGGCCCCCCTGCTCCCCCATCGTCAGTGGGCCGCCCGAGGGCTGCGGCCAGCCAGATCGGGACTGCTTTCCCCGGCGAACTTGATGCGAGCATGTCTTCCCTGAAAGACCTGTTTCATCCCCTGGTTTGGAACTGGTTCGAGTCGCGCTTCGGTGCCCCCACCGAGCCGCAGGCGAAAGGCTGGCCGCTCATCGCCAGCGGGCAGGACACCCTCATCGCCGCGCCGACCGGCTCGGGGAAGACGCTGGCCGCTTTCCTGTGGTCGATCGATCGCCTGGCGAAGGCGGCGCTGGAGGGGACCCTTCAGGACCATACCTACGTGGTCTATATCTCCCCGCTGAAGGCGCTGGGGAACGACATCCACAAGAACCTGCAAGAGCCGCTGCGCGGCATTCGGGAGGCTGCTCAGGCCGCAGGCCTGGGCGAGCTCGACCTCCGGGTGGCGGTGCGCAGTGGGGACACCCCCGCCAGCGAACGCCGAGCGATGCTCAAGCGGCCGCCGCACATCCTGATCACGACCCCGGAATCGCTCTACATCCTGCTGACCTCCGAAGGCAGCCGCCGCTTCCTGGCGACCGCCGAGACCGTCATCGTGGACGAGATCCACGCAGTGGCCGGGGACAAACGCGGCTCGCACCTCAGCCTGACGCTGGAGCGCCTGGATCGGCTGGCCGGCAGGCCGCTGCAGCGGGTCGGATTGAGCGCCACCCAGAAGCCGATCGAGGATGTCGCCTGGCTGCTGGTGGGCGCGGGCAGGGCCGCCTCCGACGGGGGGCCGGCCTGCGCAATACTGGACCGCGGCCACCGCCGTACGCTGGACTTGAGCATCGAGGTCCCCAATCAGGAACTCGGACCGATCGCCAGCCACGACTTGTGGGCCGAGATCTACGACCGGATCGCCGCCCACGCCCGGGAGCAGCGCACCACCCTGGTCTACGTCAATACCCGCAGGCTGGCGGAACGGGTCGCCTTCCAGCTGAGCCAGCGGATGGGCCTGGGCAAGGTTGCCGCCCATCATGGAAGCCTCTCACGCCCGGCGCGCCTGAAGGCCGAAGCCGGCCTCAAGAGCGGCGAAGTCCCGCTGGTGGTGGCCACCGCCTCGCTGGAGCTGGGTATCGACATCGGCCACATCGACCTGGTCTGCCATGTGGGCGCGCCTCGGTCGCTGGCCAGCTTGCTGCAGCGGGTCGGCCGTTCGGCGCACCGGCCGACCCGCGGGGGGCTCACCGATGTGGCCGCAGCGCGGACTACGGAGACCGCCGTGCCCCGCGGGATCCTGTTCCCGCTCACCCGGGACGAACTGGTTCAGTGCGCCGCAGCGGTGCAGGCGGTCAGGGCTGGAGAGCTGGACCGCGTGATCATGCCGCAGGCCCCGCTGGACATCCTGGCCCAGCAGATCGTGGCCATCGCCGGAAGCGAGGAGATCGGCCGCGAGGAGCTCTTCGAGCTGGTCCGCCGGAGCCACGCGTACCGCCAGCTGAGCCGGCAGGATTTCGATCAGACCCTGGAGATGGTGGCCGAGGGGGTGACCTCCCGGCGCGGCCGCCGGTCCGCTTACGTGCAGCACGATCGGGTGAACGGCAGGCTGAAGGGCCGTCGGGGGGCGCGGCTGGCCGCCCTCACCAGCGGCGGCGCCATCCCCGACACGGCCGACTACGATGTTGTGCTGGAACCGGATGGCCGGCTGGTCGGGAAGGTCAACGAAGACTTCGCGGTGGAGAGCATGGGAGGCGACGTCTTTCTGCTCGGCACCCAGTCCTGGCGCATCCGGCGGGTTGGCTCCGGGCAGGTGCGGGTGGAGGACGCCCTGGGGGCGCCGCCCAACATCCCCTTCTGGCTGGGCGAAGCCCCGGCCCGCACGGCGGAGTTGTCGACGGCGGTGGCCGATCTGCGGGCGGAAGTGCGGGACCGGCTGGGGGACGTGCGGACAGCGACCGAGTGGCTGCAGGCAGATTGCGGGTTGGATCAGGCGGGGGCCGAGCAGCTGCTGGCCTATGTCTCGGAGACGGTGGCTGCGTTGGGGGAGGTGCCCTCGCAGCAGACCGTGATCGCCGAGCGCTTCTTCGACGAGGCCGGAGGCATGCAACTGGTGGTGCACGCTCCCTTCGGCGGGCGCATCAACCGGGCCTGGGGTCTGGCCATGCGCAAGCGATTCTGCGTCACCTTCGACTTCGAGTTGCAGGCCGCCGCCACCGACGATGGGTTCGTGCTCTCGCTGGGCGAGCAGCACAGCTTTCCCGTGGCGGATGCCTTCGGGCTGGTGCGGGCCTCCAACCTGCAGGATGCGCTGGAGCAGGCCATCCTGGCGGCTCCGATGTTCGCCAGCCGCTGGCGCTGGAACGCCGGCCGCTCGCTGGCATTGCCGCGCTTCAGCGGAGGCCGCCGGGTGCCTACCCCGCTGCAGCGCATGCGCGCCGAAGACCTGCTGGCGGCGGTCTTCCCGGATCAGGTCGCCTGCCAGGACAACCGGGCCGGTCCGGTGGAGATCCCCGATCACCCCCTGGTGCGCCAGACCATGCAAGATTGCCTGCACGAGGCGATGGACCTGGAAGGGCTGCGGCAGGTGTTGGCCGGTATCGAGAGCGGAGCGATCCGGACCCTGGCGCTGGATACGGTGGCGCCCTCTCCGGCCTCCCACGAGATCCTCAACGCCAACCCCTACGCCTTCCTGGATGATGCTCCGCTGGAGGAGCGGCGGGCGCGGGCCGTGTCGCTCCGCCGCACGGATCCCGATTTGGCCCGCGGTTTCGGGGCACTGGATCCCCAGGTCGTCCAGCAGGTGCGGGCGCAGGCCTGGCCGGAAGTGCGTGATCCGGATGAACTGCACGATGCGCTGCTGCAGCTGACCTTGATTCCATTGGAGGAGTTGGGGCCCTGGGGCGAGCACCTGCCGGCGCTGCTGGAGTCCGGCCGGGCCGCGCGAGTCAGCTGGCGGGCCGGGACCGAGGCACTCCAGGATGGGGAGGTGCCGGACGGGCGGATCCTACCCGACACCGCAGCAGAGCCGCTCCGGCGCGGCGTGGTCGCGGCCGAACGCATCCCGCGCCTGCTGCAGGCCCTCCCGCAAGCGCAGATTGAGCCGGAGCTGGTGCCCCCGCCGCTGGGTCCGAGCGAGGCGAAGTTGTTGGAGCAGGTGCGCGGGATGA
>Ga0326597_10011372_pt1 | contig 11809 bp, 11 predicted proteins | sample RVTome_12_FD_203789 | JGI IMG/M metagenome (GOLD analysis project Ga0326597, IMG submission 203789) | Soil microbial communities from uranium-contaminated site in the Upper Colorado River Basin, Wyoming, United States - RVT100D185 | ecosystem: Environmental > Terrestrial > Soil > Contaminated >...
AAAGAGCGACGAGCAGTACTTCACTCAGGAAATCCCCTAGGCGCGGAGCGCGCGAGAGTTGTCGTCCGCGTGACTGAGAAAAATTCGCTCGACGAATCGTTTGGCGAGCACTGCGCCAATCACTGCGCCAATCGGACTACCGAGCTTTCAGCCGCGGCGGCTCTCCGGGGGATCGAGGGGAGAAATCATGGTCTGAATGGAGGGCGCCCGGCCGACCCTCAGATCCCGGTTGTGTAACAGAGCGTAGATAGGCTGCTGCAACGACCTTACTTGCGCCTCTGGAGGCAAAATGAATCTGCTCAAGAAGCTTGCGGTGGTGGTTGCGGCATCAGTGGGATGGATGGGGTCTGCCCAGGCGACAACTTACGAATTGGACACCCTGTCACCGACGGTCCAGCAAGAGACCGCATTTCACGCCGCGGGTTCGACGTTCGCGGATATCTATAATTTCACGGTGGGAGCCCAGTACCAGACAGTATTCGCCAGCGCGGTTGGAACGTCGGCTGAGCAGACGTCGATCAGCAATCTGATGCTCACGTTCTATTCCGCTGACGGCTCGGTGATCGGCGAGTCTTCGTTGTCGAACGGCAGCATGATCGATCTGTCGGGCGCCTTCCTTTCGGGCAGTTATTCCGTAGGAGTATCGGGAATCGCCAACGGGGACCTGGGCGGCGAATATCAGTTCTCCATCGCGGCGGTACCCGAGCCCGGCGAGTGGGCGATGCTGCTCGCCGGCCTGGCGGTGCTGGGCTTCATCGCGAAGCGCAAGACGAACGGCCTGATGGCCGGCTGATCCACGCGGCGCCCGGTCCGCGGCGATGCGGACCGGCTGTTTCTCCCTTCTCGGCAGGCTCCCGCGTAGTCCGATCGGACTAGACGCAGAAGTCGCCTACAAACGTTGCGCGTTTAGTCTGGGTTGCATGCGGCTGCAAACTTGTTGGGCGGTGCTGATGGCGATCATGGTGGCTCTGTCCGCGTGCGGCAGGACGGAGGCGCAGAAAGCCTCCGGCCAGATCGCCGCGATCGTCAACGGCGAGGAGATCTCGGTGCACCGGGTCAACGGCACGATCGCGCGCGGCAACGATATCCCGCCCGGCGAGGCCGGGGAGGCGGCTGCACAGGCCCTGCAGCGGGTCATCGACCAGGAGCTGATGGTGCAGCAGGCGCTGAAAGCCAAGCTGGATCGCGATCCGCAGGTCATGCAGGCGATCGAGGACGCGAAGCGGCAGATCCTGGCGCGAGCCTACATCGACCGCGTCGTCGCCGCTGCACCCGCGCAGAGCCAGGATGAAATCGGGACGTTCTACAAGGAGAACCCGGCATTGTTCGAGCGGCGGCGCATCTACCACCTGCATGAGCTCGTCGCGGCCGCGCCGCAGGAGAAGCTGGTCGCGCTGCAAGCCGCGGCCGCCGCAGCGAAGAGCATGGACGAGGTCGCGGGGTGGCTCAAGTCGCGCGAGCTGCCGTTCAACGTCGTGACCGCGAGCAAGCCCGCGGAGCAGATACCGCTGGAAATCCTGCCCCGGGTGCTCGAGATGCGCGACGGGCAGATCGCCGCGTTTTCGACCCCGCGCGGCGCATCGGTCGTGCAGGTGTTGCGGTCCGAGGAAGCGCCGCTGAGCGGGCAACAGGCCGCGCCGCTCATCGAGCGATACCTGCTCAGCCGCGAGCGGCTCGAGCTCGCCCGGGCCGAGGTGGGGAAACTGCGCGCGCAGGCGAAGATCGAGTACTTGGGAGAATTCAAGCCCGCACCTCCGCAGCGGCCCGCTCCCGCGAGCGCGGCGCCGGGCGGCGTGAATGACGGGCACATCGAGAGGGGGGTCGCAGGGCTGAGGTAGGCCTGCGCGACCGAATGATGACCCGGCGCCCATCACGGTGGTTCGTTGCGCTGGCCGCAGTCGCGCTGCTCGCGTTCGCGATCCAGAGTGAAGCCGATTCCCGCGAGACGCTCGGCCCGGGCGACACCATACGCGTGACCATCTTCCAGAACCCGGATCTCAGCGCCGAGACGCGCGTCTCCGAGCGGGGCGCCATCCTGTATCCGCTGATCGGCGAGGTCGCGGTGAGCGGGCTGACGCCCGCAGGCGCGGCGGCGCGCATCGCCGCGGAGCTGAAGCAGGGAAAATTCATGAATGATCCGCAGGTGAGTGTTGCGCTCGTGCAGGTGCGCAGCCGCCAGGTATCGGTGCTCGGTCACGTCGGCCGCCCCGGGCGCTATGCGCTCGACGACCCCAGCCTGAAGCTGACCGACATCCTGGCGCTCGCCGGCGGCATCAGCCCGACCGGCGATCACACCGTGACCGTGGTGTCCGAGCGGGACGGCAAGATGGCGAAGCGGGAGGTCGACGTGCCGGGGATGTACCGCAGCGGCGACCTGTCGCCGGACATCGAGGTGCGCAACGGCGACACGATTTTCGTGCCGCGCGCGCCCGTTTTCTACATTTACGGCGAGGTGCAGCGCGCGGGCGCCTACCGGCTCGAGCCCGACATGACCGTGATGCATGCGCTTTCCCTGGGCGGCGGATTGACGCCGCGCGGCACCACGCGCGGGCTCAGGATCCACCGCCGGATGCCCGATGGGACGCTGCGCAAGCTCGACGTGCAGCTGGCCGACGCAGTGCAGGCCGATGACGTGGTGTATGTCAAGGAAAGCTTGTTCTAGAGGATGAACCTGCACCTGTTTCTCTCGGCATTGCGGGCGCGCTGCGGCGTGTTTGCGCTGATGCTGGGCGCCACCGTCCTCGCCGCGACCGTGGTAAGCCTCGCGCTGCCGAAGACCTACAAGGCGAGCGTCTCGCTGGTGGTGGACGCCAAGGAGGAGCAGTCGCTGAGCAATGTCCTGCAGCCCTTCATGCAGCCGCTGGAGCGGATCGGCTACCTGCAGACGCAGGTGGACATCCTCACCAGCGAAAAAGTCGCGCGCAAGGTGGTGCGGGAGCTGAAGCTTGCGGAGAGCGCAGCCGCACGGGCGGCGTTCGAGGAAGCGGCGGGGGGCGCAGGATCGATCGAGGATTGGCTGGTGCAGAATCTGCGCCGATCTCTCAAGGTGGAAACCTCGCAGAGCAGCGTCATCCACGTGAGCTTTTCATCCAGGGATCCCCGCTTTTCGGCGACGGTCGCCAACGCGTTCGCCAGGGCCTATCTCGATACCACGCTCGAGCTACGCGTGGAACCGACGCGGCAGGCGGCGGCATGGTTCGACGAGCAGCTGAAGAGCCTGCGTGCCAATCTGGAGCAGGCCCAGTCCAGGCTCACGGATTATCACAGGCAGAAGGGAATCGTCTCGGCCGACGAGCGCAACGACATCGACAACATTCGCCTGGGAGAGCTGTCGGTCCAGGTGGCGAAAGCGCAGGAACGCACGCTCGAGTGGGAAACCCGGCTGCGGCAGGCGCGCGCGTTTGTCAAGGCCGGCGGGCGCGTGGACAAGGTACCGGAGATCCTTGCCAATCCGTTCATCCAGCGGCTGAAGGAGGATGTGCTGCACGGGGAAGCGAAGCTGCAGGAGCTGGCGACGCAGTACGGGCCCAATTATCCGGCGGTCCAGCGCCTGCTGTCCGAGAACCGGAGCCTGCGCGAGAGACTCGACACCGAGATGCACAAGGTCGTGGAGGGGATCGAGAATTCCACGCGCCAGAGCCGCCAGAACGAGGCGGAGCTCAGGAACGCTCTGGCGGCGCAGCGCGCACAGGTGCTCGAGAGCAAGGAAGATCGCAATGAGCTGACGGTGCTGGTGCGCAACGTGGGATCCGCCCAGGCGGCCTACGACACGGCCATGCAGCGCTACGTCGTGAGCCAGGTCGACAGCCGCGCCAGCCAAGCCAACGTCACGGTGCTCAACGCGGCGGTCGCGCCGCTCAGGCCCTCCCATCCCAAGACCGTCCTCAACATCGCCGTATCGGTGGTTGTGGGAACGATGCTCGGCCTCGGCATCGTCATCCTGGCCGAGTTGCTCGACCGGCGGGTGCGCTCGAGCGACGATCTCGCCCAGGGGCTGGACGTGCCTCTGCTGACCGTCCTCAACGCCCGGCAATCCGGCACCGCCTATCTCGGCGATGCGGGCGCCGCGCGGCGCGCCCTGCCGGCTCCTGGCTGAGCCATGCCGATGCAATCCCAGGAAAACGTCCTGCCGATCGAAGGGGCGAGCCGCGTGATCGCGCGCGAGGACCGCCGCATCGGCAGCATCCTCGCGGCACAAGGCAAGCTCGGCGCGCAGGACATCGAGCGGGTGCTGCAACTGCAGCAGAGCCAGGGGTTGCGCTTCGGCGAAGCGGCGCTGCGCGTGGGGCTGATCACGCAAGACGACCTGCAAAGCGCGCTCGCGAAGCAGTACGACTTTCCCCACCTGCTGCCCGGCACGGGCGGCATCAGCACCGAAATCGTGGTCGCGTACGAGCCGTTTCACCCGCGCGCCGAGGAGCTGCGCGCGCTGCGCACCCAGCTCTCGATCCGCTGGTCCAACGCCGGGGTCCGGCACCGGGTGCTGGCGATCGTCAGCCCGGGCCCGGGCGAAGGGCGCAGTTACGTGGCCGCCAACCTGGCCGCCGTTTTTTCGCAGCTCGGCGAGCGCACCCTGCTGATCGACGCCGACCTGCGCGCCCCGCGGCAGCACCGCATCTTCGACGTCCCTGACCGGATCGGCCTTTCGGCGATCCTCGCCGGTCGTGCCGATCGCAGCGCGGTGGTGCCGGTGCCGCAGTTCGGCACGCTTTCGCTTCTGCCCGCCGGTGCGCGCCCGCCCAATCCGCAGGAGTTGCTCTCGCGCCGCGCGCTCGCCGGTCTGCTGCAGGAATTGCGGACCGAGTTCGACGTCATCTTCATCGACACGCCGCCCGCCACGCGCTACGCGGATGCGCAGAGCGTGACTTTCCAGGCGGGCAGCGCCATGGTGCTCGCGCGCAGGAACCACACCCGCCTCGCCGACACGGCCGGCGTAGTCCGGCAGTTGAGCGATACCGGGGCCCGCATCCTCGGCACCGTGCTCAACGCGTTCTGAACCGGGAGGACCGGCATGTCCCCGGTTCTGGTCCAGCGGATCCTTCCGGGACGGGAGATGCGGGGCCCGCGCCGCTGGCTGCCCGTGCTGTCGGGCCTGGCGGTGATGTACGTGCCTACGTACATCGACTTGGCGCGCGGCCTGTGGCAGGAAGAGGCTTATGCCCACGGGCCGATCGTCCTCGCGTTGGTGGCGTGGCTCGCGTGGCGGCAGCGTGCCGCCTTTGCCGGCGAGCCCGCAGGCGGCGCCGCGCTCGCGGGAAGCATCGTGCTGGCGCTGGGGCTGGCGCTCTACATCGTCGGCCGCTCGCAAAGCGTGGCGCTGTTCGAAGTCGGCTCGCACGTTCCGGTCTTCGCCGGCACGGTCCTGCTTCTCGGGGGATGGCACGCGCTGCGCAGGCTGTGGTTTGCGCTTTTCTTCCTCGTATTTCTCGTGCCGCTTCCCGGTTTTGTCATCGTGTCCATGACCGGGCCGTTGAAGAGCCTGGTCGCGCAAGCGGTCGAGTCCTTGCTTTACGCGCTCGGGTATCCGATTGCGCGCTCCGGGGTGGTGCTCAGCATCGGGCAATACCAGCTGCTGATCGCCGACGCCTGCGCCGGGCTGAACTCGATCTTCAGCCTGGCCGCGCTGGGCCTCCTGTATCTCCATATGACCGCCGCCGGCAACCTCGCGCGCACCGTCGTGCTGCTGGCGAGCATCGTGCCGATCGCGCTCGCGGCGAACCTCCTGCGGGTGCTGGCCCTGGTCCTGATCACTTTTCACTTCGGGGATGGGGCGGGACAGAGCTTCTTTCACGGATCCGCGGGCATGGCGTTGTTCGCGATCGCGCTGCTGCTGCTGCTCGGCGTCGACGCGCTCCTGCGGCAAATGCCCGCTTACAGGCCGTCACGGGTCCGGCCATGAAGCGCTTCGAGCGGAAATTTCTGCTGGCGGGCGCGGCCATGGTGCTCTCCGCCGGCGCGGCGCTTGCGCTCAGACCCTCGCCTGCTGCGCCGCCGGTGGATCTCGGGCTCGAACGGATCATTCCTCGCTCCTTCGGCGACTGGAGCATCGACCCGCTCATCGTGCCGATCGTTCCGGCGCCCGATGTGCAGGCCAATCTGGCGCGGCTCTACGACCAGATCGTGAGCCGCACGTACGTCAACGCGCGGGGCGAGCGCATGATGCTGACGATCGCCCACGGCGGCGATCAGAGCGACGCATTGAAGGCGCATCGGCAGGAGGTGTGCTATACGGCGCAGGGATTCGAGATCAGAAACGTTCTGCAGGAGCCTCTGCGCTTGCGGGAAAAAACGATTCCCGTGACGCGCATGCTCGCCGTGCGCGGCCCGCGCTCGGAACCCGTGACCTACTGGTTCACCATGGGGGACCGCGTGGTCCTTGGGCGGCTGGAGCGGCTCATGGTGCAGCTCGAGCATGGATTGTCCGGCCGCATCCCGGACGGCATGCTGGTCAGGGTATCCAGCATCTCTTCGAATCCGGCACAGGCTTTCAACGGGCAGGAGGAATTCATCAGCGCGCTGCTTGCTGGGATGCGGCAGGGCGAAGTTCACAGGCTCCTCGGGTCCCGCTCTTCCTGAGGCCGGGACGTCCAAAGGCGATGGCCGCAGCCCTCCTCGACGACCGCTTCCCGGAAGACCTGCGGTCATGGCGCCGGATCGGCTCCAGGATTTGCGCGCTCGGGGGCCTCGCGCTGCTCGGCGCCTTCTGGGGATCGGCGGTCGCCGTCGCCGGCATGAACGCACTGTATCTATGCGTCTCGCTGCTCGGCTGCGCTTTCATCCTGCGCGACTTTCGCATCGGCGTGGTGCTGCTCATCCTGTTGATGCCGGTTTCGAACAGCAGCGTTTTCCCGCACGCGATGCTCGGCATCACCGGCCTCAATCCCCTCAACCTGCTGCTGGTCGCGACGCTTGGCTCGTGCCTGCTGCAAGGGCTCGCCGACGGCAGCATCCGTCGTTTCATGCCGCGCCCGCTGCTTTGGCTGTACATCGTGCCGTTCCTCGTCGCCGGCGCACTGGGTTCGCGCCATATTGGCGACATCGCGCCCGTCTTGTTCATGCACCACGACGCGCTCCAGTTCGACAGCGCGTTCGGTTACGTCCGCGATCTGGTGTTCAGGCCGCTGCTGCTGGTGGTATTCGCGCTGCTGGTCGGGGCCGCGGCGTCGAAGTCCGAAAACCCGGAAAAGTTCCTGGTCCCCATGGTGATCTCGATCTGGCTCGTGGCGTTGATGGTCATCGTGTTCGTCGTCCTGTTGGGAGTCACGCTTGACAAGCTGGCGGGCAGCGACGCGCGCCAAACCCTGTCGGCGCTCGGGATGCACGCGAATGACCTCGGGCGCCTCTACGCGGTCGCCTACGCGCTGCTGCTCTTCACCTGGGCCGAATCGAAGGAAACCGGGTTGAGGCTCGCGCTGCTGGCGTCGATGGGGCTGGTGGTCGTTGCGCTGGTGCTTACGTTCTCGCGCGCCGCGTTCTTCGGTTTCATCGTGGTCAACGTCTTGTTTCTGCTCTGGCACCGCAGCGCAAAAACCCTGGTCTTTTTCGGGTTCCTGGCCGCGGTCGCGCTGTTGCTCCTTCCCGGAGCGGTCTATGACCGCGTGGAGACCGGGGCCGGAGGCGGGCTCGACGCGATCAGCGCGGGGCGCATCGAGGGAATCTGGCTGCCGCTGCTGCCCGAGGTGCTGCGCAGCCCGGTTTACGGCAGCGGCCTCGGGTCGATCAACTGGTCCGACGCCATGCGCAAGGGAATTCTGTGGACCGGGCAGCCCCATAACGCGTACCTGGAGACTGTTCTCGACATTGGCATGGCCGGCCTGATTCTCGTATGCACCTATTTCGCCCAGGTCTGGAAGGGCTTTCGCGCACTGAGCGTCGATCCGTCTTTGCGCCCCGACTTGCGCGGGTTCTACCAGGGGGCGGCGGCCGGATTGGCGAGCTTCATGATCGCCGGCATCGCCGGGAGCAGCCTCACCCCGGTTCCAGAGCAGGTCTTTCTCTGGCTGGCGATCGGCATGATGTATGGCCATCGCGCCCACCGGCGGGCGCCTGTGAAATGACGGGCCATGCGAATTCTCTACGTGATCAGTAATCTCGCTATCGGCGGGGCCGAGAAGCAGCTGGTGGAGCTTGCGAGACAGATGTCCCGGCGCGGACACGGGGTCGCGATCTACACGCTGAACCAGGTCGTGCCGAGAAAGCCGGAGCTCGCAGGCTCCGCGGTGACGCTGATCGTCGATCAGAAGCGGGCCAGGCTTGATCCCGCGGTGCTATGGCGCTTGCGCAAGACGATCGGCTGCTGGCGGCCGGACGTCATCCACGGCTTTCTCTTCGACGGAGATTTCTATTCGCGCGTGGCGGCGCTGGGCAGCGGCATCCCGGTACTCAACTCCGAGCGCGGCAGCGATTACCGCCTGTCCCCCCTGCAGAGCTTCGCGCACCGGCTCACGCGCGGGTTCGTGCGCGGCGTCGTCGCCAACACTTTCGCGGGTAAGGCGTTCGCTCAGCACCTGTTTGCCCTGCCGCCCGATGACGTGCATGTTGTCTGGAACGGGATTCGCTTGGAGGAGCTCGAGCGCCAGGCCGCCGCCACGTCCGCTGATTACCGATCCGAGTTTTTCGGCGATCGCCGCGTCCGCGTGGCCTGCCTCGTGGGCTCGATCAGCCCGGCCAAGAACTATCACTTGGCGCTCGAGAGCGCCGCCCGGCTGATCGCACTTGATCCGGAGTGGCGTGTCTTGTTCATCGGCGATCGGCTATCGGCGTCGGGACCGTACAAACCCGGACCCGGGATCGACACGAGCGGCTACAAAGCCGGGGTCTTGAAGCATTACGCGCAGCTCGGTTTGTCCGACAAGATCAAATTCGCCGGCTTGAGGACCGACGTACCGGCCATCGTCCGCCAGTGCGACGTGCTGTACGTCACTTCGGCACACGAGGGCTTTCCGAATGCGGTGCTGGAGGCGATGGGGCTCGGCGTCCCGGTGGTCAGCACCGAGTATTCGGACATTCGGCGCATCTTGCCGTTTTCCAGGCAGGTCGTGTCGCGCCATTGCCCCGAAGACATTGCGCGCGCGGTGATCTGGGCACATGCCGAGCGCGCTCTCATCGCCGCCAGGCAAAGGCAATGGGTGCACGCCCATGCGACGATCGAGAAGGCGGCCATGGAACTCGAGCAGGTGTACCGCAAGTACATCGTGTCCGACCCCTGCACTCAGCCGGCATGAGCGCCTCGGGGCGGCCTCACGTCTGCTTCGTCGCGCCGCATGCCTGGCCGGTGTTCTCGCGCGATCCGCACATCGGGCTCGTCGGCGGCGCGGAGGTGCAACAGAGCATCCTCGCGCGGGCGCTTGCGCGCACCGGTTACCGGGTATCGATGATCTGCCTCGACCACGGGCAGCCGCAGCGTGCGCTGCTGGACGGCGTCACGGTGCACAAGGCCCATCGCCCCGATGTCGGCGTGCCGGTACTGCGCTTCATACACCCGCGCCTCACCGGCATGTGGCGGGCGATGCGCGCCGCCGACGCCGACGTCTATTACCAGCGCTGTTCGAGCATGCTCACCGCGGTGGTTGCGGAGTTTTGCCGGCGCTACGGCAAGCGCTCCATCTTTGCCAGCGCGGCCGACCTGGACTTCGTGCCGGGGTGCCAGCCGATCCGCTATCTCCGCGACCGCTGGCTGTTCGAGCGCGGCCTGGCGCGCGTCGACAGGATTGTGGTGCAAAACGCGAAGCAGCAGCAAAGCTGCCGCGCCAATTACGACCGCGAATCGACGCAGATTCCCAGTTGCTACGAGTTGCCTGCCGGCGCGTCGCCCGGTGCAGGCGACTGCGTGCTCTGGATCGCGAGCATGCGCGAACGCGACTACAAACGGCCCGAGCTTTTTCTCGAATTGGCCCGGCGCCTGCCGCGGCAACGCTTCGTCATGATAGGCGGCGCGGGCGGCGATGCCCGCAACGCCTGTTTCGAGGCGATACGCAACGAGGCGGCGGCGATCCCCAATGTCGAGTTTACCGGTTTCCTGCCGCTCGACCGCGTCGAGCCGTACTTTGACCGGGCGCGCGTCCTCGTCAATACCTCGGATCACGAGGGAATGCCGACCACTTTTCTTCAGGCCTGGGCCCGGGGCGTGCCGACAGTGGCTTTTGTCGACACCGGTGCGCGGCTGCGCGGCGAGCCGCTCTACCGGGTCGTGGAGCGAGTGGAGGAAGCAGCGGGCGAGGTCGAGCGGCTGTTCGCCGACGAAGCGCATTGGGCGCGCGCCTCCGCGCGCTGCCGCGAATATTTCGGCAGCACGCATTCCACCGCCAGGGTACTGGAACGCTTCGAGGGGTTGCTGGGCGAGCTGGTTCAGCAACCAGCGCGCGGCCGATGAATATAGGAAAGAGGAGCAGGCGAAATGAAAGCAAAACTGATGAAACAGACGCTTTACGGATTGGCGACTTTCATTCCGGGTTTCCCTTTGCGCCAACAAGGCACCAGCGGAACAGACACGGCGAGATATTGCTACTCCGTATGGTTGCGCCATTTAGTCATGGCAGACCAGAACGGCCTCTGTACCACGCCAAAAGTGGTTGCGGAGTTAGGGCCCGGGGACTCGATTGGCGTTGGCTTGGCTGCTTTGCTTTCCGGTGCGGAGAAATACTTTGCGTTCGATATCGTTGAGTATGCGAGTCTAGAGCGTAATGCACATATTTTTGAGGAATTGGTGGATCTCTTCAGGCGGAGGGAGAGGATCCCGTTGGCAGACGAATTCCCGGAGGCCAAGCCGCAATTGAAGTCGTACGACTTCCCCTGCCACATACTGTCCGACGCGAAACTAGACAGGTCCTTAAGCGACTCCCATGTAGAACGAGTCAGGCAATCGTTGCTGAATATTCTGGGCAAGGAATCCGTCATCAGATATATCGCTCCTTGGCATGAGCGGCATCTCCTGGAGAAGGAATCCATCGATATGATTTTTTCGCAGGCAGTATTGGAACATGTAGATGATCTTACTTTCACCTACAGGACTTTTCATGATTGGCTCAAGCCGGGCGGACTCATGTCACACCAGATCGATTTTCGGTGTCATGGTACGGCGGAGAAATGGAACGGACACTGGGCCTATTCGGATCTCAGATGGAAGATGATCAAGGGCAGGCGTCCGTACTTGCTGAATCGAGAAACCCACTCAAGACACATCGATTTGCTTAAAGAGACCGGCTTCAGGATTGTTGGCGATACCGCAATCAAGTCACCCTCGGGGCTGAGCAGGCGCGAGTTGGCCGCCAGATTCAGAAATATGCCGGAAGATGACCTGACGACAAGCGGCGCGTTCATCCAGGCCGTAAAAGATGCCCGCCACTCGCCGCGTCGGGGGATGCGGGCCGACGCGCGGTGACTTCGCCAGGGTGGGACCTGGTCCGGCGCCCCGGGAGGCCTTGATTCATTGCCTGCGCAATGAAGGAGGCCGCGAGGCAATAGGCGCAAGCTCCGGGACGGGCGAAACCGCGAGGCTGAAACAGTCCATCCGGACTATTGCAGCCGTGCAAGAGGTACAGAGTGAGGTCCGACAATCGACCGGAAGGAGTGAATATTGGTGGCGAGATACGATGCATTGCAGGAGCGCATCAGGGCCAGACAGCGAACGTGGCTGGTCACGGGCGCGGCCGGATTCATCGGCTCCCATCTTCTCGAAGCCCTGCTCAAACTCGATCAGCGGGTGATCGGGCTGGACAATTTTTCCACGGGCAACCGCAACAACCTGGAGCAGGTGAAGCAGGCCGTCACCGAGGGCCAGTGGCAAAACCTTCGTTTCGTGGAGGGCGAC
>Ga0326597_10011373_pt1 | contig 11808 bp, 8 predicted proteins | sample RVTome_12_FD_203789 | JGI IMG/M metagenome (GOLD analysis project Ga0326597, IMG submission 203789) | Soil microbial communities from uranium-contaminated site in the Upper Colorado River Basin, Wyoming, United States - RVT100D185 | ecosystem: Environmental > Terrestrial > Soil > Contaminated >...
GCCGTAGCTCTTCCCGATCCAGTTGGCCTGCATGGTCTTGACCCGTTCGGGCCAGCCGCGAAGCGCGTCGAGCGCCGCAAGCAGCTCCTCGGCATAGCGCGTGATCGCCATGTAATACATCGGGATCTCGCGCTTCTCCACCACGGCGCCGGTGCGCCAGCCGCGGCCGTCTATCACCTGCTCGTTGGCGAGCACGGTCCGGTCGACCGGATCCCAGTTCACGACGCCGGTTTTCTTGTAGACGAGGCCCTTCTCGAGCATCCTCAGGAACATCCACTGGTTCCAGCGGTAGTACGCGGGCTGGCAGGTGGCGAGTTCGCGCGACCAGTCGATGGCAAAGCCGAGCGACTTCAGTTGCCGCTTCATGTAGGCGATGTTCTCGTAGGTCCACTTCGCCGGCGGCACGCCGTTCGCCATCGCCGCGTTCTCGGCGGGGAGCCCGAACGCGTCCCAGCCCATCGGCTGCAGGACGTTGCGGCCCTTCATCCGGTGGTAGCGGGCGAGGACATCGCCGATGGTGTAGTTGCGCACGTGCCCCATGTGGAGCTTCCCGGAGGGGTAGGGGAACATCGAGAGGCAGTAGTACTTGGGTTTGCCGGGCGCTTCCCGGGCGCGGAACGCGCCGCTCGCGTCCCAGTACTGCTGGGCCTCGCGCTCGATGGCGTGCGGATTGTATTTCTGCTGCATGGTCAGGCGTGAAGATAGTCGCAATTATAGCCGCAAAGAAAACGGCGGGACGGCCGCCGTTTTCTTTAAACTGGGGTTCAACGAGCAACAGCAAGCACTCATTGCAATTCCACCTGCCCAGGCTGGAGCGCGGCGTCAGCAATATGTACTCTATATAATCGGCGTGATCGTTCACGCCGATTATGTCCCCTGAGTTTCTCTCCGGCCTCAACCCACAGCAGCTCGAAGCGGTCACGCTGCCGCAGCAGTCGGCGCTGATCCTCGCCGGTGCCGGCAGCGGCAAGACGCGCGTGCTCACCACGCGCGTTGCGTGGCTGATCCAGACCGGGCAGGCGAGCCCGACCGGTCTCATCGCGGTCACCTTCACCAACAAGGCGGCGAAGGAGATGCTGACGCGCATCTCGGCGATGCTGCCGATCAATACCCGCGGCATGTGGGTCGGCACTTTCCATGGCCTGTGCAACCGCCTGCTGCGCGCGCACCACCGCGAGGCGGGGCTGCCGCAGCTCTTCCAGATCCTCGACACCCAGGACCAGCTCTCGCTCATCAAGCGGCTGCTCAAGAGCCTCAACGTGGACGAAGAGCGCTTCCCACCGCGGCAGGTCCAGTGGTTCATCGCGGCCAACAAGGAGGAAGGATTGCGCGCGCGCGAGGTCGAGGCGCACGACGAATTTTCGCGGCGCATGAAGGATCTCCATGCCGCCTACGACGAGCAGTGCGGCAGGGAGGGCGTGGTGGACTTCGCGGAGCTGCTGCTGCGCTGCTACGAGTTGCTGGCGGGCCACTCGACGCTGCGCGACCATTATCGGGCGCGCTTCCGCCACATCCTGGTGGACGAGTTTCAGGACACCAATCGGCTGCAGTACCGCTGGCTGAGGATGCTGGCTGGCGAGGGGAACGCGGTCTTCGCGGTCGGGGACGACGACCAGAACATATTCAGCTTTCGAGGCGCGACGCTGGCGAACATGCAGGACCTGCAGAAGGACTTCGCGATCGAGCGCGTGATCAAGCTCGAGCAGAATTACCGCTCGCACGGCCACATACTCGACGCCGCCAACGCCCTGATCGGCCACAACCGCCGGCGGCTCGGCAAGAACCTGTGGACGGCGGCGACGAAGGGCGAGCCGCTGCGGGTGTACGACGCGCCCACCGACCTCGACGAGGCGGCCTTCATCGTGGAGGAAGCGCAGGCGCTGCGCGCGGAAGGCGCGGCGCTCAGCGAGATCGCGGTGCTCTACCGTTCCAACGCGCAGTCGCGGGTGCTGGAACACGCTCTTTTCACCGCCGGCATGCCGTACCGGGTGTACGGCGGACTGCGCTTCTTCGAGCGCCAGGAAATCAAGCACGCGCTCGCCTATTTGCGGCTGGTGGCGAATCCGGACGACGACGGTGCGTTCACGCGCATCGTCAATTTTCCGGCCCGCGGCATCGGCAACCGCAGCCTCGAGCAACTCGCCGAGCTCGCGAAGGAGAAAGGCGTCAGCTTGTGGGCGGCGGCAAAAGAGAGGGCGGAGGGCGGAAAAAAGAGGGATGAGGGCGGAGGGATGAGGGATGAGGGGGAACACCCGGCTGCTCCGGTTCTCGCCTCAAAAGGCGTTCCTGCGTTTGTGCGGTTGATCGAGCAAATGCGCGAGGCGACGAAGGACCTGCCCTTGCCGGAGACCATCGAGCACGTGATCGAGGTGAGCGGGCTCACGGCGCATTACCGCGCGGAGAAGGAGGGTGCCGACCGCCTGGAGAATCTCTCGGAGCTCATCAACGCCGCCACAACGTTTGTCGCCGAGCGCAACGTGCAGCCGGCGGGCGAGGCCGCGGGCATGGACGAACCCGACGAGCTGACGGCATTCCTTGCCCATGCTGCGCTGGAAGCGGGCGAGCACCAGGCGGGCGCCGGCGCCGACGCGTTGCAGCTCATGACCGTGCACTCGGCTAAAGGACTGGAGTTCCACAGCGTGTTCGTGAGCGGCCTGGAGGAGGGGCTGTTCCCGCACGAGAACAGCCTGACGGAAGCCGACGGCATCGAGGAGGAACGGCGGTTGATGTACGTCGCGCTGACGCGCGCGCGCCGCAGGCTTTACCTGTCGTTTGCGCAAAGCCGGCTGCTGCACGGCCAGACGCGCTACGGCATCGCCTCGCGCTTCTTCCAGGAAATACCGGAGGGGTTGATGCGTCGCATCAACCCGGGATTCAGGATTCAGGATTCAGGATCCAGAAAAAGCGTGACACGGAGCATGGGCCAGCAATCAAGAATCGCAAATGACGAATCGCGGATCACCGACTCGCCTTGGCGAGTCGGGCAGAGCGTCATTCATCCCAGTTTCGGCGCCGGGGTCATCGTCAGCGCGGAAGGGCGGGGTCCCGACGCCCGCGTGCAGGTGAACTTCAGGAGCGGCGGGCTGAAGTGGCTGATGCTGGAGTACGCGAAGCTGCTTCCTGCTTAGAAAATTCTCGACGCAAAGGCGCGATCCCCCATCCCATGCCCTTCCCCCGTGCAGGGGAAGGTGCGCCGAAACGTTGAGCAGGGGCCCCGGTTTCCGGGGATGCGACCGTGGAGGTGCACACAAGCTCGCGGGCAATCGCGGCGCTGCATCCCGCTCCGGGGGGCCGGTGGAACGTGGAGCAGGGGCCCCGCTTGCGGGGATGCGACCGTGGAACCGGCCGTGAGCGCGTCGCATCCGGCCCTATGCGCGTCTCCGGGGTCGGATCCCCAGGGGGCCCCTCTTCCGCCCTACGACGCGCCATCCAAGCACAATACGCTCGGAACCTGCTCCGCCCTCCGCGGGCGCATCTCGAGCCTCCCCTCTCCACTCGGGAGAGGGGCGGGGGTGAGGGATGGACGCAAAGAAAGTCCAGGAATAGATATTGAGAAAACTTTGCGCCTTTCTTCATCCTTTGCGTCAAGATTGTTTGGGGTTCAGCTGGCCGGGGCGCGTGCGGGAAAAATGTCCTTGTAGCTCGCGTAGATCGAGCAGATCAGCACCGGGATCGAGCCCACGAGGAGCGCAATCACCAGCAACGCGCCGACGGCGCCCAGCACAGCGGGCAGCGAGAGAACGAGCCACAGCAGCAGGATCGCCGCGCTGTAAACCAGGAATGGCAGCATGTTCTTCACGCACGCCGCGAACGAAAGCCTCATCGCCGCCACCGGCGCCAGCCCGTTGAACACCACGAGCAGCGGCGCGAACCAGATCAGCATGAGGAGCGGCAGGTAAACCGCGGCCCCAACCGCGAAGGCAAGCGCCATGCTGCGCGCCGCTACCCGCAACGTCTCGATGTCGGTCCCCGGCTTCGGCAGCACTGCGGGCAGCGTCGAGCCACCGGCGATGGCCAGCACGATTCCCACCACGATGATGGTTCCCACCAGGTAGACGCCGCCGACGGTCACCAGCGGCGCGGCCTGCTGCCTGAAGCCCGCGAACAAGTGCGCGAATTCCAGCGGCTCTCCGTTCTCGAGCGCGCGGCACCCGATCATCAATCCCGCGAACAGCAGCGGCGACAGCAGGTTGAACAGCAGCGGACCCAGCACCGGGATGATGAGCGACGCCGCCCACAGCAGGGCGAGCGCAATGGTCAGCGCGATCCACATGGCCGGGCTCCTCCCGAACAGGCCAAAACCTTCAACGAGCCACTGCCAGCCTCTTTGCGCTGCGACTACGCGCGCTTCCACACGTGCTTCCATCATGCGGCCCGGCCTGCCAGCAGCAGCAGGCGCTTGCCGCGCGCAATGTGCCCCGCCAGTATTGCGCGGAAGTGCCCGGGGTCCTTGGCGTGCGTCAGTACTCCCGGGCGCGGGAGGTAGAAGTCGTAGAGGCGCGATACCCAGAACCGCAGCGCTCCCGCACGCAGCATCGCCGGCCACGCGCTGCGCTCGGCTGCGGTGAACGGACGGACCCTGCCGTAGGCCGCCAGCAGCGCCGCCGCACGGTCGTCATCGAGCCGGCCGCCTTCGCGCACGCACCAGTCGTTGACGGCGATCGCGACGTCGTACAGGAGGGCGCCGGTGCAGGCGAAATAGAAATCGATCACGCCGGAGATGCGGCCGTCCTCGAACAGCACATTGTCCCGGAACGGATCAGCGTGGATCGCCCCGCGCGGCAATTCCCGGAGGCGGAATCGCGACTGGAATTGCACCTCCCGGCGCAACAGCGCGGCGTCCTGCGCACCGAGGAACGGCACGATCCGGGGCAGAACGGACATCCACCACTTCGGCCCGCGCGGATTGTCCATCCTTCCGGCGTACGAAGCGCCGGCCACATGGATATTGGCGAGCATCGCACCGGCCTGGGCGCATTGACCGGCGGTGGGCGTGGCGACGTCCCTGCCGGGGAGAAAGCTCACCAGGGCGGCCGGCTTGCCGTTGAGGCGGCCGAGCAGCCTGCCCTTCCGGCTTGCGATCGGCCGCGGACAAGGTATGCCGTGGCCCGACAGGTGGGCCATCAGCCGCAGATAGAACGGCAGTTGCCGGGCCTTGAGCTTCTCGAACAGGGTGAGGACGAAGCGGCCCTGGGCGGTGGTGACGAAGTAATTGGTGTTCTCGATCCCGGCGGGTATGCCCTCGCAGCCGATGAGGGTGCCGACGGAGTAGTTCTTGAGCCAGGCGCTGAGTTGTTCGCGGGTGACAGTGGTGAAAACGGACATGGTTAGCAGTGAGCTGTCAGCAGTAAGCGGCCAGCATCGACCGACACCCGATTCTACCGCTCACTGCCTGCCGTTCACTGCTGGCGTCAGAACTGAATAATCACCCACATTGGGGGCCGCAGGCCGCTGTCGTAGTTGTCGTAACGCACGAAGGTGCCGTCGCCCCGGTTGTCGACCAGGTAATAGGGCTTGCCGGTGGTGGGCGTGATCTTGATCATGTAGAGCTTGCCGCCGATGCGGAATTCCTCGACGGTGTCGGTGCCGCGCTTGAGGATGGTCACCTGCGGCTCGAGCGCCGGATCGGGCTCGTAGCCCGGCGGCGGAGGCGGCGGCTCCGGCAGCGGCTGCAGCTCGGGCGGCTTCGCCTGCTGGGCCGCGACCGGAACCACTGCCGCGAGCAGCAAGGCAATGACGAGTGTGCGAATGGACATCGACCATCCCCAGTTTAAGCGCACGTTGAACGGCGGCTTGCCGTCCGTTTGAACGGGCGCAGTTAAGCCGGCGCCACCGGCGTCCGCTCCGGAATGGCAATTATGGGCTCCTGGCCGCTCGACTGATCGCATTGGCATCGAGTGTTCCGATTTCAAGCGCGCGTTGAACGGCGGCCTGCCGTCCGTTCGAACGGGCGCAGTTAAGGCGGCGCCACCGGCGTCCGCTCCGGAATGGCAATTATGGGCTCCTGGCCGCTCGACTGATCGCATTGGCATCGAGTGTTCCGATTTCAAGCGCGCGTTGAACGGCGGCCTGCCGTCCGTTCGAACGGGCGCAGTTAAGGCGGCGCCACCGGCGTCCGCTCTTAACGGTAATTATGGGGGCTCAATCGCCCGATTAAAAGCAGGATCTCGCGCCCCGTCGCCCCGCTGAATTCTGACATAATCGGCGCACCCCCCACTCAGCACCGGAGATCATGAAGACGCTGCTGCTGGTTGACGGCTCGTCGTACCTCTACCGCGCGTTCCACGCGCTGCAGCGTGCCGGACTGCGCAACCGCAAGGGCGAGCCGACCGGCGCGATCTACGGCGTCCTCAACATGCTGCGCCGGCTGCAGAAGGAGACGCCGGCCGATTATCTCGCCTGCGTGTTCGACGCAAAGGGCAAGACCTTCCGCGATGAAATCTACCCCGAGTACAAGGCCAACCGCCCGCCGATGCCGGAGGATCTCGCCGGGCAGGTCGCGCCGCTCAAGGAGGCGATCGCTGCGCTCGGCTGGCCGATGCTCGAGGTGCCGGGAGTGGAGGCGGACGACGTCATCGGTACGCTCGCGCGGCAAGCCGAGCGCCAGGGCGTGCGCGTGATCATCGCGAGCGGCGACAAGGACCTTGCGCAGCTCGTGAACCCCGCTGTTACGATCGAGAACGCCGATCCCAGGACCGGCGAGCGCGAGATTCTCGACGAGGCCGGCGTCGAGAGAAAATTCGGCGTCAGGCCCGATCGCATGATCGATTATCTGACTCTGATCGGCGACAGCGTGGATAACGTGCCCGGCGTCGACAAGGTCGGCCCGAAGACCGCCGTCAAATGGCTCGGGCAGTACGGCACGCTCGACAATGTCGTCGATCACGCAGGCGAAATCGAGGGCGTGGTGGGTGAGAACCTGCGGAAGAGCCGCGACTGGCTGCCACGGGCGCGGGCGCTGCTCACCATCAAGGACGATGTCCCGCTGCAAGTCGGGGCCACGGACCTTTCCCTGCGGCCGCGCGACACCGCGAAGCTGGCGGAGCTCTTCGAGCGCTTCGATTTCAAGTCCTGGAGGCGCGAGTTGGAAGGCGCGCCGAGCGAGACAGAACAAACGCAGCAGTCAGAGGCCGGCGACGCGATAGCAGGCTCTGAAGCGCGCGCCCTCCAACCCGCGCCTGACCGAAACTACGAAACTATACTCACCCAGGACCAATTGGAGGTGTGGTTGAACAAGATCGGCAAGGCCGATCTTGTCGCGTTCGATACCGAGACCACCAGCCTCGATCCCCTGAAGGCGGAATTGGTGGGGCTCTCTTTCGCCGTCGAGGCGGGCGCGGCGGCCTATGTGCCGGTTGCGCATCGATACGCCGGGGCGCCGCCGCAGCTCGCGCGCGATGCGGTCCTCGCACGAATGAAGCCCTGGCTGGAGGATGCGGGGCGCGCAAAGCTCTGCCAGAACGCCAAGTACGACACGCACGTGCTCGCCAACCAGGGCGTCCGGCTCGCAGGCGTCGCGCACGACACGTTGCTGCAATCGTACGTGCTGGAAAGCCACCAGCGGCACGACATGGACAGCCTCGCCGAGCGCCACCTCGGGCTGAAGACCATCACTTACGACGATGTGACGGGCAAGGGCGCGGGCCGCATTGGCTTCGAACAGGTCGCGGTGGAGCGCGCCGCCGAGTACGCGGCCGAGGACGCTGATGTGACGCTGCAGCTGCACCACGCGTTGTACCCGCAGATCCAGTCCGACGAGAAGCTCGCGCGCATCTACCGGGAAGTCGAGATGCCGCTCGTGATGGTGCTGTTCAACATGGAGCGCCACGGGGTATTGCTCGACACGGAGCGGCTGCGGGAGCTCTCACGCGAGTTCGGCGAGAAGATGGCGGAGATCGAGGCCAGGGCGCACGTTGAGGCCGGGCAGCCTTTCAACCTGAATTCGCCGAAGCAGATCCAGGAGATCCTGTTCGAGAAGCAGGGGCTGAAGCCGGTGCGAAAAACGCCCGGCGGCGCGCCTTCCACCGATGAGGACGCGCTGCAGGAGCTTGCGCTCGACCATCCGCTGCCAAAGCTCATTCTCGAATACCGCGCGCTGACCAAGCTCAAGTCCACTTACACGGACAAATTGCCGGAGTCGATCAACCCGCGCACCGGGCGCGTGCACACCAACTACGGTCAGGCGGTGGCGGTGACGGGGCGGCTGGCGAGCAACGATCCCAACCTGCAGAACATCCCGATCCGCACCGCCGAGGGGCGCCGCATACGGGAAACCTTCATAGCTCCGCCGGGGAGCCACATCGTTTCGGCCGACTACTCGCAGATCGAGCTGCGGATCATGGCGCACATCTCGCAGGACGCGGGCCTGCTCGCGGCGTTCGCCGCGGGCGAGGACATTCACCGCGCCACGGCGGCCGAGATCTTCGGCATGAGCCCGCAGGAGGTGGGCGCGGAACAGCGGCGCTACGCCAAGGTCATCAATTTCGGCCTGATCTACGGCATGTCGGCTTTCGGGCTGGCGCGGCAGCTTGGGCTCGAGCGCGCGGCGGCGGGCCAGTACATGGACCGCTACTTTGCGCGCTATCCCGGCGTGGCGGAATACATGAAACGCACCCGAGAGGCGGCGCGCGAGACCGGGTATGTCGAAACCGTGTTCGGCCGCAGGCTGTGGCTGCCCGAGATCAAGAGCGGTAATCCCGCGCGCCGCCAGGGCGCGGAACGCGCTGCGATCAATGCGCCGATGCAGGGCACTGCAGCCGACTTGATCAAATTGGCGATGATCGCAGCGGACCGCTGGCTGGCGGAACGGCGCCTGAAATCCCGGCTCATCATGCAGGTACACGATGAACTGGTCCTGGAAGTTCCGGATGCGGAGCTCGCCGAGGTCAGGCGCGAGTTGCCGAAGCTCATGAGCGGCGTCGCGAAGCTCACCGTGCCGCTGGTCGTGGACGTCGGCGCCGGCGCCAACTGGGACAAGGCGCACTAAAAGACAGGGATGAGGGATGAGGGATGAGGGATGAGGGATGAGGGATGAGGGATGAGGGATGAGGGATGAGGGATGAGGGATGAGGGATGAGGGATGAGGGATGAGGGATGAGGGATGAGGGATGAGTGTCGAGTGACGAAGTGACGGGCGACGGGTTCAGCGAAGCGCGCCGAAGATCTTCCTAACGATGTCGCTGGATGTTGCCCTTTTATTGGCCGGGGCCATTAAGTTTATTCGCCTCGGCGAAGAAACTTTCGGCGTGGTAGCTGGAGCGCACCAGCGGCCCACAGGCTGCGTGCATGAAGCCCATCGCCTGCGCTTGGCGCGCGAACTCGTCGAACACGGCCGGCTCGACGTAGCGCGCGACCGGCAGATGGTGGGCCGAAGGTTGCAGGTACTGGCCGATCGTCAGCATGTCCACATCGTGCGCGCGGAGATCGCGCATCACCGATAGGATTTCATCATCGGTTTCTCCGAGTCCCACCATGAGACCCGATTTGGTAGGTATATGCGGAAGCCGCGATTTGAAATCCTTTAATAGCCTCAACGAGTGCCAGTAATTGGCTCCGGGACGCGCTTGCCGGTACAGGCGCTGTACCGTTTCCAGGTTGTGGTTCATGACGTCGGGCGGCGATTCCGACAGCACATCGAGCGCGATCTCGAGGCGCCCGCGGAAGTCCGGCACCAGCACCTCGATCCGGGTGTGCGGCGAGAGCCCGCGCACCGCGCGTATGCACTCGGCGAAGTGCCGCGCGCCGCCGTCGCGCAAGTCGTCGCGGTCGACGCTGGTGATGACCACGTATTGAAGCTTCAGATCGAAAATGGTGCGCGCGAGGTTGACCGGCTCGTCGGCATCGGGTGGCAGGGGCTTGCCGTGCGCGACGTCGCAGAACGGGCAACGGCGGGTGCAGAGGTCGCCGAGGATCATGAAGGTCGCCGTCCCCTTGCCGAAGCACTCGCCGATGTTTGGGCAGGTCGCCTCCTCGCACACGGTATGCAGGCGGTGCTCGCGCAGTATCCGCTTGATCTCGCGGAAACGCTCGCCGTTGCCGAGGCGCACGCGGATCCATTCCGGCTTGGCGAGCGGCGCCGCCGGCACCACCTTGATCGGGATGCGCGCGGTCTTCGCCAGGCCTTTCTGTTTTTCCCCGGCCGCGCTCAAGCAAGCCTCCTCAACATGCGATCGACGAGCTTCTCGCCCAGCGCTTCCGGACCCTCGGCGATTCCGAGGTCGCGCGCCTGCGTCACCGCCAACCCGGAATAGCCGCAGGGGTCGATGGCGTGAAAGGGAGAGAGATCCATGTCCACGTTGAACGCGAGGCCGTGATAGCAGCGGCCGTCCCGGATGCGCAGTCCGAGCGCTGCGATCTTGGCGCCCGCGACGTAGACCCCCGGCGCCTCGACTCGAGCTGCGGCGGCGATGCCGTAGGCCGCAAGCAGGTCGATCACGGAGAGTTCCAGCAATCGCACCAGTGGCCGCACCGCGAGCCCGCGGCGGCGCAGGTCGAGCAGGGTGTAGAGCACGACCTGGCCGGGGCCGTGGTAGGTGATCTGGCCGCCGCGGTCCGTCCTCACCACGGGTATGCCGTTCGCGACGCGCGGCAGGTGCTCGGCGCGTCCCGCGACACCGAGCGTATAGACCGGCGGGTGCTCGAGCAGCCAGAGCTCGTCGGCGGCGCCAGCGGCGCGCGCCGCGGTGAACGCCTGCATCGCGCGCCACGTGGGCTCGTAATCAACGCGACCCAGCCGGTGCAGCAGCACTTCGGGGGCTGGCCTGCGCCCGGCGGCTGCGGTTTCGGCTGCGATGCTGGTTACGGTCATGGCGGTTCTGGCAAGATAATGGTAACGGTAGCACAATGCCGATCCACCGGTGGCGCCCCGCTTGCATCGAAGAACATGAACGGATGCTCTCTGCTCTCAATTGCGGCGTCGATGGCGCTGACGGGCACCATCGCCGCTGCGGCCGAAGCCCCGGACAGTTACGCGGCCGATCTCGGGCGCGTCTACGGCGGCTACCAGCGGCTGCTCGCGATGAAAGAAGCGTGTGACACCGCACTCCCGGCTGCGCGCGCCGCCAACGACAAGGCGTTCGCGGCGTGGCAGGCTCAACACCGGACGCTGGTCCAGGACCTGCAGCGGCGAGTCACGGCGATGATCCTCGCCGCGTCCACTGACAAGGACGATTACGTGCGCAATATCGGCAAATACGAGGGCGCAATACTCCTGGAGCGGAAGGAATACCGCGACACGCTGCTCGGGCTCGGGGCGGAAGAACTGCGCGACCAGTGCCAGCGCATTCCGGAGATGCTGAAGGGCCCCGGCGCGGACCTCGACCAGGTCTACGCAGCCGAGCTGGCGACCATACGCAAGCGCAAATGAGCCTCGTGCCGTTCCAACTTGATTCGCCACGTATCATCAGTTCGTCTGCCGGCGACACCGGGGGCAGCAGGATCAAATGGATAATCCACGGATAGTTGGAACGGCACTCGAGCGTACGCTTCATTCCGGCGCGCGGCGCGACATTGCCGCGGTGATGGTCGTCTGGATCGTCGGCCTGATCGTTTCCGGCATCGCGCCGTACGACCGCGCCACGTGGTTGCTCGAGGTTGCGCCGGTGCTGATCGCTGCCCCGCTGCTGCTGGCAACGCGCGGGAAATTCCCGTTCACGACCCTGGCGTACGTCCTCATCTGTGTTCACGGGCTGATCCTGATGCTCGGCGCCGCCTATACCTACGCCCAGGTCCCGGCCGGCTACTGGGTGCAGGAGTGGCTTGGGCTCGAGCGCAATCCGTACGACCGTTTCGGGCACTTCGCTCAGGGAT
>Ga0326597_10011374_pt1 | contig 11807 bp, 10 predicted proteins | sample RVTome_12_FD_203789 | JGI IMG/M metagenome (GOLD analysis project Ga0326597, IMG submission 203789) | Soil microbial communities from uranium-contaminated site in the Upper Colorado River Basin, Wyoming, United States - RVT100D185 | ecosystem: Environmental > Terrestrial > Soil > Contaminated >...
GGTGGAGCGGGTCCGGGCGAGCTTTCGCGGGGACCCGAGCTTCCGGGCGCCGATTTCCGACCGGCCCCGGGACAGACCAGGAAAGCTACATCGGGGGCCGTCGAGGGTCCAGGGAGGGAGACAGGGGTCGGCGGGGGAGGCGTCAGTCACCCGTGAAGCGGCGGACCGCGTAGTGCCCCGTGTCCGTAAGGCGCACGGCCACCTTCCGGCGGTCGTAGAGCGTCCAGGGTGCTCGATGGATGAAGCCTGCCCCTTCCAGGGCATCGAGGTGACGTGCCAAGGTCGAAGGACTCATGGCGAGCGAGCGAGCGAGCCGGCGGGCAGAAAGCCCATACCCCGTCGCGCGCGCCAGCAGCACCAAGATGAGGTACCGGGCCGGAGCGAAGGGCGTCGGCCAGCCCTCTTGCTTCGCGATCCGATCGAGCCGCGATGCGACGCTCCGGAGCAGGCGCCAGGCGCTGTCGAGCCTGTCCGGATCGATCCGCTCGCCGCGGCGTGCGACGGGGGGATGGGTCGGACGGATATCCATCTCTTTTCGCCTCCTCGGGAATCGTTCCATCTTCGAACGGTCGCTACCGTCCCGCCCACAATGACGCAGGCTTCGGGGCCCCGGCATGGCGCGGAGAGCCGCCCGTGGGTTCACCAATTGGGCTCCTCGAAACTCATTCCACTTTCGAACGATTCTCGAAGTTTGCGCGGAAGGGGGGGAGCCCGGTCAGAGAAGGGGTCGGCCTATCCCTTCCATTCCGCGCTCTACCGCTCGCCCAGCCACCTACCCGAGTCCACGCTCACTGGCCCGCTGGCGTGCCGCGGCGACTGGCGGGCCCACCCGGAACCCCCCGCTCAGGATGAACAGGAGCGCGGCGAGCGCGGAGGCCGGACCCAAGACGTCCCCGTGCCGCGCGTAGAACGTCGACACGTCCGTCGTGCGGACCGTCGCCACGCTCACCGCGCTCGCGCCCGGCTCCACGGCTCCGTGAACCCGCCCGACGGGGTCGACGAAGAACGAGAAGCCCCCGTTGGCCGCCCGCACGGCGCCGGCGCGCGTTTCGACGGCCCGCATCACCAGGTGCGCGGCATGTTGGTGCAGGGCCGCCCGGCTCCCCGCTCCGGCGACGCCGAACCATCCGTCGTTCGTGATGTTCACGAGCACGTTCGCACCGGCCCGGCGCGCGGCCCGGGCGTCGGAGGCGAAGCTCGCCTCGAAACAGATGAGGACGCCGAGCGCGGCGCCCCGCACTTCGAGCGGCAACCGGTCATACCCACCGGCCTCGCGCCCACCGCGACCGGACCGACCCGCCTCGAACCCGGCGCCCGGTATCCCCATGGCCCACCGCGTGGTCTCGACGAGCGGCACGAGTCGCCGCTTGTCGTACCGGAACGGGCTCACCCCCCCAGCCTGCATCAGCACGGCGGAGTTCCGGGCGCCCTCGCGTCCCTCGGGCACGTAGGCGCCCACCAGGATGGGCGCCCGGATCCTCTCCGCCTGCGCCCGGAGCCGCGCGGCCAACGAGCCGTCCTGCTCCGGCCCGTCGCGCACGTCGCCCACGAGCATTCCCTCCGGGAGCACGACCAGGTCGACCTCGCCCGGCCCCAGCCCGGCGAGCAGACCTGCGACCTCCGTCGATGCCGCCTCGCGCCAGCGCGCGACGTCGGCGCGGATCTCGGCGGAAAGGTCCGTCCCGACGACAGCCACGTGCCCGGCCGTCCGGGTCTCGAGCGTCGTGGCCCGCCACATCCCCCAGGCGACGGGCAGCGCCACCACGGCCACCAGCGCCACCGCCGCCATCGCCCGACGCCGACGCGGCTCGGCGTAAGAAAGGATCCAGCTCGCGAGGACGCCGTTCGCGAGCGCCAGCCAGAACGTGACGCCCCGCGCACCCACGAGCTCCGCGATGCCCACGACCTCGGGGTGGCCCGTCAGGGAGGTTCCGAGCCCCAGCCAGGGGAAGGCCAGTCCCCCGGGAAGATGGGCCTGGAGCCATTCCACCCCCGTCCAGGAGAGCGGCAGAGCCAGCCAAACCGGCACCGCGAGCCGGTGGACCGCTCGGTGGAGCGCCAACCCGAAGAGGGCGGCCAGCGCCGAGAGCACGGCGAGCACGGTGAAGAAGACAGGGACGGCCCAGGCGGTCACCCACGCGAGGGCCGGCACGATCCAGTGCAGGAGCAGACCGTGCATCGCCACGCCGAGGACCAACCCGCCCAGCATCGCGGACCTCGCCCCTTCGCCGTCACCAGACAGCCTCGCCACCCACACCGCGAACGGCACGAGCGCCACGAACGGCGGGACGAGCAGATGCAGCGGAGGATACGAAGCGGCCAGAAGGAGCGCGGACGCCACGGGTAGTAGCCACACGCCCTGGCTGGGCGCGAGCGCCGAGCGCGCCCCGATGCCCAGCCGAGTGCGCACGCCCGGCCGCCGATCCACTACGAGATCAGAACCTCCCGGCCCGACGCCGCCGCTTCGTACGCCGCTTCCACGACGCCCATCAGCGCCACCTGCTCGTGCGGCACGGAGACGTCGGCCCGCCCCTGCACGGCACGCACGAACTCGTCGAGCAGCCGCCTGTAGGCGTTCGTGTAGGCGTTCTCGCCTCCACGCGGCGTGGGCTGACGCGGCGTGACCTCGAGCGGGCGGCCGCCGAGCTGGCGGAAGACGCGGAGCGGCGGCAGCGTCCCCGAACCCTCCGTCCCGAGCACACGTGCGTAGAAGCGATCGTCGCTCGAGTAGAGCTGGTTGCTCACCTCCACGGTGATCGCGATCCCTTCCTCCGTCTCCGCGAGGAGCGTGGCGGCGTCCTCGACTTCGTAGTCGCCATAACTGAGGACGCAGGATACACGCCGCACCTTCGGGAATCCCGAGATCCAGAGGGCCAGATCGAGCGCGGGGATCCCGAGATCGATGAGCGCGCCGCCCCCCGCGGTGTCCCGCCGCTGGCGCCACGTCGGGCGCGTGACGGTCATCGGTCGGGTCATCCAGCTCCCTCGCACCGAGTAGAGCCGGCCGAGCTCACCCCCGGCCACGAAGCTCCGGAGCGCGGTCACTTCGGGACGGTACCGGTGCGGCATCCCGAGCATCAGGATTTTCCCCGTGCGCTCCGCGACGTCGACCATGTGCGCGGCCCCCGCGGAGGTCGACGCGATCGGGCGCTCGACCATAACGTGCTTTCCAGCCTCGAGCGCACGTACGCACATCTCTTCATGGAGGTGGTTCGGCGTCGTGATCACGATGGCGTCGACGGCGGGGTCATCGACGATCTCCTCCCACCCGAGCACCCGCGGGACCCCGAAGCGATCCGCGAGCGTCCGGGCCTTGTGCGGGTCCGCATCGGCGAGCGCGACCACGTCGACGTCCTTCCGCTCGACGAAGATGGGCACGTGCACGACCTGGCTGATGGCGCCGGTCCCCACGATGGCGAGCTGCACCGCATCGCTCCGCTCGCTCATCGCCGCCGCTCCTCACCGGGCACGAGGCGGCCCCACAGGAACTGGCCTCCGATGCCGACCGAGAAGTACTGCATGTCCTCCATGACGGCGTAGCGACCGATGCCGCGCAGGCGGAACTCGTCCGAGATCGGGTATTCCAGCCCGAGATGCATGTTGAACCCCGCGCTCACGGAATCCAGCAGGTCCTCGATGAAGGTCTCCTCGATGGCGGCGCCGCTCCCGTCCAGGACGTGCGCGGAAACGCCAAGCCCACCCAAGCTGAGGAGGTTGAAGGGCATCGCCCACACGACATGGGCGTCGAGCCCCAGCGAGTAGTTCGTCCACTCGATAGTGCCGAGATCGACGTTCGGCGGCGGCGCCCCCGTCTGCCTGGAGACCAGGCTCGCCACGCGGTCCTCGAGGGTCGCGACCTCCGAGCCCTCGAACGGCGCCGACCAGTAGGTGAAGCTCGGCGCGATCCTGAGGCCCGGTCCGAGGTAGCCCAGGTCGAAGTTCACCGTGTAGCTCGGCGTGCCCTCGACGCGCGTCGGGAACAGATAGCCCACCTCGAGGCCCATGCCCCGGAACTCCATGTGCTCGTAGTCGAAATCCGCAAGATCCTGGGCGGCCGCCCGATCGGGTGCCCCGATCAGCGCCGCCACGAGCCATGCCATGACCATCCATCCATTCGTGCTGCGTCCCTTCATGCCCGCACCTCCGCCACCAGGTCGTAATCGAGAGCGTCGACGATCTCCACATCCACGAACGTGCCCACTTCGAGAACCGGCGCCTCGCCGGAAGACGGGCGCACCACGTTGGTGACGCCATCCACGTCCAGCGCCTGCGAGGCGGTCCGCACCGTCGCCACGAAGTCGGGCTCATCCGGGCTCACACGATCGACCAGCGCCCGGGCGCGCGTGCCGACGAGGGTGAGGTTCCGGTCGAACGAGATCCCACGCTGGACCTCCATGAGCGCTTGGAGCCGCTCCTGGGTGAGCGATTCCGGCACCTGGCCGGGGAAGTCCGCGGCCCGCGTGCCCTCCTCCACCGAGTAGCCGAAGGCGCCGACCCGGTCGAATTCGATCTCCTCCAGAAGGTCCAGCAGCTCCTGGAAATCTTCGTCCGTCTCGCCCGGGAAGCCGACGATGACCGTCGTGCGCAGCGTCAGATCCGGCACCGCCTCGCGCAGCCAGGCGGCCCGCTCGCGGATGGTGGCCTGGCGCTCGGGCCGTCGCATGAGCTCGAGCACCCGGTCGCTCCCATGCTGGATCGGCATGTCGAGGTACGGCAGGATGCGCGGCTCGTCCGCCATGAGCGCGACCACCTCCCGCGTAATGCCCGAGGGGTACATGTAGAACAGGCGGTACCAGGGCACGTCCGAGCCCGCGATGAGCCCCCGCAGCAACTCGGGAAGGAGCGGCGCGTCACGATCCTTACGCCGCAGGTCCCGTCCGTACCAGGTCGTGTCCTGCGACACGATGTTGATCTCGCGCACACCCTGCGCGCCCAGCGATGCCGCCTCGCGCACGAGCTCGTCGAGCGGATGGGATCTGTGCAATCCGCGCATGAGGGGGATCGCACAGAACGCGCAGGTGTGGTCGCAACCCTCGCTGATCTTCAGGTACGAAGTGTGCCGGGTCTCCGACGAGAGGATCCGGAGCGGGCGCTCCATGAGGGGGACCATGTCCTCCTCGGGAGGGAGCAAGCCACGGCCCCTGAGTTCGGGAATCAGCCCCGAGAGCTCGGTGAGGCCCATGAAGACATCGACTTCGGGAATCTCGTCGACCAGCTCGCTCTTGTAGCGCTGGACGAGACATCCCACGGCGACGACCGCCTTCAGCGTGCCGGAGGCTTTGAGATCGCAGGCTTCGAGGATGGTCTCGATGGACTGCTCCTTGGCCTCCTGGATGAATCCGCAGGTGTTCACGATGACGACGTCGGCACCGTCCACCTCGGAGGTCACGCGCGCGCCGTGTCCGACCAGCGCCGCCATCATGCGCTCGGAGTCGACGGTATTCTTGTCGCAGCCGAGGGTAACGAGCGCGATGCGGGGGCCGGTGGTCGGGCCGGTCGCGTCGAAGTCGTGGCGTACCGCGCCCACGTCGTCGGGCACGCCCGGCCGTGCCGGCCCGCGCGTGACCGGAAAGACCGGCAGGTCGCGTGTTCTCGTCATGTCGTTGCGGTCATCCCGAGATGATGTGCGCGCCCGGCGGAGGCGTGAAGATGAACCACGCCCCGTCGGGGTCCGATGCGAAGTCGATGTTCGACAACGTGATGGTCCGCACCGTTCCGTTCTCCTCCTGGAGGCGGATCTGCCTCAGGACCGGCGTGCCGTGATCGATCCACAGCTCCGCCGACCGGTATGAGGTCCGCTGCCTGGGCACCAGCCGCAAGCGATAGGTCGCGCGGCCGTCCACCGTATCGTCACCCTCGTACGTCACGTCGTACTTCGTCTCCGGGTCGTCCAGGAACTCCCTGTGGAAGTCATGCCCGCCCTGGTGCTGGGCGAGGGGCGTGCGAACCACCTGCTTCTCGTCGAGGCTGGGGTAGTAGATCCATACCCACTCGCCGTCGATGACGACACGGTCCCCGTCCGGCTCGCTGAAGCGCATCGCGAAGCGGTTCGGCCGGGCCTGACAGATGCGTCCGAGGCCGGTACGCTCGTCCCCGAGGAGCGGCACCACGAGGTGCTGCCTGAAGTCGGCGCAGAGCGCTTCCACGTCCTGGTAACGGTCTGCGGCCGCCTGGATGATGTCGATACCGCGGTCCTGGGCCGAGGCCGTACCCGCCGCGAAGAGCACTGTGAGCGCCGCGAGCGCGGCCACGGCCAAGCCCCGGGCCGCCCGGGCCGCTCCGGTGGACGCCGCCCTCACGCCGGCGGCCCCGAGCCGCAGATGGCGTCGAGCTCGCCCATGCTCACGAGCACTTCCCGCCCCTTCGAGCCGTCCGAAGGACCGAGCACGCCCGCGTCGTGGAGCTGATCCACGATGCGCGCCGCCCGACCGTATCCGATGCTCAGCCTCCGCTGCAGGAGCGACGTCGAGCCGTTCCCGTTCTGGATGCACACTTCGGCCGCGGCGCGGAAGAGCTCGTCCCAATCCCCCGCGATCTCCTCGACCTGCGCGGCGGCGTCCTCCTGCTCCTGGCTCCTGAGCTCGTCCAGGATGTCCGTCTCCGGAACCGGCTCCTTCTCCACTTCCTCGGCGATGCCCTTCCGCTCCAGGAGCTCGATGTACCACCCCATCAGGCGCTCCGTGTCCTCGGTGGGCAGGAATGCTCCCTGGATGCGTACCGGATCGCTCCGGCCCGGAGGCAGGAACAGCATGTCCCCATTGCCCAGCAGCGCGTCCGCGCCGTTCTGGTCGAGGATGGTCCGCGAGTCGGTCTTCGAGGCGACCCTGAACGCGATGCGGGTCGGGAAGTTCGCCTTGATGAGCCCCGTGATGACGTTCACCGACGGGCGCTGCGTGGCCACGATGAGATGGATGCCGATGGCGCGCGCCTTCTGTGCGAGCTGCGTCAGCGGCTTCTCGATCTCGCTCTGTACGGTCATCATGAGGTCGGCGAGCTCGTCGACGACCACCACGATGTAGGGCATCAGGCCTTCCTGGTAGATCCACCGGTCCTCATCTCCCTCTGGGCCCTTCGGCTCGCTGCGCTTCAGCAGCGCGCCGTCGCGCACCTTGCGGTTGAATTCCGCGATCGAGCGAACGTGGTTCACCTTCAGGAGCGCATAACGACGCTCCATTTCGATCACGGCCCACTTGAGTACACCGGCGGCATCCCTTGGGTCGGTGACGACGTTGTGACGCAGGTGGGGTAGCCGCGAATAGACCGAGAGCTCGACCATCTTGGGGTCGATCATGAGGAGCCGGAGCGTCTCCGGCGTGTGACGGTACACGAGGCTCGTCACGATGGTGTTGATGCACACCGACTTGCCCGAGCCGGTCGCCCCCGCGATGAGCAGGTGCGGCATCTTCTCGAGGGGCGTCACGTACGCACGACCACCGAGATCCTTCCCCAGCGCGAGCGGCAGATCCCCCTTCGCCTGCTTGAAGGCCTGGGTTTCCAGGATCTCGCGAAGGTTCACGATCTCCTTGTCCGGATTGGGGATCTCCACGCCCACAGCGCCCTTCCCGGGGATCGGCGCGACGATGCGCACGGTCTGCGCCTTCATGGCGAGCGCGAGATCCGCGTCCAGGTTGGCGATGCGGTTCACCTTCACGCCAGGCGCCGGAACCACCTCGAACTGAGTGACCACCGGCCCCGTCGTGCGGCCCCCGAGCGAGCTCTCCACGTTGAACGTGCGGAGCTTCTCGATGAGGATGCGCCCGAGGTCGTCGAGGCCCTCCTCCATCTTCGCGCGATCCGCCCGCTCCGGCGCGCTCAGGAGATCGACCGGCGGCATCTCGTGGTCGCCGTCCGGATGATTCGGGTCGGGGAACGGATCGTCCTCCTGCTCGAGGTCGTCGTCCTCCGCCCGGACGGCGGCGGTGGCGTGGATGCCGATCGGCGCCTCCTCCTCGGGCCCGGCCACCTCGTCCTCCCACGGCAACACACCGTCGGGCTCGTCCTCGGCCTCACCGTCGCGCATCCACTCCGGCTCGAGACCCTCGACGGGCGAAGAGGCGGACCCGTCGGGGACGTCGTCGACCTCTTCTACCACGGCGCGCGCCCTGGCTTCCGCGGCTTCCCGCCGCCTCTCGGCGAGCGTGCGCGCGGCACGGCCCGCCGCCTCGCTCCCCACGGCCACGCCCTTGCCCACGGAGCGGAGCGGATTCCACCCCAGCGTTCCGACCGATAGCGCAATGAGCGCGACGCCGCAGACGAGGACCGCGCCCAACCAACCGACCCACTGGAGGAGCGGCGCGCCGATGCCCTGCCCCAGCCACCCCGAGGCCACGGGCCCGGTGCTGAAGACCCAAACCGTGGTGGGCAGAAGGAAGAGCAGCCCGGCACCGAGCACCGCCCCGCGGTGCGCGAGTCCCGGCGCGATCCAGCCGCCGAGATGCAGACCTGCGAGGGCCACCAGAAGCGGCACCAGCAATGCGGTCACGCCCAGGAACGCCGTGACGAGTCCGTGGACGGTCCCCCCTACGATGCCCATCATGTTTCCGGACGGGAACCACTCCTCACCGGCCGCGCCGAACATGGCCACGGGCAGGAGCGCGAGCAGGAGGAACAGCGCCACCGCGAGCAACGCGACCGCGAGAATCTCCCGTCGCTGTTCCGCAGTCAGCATGCCGTCGCCTCGCCGGGTCGCGTCAGGACTTGGACAGAGTGATCGCCTGATCCCGCATCTCAGGGACGATCGAGTGCCGGTCGACGTGGGCGCAGATGTCGAGGTCGTCTCCAAGGCCGATCTCGATCAGCGCGCGCCCGGCCGCCGTGTCCGACAGGAACGCCCGGTCTGGCTGCAAGGAATCTGCCAGGGCAAGCGCGGCGCGCGATGCGTCGTTCAGAACCGGCGTGACGTCGTACTCGCCCTGGAGCCGCGCGATCAGCAATCCGGCACAGAGCGAGTCCTCGAGCGAGAAACGGTCCTCTCGCCCGGAGCACAGGATCGCCACCGAGCTCGCGTCCTTCAGCGATTCCGCCACGGCCCCGAGATTCGTGAACGCGCATGCGACCAGCCGCTCGCCTTCCCCTCCGGTCACGATCGCGCGCGTGCCGTTGGTGGTGCTCATCACGAGACGCTTGCCCGAGACGGTCGGCCCGGTGAACTCCCGCGGCGAGTTGCCGAGATCGAAGCCTTCGACCTTGGCGCCTTTGCGCTCACCGCACAGGAGCGTGTCCTCGCGTCCGAGCGACGTCGCCAGCTTCACGGCCTCTTCGGTGGACGCCGTCGGATAGATCCCGCGCGCGCCATTCGCGAGCGCCTCGGTCATCGTGGTCGTCGCGCGCACCACGTCGATCACCACGACCACCGACTGGTGCAGGGAAGCCGGATCCACCTCTCCGACGGTGAAGTGCGTATCGATATTCATGAGCCCTGCCGCGCCGCGTCCTCGGCCTGGAGACGGGCGACGAAGCCCGTATCCACGTCCCCTCGGATGAACGCCTCGTCATCGAGGATTCTCCGCAGGAACGGAAGCGTGGTATGCACGCCCTCGATGATGAACTGGTCGAGCGAATGCCGTGCCCGCACGATCGCTTCGTTCCGGTCCCGCCCACTCACGATGAGCTTCGCGATGAGCGAGTCGTAGTACTGCGGGACGGTGTAGCCCGCGTAGACATGCGTATCCAGCCGGACACCCGGCCCGCCCGGCGGATGGAACGTGCGGATGGTGCCGGGAGACGGCGCGAAGTTGCGGCTCGGGTCCTCCGCGTTGATGCGGAACTCGATCGCGTGCCCGCGCAGCTCGACGCCGTCCGGCATCGAGAGCGGCTCGCCGGCGGCGACACGGATCTGCTCCTTCACCAGATCGACTCCGGTCGTGACCTCGGTAACCGGGTGCTCCACCTGGATGCGGGTGTTCATCTCCATGAAGTAGAACGACCCGTCCTGGTCGAGCAGGAACTCCACCGTTCCGGCACCCACGTAATCGATGGACTGCGCCGCACGCACGGCCGCCTCGCCCATCTCGGCGCGCAGCTCCGGGGTGAGGGCCGGCGACGGCGCCTCCTCGAGGAGCTTCTGATGCCGGCGCTGGATGGAGCAGTCGCGCTCACCGAAATGCACGACCTTGCCCTTGCTGTCTCCGAAGACCTGGATCTCCACGTGTCTGGGCTTCAGGATGCAGCGCTCGAGATATACCGCGGCGTTTCCGAACGCGGCCTGCGCCTCGACCTGTGCGGACTTCAGGAGCTTCGCGAACGTCTCGGCGTCGTTGGCGATCCGCATGCCCTTCCCGCCCCCGCCCGCGGATGCCTTGATCATGATCGGGTATCCGATCTCAGCGGCGATCCGGTGGGCCTCGTCCATGTCCTCCACGACGCCTTCGGATCCGGGCACCGTGGGGACGCCGACGTCCATCATCGTGCGCCGCGCGGTGGCCTTGTCACCCATCAACCGGATCTGCCCGGGCGTGGGGCCGATGAACACGAGATCGGACCGGGTGCAGATCTCACTGAAATCCGCGTTCTCCGCCAGGAAGCCGTATCCCGGGTGGATGGCCTCCGCCCCGGTCACCTCGGCCGCGGCGATGATGCGCGGGATGTTCAGATAGCTCTCGCTCGCGGCGGCGGGACCGATGCATACGTCCTCGTCCGCGAAGCGAACGTGGAGCGACTCACGGTCGGCCTCGGAGTACACCGCGACCGTCTGGACGCCCAGCTCGTGGCAGGCGCGGATGATGCGCAAAGCGATCTCGCCGCGATTGGCGATCAGAACCTTCTGGAACAAGCGTATCCCTCCATGAACGCGGCACGTCCGACCCCTGACGGTCCGGACGTGCCTCGACTCCCCCGACTCCGGGAGAGAATGATTCGGTTCTCCGTGACGGCGCGGCGCGTCAGCTCGGACGGACCCGGAACAGGATCTGGCCGAACTCCACGGGTTGGGCGTTCTCCACGCAGATCTCGACGATGCTCCCCTTCACCTCGCATTCGAGCTCGTTCATGAGCTTCATCGCTTCGATGATGCAGAGCGTGTCCCCGACGGAGACCTTCGTGCCTTCCTCGACGTAGGAGGGCGCGTCGGGGGCGGGCGCGCGGTAGAACGTGCCCACCATCGGAGACGTGATCTCGATGAGATCCTCCGCGGCCGCCGACTTCGCATCGGACTTCGCGTCCGTCGCGGGAGCAGGGGCCGAAGCCTGGGGCTGCGCGGGAGCGGCGGCCGGGGCTGCCATCGGTGCCGCGGCCATCACCGGCGGCGTCTTGGCGAGGCGGACGCGCGTGCCCCCACGCTCGATCTCGAGCGAGTCCACGCTGCTCTCGTCGAACGCACGAATCAAACGCTCCATGAACTCTAGGTCGATCATGCGTTTACCCTGGAAAGGTACTTGTCTTCGGTTCGGTCGATCCGGAGCACGTCGCCCTGCTCGACGAAGAGCGGCACCTGGATGGTGGCACCGGTCTCGAGCTTCGCGGACTTGCTCGCGCCCTGGGCCGTGTCGCCCCTGAAGCCGGGGTCGGTCTCGGTGACCTCGAGCTCGACGAACTGTGGAAGCTCCACGCTGATGACTTTGTCCCGGTGCACCAGCCCCTCGCACTCCATGTTCTCCTTCAGATACTTGAGCTGGTCGTCTCCGAGCAGGTCGCCCGCGATGGGGATCATGTCGAACGTGTTGGCATCCATGAAGAAATACAGAACGCCATCCGTGTAGCTGTAGTTCACCGGCCGCCGCTCGAGGCGGACGTCGGTGACCTTCTCTCCGGCACGGTACGTCTTCTCGACGACCGCTCCGGTAAGGACGTTCTTCAGCTTCGTGCGCACG
>Ga0326597_10011375_pt1 | contig 11807 bp, 10 predicted proteins | sample RVTome_12_FD_203789 | JGI IMG/M metagenome (GOLD analysis project Ga0326597, IMG submission 203789) | Soil microbial communities from uranium-contaminated site in the Upper Colorado River Basin, Wyoming, United States - RVT100D185 | ecosystem: Environmental > Terrestrial > Soil > Contaminated >...
CGTCGTCGAGCTCCACCGGCTTCTGGACGACGACCTGCTGGCCGATCTCGATGTCCTGGAGGGCTACGACCCAGCCGACGATCCTGGCTCGCAGTACGCGCGCCGCGCAGTCGACGTGCCCAAGGGTCCCGTCGAGCGCGCCTGGATCTACGTACACCAGGGGCCGCGAACGGAGCTTGGCGAGCGGATCCCGGACGGCGACTGGGCCCGTTACCGCACCGAAAGCCGGTCGAGGCCGCCCGTCCGATCGAGCAGCCGCAACGCGCCGAACGCGGACCCGGGCCAGGCAAACCACTGACGGATCCGCCGAACCCCGTCCGCTTTGACGGCGTAGGCCTCCGGCAGCATGCCGTCGGCAAAGGCGGCCGCCTCGAGCCGCCGGATCGCCGCCGTCGCGGCCGCCGCGTCGTCGCGAACGCGGGCAACGAGCCACGCCTGGACGTCACCGAGCGTCCAGCAGCCGGGCGTGTGAGCGGACCCGAGCCCACCATTCGCGCCGGGCACGAAGGCGGGATTCGCCGTGGAGAACGCAAAGTCCACGGTTGCCCGCCAGGCCGGATCGTCCGGCCGGCAGAACCCCCAGGCGGGCGCGAAGGCGGTCGGCAGGTCGTTCGCGTCGTGGTAGTCGACCGCTCGCCCCCGTCCATCGGTCGCATACGCCCACCGACCATCGTGCACGAGATACCGATCGAACGCCCGTCGGACGTTTGAGGCGGTCGCCTGCAGGTCCGGGGCGGACAGCCCGAGCTCGGTCGCCAGCGGCGCCTCGGCCAGGCGCCGAGCCGTGTACCACAGCAGGATCTGGGAGGCGGCGATGAACGGGAGCTCGGCGCGGTCGTCGGCCGCGTTCTCGTCGCTGCCGATGAGCCCGACGGTCGGATCGAGCGCCGCGAGCGCCGCCGACCACGCGCCCGGCACGGCGGTCTGCCAGTCGACGCCATCGGGCAGGCGGCCGGTCAGCCGATGGAAGTCGGCCAGCTCGACGAGCGGGTAGAGCTGCTGGTCCGCCTGAAAGGCGAGATCCTTCGGCTCGCCGTTGCCGTGATGGCTGCGCGCCCATCGGCCGCCGGGTCGGCGGCACCGTCGCCACAGCCAACGGAGATGGTCGGCGACGCGGTCCCGATCGCCGTCGTCGTCGGCGGCGAGCAGGAGGAGCGCCTGGTAGTAGGCGTCCCGCGTCCAGGACAGCGGCAGGATCCGGTGGTCGGTCAGGAAGGCCCGCTCGCCGGGCGCGAACTCGAGGGCGGTGCAGCCTCGCACGTAGGCGAGCGCCCGCTCGACGATCCGGTCCGCGTCGTCGGCGGTCGACTCCACGGGAACGCCCGGCAGACTGCCGGGCGGCGGCAGCACGGCCGGCGCCTGGTCCGGCCGGAAGCGCACGAGCGCGGGTACGTCCGTGCCCGGGGCCACCGACACGGTGATCGTGAGATCCCGGTTCGCGGCGGGCAGACGGACGACGACTGTGCCGCTCTCGCCGGCCTCGGCGACCCACGTCCCGGAGCTCACGTCGACCGTCGCGACCGCGGGCAGTTCGCGCGAGCGCAGGGTTGCGCGCCTGCCGTCGAGCACGATCTCGCTGCGAGCGCCGGTCGGGATCGGCGGGTTGATCTCGGTGATCTCCGCGAGCGCCGGTCGATCGAGCCGACCGGCCAGCCGCACGACGACCTCGCCGTCACGCCGATCAAACCGCCAGACCTGCGTGATTCCGCCCCGTCCGGCTTCGACGCCGGCGAGCGCCCACGAGGCACGGGCTGGCTCGCCGCCGGACGAACGGATGGTCAGGAACGCGCCGGCCGGATCGGACAGCCCGGCCCGCCACGCTCGGGCGGCCGACGGGTCGCCACGACCCGCCTCGTCGAGGACGCGCCCGCCCGACAGTTCGACGAAGCCGACCCACGGATGGAGGCAGCCGACCGACAGCCAGTTCCCGCTCGATGTGAGCGATGCGCAGGCCGACCCGGTCCCGACGTCGAGCGGCTTGCCGGCGAGCCGGTCGCGCACCGGCGCCTACGCCGGCGGCGCAGCCGGGGAGTCGACGGACAAGGCCGAACCGGTCTCGGCATCAAGCCAGCGGATGCGCCCAGGATCGAGGCGCAGGCCGATCGTCGCGCCGCGCCGCACGTCGGCGTCCGGGTGGGTCGTGGCCTTGATCAGCTGGCCGCCCGCCTGGAGCGTGACGAGGTTGTGGCTGCCGAGCGGCTCGACGACGAGCACTTCGGCCGGCAGGGTTCCCGGCGCACCGGATGCGTGGACCTCGATGTTCTCCGCCCGGATGCCGAGCAGAAGCGGCGTGTCCGGTCGATCGCCGGCGCCGTCCGGGGCGCTGGCGAGTGGGACCTCGCCGGCTCCTTCGATCACGGCCACCACGTTGCCGCCCCGCGCCGCGGCCGTCACCCGTAACAGGTTCATCGGCGGATTGCCGATGAACCCGCCGACGAACCGGTCCGCCGGCGCGTCATAGACCTGGAGGGGGCCGCCCACCTGGATGAGCTCGCCGGCGCGCATGATCGCGACGCGGTCGCCCATGCTGAGCGCCTCGACCTGATCGTGCGTGACATAGACGGTCGTGGAGCCGATCTCGGCCAGCAGGCGCTTGAGCTCCGCGCGCATCTCGAGCCGGAGCAGCGCGTCGAGGTTCGACAGCGGCTCGTCCATGAGCAGGACCTCCGGCTTCATCGCGATCGCCCGCGCGACCGCGATTCGCTGGCGCTGGCCGCCGGACGTCTGGGCCGGGAAGCGCCCGAGCAATTCCGTGATGTGGAGCAGTCCGGCCGCCTCCTCGACGCGCTCATTGATGTCCGCCTTAGGCAGCCGGCCCATCCGCAGCCCGAAGGCGATGTTCTCGAACACGGTCATGTGCGGGAACACCGCGTAGCTCTGGAAGACCATCGCGATGCGGCGCTTGCGCGGCGGCAGGTCGGTCACGTCGCGACCACCGATCCGGACGCGGCCGCCGTCGATCTGCTCGAGTCCGGCGATGCTGCGCAGGAGCGTCGTCTTGCCGCAGCCCGAGGGGCCGAGCAGGACCATGAACTCGCCGTCCTTGATGGTCAGGCTCACGTCGTCGACTGCGCGGACCTGCTTGAACAACTTGGTCACCCGCTCGAGCACGATGTCAGCCATCGGTCTGCCTCACTTGACGACCCGGCCCCACAGCCCGAGCAGGTAGCGCCGGATGAAGAAGATGACCACGAGCGACGGGACGAGCATCACGAAGCCTGCGGCGAACTGGTAGTAGATCGGGGACTGGGTGAGGGCGCTCAGGATCTTGGCCGGAAGGGTCTGGTTGGTGAGGGTCAGGATCGCGGCCGCAAAGACGTCGTTCCAGCTCAGGACCCAGGTGAAGATCGCCGCCGCCGCGAGCCCCGGCAGCGCGAGCGGCAGCGACACCTTGAGGAATGCCTGGAGCGGCGTGCAGCCCAGCGTCTGGGCGGCCTCCTCGAGGTCGCGCGGGACGGACATGAAGACGCTCGACGTGATGAGGACGGTGAACGGCAGCGCCAGCGCGGTGTGCATGAAGGCGACCCCGATCACGGAGTCGTCGAGGCCCCAGCGGATGTACGTCACGGCGATCGGGATGGCGAGGATGACGATGGGGAACGCCCGCGTCGAAAGAACCATCAGCCGATAGGCCTCGCGGCCGCGGAATGCGTAGCGGGCGAGCGCGTAGCCGGCCGGAGCCCCGATCGACAGGGCGATCGCAAGCGTGATCACGGCGACCTGGACGCTTCGCCAGAAGGATGGAACAACGCCGGACGCATTGAGGAAGAACGAGATCGTCTCGGTCGAGATCTCGCTCGGGATGAGCGCCCGCGGGTAGTCGAACGCCAACTCGCGCGGGGTCACGGCGGCGACGAAGATGAGATAGATCGGACCGACCACGAACAGCGCCAGCAGGACCGCCGCGAGATAGGTGAGAGAGCGAGTCACGAACCACTCCGCGCCACGCCGACGACGGGCGAGCGGGATCACCGACTGCCCGGAGCCGGTCACAGGCGGTGCTCCTCGCGTGTCGGCAGCAGCCACAGGTAGAGCAGCGTGGCCATCAGCGACAGCAGCAGGATGAGACCGGCATAGCCGGCCGCAACGTGGTCGTTGTCGATGTCCGTCGCCCAACGTTGTGCTTCGCGCGACAGCACGGTCACGCCGGTCCCGGCCAGCGCCACCACGGTCGCGAAGACCTGGAAGGCGAGGATCGTGCGCAGGATGAGGGCAATCTGGAGGCTGGGCCGAAGCATCGGCAGGATGACCCGGCGGACCTTCTGCCAGGTCGTCGCGCCGTACACGTCGGCCGCCTCGAGGAATTCGTTGGGGATCGACTGGAGGCCAGCGACGAGGATGATCATGATGATCGCCGTCGCCCGCCATGCCTCCGCCAGGACGATCGTCAGGATCAGCAGCCAGGGCGTCTCGGAGCTCTGCCAGATGATCGGCTTGTCGATGATCCCGACGCCCTGGAGGATCGTGTTGAGCCAGCCGGTCTGGGTGAAGACGCTGACCCACACGATGCCGGCCGCGAGTTCGCTGATCCCGAGCGGCAGGGCGTAGAGATAGAGCCAGAACCCCTGGCCCTTCAGCTTCGCATTGACGATGAGTGCCATCGACATCGCGAGCACGAACTGGACCGGGAGGACGAGGATGACGAGGGCGATCGTCGTCGTGACCGCATCGCGGAAGTTCGGGTCGTCGACCATCCGCATGACGCTCGCCAGGGTCCAGTTGCCGTCGCGATCCTGGAGCGCCAGCGCGAATGCCTGGGCCATCGGCGTCGCGAAGAAGATGGCCAGGTAGGCGAGCGACGGTATCAGCAGGACGTACGGCGCCCAGCCGAGGCGGGCCGTCACGCCGCCGGCCTGCTCGTATGGGTTGTCGTGCCCGGGCCGATTGGCCGGCCCGGGCACAGGGTATTACCCACGGAGCGGATGCCCTCGCGGGCTCAGGCCGCCGTCAGCGGCCCACCTGGCATGGTCCGTCACTCGGCGGATCCGGCGACCAGCAGGCGGCACCGGATACGTCGAACACCTCCTGGAGCGTGTCCGCCAGGGCGGCCAGGACGTTGGCCGGATCCTGGTTCTGGATGATGATCTGGGCGAACGCGTCCTTGAACACCTGGTTGTAGGCCCCGCCCTGGTCACCGAGCGCGACCGGCAACAACGCCGGCAGCGCGTCGCTCGAGCCGACCTGCGCGGCGACCGCCTGCTGCTCCGCCTCGACGCCCGGGTCGAGATCGCCGGGCAGCGCGCCCGCGATGACCGGGAAGAACGACACGGTGCGCAGCGTCGTGGCCTGCGTCTCGGGCTGGAGCAGGTAGCGGATAAGCGCCTTTGCGCCGTCCGGGTTGGGAGCCCACGTCGGGATCGCCAGGCCGGCGATGACCGGCATGAACGCGCGTCCCTCCGGCCCGGCCGGTACGGGGAATGCGGTGAACGCGGACGGGTCCGACTTGAGTGCCTCGACGAGGCGGGCGACGTGGTCCCAGGCCACCCAGACCTCGCCCGACTGGAGCGGCTCCTGCATGAACCCGTAGGTCGTCGATTGCGGGTTGACGTACTGCCAGGTGTCCTTCAGCCAGTTCCACATCTCGACCGCGTCGCTCGTGGCGAAGGCCGTATTGACCCGGCCGGTGAACGCCGGATACGCGTGGCCCTGGAAGAAGCGATGGAGCAGCCCGTCCTCGCCGGCCGGGAAGCCCAGCTTGCGATCGCCGGTGCCGTCGGTGATGGCCGCGCCCCACTCGGTCAGCTGCTCCCACGTCAGGGCGTTGATGTCCGCCCCGTCAGGGAGGTAGTCGAGGGCCTCGTTGCGGGCGACCATGATGTACGTCGCCTGCATCCAGGGGATGTAGAGCTGCTCGCTCGTCCCGAGCTTGCCGAGGTCAAGGTAGTCCTGGCTGATGCCGAGATCGGCGAGCTCGGCGGCGACGTCGGAGAGGTCCGACAGGTAGTTGCGCGCCCCGAACGCGGAGAAATCACCGTGCAGGCCGCCGATCAGGCTGACCCCGCCGGAGGCGGCCTCGCCCTCGGCCTGGATACGATCGGTGTACGGCCCCGGGTCGGCGCCGACGTACTCCACCTCACCGTCGTAGCCGGAGAGGATCTCGTTGCGCATGGCTTCCTGCTCGGTAACCGGGACGAGCTGGTTGGACAGCATCGTGACCGGCCCGGCGGGCGGCGGCTCGGTCGGTGCGGCGCTCGCCGGGGATGTCCCGGGCGTGCCCGTGGGGGCGGGGCTCGGGCTCGCCGCGCCGCCACACGCGGCGAGGGCCACGGATAGCCCGGCAACGATCGCCGCCAGGCGCCGGACCGGGTATCGGCTTCGATTCATCGGAACCTCCTCCGTCTTCTCTGCCGCGCCGGTGGCGCGACGACTCCTCCTCACGCGGCCCGCGGGCGCGGGTCCGGTTTCATGGGACATCGGGCGTCGGTCCATCGCAGCCGCACGAGGCGCGGATGCGGGGCACGGCCGGGACGCGGTGAATTCGGGGGCCGTCGTGGGCATCGGGGTGGGCGATGCGGGCGAGCAGCAGGTTCGCCGCGAGTGCGCCCATCGCGACCGCGTCGACCGCCACGGTGGTCAGTGGCGGATCGGTCATTCGCGCCCAGCCGATGTCGTCGAAGCCGACGATCGCCGGTCCCGACGCCGTGCCCCGGAAGCGGTGGAGCGCGCCGACGGCCATCGCGTCGTTGACCGCCACGATCGCCTCCGGCGGGTCGTCGAACAGGCGGGCAGCGAGTGCTGCTCCATCGCGAATCGTCGTCTCCCGGGCGTTAAGCACGCGTGCGTCGAGTCGGTGGGCCGCCATGGCAGCGCTGTAGCCGGCGACCCGCTCGGCCGTGCTGGGCCACGCTCGCGGCCCGGCCAGGCAGGCGATCCGGCGGTATCCATGATCGACGACGAGGTGCTCAGTCAGTGCCTCGACTGCCGACCGGTTGTCGGCCATGACCGAATCGACGGACACCGTGGGGATCCGGTTGTCGATGAGGACGAGTGGCCGTTCGGCCGCCCGGAGCCGGGCGATCGAACCGCGCGGAAAGGCCGGACCGAGAATGAGCGTGCCATCCGAGCGTCCACGATGGACGGCGGGCAGCGTCCAGAGCCGCGCCGCCTCGTCGTCATCGACGACCACGTAGAGGAGGTCCTGGCCGGCAGCATGGAGGGCACGTGTCACACCGTGGATCACCCGTGAGCTGAAGGTTCCCTCGCCGCCGGCGGGGTACTGCCCGTGGTGGACGAGGAGTGCCACGGTCGCCGTTCGGGACATCGACAGCTCGCGCGCGGCGTGGTGCGGGACGTAAGCGAGATCGCGCGCCGCGCCCTCCACGTTCGCACGTGCGCGGGCCGACACGTAGCGTCGCCCGTTCAGGACGCGAGACGCGGTTGCCTCCGACACGCCGGCGCGTCGGGCGACCTCGGACAGCAAGGCCGGCATCCGGGCTCCTCCTGCCAGTCTGCATGCGCTCTGGAAGCGCTTCCAGACTGTAGCACGCCGGCGCAAGCGTACTCGGGCGTGCTCGACCGTTCGGCGGTGCCGGCACCCTTCGAGGACGAGCGCGACCGCGCGTCGATCTGTCACCATCGCGCTGATGTCCGGCTTCGACGTCCTCCTGCGGGGCGGCACCGTGGTCGACGGCACCGGCGAGCCGGCACGGCGTGCCGACGTCGGACTGCTCGGCGACCGGATTCTCGCGGTCGGCGACCTGTCGGCCGTGGATCCGGCGGGCGTCGCCCTCGTGCTCGACGTGCGCGACAGGGTGGTCGCTCCCGGCTTCATCGACCCGCACGGCCACTCGGACGCCTCCCTGTTCGTCGACGGGGCGCTGGCGAGCCACCTCCGCCAGGGCTTCACGACGCAGCTGTCCGGCAACTGCGGCCTGACCGTTGCGCCGCTCACTCCCGCCTCGCGCGAGGTCGTCGACCGCGAGCTGCGTCCGCACGATGTCATCGCCCGCTGGTCGACGTTCGCCGAGTACCTCGATGCCGTCGACGAGACGCCGCTCGGCCTGAACGTCGCGTTCCTCGTGGGCCACGGCACGCTTCGCGGCTCCGTGCTCGGGATGGACGCGCGCGAGCCGACCGACGCAGAGCTGGCGACGATGGAGCGCGAACTCGAGTCGGCGATCGAGGCGGGGGCGATGGGGCTTGCGACCGGGCTCATCTACGCGCCCGCCCTCCACGCACGCCCGGCAGAATTGGCGCGCCTCGTCGCGGTGGCGACGCGGCGCGGCGGCCTCTATGCCACGCACATACGGAACGAGGCGGCCGGCCTGTTCGATGCGCTCGACGAGGCGCTCGAGACGGTACGTGTAGCGGGCGAGGGCGCACGCCTCCAGGTGTCCCACCTCAAGGCGGGGGCGCGGGCCGTCTGGGGCCGGGCCGGTGAGGCGGTCGAACGTCTCGAGCGTGCCCGCGCGGACGGCATCGATGTCGGCGCCGACCAGTACCCATACACGGCCGCGGCAACGACGCTCGCGATCGTCCTTCCGGCCGCGTTGCTCGCCCTCACGACGGACGAGACGCTGGCCGCGCTCGGCGACCTCGACATGCGTGATCGCGTCCGGGCCGAGATCGACGCCGGCCGGTCCGGCTGGGAGAACGTGGCGCGCGACCCCGGCTGGACTGCGATTCGCATCTCGTTCTCCGCGACCCACGACGATTGGGCTGGCCACAGCCTCACGGAGCTCGCCGCCGAGCTGGATCGCGACCCGGCCGACATCGCCTTCGATCTGCTCGTCGACGATCGGCTCGAGACGTCGATCGTGCTGGACTGCGCCGACGAGGCGGACGTCCGAACGATCCTCGCGGTCCCGTGGATCGCGGTCTGCACCGATGCCGAGGGCCGCCGAGCCGGGCACCCGGTCCTCGATGCGGGCATGCCGCATCCCCGGACGTACGGGACGACCGCCCGCATCCTCGGCCGATACGTGCGCGACGAGGGGCTCCTCACCCTCGAGACGGCCGTCGCCAAGCTCAGCTCGGTGCCGGCGGCGAGGCTCGGGTTGCGCGATCGCGGCATCGTCCGCGAGGGGTGGCGCGCGGATCTCGTCGTCGTCGACCCGGCGACCGTAGCCGAGGCGGCCACGTACCTCGAGCCGTCCCGCTATCCGGTCGGAATCGAGCACGTCCTCGTCAATGGCGTCGCCGCCGTGCTCGCGGGCGAGGAGACCGGGGCGCGCCCGGGCCACCTTCTGCGGCACGGTCGGGCATAGGCGTCGGTGGCCGTCACTCCGACGCCGACCGAACGCCAGGCGGTCGCCGACCTTCCCGGCGGGCAGCTCCGCTACCTCGTCCGTCACTCGTCGCGCTCGCGCCGGCTGCGGATCACGATCGACCCGCGGCGCGGAGTCGTCGTCAGCCTGCCGCCGCCGGAGCGCCGTGGCTGGCGCCGGCCGGAGCGAGCGATCGAGACGTTTCTGGCCGAACGCGAGGGGTGGATCCGGCGCCACGTCGCGCGGGCCGAGCAGGCCCGCGCGCTCATCGCCTCCCGCGACGGCGTCGGCGACGGGGCGACGCTCCGTTTCCGGGGCGAGCTGCACCGGATCCGGATCGCGACCGGCTCCGGCCGCCGCTCGACGATTGCACGCGAGGGCGGCGACGAGGGCGACGCCCTGATCGTCCAGGTCGGCCGAACGGATCGACGGGCGCCCGAGCGAATCCTGCGCGAGTGGCTCGTCGAGCGCGCCCAATCGGCGATCGACCGTGAGGTCGAGCGGCATGCCTCTGCGCTGCGCGTCACGCCGTCGGCCGTCAGCCTGCGCGACCCCCGCACGCGCTGGGGGAGCGCGAGCCGCGAGGGTCGGCTGTCGTTCTCGTGGCGCCTCGTCCTCGCGCCGCCGGAGGCGCTCGAGACGGTCGTCGTGCACGAGCTCGCCCATCTGCGCGTCTTCGGTCACGGGCCGCGCTTCTGGGACGTTGTCGCGAGTCGGCGACCGGATCACCAGGTCTGGCGGCGCTGGCTGCGAGCGCACTCGCTCGAGCTGCACGCCGCGCTCGCGACTCCGGGCTGAGTGACGATCGCACGGGTATGACCCAGGCGCCCTCGGCGGCAGATCCGCGAGGGCGCCGATCGCCGTCGAGCGGCACGGCGGTCAGGTTCCAGACGCGACCTCGATCGTCCCCGACATTCCCGCCTCGAGGTGTCCCTCGATCTCGCAGACGAGCTGATAACTCCCTGCCGTCGTCGGGATCACGTACATCTCGATTTCCTGCCCGGCGAAGACCTCGATCTCATGCGGGGCCGGCGCCTTGAACTCGCCTGACGCGTCCTCCGCCTTGCGGAACGCGACGGACCCGAAGAAGTCGCCGGCCGTGAACTCGTGCTTGACCGCACCCACGTTCATGACGGTGATCACATACGGCTGCCCGGCTTCGAGTGCCATGTCAGCGGGCGTGAAGGCGAACTCGGACAGCTCGATCGTCAGGTGCTGCGCGCTATCCCAGTCGGCGGCCGAGACCCGATCCGCCCCATCCTGGACCCACGGCCCCGCGGCCACGTCGCCGAGCTCAATCGCCGGCGATGCCGGCGCCTCTCCGGTCACGGTGATCGAGCCGAGCATGCCGGCTTCGAGATGGCCCTCGATCTCGCACACGAGTTCGTACGTCCCGGGCACGAGCGGGATGAGGAAGATCTCGACGGCCTTGCCCGCGAAGACCTCGATCTCGGTGAAGTACGGGACCTTCACCTCGCTCTCGGCGGTTTCCGCCTTGCGCGTTGCCACGGTCCGGAAGAACTCGCCTGCTGTGAACTCATGCTTCACCGTCCCGACGTTGGACACGGTGAGCACGTACGGCTGCCCGGCCACGAGCGTCAGATCCTTGGGCGTGAAGGCGAACTCGGAAAGCTCGATCGTCACCTCGATGGCGCTGTCCCAATCGGCGGCGGCGACGAAGTCGGCCGCGTTGGCGACGTACTGCTCCGCGGCCGGCGACGGCGACGCGGAGGACTCCGGGGTGGCGGCCGGTGTTCCCGCCGGAGTGACGGCCGGTGGAGAACCGGTCGGCCCGGCGCCGGAGGTCGTGCAGGCTGCTGCGACGAGCGCCAGGACGGCGACGAGCACCGCCCGACGAGTCATGGATCCCATGGTCGAGGTCACCTCGTGAGGTTGTATCGAACCGCCGCCCGCGCGATCACGCGCGAGCCGTCGGGTGGATGGGAGGCCGCACCGTGTCCGGGCACGCGCAATGGTGTCTTCGGACGTGGTGGGCAATGAGCAGCTCCACGGCAACGGCCGCTCCGTGCGGCCCGCGGCCGGGCAGCAGGACGAGGGAGGTGCGCCCGTGGGCGCACTCCAGTCGAAGCTGCTGTGTCGGGGCCGGAAAGCGTTGCGCGTCGGTGATGGAGAAGGTGGCGCTGGCCATGACATGCCTCACGGACGGCTGCGGACGCACTGGACCAGCGTCGTCCGTCCGTCGCTCCGCGGGTATCCCGTGGACGAGCGAATCCCCGTAGGGCAAACAGCCCAATCGCGCTGGGCGACCCGGGGACGGTGCGCTACAGGTCGATCAGCCCGTGTGCGATCGCGTAGCGGATGAGGGCCGCCTTGGTGTGGAGCCCGAGCTTGGCCATGATGTGGTCGCGGTGCGACTGGACGGTATGCGGGCTCAGGACGAGCAGCGTCGCGATCTCGTTTGACGTCATCCCCTCGGCAATGAGGGACAGAATCTCGCGCTCGCGCTCGCTCAATCCGTCGTACGTCGCCTGCTCCTCACCACTTCCGCTCCGACGGAGGTAGTCGGCGACCAGCTTCTTGGTCACGCTCGGGAACAGATAGACCTCCCCGCGGTACGCGGCGCGCACGGCGGCCAGCAGG
>Ga0326597_10011376_pt1 | contig 11805 bp, 7 predicted proteins | sample RVTome_12_FD_203789 | JGI IMG/M metagenome (GOLD analysis project Ga0326597, IMG submission 203789) | Soil microbial communities from uranium-contaminated site in the Upper Colorado River Basin, Wyoming, United States - RVT100D185 | ecosystem: Environmental > Terrestrial > Soil > Contaminated >...
TGGCGTAGCACCGGCTCGTCCCCCCGGTCCAGCCACACCCTGGTCTCGAGGCCACGCTCCTCGACGGGCGCCTGAGCACGAAGGCTCGGCGCCGCGAGGGCGGCGACCGCCAAGGTGAGCAGGGGCAACGTCCGCATGTGTCTCCTGAGTGTGACTCGGGCGTGCTCTGGGGTCGCAACAGGCGTGCCAGATCGCATTTCCCTTTCCTGAAGGCGTTTCCGGCGAGACTGCGTCCACGAGCGAGGACAGCCTCCGGAGCCAGGGACACCCTGAAAGGACACGGCCGTTGAGCCCTGAAACGCGCACCGGTAGCTTCCTGGCCCCGATGAGTGACCCTGATGAGTAACGCCAAGACGAGCGCCGGTCGCGGCGCGCGACCCGACCTTCTCGACCCCGCGGCGCTGTCGCAGCTGGGCGGCATCGAGTTCATCGCCAGGGAAGTCGTCGAGGGCTTCCTCATGGGGCTGCACCGGTCCCCCCACCGGGGTTTCTCGGCGGAGTTCGCCGAGCTCCGCGCCTACCAGGCAGGCGACGACCTGCGCTACATCGACTGGCGCATGTACGGTCGCTCGGACCGCTACTACGTCAAGCAGTTCGAAGAGGAGACCAACCTCAGGGCCCACATTCTCGTGGACGTCAGCGAGTCGATGGGCTGGAGCTCGGATCCGGGCGTGCTCCCGACCAAGCTATGGTACGCGAAGCACCTGGCGGCGTCGCTGGCCCTCATCCTCCTTCGTCAGGGCGACTCGGTCGGCATGGCGGCGTTCCACAACCGCATCGTCGACCGCATCCAGGCTCGCGGCGGGCGGCGGCAGTGGAGCGAGCTGACGCGCCGCCTCGAGGCCCTGGAGGCGGCCGGAGGGACGTCGGCGGAGGGAGCCCTGCGCGACATCGCGGTCCGCCTCCGCAGGCGTGGCCTGGTCGTGCTCCTCTCTGATCTGCTCGTCTCCCGTGAAGAGACACTCACGGCGCTCAAGTTCCTTCGCCACCACGGGCACGAAGTCCTCGTCTTCCACATCCTGGATCCCGGCGAGCGGGAGCTGCCCGCTGCCTCCGAAGCGCGCTTCTACGATCCGGAGACCGACGAGGAGCTGATGGTGAGTGTGGCCGACATCCGAGCGGAATACCGAGAAGCCGTGCGCGGCGCTTTGGCCGACTGGTACCGCGACCTCCGGCCCCACGGTGTCGACTACGAGGTCGTGGACACCGATCGGTCGCTCTCGCTGGCGCTGCGGGCGTACCTGCGGAAACGGGAGAAGCTCGGCTGATGGGCGCGCTCAACCCGCTGTTCCTCGCAGCGGCGGTCGCGGTCGCGGTTCCGATCTTCCTGCACCTCTTCCAGCGTCACGAGTCGCGGCGCTTCAGCTTTCCAGCGCTCCGCTACCTCGAGCGCACGGAGAAGGAGCACGCCCGCCGCATCAAGCTGCGGCAGCTCCTCCTGCTTCTCACGCGAGTGGCCATCCTGCTTCTGCTCGTGGGCGCGGGTGCACGCCTCGTCTTCGGGGGACGAGGCGCCTCCCATCCGGCGACGGCCGTCGCGATCGTCCTGGACAACTCGCTGAGCAGCGGACTCGTGGTCGGAGAGACGAGGGTGCTGGACGGGCTGAAGGAGCTCGCGCTGGCAGCCCTGGACGAGGCCACGGACGAGGACCGCTTCTGGGTGATCCGCGCGGGCGAGCCGTGGCTGCCGGCGATACCGGGGGCGGCCCTCGATGCCCGTGCGGCGGTGGAGGCGACCGAGGCCAGCGACGGCGAGGGCGACCTGACGGCGGCGCTGGAGCGAGCCGCCGAGCTGCTCCGCACGTCCGAGCTGCATGAGCGCGAGATCCACCTGCTCTCGGACATGCAGCGTACGGGCTTCGAAGCCGCCGGCGGCGCACCGGCTGCGGACGTGCCGGTCGTGGCCTGGGCCGCCGACGGGACCGGTGTGGTCAACCGCGCCATCACCTCGGTGGTGGTCGGCGGTGGTCTTCCGCCGCTGGAGGGGCAACGGACGGCGCTCACGATACGCGCCCTGGAGGGCGACGACGACACGACCCGTAGGCCCGTGCGCGTGGTCCTGGACGGGCGCGTCCGCGCCGCCGGTGAGCTGAGCGCGGGGGCGGAGGCTTCCATCGCACTCCCCCCCACCGGGGCGGGGTGGGTCACCGGCTACGCGGACGCCGATCCCGACGCGCTCCGGGCGGATGACCGCCGGTACTTCACCTACCGCTCGCGGAGAGCTCCGACCGTGGCGGTGTCGGGCAACACGGGCCTCTTCCTGGCCGAGGCCGTCGCGGTCCTGGAGCGCTCCGGCAGGATCACGGCAGCGCAGTCGGGAACCGCAGAGCTGCTCGTCGCGTCGGAGGGGGTGGGCCTGGAAGCGCGTGGCGAGGAGACGTCGGTCCTCGTCGTGCCGCCCGCCGACGGCACGTTGCTGCCGGCGCTCAATCGTCGCCTGGCCGAGGCAGGCATCGGCTGGCGATACCAGCCGCGCGGGAGCGTCGGCGAGGGCGCGATCGAAGGAACGTCTCTCCCGGACGCACTCGACGGGGCACGGGCCATCCTCTGGTACGACCTGGAACCGGCCGGGGAGCGGGCGGCGCCCACGCGCGCGCTTGCCGAGGTGGCCGGCGACGCCTGGGCACTGGAAGGCACCGACTCGAGCGGTCGCCCCTTCCTGCTCCTGGCCTCACCACTCACTTCGGACGCGACTACGCTGCCCGTTTCGACCGCCATGGTGCGCTTCGTGGACTGGGTGGCAACGGAGTGGGCCGGCGCGGGCGGGGCCGGCGAGTACACGGTGGGCGACCACCTGCCGGCACCCGACGCCGCTACCCACGTGCGATTTCCCTCCGGTCGCGAGCTCGAGATCGATGGGACGAGAACGGTGCGAGGGACGGGGGAAGCTGGCCCGTACACGTTCTTGGAGGGCGACTCGGTCGTCGCCGTCGTGGCGCTCAACCCACCCCCCTTCGAGTCTCGTCTCGCTCGGCTCGACGAGGACGAGGTCGAGAGCGCCATCGGGTCGGACGTCACCGTCGTGTCGAGCGCCGACGATTGGTCGCGCCAGGCGTATCGCAGCCGACGCGGTCCGGAGCTCTGGTGGCCTTTGCTGCTGGCGGCATGCCTGCTACTGGTCGCGGAGTCGATCGTGGCGTCGTCCGGCCGCGCCGGACAGCACGCCACGACCCAGCGGCGGAAGGCGGTCGCGGCAAGAGCGTGAACGTCATCCTGGAGGCGGTGGCGTCCTGCCCCGCCGTCACCGCCACCGCCGACGCGTTGCCCGCGCCCGGCCGACGCGCGCGGATCGGCGGGGCGATCGGGTCGTTGGCTCCCGTGGTGCTCGCCGCGCTTCACCGAGCCCGTCCGGACCGGGTCTTCGTGGCGGTCACAGACTCCCCGCAGGCCGCGATCGCAGCCCAAGCGGACATCGAGGCGGTGCTCGAGCGCGAGGGCGAGTCGTACCTCTATCCGCAGAAGGAAGCGCTCCCGTACGAGGAGTCGGAGCCCCATCTGGAGATCGGGGGACTCCGGGTCGAAGCGGTCGAGGCGCTGTTCTCGGGCCGCGTGCGGGTGCTCGTCACCACGCCGCGGGCCCTGCAGGAGCGCGTCCCGATCCCGACCCGGCTCGCCGAGCTGCGCCAGACTCTCCGGGTGGGGGACAGCGTGTCCTTCAGCGACCTGCCCCGCGGGCTGGAGGAGCGGGGTTTCGAGCGTGTGCCGTTGGTCGAAGAGGTCGGCCAGTTCGCGGTGCGCGGCGGGATCCTCGACGTGTTCTCCGTGGCTGCGGGCAATCCCGTCCGGATCGAGTTCTGGGGCGACGAGATCGTCTCGATCCGGCACTTCGAGGTGCTCGATCAGCGCTCGACGGCCGAAGTGCCGGAAACGCACGTCCTCCCCACGGACTTCCGGCGCGAGTACGTCGAGGGGGAAGAGACGGTGGCGCGATCGCTCGCCGAGCTCCTTCCGGCCGACGCGATCATCGCTACGCTCGGCGCCTGCGACCTCCGCGGTGAGGCGGCGCGGACCTGGAACAGGGTGGAGGCGCTCTACGACAGCCTCGTCGAGTCGGGATCGCGCCCCGCGAAGCCCGGTGCGCTCTTCGTGCCACCGGACGAGCTCGTCGCTCTGCTCGACGCTCGGGCCCGCCTGGAGCTGTTGCCGGACATCGATGTCTCGCCCGCTCTCGACGTCGCGCCAGCCGCCGAGGTGAACCGGGACATGGGGCGCCTCGAGGCGTACCTCCGTGAGGGCACCGCCACGGATCGCGAGACGCTGCTCCTGTGTGACAACGACGGGCAACTCCAACGCCTCGAGGAGATTCTCGGCGGCCCGGGACGCATCCCACCCGGCACCCGGCTCGGCCTCGGGGCGCTGTCCACCGGGTTCGAGCTTCTGTGCTGCGATCCGCCGCTGCGGGTGCTCAACGATCACGAGGTCTTCCGGCGAGCGCGCCGAGTGCGGCGTAGCCGCAGGTTTCGCGGCTCGGTCGCCGTCGAGAGCCTCGCCCAGCTCACGCCAGGGGACTACGTGGTGCACATGGACCACGGCGTCGGCCGCTTCAGGGGGCTGGAGCACATCGAGGTGGCCGGTGAGGAGATGGAAGCGCTGGCCATCGAGTACGAGGGCAACGAAACGCTGCGCGTGCCGGTCTACCGGCTCGACCTCGTCGAGCGATGGGTCGGCGAGACCGACGAGGCCAAGCCGCCCAAGCTGCACAGGATCGGCGGCAAGCGATGGAAGAACCTGCGTCGGAAGGCGGAGCAGGCCATCGAGGAGATGACGGTCGAGCTCCTGGAGCTCTATGCCCGCCGCCAGACCGCGGAGGGGTTCGCCTTCTCGCCGGACAGCCGCTGGCAGCTGGAGATGGAGTCCTCCTTCCTGTACGACGACACGCCGGACCAGCGGCAGGCCGCCGAGGACGTGAAGCGCGACATGGAGGCGAAGCGGCCGATGGACCGACTGCTCTGCGGGGACGTCGGATACGGAAAGACGGAGGTCGCGATCCGCGCCGCCTTCAAGGCCGTCCAGGACGGCAAGCAGGTCGCCGTGCTCGCGCCGACCACCATCCTGGTCGAGCAGCACCGCCATACCTTCGCGGAGCGACTCGCGGACTACCCCGTCCGCATCGGGGCGCTGAGCCGCTTCCGCACGCCCAAGCAGCAGAAGGAGATCCTGGCCGGGCTCGCGGACGGTACGGTCGACATCGTGATCGGTACGCACCGGCTTCTCTCCGGCGACGTCCTGTTCCGGGACCTGGGGTTGCTCGTGGTCGACGAGGAACAGCGCTTCGGCGTGAAGCACAAGGAGCGCCTCAAGCGACTGCGCGCCTCCCTCGACGTGCTCTCCCTGACCGCCACGCCGATCCCGCGCACGCTCTATCTGTCCTTGTCGGGGATTCGGGATCTCTCGCTGATCCGCACGCCGCCCCGCGACCGCATGCCGATCTTCACCAACGTGCTGCCGTGGTCCGACCAGCTCATCGCGGACGCGCTTCACCGTGAGCTCGACCGCGGCGGCCAGACGTTCTTCCTGCACAACCGGGTCGACACGATCTACACCGTGGCCGAGGAGGTGCGCGCGCTCGTCCCGGAGGCCCGCATCGACGTGGCCCACGGGCAGATGAGCGCCGCCGCTCTGGACGAGGCCATGCGCGCCTTCGTGGACGGCGAGATCGATGTGCTCGTGTGCTCGTCGATCATCGAGAACGGGCTGGACGTACCCAACGCCAACACGCTCATCGTCGATCGGGCGGACCGCTTCGGGCTCGCGCAGCTCTATCAGATCCGGGGGCGCGTGGGGCGCTCCGACCGACGTGCCTACTGCTATCTCCTGGTGCCGGACGACGTGAGCGAGGACGCGGAGCGCCGTCTGCGGGTCCTCGAGCACTACACCGAGCTCGGATCCGGCTACTCGGTCGCCCTCCGCGACCTGGAGCTTCGGGGAGCAGGCAATCTCCTCGGGGCCGACCAGTCCGGCTTCGCCCAGCAGGTCGGCCTCGACGCCTACATGCGCCTGCTACGTAAGACCATATCGCGGATCGAGAAGGGCGAGGTGGTGGTGGACTACCCGGATCCGGAGGTCTCGCTCAGCGGCGCGGCCTTCCTCCCCGACGCCTACGTTTCAGATTCGAGTCAAAAGCTCCATCTTTACCGGCGCCTCTCCAAGGTCGGCGGGCTCGCCGAGATCGAATCGATGCGTCTGGAACTCGCAGACCGGTTCGGCGCCCTTCCGCCTGAGGTGGAGCGGCTGATGGACGCCACCATCCTGCGCGTGCTGGGCCGGGCGGTGGGAGTCGACCGGATCCTCGTGCGGGCAGGCTCGGCCCGCGTCAGCTTCCGCGACGACGTGGTCCCCAAGATGTCCGTTCTGGAGGGCCCGCTCCGTCAGCGCAGGGCTCGCATCGAGATTCGGCGGGTGCACCCCTTGTCGCTGCGGCTGGAGCAGGAGGGCTTGGAGTCCGTCACGGAGACGTTGACGGTGGCGCTGGCGGCCCTGCGGACCGCCAGATCGGCCGCAGCGTAGGAGTTGGAAGTGAAGAAGAACACGAACGGAAACGACTCATGACGACCCGAACGACGGCCATGGTGTGCCTCGCCCTCTCGCTGGCGACGGCGGCGTGTGAGCGAAGCTCGAACGCCGAGCTGGTCGCGCGGGCCGGCGACTACCGCCTGACCGTGGATGACGCCACGGCACTCCTCGTGGATGAGGAGGGCCTGCCCGTCCAGGCGACCGTCGTCCGGTCGCTCGCCGACCTGTGGGTCGACTACACGCTACTCGCGGAGGCGGCCGCCGAGGACTCGGCCTTCGCGAGCGTGGACTTCAGGGGGTTGGTGCAACCGCTGCTGGACCAACTGATGGTCCTCCAGCTGCGCGATTCGGTGATCGAGGCCGACACCGCGATCACCGCCGACGAGCTCGAGGCCCTCTATGCGGCGGATGCTCCGGCCGTCGAGCTGCAGGCGCGGCATATTCTGCTCACCTACCCCCCCCAAGCCACTCAGGCGCAGCGCGACAGCGTTCGCGCGCGCCTGGAAGACATCAGGGCCAGGATCGTCGCCGGGGCCGCCTTCGAGGAGATGGCCGGAGCGTTCAGCCAGGACCCCGGTACGGCGGCTGTCGGCGGTGACCTCGGGTCCTTCGGGCGCGGCGACATGGTCGCGCCCTTCGAGGAAGCCGTGGTGCAGCTTGAGCCCGGAGAGCTGAGCGACGTCGTCCAGACTCCGCTCGGGCTCCACCTGATCCGGCTCGACGACCGACGGGCCCAGAGCTTCGACGACGTCGCGGGCGGATTTCGCGAGTATGTGCAGGCCCAGCGCACGATGAGTGCCGAGTCGACCTTCATCGCGGGGCTGGAGGGGCGCTTCGTTCCCATGCTCGCCGAGGGCGCCTTCGGTGTCGCCCGCGAGCTCGCGCGCTCGCCGCAGACCCGTCTGTCCGGCGGCGCCGCGCAACGTCCGCTCCTGGAGTGGACGGGCGGCGCTTTCACCGCCGGGGAGCTCCTCCAGATCTTTCGGTCCGAACAGCCCGGGCTGCGCGACGAGGTCGTGACAGGCACCGACGAGGATCTCGAGGGCTTCCTTCGTTCCCAGGCCCGGCGGGAGCTTCTCGTCGAGGAGGCGCGGCGCAGGGGGCTCGAGCCTCCACGTGACAGGGTGGATTCGATCACCGTGGAGGCGCGGCGGCAGCTACGGGATGCCACACGGTCGCTCGGACTGTTGTCGCTCGATCAGGCGCCCGGGGAGGAGCACCAGCGCGCGATCGCCCGGGCCGTTCGCGAGGCGTTGGTGGACAACCTCTCCGGGGCGACGCGCATCGTACCCCTCGGAGTCGTCGGCTTCCAGCTCCGCCAGGGGGTTCCCATCGCCTTTTTCGACGCTGGTATCGGACAGGTCCTGCTCCGGGTCGCTCAGGCGAGGGCGACGCGCGGCCCGTCGGCCCTGGAGGAGAGCCTGGGCGCGCCGGCAGAGCCCGTCGACACGGTCGCGCGATGACCGGAACCCCTCCCGCTCCGACGGTTTACGACGCAACCATGTTGAAGCCCTTCGCCTCGCTCACCGCGCTCGTCGTGCTCTGCTCGCCGTCCGCGGTGGCGGCCCAGGCCGACCTCCAGACCGCCGTCGTGGACCGCGTCGTCGCCATCGTCGGCGACTCGGCGGTCCTCCAGTCGCAGGTGACGTTCGAGGCGCAGCAGATGCAGCTGGCCGACTCGACGCTGCCCACGCCGGCCCACCCCCAGTACGAGGAGTTCCTGAGCGAGGTCCTCTCGTCGCGCATCGATCTCCTTCTGGTCATCCAGGCCGCGGAGCGGGACACGCTCATCCAGGTGGACGAGGCGACGCTCGATCAGCAGATCGCCGACCTCATCGACGGCCTCGCCCGTCAGTTCGGAGGTCAGCCTGCCCTGCAGGCCTCGCTTCGCGACATCGGCATGACGCTCGCCGAGTACCGCGAGGTTCGCCGCGTCGAGGCGCGCCAGCAGCAGATCGTGCAGCTCTACATGGCGAATCAGATGCGTGACGCCCGCCCCATCGAGCTCACAGAAGAGGAGCTGCTCGCCCGCTTCCGGGAGCTGCAACCCCAGATGCAACAGCGGCCACGGTCGATCACGTTCCGTCAGGTGGTGATCAAGCCGCAGGCCTCGGACAGCGCCAAAGAGGTGGCTCGTACGGAGGCGCAGGCTCTGCTCGAGAGGGCTCTGGCGGGAGAGGATTTCGCCGAGCTCGCCCGTGAGAACTCCGACGACCTGGGGACGGCCGCATTGGGCGGCGACGTCGGCTGGTTCCGCCGCGGGCAGATGGTCTCGGAGTTCGAGGATGCCGCCTTCGCGCTCGGGGCCGGCCGAATGGGTCTGGTCGAGTCCGTCTTCGGCGTCCACCTCATCAAGGTCGAGAGGACCCGCGGCCGGAGTGAGGTGCAGGCACGCCACATCCTCCGCATCCCGCAGGTCAGTCCCAGCGACGTCGAGGCCGCCCGCGACGTCGCCCGACGGGTCCGGGAGCGGGCCATGGCAGGCGAGCGGATGCAGGATCTCCTGGACGAATTCGGGGACCCCACCGAGCCCGACTCGCTCACGATCGCCGTCACCCAGATCCCCGAGCTGCCCCCCTCGTACACGCCACTCCGGGGGGCGAGCGTCGGCGACGTGCTGGGGCCGCTGGAGTACCAGCAGGGCTCGGCCAACCCGAGCGATCTGCGACTGTCGATCGTGAAGGTGATCGAGGTCCGCGAGGCCGGCGCCTTCACTTTCGAGGACGTCCGACCCGTCCTCGCGAACCAGCTGCAGGAGCTCAAGAGGCGGGACCGAATTCTGGAGACGTTGAGAGCGAATACGTACGTCGACATACGCATGTAGTGTTCCGACCTCAGATCGCTGTCACGCTCGGTGACCCCCGGGGCGTCGGCCCCGAGGTGGCGCGTGCGGCCATCGACGCCTTGGACGAAGAGGCATTCGCCGCGCTTTGCGTGGTCGGACCCGACGGCGTCCTCGACGGCCGGGGCCCCTTCCCCGCCGCCTCCCCTCCAACACCCGGCCACGACGGGACCGACGTCGAAGCCGGGACAGCGGCGGCCCGCGCGATCGAGCGTGCCGTGGCGATGGCGCTGCGGGGCGAGGTCCACGGCGTGGTGACCGGACCCCTGCACAAGCCGTCGCTGCGGGCCGCAGGCTGGAACGTTCCAGGCCAGACGGAGCTGCTCTCCGCGCTGGCCGGGGAGGCCCGGGTCGGGATGCTCATGGCGGCGGAGCGCACGCGCCTCGACGCTCCCCTGCGGGTTTTGCTCGCCACCACGCATCTCGCCCTGCGGGACGTGCCCGGCGCCGTCGACGAGTCGCTCCTCGTGGACCAGACCGAGCTCCTGGCGAACGCCCTCCGAACGGACTGGGGCATCGAGCGCCCGCGCGTGGCCCTCTGCGCCCTCAACCCCCATGCGTCGGACGGTGGGCTCTTCGGCGATGAAGAGGCCTCGGTCTACGCGCCGGCGCTCACTCGACTGCGGGCGTCCGGTCTTCAGGTGGAGGGTCCGGTCCCGGCCGACACCGTGTTCTCGCGTGCCCTCGCCGGCGAGTTCGACGCCGTCGTGGCTCCGTACCACGATGTGGGCATGGCGGCGTTCAAGACCGTGGCCTTCGGCACGGGGGTGAACGTCACGATTGGGCTTCCCTTCATCCGGACCTCACCCGACCACGGGACCGCCTTCGACATCGCAGGCAGGGGCCGGGCCGACGCCTCGTCGATGCTGGAGGCCATCCGACTCGCTGCCCGCCTCGCGAACACACGCTTTGACACGGGTCAGGCCCATGTCTAACCTTCCTTTCCGGAGCAAGGTCGTGTCTCGAGCGGGCCCTGTCCGGTGATCAAGCTTACCAATGTGTCGAAGGAATACCCGCGGCGCGGATACGCGCTGAAGGATGTCTCCTTCCACCTCAAGAAAGGCGAGTTCGCCTTCCTGACGGGCCACTCCGGCTCGGGCAAGTCCACGACCATGCGCCTCGTCCACATGTCGGACAAACCGACCCAGGGCGAGGTGCGCGTGACCGGCTTCTCTTCCGTCAAGGTCACGCGGCGCCACGTATGGAAGGTGCGTCGCCGGGTCGGGTTCGTCTTCCAGGACTTCCGGCTCCTTCCGGGCAGGACGGCCCTGCAGAACGTAGCCTTCGTGCTCGAGGTGACCGGCACCCCGAGGAGCGCCATCGTGCCCAAGGCCCAGCGGCTGCTCTCGCAAGTGGGCCTGTCCACGATGGCGGGTGCCTACGTCAACGAGCTGTCGGGGGGCGAGCAACAGCGCGTGGCGATCGCCCGGGCGTTGGCGAACGATCCCTTCGTCCTGCTGGCCGACGAGCCCACCGGGAACCTCGACGACCGGGCCACCCGGGGCGTCTTGGACCTCTTCTGGGACATCAACGCCAAGGGGATGGCGGTCCTCATGGCGACGCACGATCTGGAGCTGGTTCGCAGGTACCCACACGCCCGTGTCTTCGAGCTGGACCACGGCGCGCTCGTCTACGATTCGGTCGAGGAGTAGACCGACGTGTACGCGCTTCGCGAAGCCGTCGCCGCATTCCGGCGCGCCCCCGTCCTCACCGGCCTCTCCTCCGCGATGGTCGGACTCGCGCTCTACGTCGTGGGCCTGTTCGGGCTCGCGACCTACAACCTCCAGCTCGCGCTGTCGTCCATCGAGGAGCGGGTCGAGGTCGCAGTCTACCTTCGCGACGACGCCAGGCAGAGCGAGATCGACCTGCTGCTCACGGAGCTCGCGGCGATCCCCGAGGTCCGCTCGGTGAGCTTCATCTCGAAGCGGGATGCCTTGGCACGGGCCCAGGTTGAGCTACCGGAGTTCGGCGAGCTCTTCTCGGACCTGGAGGTGAACCCGCTGCCGCAGTCGCTGGAGGTGGAGCTGCGGCCGGGCTCCCGGAATCCGGACGTCGTCGAGCGCGTCTCCCAGGCGGCCATGCTCTATCCGTTCGTGGAGGACGCCCGCTACGGCCGTGAGTGGGTGGACAAGCTCTTCACGCTCCGCCGCATCGGGGCCGCGACTGCCGCGGTGCTCGGCTCCGCGTTCGCGCTGGTGGCGGCGCTCATCATCGGCACCGCGCTCCGCATCGCGATCTTCGCGAGACGCGAGGAGATCTACGTGATGCGGCTCGTCGGAGCGACGAACGGGTTCATTCGGAGACCGTTCCTCCTGGAAGGCGCCATCGCCGGGCTCCTCGGGGGCATCGTCGCGTGGGCTCTGACCTACGGCACCTACCGGGGGGTGTACTCCTACCTCTTCGAGGTCGCGTGGATGCCCGACAGTTGGGTCGGACTGGGGCTTCTGGCC
>Ga0326597_10011377_pt1 | contig 11805 bp, 11 predicted proteins | sample RVTome_12_FD_203789 | JGI IMG/M metagenome (GOLD analysis project Ga0326597, IMG submission 203789) | Soil microbial communities from uranium-contaminated site in the Upper Colorado River Basin, Wyoming, United States - RVT100D185 | ecosystem: Environmental > Terrestrial > Soil > Contaminated >...
GATGTCACCGAACGCGTCCATGATGCCCCACACTGTGCCGAACAGGCCCACGAACGGCGTGACGCTCGCGGTGGTCGCGAGGAAGCTCAGGCGCCGCTCGAGCCGCGTCACCTCGACGCCGGCCGCACGCGCGAGCGAGCGCGAGAGCGACTCGAGGCTGCGCACGGTCGGCCGAGCGGAGCCGGCGGGCGTCGCTCCGCGCACCTGCTGGTTGACCTCGATGTAGCCGGCCTGGAAGACACCGACGAGCGGGCTCGCCTTGAGCTGTGAGCAGACGGCGTTCACCTCGGAGAACTTCGCGCTGCGGCGGAAGATGTCGAGAAAGGTGGCCGACTGGGAGCGGGCCCGGCCGAGCGCCGCCCCCTTGTAGAGGATGATCGCCCACGAGACCAGCGAGAAAACCAGCAGGAGCAGCAGGACCGAGCGTGCGACCCACCCGGAGTGGGCAATGAGGCCGGCGATCCCGCCCGAGAACGCCTGCGTCGGGGCCTGGGCCAGGAGCGGGAGAAACAGCAATAAGACCTCTCTAACTTGCGCTATCGGTTGAGGATGCCACAACAGCTAGTGGCTGTCAATTTTCTGGCGCACGCCGCGAGTTTCGGTCCTGATCCGTCCTTGTGACGCTCCATCATACGTTTACAGGCCGTCGGAGGCTGTGATATTCTGCCATGGACCCGGTTTCAATGCTTAAACTACTGAGAATCAACAACATCGCGCTGATTCCCTCGCTGGAGTTGGAGCTCGGCCCCGGCCTCACCCTCCTGACCGGCGAAACGGGGGCAGGCAAGTCGATCCTGATCGACGCCCTTGGCCTGGTGCTGGGCGATCGCGCCTCGCCCGACCTCATCCGGTCGGGAGAGGAGCGGGCCACGGTCGAGGCCGTCTTCGAGGTCCCGGGTGCCTTGGCCCTCCTGCACGAGCGCGGCCTGCCGGGAGACGGCGAGGAAATCGTCCTGCGCCGCGAGCTACAGGCGAGCGGCAAGGGCCGCGCGACCGTGAACGGAGCGCTCGTCCCGGTGAGCCTGCTGCGCGACCTGGCCCCGCAGCTTTCGGTGATGCACGGGCAGCACGAGCCGCAGGGCCTGCTCGACGCGGCCGTTCATTTGGCACTCGTCGACCACTTCGCGGGCGAGGACGAAGCCCGGCCGATCGGCGAGCTGTTCCGCGACCTGCGCGCGGCCGAGGCGGCGCTCGAGCGTCTGCGCGGGGCGAGGCGCGAGGGCGAAAGGCGCCGCGAGATGCTGGAGTTCCAGGCGGCCGAGATCGAGCAGGCCGGCCTCGTGCCCGGCGAGGAGGAGGCGCTTCGCGCCGAGAAGGCGCGCCACGCCAACGCCACGCGCCTCGCGAGCCTGAGCGGCGAGGCCTTCGCGCTTCTCTACGACGACGAGGCCGCGGCGCTCACAGAGCTCGGTCACGTCTTCAAGCGCGTCGAGGAGCTGGCCCTGATCGACCACGAGTTCCGGCCGTTCGTGGAGGCGAAGGCCGACTGCCTGCCGCCGCTCGAAGACCTGGCGCGCTTCCTGCGCGACTACCGCGAGCGGCTCGAGGTGAGCCCCGGGCGGCTCGACGCGATCGAGTCGCGGCTCTCGCTCGTCGAGCGCTTGAAGAAGAAGTACGGCGCGAGCGTCGAGGACGTGATCGCGTTCGGTGCGCGCTGCCGCGAGGAGCTCCAGGAGAGCGCGTCGCCCGAAGAGCAGGAGCGCCGGCTCGAGGAGAGCCGGGAGCGCGCGTCCGCGGCCTACCTCGAGCGGGCCAAAGCACTCTCGAAGCGGCGCCGCGCGGTGGCCCGCGACCTCGTGCGCCGGGTGCAGGCCGAGCTCGCCGAGCTCGCGATGGAGAAGACCCGCTTCGAGGTGCTGTTCACGCCGGCCGACCCCGAGGCCGCCCTCGACCCCTCGAGCTGGACCGAGCAGGGCCTCGAGCGGGCCGAGTTCCTGCTGTCGCCCAACCCGGGGGAGGAGCTCAGACCCCTGGCGCGGATCGCCTCGGGCGGAGAGCTGTCGCGGATCATGCTGGCGCTCAAGTCGGTCGTGCGCTCCGACGCCCCGGGCTTGACGCTCGTGTTCGACGAGGTCGACGCGGGAATCGGCGGGCGTGTGGCCGAGGTCGTGGGCCGGAAGCTGAAGGCCCTGGCCGAGAAGCAGCAGGTGCTGTGCGTGACGCACCTGCCCCAGATCGCGGCCTTCGCCGACCGGCACCTGGCCGTGCGCAAGCAGGTGGCGCGCGGCCGCACCCAGACCGACGTCGACACGCTCTCCGAGGCCGATCGCGTGGAGGAAGTTGCGCGTATGCTCGGAGGCGAGACGGTCACGACGACCGCACGTCAGCACGCCCGCGAGATGCTCAAGCAGAATCCTCGCCAGTGAGATCCATCTGATGGAGATGAAAGCCAGAAAGCGCTTCTTCATCCAGACCTTCGGCTGTCAGATGAACGTCAACGACTCGGAGAAGGTTGCGGGCCTCTTGGAAGCGCGCGGGTTCGAGGCGGCCGACGGAGCGCACGAGGCCGACTTCGTGTTCCTCAACACGTGCGCCGTGCGGGAGAAGGCCTCGGAGAAGTTCCGGCAGTCCCTGGCGCGGCTCGGGCGGGCGAAGAGGGGACGACCGGGGCTGCGCATCGGCGTGGGAGGCTGCGTCGCTCAGCTCGAGGGGCCCGCCGTGATCTCGGGCGCGCCCCAGGTGGACGTCGTGGTCGGCACGCACAACCTCCGCCGCATCCCCGAGCTTCTCGAGCAAGCGGAAGCCAACGGGCGCGTGGCGATCGACCTCGACCGCGGCGCCGACGCCTTCGACGTTCCGAACGCGGTGACGGCCCACGCCAACCCCGTGCGCGCGTACGTCACCGCGATGGAGGGGTGCAACCTCGTCTGCAGCTTCTGCGTGGTCCCGCGGACGCGCGGCCCCGAGGTGAACCGGCCGCCGGACGACATCGTCGCCGAGGTCGAAGCGGTGGTCGCCCGGGGCTTCCCCGAAGTCATGCTGCTGGGGCAGACGGTCAACGCCTACCACTCGCACGGCCACGACTTTGCCGACCTCTTGGCCCGCGTCGACGCGGTGTCGGGGCTGCGCCGCCTGCGCTTCACGACCTCCCACCCCAGCCACGTCACGCCGCGCATGGCCGACGCGTTCCGCGACCTGCGGCGCGTGTGCCCTTACTTGCACCTGCCGGTCCAGTCGGGCTCGGACCGGGTGCTCCAGTCCATGCGGAGGGGTTACACGCGAGCCCAGTACCTCGACACGATCGCGATGCTGCGGGACCGGGTGCCCGGGCTCGCGCTCTCGAGCGACGTCATCGTGGGCTATCCGGGCGAGACGAATGCGGAGTTCGACGAGACCCTGTCGCTCCTCGAGCAGGTGGGCTTCGACGGGCTCTTCGCGTTCTCCTACTCGCCGCGGCCCGGGACGTCGGCGCTGCGGCTCGAGGACGACGTGCCCGAGACCGAGAAGAAGCATCGCCTGCACGTGGTGAACGACCATCAGCAGCAGTGGCAGAGGCGAAGAAACGAGACGCTCGTGGGCGGCCACGAGGAGGTCCTGGTCGAGACGCTCGACGGGGACGGCCGCGTCTCGGGGCGCACGCCCCATTTCCGCATCGTGCACCTCGACGGACCGGACTCGCTCCTGGGGCAGGCGGTGAGCGTCGAGATCACGCGCTCCGGGCCGAACTCGTTGCAGGGCCGACTTTCGCAACTGTTTCATTGACAGTCAGTTTCGTCACTCCTATATTTTGGCCGACGAGAGGAGAGCCGGTTTGGAAATCGAGATGAGCATCAAGGGGCTCAGCGTGGACCCCATCACGAACATGCCCATCATCGTGCTGCGCGAGACGGAGGGCGAGCGCGTCCTCCCGATCTGGGTGGGAGTCTTCGAGGCCAACGCCATCGCCCTGCAGATCGAGAGCGTGCAGACGCCGCGCCCGATGACGCACGATCTCCTCAAGAGCGTGATCGACGAGCTCGGCGGCCGCCTCGAGCGCATCGTAGTGTCCGAGCTCAAGGACAACACGTTCTACGCCACGCTGCGGCTTCGCTCGCAGCAGGGAACGCTCACCGTGGATGCGCGTCCGTCGGATGCGATCGCCCTGGCGCTGCGATCGGGCGCCCGCATCTTCGTCGAAGAGGCCGTCATCGAGAGCGCCCACAGCCTCGACGAGCCGAGCCCCGAAACCGGGCTGCGGCGCGTGCAGAAGTGGCTCGAGAGCCTCTCCGACGAGGAGCTCGGCAAATACAAGATGTAGGTAGTCGCTCCGGTTGGCCTACTGGGGCTTGACCCCGACAGTCCCCCTCCAATAACATCCGCGCACCGCCGGATCCCGCTGCACAGAGGTGAACTGCCTTTGATCGTCATTGCGATCGCAAACCAGAAGGGCGGCGTCGGGAAGACCACGACGGCGATCAACCTCGCGGCGGCGCTCGCCATGCGCGGGCGCCGCGTTCTGCTCGTCGACCTCGATCCCCAGGGCAACTCGTCGATGTCGTTTCTGGACGTGCGGAGCCTGGCGAAGTCGATGTACGAGGTGTTCGTGGGTCAGGCGACGCTCGCCGAGATCGTGCAGAAGTCGGGAGTCCCGGGGCTCGACGTGGCGCCGGCCCGCATCGCGCTCGCGAAGCTCGAAAGCCAGCTGGTGGGCGAGATCGACGCTCACTACCGCCTCAAGGACCGCCTGCTGAGCGTGAAGGACCAGTACGACTTCGCCATCGTCGACACGCCGCCGGCGCTCGGGCTCATCACGGTGAACGCGCTCGTCGCGGCGACGCACCTGCTGATCCCCATCCAGTCCAGCTATTTTGCTCTTGAGGGCACCGACGATCTGCTCGAGACCGTCGACCGGATCCGGGCCCGCCCGAACCCGGACCTCAAGCTGCTGGGAGCCGTGATCACCCTCCACGACAAGCGAACAACGCTCGCTCGTGACGTTCACAAGGCCATGAGCGAGGTGTTTGGCGGCCGCGTCTTCGTCACGACGATCTCGAAGAGCATCCGCCTTGAGGAGAGCCCGGCGCATCGCGAGTCCATCTTCACGTTCGCACCGCAGTCGAGCGGCGCCTATGAGTACTACAAGCTCTGCGAGGAGGTCATCGAACGTGTCTAGTCCCCGGCGCATCGGTCTACCCGCGACCATCCGCATGCGACACGAGCCGCACTTCGTCGACCAGCTCGTCCGCCCGAGCGGCGAGACCATCGGCCGGCTCATCCCCATCGAGGACATCGCTCCCAACCCCGATCAGCCTCGCCAGGCACTCGGTGACCTCGATGAGCTGACCGCGTCGATCCGCGAGCAGGGGATCCTCGAACCGCTTCTCGTCCGCAGGGTCGGCACGCGCTACCAGATCATCGCAGGGGAGCGGCGGTACCGCGCGGCGGTCGAGGCGGGGCTGGGTGAACTGCCCTGCGTCGTGCGGGAAACATCCGACGCCGGGATGATGGAGCTCGCCCTCGTCGAGAACATGCAGCGGAAGGACCTCACGCCTTTCGAAGAGGCCGACGGTCTCACGGTGCTCGCCGAGAAGTACGGCTACACGCACGAGTCGCTGGGGGAGAAGCTGGGGAAGAGCCGCTCGACGATCACGGAGTCGCTCTCGCTCGCAGCCATGCCCGAGGACGTTCGACAGCTGTGTCGGCGCGCCGACATTCAGTCTAAGTCCGTTCTGCTGCAGATAGTTAGGCAAGGTGATCGCGACAAAATGGTCGGCCTCGTCGAGCGACTCGGGCGCGAAGGCGCGACGCGCACGGACGCGCGCCGCCTGACGCAGAAGGCCGACGCACGGCGCGGGCGCGGCCGGCCGAAGAACTACGTGTTCAGCTTCAAGCCGCGCGGCGGTCCTTTCTCCCTCAGCCTGCAGTTCAAGCGCGCCGACGTCGAGCGCGGCGAGATCATCGAGGCACTCGAGGCCGTGCTGCGCTCGCTTCGCGAGCAGAGCTGATCCCGCCGAACCTCGAGGAACACCCCCAGGTCTGGAGGTCCCTCCTTGGCCGACACGAGCTTCCGCACGCTGGTCACCGGAGCATCGAGCGGGATCGGTGCGGAGTTCGCGCGCGCGCTTCGCGGGCGGGGCGAGTCGGTCGTGCTCGTGGCGCGCCGGCGGGATCGCCTCGCTCAGCTCGCTTCGGAGCTCGGAGGCGAGCCCGCTGCCGTCCCGATCGTGGCGGACCTCGCACGCGAGGGTATGGCGGACGAGCTCCGGAAGCTGTTCGATGAACGCGGTCTCGCCGTCGACGGCCTCGTCAACTGCGCCGGCCTCGGGCTGACGGGCCCGTTCGCCTCGCAATCAAGAGCGGTGATCCGCGCGATGTGCGACGTGAACGTGCGCGCGGTCGCCGAGCTGACGCGCGCGTTTCTTCCGCCGATGCTCGAAAGGCGGCGCGGCTTCATCGTCAACGTGGCCTCGACCGCCGCCTTCCAGCCGATTCCGTACCTCGGGGTCTACGCGGCCACGAAGGCTTTCGTACTTTCGTTCAGCGAGGCGCTCGGGGAGGAACTTCGCGGCACGGGAATCCAGGTGCAGGCGCTCTGCCCTGGAGTCACGGCGACTGAGTTTCTGGACGTGTCCGAGACGGGCGGGGACCTCCGCGTCCGGCGGCTGCCGATGATGACGCCCCGCCAGGTGGTCGAGGCCTCGCTCGACGGCCTCGAGCGCGGTCGCCTGCGCGTCGTGGTCGGCTTTTCGAACCGATTGCTCGCTTTCGTGACCCGGAGGCTCGCTCCCGCGTGGCTCGCGAGGCGCGTGGCGGGCGAGCTCTATCGCCCGCGCGCAAGGGGGTGACACGGCGGGAGCCGTGCTGCTATGATTCGCCGTTCCGCGTACGAACTCAGCAGTGGACAGTGGCTTACAGGCGGTACGCATGACTGGAGAGGGAAGAGACACGATGGAGGCGGCGGATAGAAAGTCGACCGAGAAGCCGGAGTTCTCGGAGTACGACTACAGCAACTTCTACTACGGCGCCGGCGACGACCCGCTCAACCTGCTGCGGCCGTACGCCGACTGGTATCGCGAGGCGCGCCCCGCCGGCTACTACCTCTACATGGAGGCGCTGGCGTCGGCGCCCACCACGCACGTCCGGGTGAAGAACGGCAAGACCGGCGTGCTTCACGACCTGCTGAACCTCGCTTCCTACAACTATCTCGGCATCTCGTACCGGCCCGAGGTGAAGCAGGCGGCGCGCGAGGCGCTCGACCGCTACGGTCTGGGTGCCTCCGGCTCGCCGATCCTGTCGGGCACCTTCGACGTGCACGAGCAACTCGCCGAGGAGCTCGCCCGCTTCAAGGACAAGGAAGCCGTGGTGCTGTTCCCCACGGGCTACAGCGCCAACGTCGGCTTCATCTCCGCGCTGATGCGCTCGGGCGACACGATCTTCGTCGACCAGTACTCGCACGCCTCGATCGTGGACGGCGCGATCCTCGCCAAGTCCAAGACCGTCTTCTTCCGCCACAACAACCCGCTCGACCTCGAGCGCAAGCTCACGGGCGTCAAGGGCAAGAAGCTGGTGGTGGTCGAGGGCGTCTACTCGATGGACGGCGACATCTGCACGCTGCCCGAGATCCTCGAGGTCACGAAACGCCACGGCGCGCGCATGCTGATCGACGAGGCGCACTCGACCTTCCTGTTCGGCCCCAACGGCCGCGGCGTCGCCGAGCACTTCGGCGTCGACAAGGAGGTCGACTTCCACCTCGGCACCTTCTCCAAGAGCCTCGGCGGCCAGGGCGGCTTCATCGCCGGCACCAGGGAGCTCGCCGACTACGTGATCGCCTTCGCGCGCTCGCGCTTCTTCTCCTGCAACCTCTCGCCGGTGCTCACGGCGGGGCTGCTCGCGGGCCTGCGCATCGCGGACTCCGAGCCGCAGCTGCGCGCGAAGCTGTGGAGCAACGTGGCGTTCCTGCGGCGGCGCTTCGCCGAGGAGGGCGTCGACATCGGCAAGTCGAACTCGCAGGTGATGCCGGTGATGGTGAACAACGACTCGCGCGTGCTGACGGTGGCCGAGAAGATCCAGGACCGCGGCCTGTTCCTGAACCCGGTGACGTACCCCGCGGTGCCCAAGCACAAGTCGCGGCTGCGGATCTCGGTCTCGGCGGCGCACAGCGAGCAGGACCTCGAGCAGGCGGTGCAGACGATCGCTTCTGTCCTGCGCGAGGAGGGGATTTGTCGGGAATAACCCGCTACGGCTATCGCGACGCGATCAGCGGGTTCTTCGAGTTCCCGACCGAAAACGCGCGGCGCGTGCTGCCGCGCGGCTTCGAGCCGGTCGAGGTGCACCACGGCAGCAGCATCCTCGCGGTCACCGTCTTCGACTTCGACGAGAGCGAGGTGGGCGAGTACGGCGAGGTGGTCTACGCCGTGATCGTGCCGCCGCTGGTGCGCGACACGCGCCTGCCCAAGTCGGCCTTCTTCCCGTGGCAGGTCGCCACCACCACCAGGGCCGCGCGCGAGCACGCGATCGAGCGCTGGCATCTGCCGCACTGGATGGACGACGTGAAGCTGGACTTCAGCCGGGAGAAGGGCCGGCTCACGGCCAGGGTCGAGGCCGACGGCGCCCAGGCGCTCGAGCTCAGCGTGACCGACCACTCCTGGCAGGCGGTCTCGCACCTCTACCAGTCGTTCCAGAAGGACGACTCGGGCACGTACCTGGCGAACATCCTGTTCGAGGGCGAGAAGAGCGAGCACGAGGAAGAAGCCGGCAGGATCGTGCTTCACGACAACGCGTTCAACAAGGACATCGTCGTCTCCGAGGTCTACGAGACGCCCTTTCGCGAGCTGTGGATGAGAAAGGGCTGCCAGCTGTTCGACCCGCTCGCGCAAGTCGAGGGGAAGTAGCTGTCGGAGCCGGTCTTCGTCGTCTTCAACCCGCACTCGGGCAAGGGGCGGGGCTCGCAGTTCATCCAGCCGGTGCTGCAGCACCTGGCTCCGGCGGGGAAGCTGGAGCACGCCCTCACCCAGGGGCCGGGTGACGAAGCGCGTCTCACGACGGAGGCGATCGCGCGCGGCTTCCGCCGCATCGTGGCGGTGGGCGGCGACGGCACCTGGAGCAACGTCGGCAACGCGATCCTCCGGAGCGGCGTCCCGGCCAGCCTCGGCCTCGTGCCGGGCGGCACCGGCTGCGACCTCGCCAAGACGCTCGGCATCCCGCCACGCGACGTCGCGGCCTGCTGTCGGATCGTGCTCGCCGGGGAGCGCCGCAGCATCGACGTGGGCAAGGTCGAGGACCGCCACTTCCTGAACGTCCTCGGCTTCGGCTACGACGTGGCCGTGCTCGAAGACTCGTGGAGCGTCTCGTACCTCGAGGGCAGCGCGCTCTACGTCTACTGCGCGCTGCGGCAGCTGCGTTCCTTCTCCGGCCTTTGCGTGGCGGTCGAGGCCGAAGGGCGGCCGCTCGGCGAGCGCGAGATGCTGATGCTGATCGTCGCGAACGCGCGCGTCTTCGGCGGCGGCTTCCAGATCGCGCCCCACGCGGACCTTGCGGACGGCAAGCTCGACGTGGTCGCCTTCGGCAATATGGGGCTCGGCGCGCGCCTCGGCGTGATGCTGCGGCTGCTGCGCGGCCGCCACCTCGGGCACCCCAAGGTGCACGCCGTCTCGACCGCGCGGCTCGTGTGCCGCTTCGAGGCGCCGCCCAGCTACGAGACCGACGGCGAGTGGAACCGCGCGCGCACGTCCGAGCTCGTGATCGAGAGCCTGCCGCGCGCGCTCTCGGTGCTCATCCCGGCTTCATGAGCTCGGCGCTTCTGGCCCCAGCGCTCGGCCGGGCCGTCTTCGAGCGCACGCTCACGCCGTCCGACGACGCGGCGCTCGACGCCGCCGTGCGCCGGCTGGTGGCCGCGGCCGGCGCACCGCTCCGCGGCCTGCTGTTCTTCGGATCGCGCCGCACCGGCGCCGCGCGCGCCGACGCCTGGAGTGCCTACGACCTGTTCGTGGTGGTCGAGCGCTACCGTCCCTTCTACGCGGCGCTCGCGGCCGCGAGGCTGACCGGCAAGCGGCCGTGGCTGCTCGCGCTCGTGAGCCGTCTGCTGCCGCCCACGCAGTGCTCGCTGCGCTTCGCGGCGGAAGGCGTGCACGTCAAAGCCTCGGTGATCGAGCAGAAAGCACTCACACGCGAGACGGGACCCCGCCGCCGCGACCACTTCTGCATCGGCCGGCTGTTCCAGCCGATGCGCTTGCTGCACGCGCGCGACGAGGCCGCGCGCGACGCGATCCTTTCCTGTCTCGAGTCCTCGCTTCGCGAGACCTGGGACTGGGCGCGGCCGTGGCTAAAGTCGCCGTTCGACGCGGCGGGCTACGGCCTGTCGGCGCTTTCGACCTCGATGCGCTGGGAGCTGCGACCCGAGCCCGAAGGCCGCGCCGCGGAGCTCTGGGCGGCCCAGCGCGAGCTGCAAGTCCCGGTCGTCGAGGCGCTCCTCGCCGAGCTCGCCGCCGCGGGCGAGCTCGTGGCCGCCTTGGCTCCCGGCAGCTGGTCGGCCCGCCGACCGACCGGCCGCTTCGAACGCCTGCGGCGCGAGCTCTACTTCCGCGTCTCGATGGCGCGCGCGACCGTGCGCTGGCTCAAGCACGTGGTGAGCTTCGAGGGCTGGCTCGACTACATCGTCCAGAAGGCGAGCCGGCACGGCGGCGCGGAGCTGCGGCTCAGCGAGCGCGAGCGCCGCTTTCCGCTGCTGCTGCTGTGGGGCCGCGCCTACCGCTACCTGGCAAAGGTCCGAAAGGGAGCGAAGAAGACCGGATGACCCCGTGGCTCGGCGTGCTCGTGGCCGTCCTGGGAACGGCGCTCGCGTCGATGCCCGTCTTCGCGCTCGTGAAGCGCGGCCGTCCGGATCGCGACGCGGCGCGCAAGGGATCGAGATTCCTGCTGGGCGTGGGCGATTTCCTGGTGCACTGGCTGATGTGGGCGATCGGGCCGCTCGAGCGCGGACTGATGCGTGCGGGTGCCGGCCCCGACCTGATGAACGCGACCGGGCTCGGCTTCGGGCTCGCGAGCGGGATCCTGATCGGCACGGGCCGGCTCGAGGCGGGCGGCTGGGCGATCGCAGCCGCCGGCATCTCGGACATCCTCGACGGGCGCCTCGCGCGGGCGCGCCAGCTCGCCTCGCCCTACGGCAAGTTCGTGGACGCGACGCTCGACCGCTTCGTCGAGACCTTCGCGTTCCTGGGCTTCGCGGTCTACTTCACCGATCGGCCCTACGGTCCGCTAGTGGTGGCGGCGGGCCTCGGCTTCTCGTTGCTCGTGAGCTACGCCCAGGCGCGCGGCGAGACCGTCTCGGTCTCCGGCTCGGGCGGGCTGATGCAGCGCGCCGAGCGCCTCACCTTGCAGATCCTCGGCTGCCTGTTCGACCCGCTGCTCTCGCGCGCGCTCGAGCAGCCGGAGGGGACGTTGCTGTTCTGGATCCTGGTCGTGATCGCGCTCGGGGCCTTCGCCACGGCCGTGCACCGGACGGTGTGGATTGCGCGGAGGCTGAAGTAGCAGACCGCGAGCACGACGGAGACGACGGAGACAACGGACACGACGGACCAACGGACACAACGAAACAACGGACACGACGAGCCAATGGACGAACGGACGAACGGACGACGATCCTTCCGGGGGGCGCTCTGCCGCCGCGCCCCCCGGGCCCCCCTAGGCGGTGCATACCTGGGCGGTGCATCAGTGCATAATCTGCCCACATCGCGAAACGAGAGGTCCCCAGGAGGCAGAGCGTGTCCGATCTCTATCCGGTGAAACCCGACGTCGCCGCCCGCTCCCACATCAAGAGCCTGGCCGAGTACGAGCGGCTCTACCGCCTCTCGCTCGACAACCCCGACTGGTACTGGGCGGAGCAGGCGA
>Ga0326597_10011378_pt1 | contig 11804 bp, 9 predicted proteins | sample RVTome_12_FD_203789 | JGI IMG/M metagenome (GOLD analysis project Ga0326597, IMG submission 203789) | Soil microbial communities from uranium-contaminated site in the Upper Colorado River Basin, Wyoming, United States - RVT100D185 | ecosystem: Environmental > Terrestrial > Soil > Contaminated >...
AAGTACCAGTTCACGCCGGACTGGCGCGTGGTCGGCAAGCTGAATCACTCAGTGAGCGAGAGTACGTTGGGCGACTTCTATAACGGCGGTTTTACGGAGGCGGTGATCGGCTACGCGTACCGCCCGGTGCGGCACGACCGGCTGGACATACTGAGCAAGTACACATACTTCTACAACATCCCGACCACGGACCAGGTGACGATGCAGAACACCGCGGCCGAGTTCATACAGAAGAGTCACATCGCGGCCCTGGACCTCAGCTACGACCTCACGGCCACCTGGTCCATCGGCGGCAAGTACGCCTATCGCCAGGGTCAGGTGAGCCTCGATCGGGAGGAGCCGGAGTTCTTCGACAACTCGGCGCACCTCCTCGTGTTGCGCACGGACTGGCGGTTCCGCAAGGACTGGGAAAGCATGGCGGAGGCGCGAATGCTGGAGCTTCCGGACGTCAGCCAACATCGCAGCGGCGCACTGGTCGCGGTTTACCGCTACTTCGGCGAGCACCTGAAGGTCGGCGCTGGCTACAACTTCACGGACTTCTCAGATGACCTGACGGACTTGAGCTACGACCACCAGGGTGCGTTCATCAACCTGACCGGGACCCTGTAAAGCCCGCGTGGGCTGCGAATGCTTTTGTGGTCTTTGGATTTGCCCGCCAAACCTCGCCAAGCATTGATGCTCTACTGCGGCCTTGCCGGCGCCGGAGTTGCCTGGCTGGCGGGGCCTGGCGTCGCAGGGCGATCGGCCGACTGACCGCCGATGTGCTCGACCAGCGGTGCACTGACGCCCTGTTGCCGCGCGGTCGCGGCACACTGCCGCGCGCCGAGCAGGAACGGGTTCGGGACGTGTGCGCCGCCCTGCGCCTGACGAGCGGCCAGCAGGCCGCCCAGGTATTGGTAAACCGGCGTCGGGAACAGCGACTGCGTGACGATGCCTGCGAACTCGCGCGGATCCACGCCCGCGCCGTCCACGATCAGCATCGCATCGCGCAGGCTCTCAACGACCGCGGCCATCAGGAAATTGCCCGCCGACTTGACCACATTGGCCGCGGTCGGGTCTTCGCTGATCAGCTGAAGTCTGCCCAGCACCTCGAGCACGGGCCGGATGCGCTCAACGGCACCGCGCGGGCCACCTGCCGCGATCAGCAAGCGACCCATGGCCGCGGCATCCGGCGGTCCGAAAACCGGGGCGGAAATGTAGTACTGGCCCGCCGATTCATGCGCCGCGACCAGGCGACGCGCGAGGCCGTCGCTGATGGTGCTCATGCAGGCATGGATCAGGCCGGGCATGCCGGTCGTGATCAGGCGGCCGCCGTCGAACATGACGGTTTCGACCGCAGCATCGTCACTCAGCACGGTGATTACGAGTTCGGCCTGGCAGGCCTCACCGGCAGTACGCACGACGACGGCGGTGTCCGGGGGCAGGCCCTCGGCGCGGCCTGGCGTGCGATTCCATGCCAGGACCTCGTGACCGGCGCGCGCTATGCGTCGCGCGATGGGTTGACCCATGGTCCCGAGGCCGATAATGCCGACTTTCATGCCGGTACCTCCCAGACTTGATTGTCAGCGCGGCTCGGTGCCGGGCTCCTGGTCCGGCATCGGATAGGTCTTTGCCTCCGCCGGACGCTCCGGCGCGGCTGCCTCCGCTGCGGGCTTCGGTTCGTCACCAGCCGTGCGCTGGCCAGCGCCCGAGGTCAGACGGCGGATCTCGGCGACCAGCTCGTCAGCCGGCGTCGGCGGCACCGCCGTGCTCGACAATATTTTCGTGGCGCTCCCCTCGCCATCGTAGAAGCGGCGATTGCCCTTGTTGTTAATGAAGATGCCGCTGCCTTCCAGCGAGACGCCGGCAAACAAACCCTTGGTCCGCGAATAGGCATAAACCTCGGAATCGAAGGTCAGACTGGTCGAGGCCATCGCCGTGCGACCGACCGGCCCGGCCGCCACCGACGCATCGGCGCCGAGCGTCAGCTTGCCGTCGGTGATGCCCTCGATGCTCTTCCGGGTCGTCATCACGAGCACGATGTCCGCGACCTGGCCGCCGGCCTGCCAGCCGATGCTGCCGCCGCCGGTCTTCACGAAGGCCGGGTTGCTCCATTCACCGCTTTGAGTCCGGACCAGCATCACGCCGGTGCCAAAACGTGCCCCGAGCCCAAAACCCACCTTCACGTTGGCGGGGAGAATCACGATGCCTTCGGCGCGGGACAGCAGCTGGTCCGGGATTTGCAGGTCCGGCATGGCCTGCAGTTCGCGCAGCACGACCATCGCGTTCTGGATCGTCGCTTCCTCGCGCGTGACGGCCGCTGCCGGCGTCGCGACCAGCGTGCCGGCGAGCAGGGTGGCAAGGATGAATCCGGGAATTTTCATGTCGGTGATTCCTGTTCAGGACCCGACCCGACAGACCATGCCAACTCTGACTGGTTCCCCGGGTTGCAGGCCATGGCTCGATAGTGTAGCCGTTGTGCGACGGCGGGTTGGCCGAATTGACATCGGCACGCCGTATCGTCCCAACTGGGATGGTCATGATGCGCTGAATCGCCCGCGCTTTCACCACACTTCCGCTGCTGACGCCATCCGTTGCGCACGCCGAATGGTATGAGCGCGAAGCAGCGATCATGGGCACGCGCGTTGCGCGACAACCCGGCACCGTCAAGCTCATCGCGCACACACGGATATTCCGCTTCGAGGACAAGGACGTCGAAGCCATGACGACGACCAAGCCGATCGAGTTTTTCCCGGCCTGAACTGCCCCGACCGCTGCCAGGTCGGAAATGATTTAGGTCAATGTTCGCGGGTGGGCGTCCCGGAGACACTATCGCGGGATACTGTGTCTCCCGGCAGTTTGGGGCGTGAAGATGAAACATGGACCGATCGGGAAGTCTTGGAACCTGAGGCGGGTATTTGGGCTCTCCCTGGCCGGCGGGCTGCTCGCCGCGACCGGCCTTGCCGGGCTGCGGGTCGCCGCCGCGACCGATCCGCTCGCCATCCATCGCGCCGAAGCCGCGGCGGGCGAGCGGGAATCCGGGATCGAAGACCGGATCCATGAAGGCAAGGAAGTCTTCGAGGCGGCCTGCATGGCCTGCCACCAGGCGAACGGGCAGGGTCTGCCAGGCGCCTTTCCGCCGCTCGCGTCCTCGGATTTCCTGAAGGCTGACAGGAAACGGGCGATCCATCTGGTGGTAAACGGGCTGCAGGGGCCGGTCGTGGTCAACGGCGTGAAATTCAACTCGGTCATGCCGCCGATGTCTCAGCTGTCCAACGAAGACATCGCGGACGCACTCACGTACGTCATGAACTCCTGGGGCAACTCCTTTGGCAGCGTCTCCACGGCCGAGGTTGCCGCGGTGCGTGCCGGTCCCAAGCCGAAGCAAGCGGCGGATTCGCCGACGGAGCACCCGGGCACGACGGTGGCCGAGCTGAAGTACGGCGGAGCACCGTCCACTGTCGGCGCCGCGGCGCAGCAGATTGAAATGGTTACATCGGCGGGCGCCCCGGACATGACCCGTTCGGAATTCGAGCATGCCAAGCAGATTTATTTCGAGCGCTGCGCCGGCTGCCATGGCGTGCTGCGCAAGGGAGCGACCGGCAAGCCGCTGACGCCGGACATCACGCAGAAGAAAGGCACCGATTACCTGAAGGTCTTCATCAGCTACGGTTCGCCGGCGGGCATGCCGAACTGGGGCAGTTCAGGCGACCTGACGCCAGAAGAAGTGGACATCATGGCGCGCTACGTCCAGCACGTGCCGCCGACCCCGCCGGAATTCGGCATGCAAGAGGTGCGCGCGGCATGGAAGGTGCTGGTGCCGGTCGCGGAGCGACCGAAGCGCAAGATGAATGACTACAACATCGACAACATCTTTGTCGTGACGCTGCGCGATTCCGGCGAGGTTGCGTTGATCGACGGCGATACCAAGCGAATCATCAACGTGCTGAAGACCGGCTATGCGGTGCACATTTCCCGCCTGTCCCATTCCGGCCGTTACGTATACACGATCGGCCGCGACGCCAAGCTCGACCTGATCGACCTGTGGATGGAAACGCCCGGCATCGTCGCCGAATCAAAAGTGGGTCTGGAAGCAAGGTCGGTCGAAACTTCAAAGTACGAAGGCTACGAAGACCGGCTCGCGATCGCGGGCAGCTACTGGCCGCCGCAATACATCATCATGGACGGTGAGTCGCTCGAGCCGCTGAAGATCATGTCGACGCGCGGCATGACCGTCGACACACAGGAATACCACCCCGAGCCGCGCGTAGCGGCGATCGTCGCATCGCACTTCCATCCCGAGTGGATCGTCAACGTCAAGGAAACCGGACAGATTCTGCTCGTCAACTACAAGGACATCGACAACATCAAGGTCACACAGATCGGCGCGGCGCGTTTCCTGCATGACGGCGGCTGGGACTCGACGAAGCGCTATTTCCTGACGGCTGCGAACCAGTCCAACAAGATCGCGGTCATCGACGCCAAGGACCAGAAACTGGTGGCCCTGATAGACGTGGACAAGATTCCTCACCCGGGTCGCGGCGCCAATATCAATGACCCGAAATTCGGCCCGGTGTGGGTGACTAGCGCGCTGGGCAACGAGAAGCTGACATTCATCGGCACTGACCCCGAGGGTCATTCGGAAAACGCGTGGAAGGTCGTCCGGGTGCTGAAGGGCCAGGGCGGCGGCTCGCTGTTCGTCAAGACGCACCCGAACTCGAACAGCCTGTACGTCGACACGCCCCTGAATCCCGATGCGAGGATCAGCCAGAGTGTCGCCGTGTTCGATGTCAGGAATCTCGAGGCCGGTTTCAAAGTGCTGCCGATCGCCGAATGGGCCGACGTCGGTGAGGGGCCGAAGCGCGTGGTTCACCCCGAATACAACATGGCGGGGGACGAAGTGTGGTTCTCGGTCTGGAACGGCAAGGAACAGCGCTCTGCAATCGTCGTCGTGGACGACCGCACCCACGCACTGAAAGCGGTCATTCGCGACCCGCGGCTGGTCACGCCAACGGGCAAGTTCAACGTCTACAACACGACGAAGGACATCTACTGACGCAGCGCGGCATGGCATCAGGCGGCGGTGTATTATCGCCGGCGCTGCAGCAAGCGCCGGAGCCCGCCGATGAATGTCTCGTCGAACAAGGTCGTCTGCATCCATTACACACTGCGTGACGAGGCGGGCGCCGTGCTCGATTCGTCCTCGGGTCGCGCGCCGCTTGCCTACCTGCACGGCAAGGGCAATCTCGTTCCGGGTCTCGAGGCGGCACTCGAGGGCAAGGAGGCGGGCGCCAGGCTCGAGGTCGCGGTCGCGCCTGAGCAGGGCTACGGGATCCGCGATGATCGCCTGGTACAGATTGTGCCGCGGACGAAATTTGGCGACACTGCGGAAATCACGCCGGGCATGCAGTTTAAGGTCAATGGTCCGGGCGGCGCACGGGTCGTGACGGTCATGCGCGTCGAGCGCGATCTCGTGACCGTGGACGCCAATCATCCGCTGGCGGGCAAGACGCTCCATTTCCAGGTCGAAATCACCGAGATACGCCGCGCCACGCGTGAAGAGCTTGCGCACGGCCACGTGCACGCGCCCGGCGGCCACCATCACTGAATCGGCGGCGTGCCGGAAACGGCCTCAGAACGTCGCGGTCAGCGTCACCGAAGCGTTTCGTCCCGGCTGCTGATAAAGCTCGAGCAAGGGATCATTCGGTGCCCGGCCGCGCACGTCGGCCCATTCGTAATAATTGCGATCGGCCAGATTGAAAACGCCGGCGTTGAGCCGCAGCCGGTCGTTGATGCGCCATTGCCCGGTCAGGTCGATGGTCAGGTAACCGGACGGTTGAAACAAGGGACCGCGCGATTCGTCCACGCGATCGACGCCGTCCACCGCGGTCACTGCGAGTTGCGCGAGCCAGCGCGCCGAAGGTGCATCGAAACGGAGCCTGACGGTTCCGCGTGCCGGGTCGATCGAGTTGATCGGGACGTTCCGTGCGACATCCTTTCCGCGGGTCCATGCGGCGGACAGGCGGCCGCTCAGGCCGCGCAGCAGATCGGTCCATGCTCCCAGATCGAAATCGAATGTCGCCTCGGCGCCGTGGATTTCGGCCCTGCCGATATTCTGCGACTGGAACAAGGTCGTGCCGGTCTGCGGTTCCTGCCCGATGTTGACCTTGGACTCGATGAAATCCCGATAGCGGCTGTAGTAGATACTCGCGCTGCCCGTGACGGCGCCGCCGGAGTTCCGCAGGCCGAGCTCGATGCTATCGCTTTTTTCCGGCTTGAGGTCCGGATTCGGAATCGCGCGCGTATTGAATTGAGGCAGGTCCAGTCCAATGTTGACATCCTCGAATGGCTGTGAGCGAAATCCGTGCGAATACTGGAGGAACAACAGGAGATCGTCGGCGACGCGCGCGCTTGCGCCCAGCTTCGGCGCCAGCGACCGCTGCCGGATCGACGCCGGACGTTGGGTAGGATTGTCGGCCGCATACGTCGCGTCGACGACCGGCTCCAGATGGTACAGGTCCGCGCGCAGCGCCGGAATCAGCGTGAAGCCTTCCTGTGGTTGCCATTCGTCCTGCAGGTACAGGCCAGCTTCGCTGAGATCCGAAATCGGGAAATCCCTGACCGGCAGGACTTCTCCCAATATCGTCCCGGTGCTTGCGCCCGTTGCGAGATTCGTCTGCAGGCCGTCGCGCCGTTCCACGATGCGCGTGCGCGTCAGCTCGGCGCCGGCGACCAGCCGGTGGGGACCGGATGCCCTGGCGAACTGCCGGGACATGACGATTTCGCCGCCGACAATCGTCTCCTGGTAGCGAAATTCCCGGCGGATGCCGAGCGCTGGAGTCACCGGCGGGACGGGCCTGCGCTCTTCATCGGTAGCCTGTGCGAACCGGGTCTCCAGCAGGAACAGTCGCCACTCGAGTTGCTCGAATGCGCCCGCATCGGGGACCACCTGGTCCACGACGAAGCGCCACGCCTCGACGCAGTCATCTCCCTGAAGAAATGTCGTGTTTGCGAATCTCCCACCCGACAGCTCCAGTGAGTCCACGTCGGTCCGGACGGCCTGGCGGTCAAATCCCAGCGTCAGGCGCAGCGGCCGGCCGGACCCATGGATCAATGCGCGGGCTAGCAATGAGTCTGCCTCGAAGTCCGTGGGGTTCGCATCGACGATCCGATAGGCATTCTGCAATTCGCCGCCCTCGCGCCTGGCAAGGGCCAGCATGGCGTCCAGGCCCTCAATACGGGCTGCCGCGGTCATGCCGGCCATCGCCGCGTGGCTGTCGCTCGCGTATCCCGCGCGCAGGCGCAATGCGCGTTCCGTTCCCGGCCGCAGCAGATCCGCTGGATCGACGGTCGTCGTCGCCACGACGCCCGCGATGGCGTCGCTTCCGTACAAGGTCGAGGCCGGTCCCTTCAGGATCTCGATGCGCTTGACCAGCTCAGGGTCCGTGAACTGCCGGCCGGCGTCCGAAAAGCTTCCGATCGCGAACGTGCTGGGCGAGGGAACGCCATCGGTTTCGACCAGCACCCGGTTTCCGCCGAGACCCCGGACCGCGATCGCCGTATAGCCGAAGCGGTTCGGGTCGCGGCGCACCGACAGCCCTGGCTCGTTTCGAAACACATCGGCCGGGTCGAAAGCGAGCCGCATCTCCAGTTCGGCCGCCGTAATGACGGACACGGTCGCTGCAACCTCGGAAAGCGGCTGCATCGTCTTGCCGACGACGGTGACCATCTCGAGTTCGGGGTTGGCAAGCGCTGGCTGGGCGCGCGCTTCAGAGAGCACGGTCTGTACGCAAATACAGATCGCATAGCTGCATCTTGCGGCAGCACTCATCGTCATCGGTGATCGGGGACCTGGCGGCAATACATGTGGTCTCCGGATTCTAGGGCGAAAGCATGATGATCGCACTGCGGTCCGGTACCGCCCGGCTCCATGGCATCCATCCGTCTGCTAGACTCGCGCACCTGCCGGCTCCGATGCACGACCGGCGCCCCGAGTCCCGTGACGCATCGTCAAGACCTGCAATTTCCGCCCAAGGAAACCGCGCTGCGCGAGGATGTCCACGCGCTCGGCTCGCTGGTCGGCGAGGTATTGCGCGACCAGGGTGGCGAGGATCTGCTGAGTGTCGTCGAGGGCGACCGCGTCGCGGCGATCAGGCGCCGCGAGGGGGAGCCGGAAGGCGCCGTCGAGCTGATCGTCAGGACCGCGAATCGGCCCGCCCAGCAGGCGCGCGATCTGATTCGCGCATTCAGCAACTGGTTCGAAGTCGTCAATCTCGCGGAACGCGTTCATCGCGTGCGCCGGCGGCGCGAATACATGAATCGCAGCGACCGCCCGCAGCCAGGCGGCATCGGCGACTGCCTCTACCGCCTGAAGGCCGCTGGCCTGGACGGCGAGCAGGTGCTGCAGCTGCTCAGCGGCATAACGATCTACCCGGTTTTCACGGCGCATCCGACCGAGTCGACCCGCCGCACGATGCTGCGCAAGCAGCAGCAGATCGCGGACCTGATGATCGAACGGCTGGATCCGACGCTGACGCCGACCGAGCGGCGCTCGATCTGGGAACGGATCCGCACGGAGGTAACCTCCGGCTGGCAGACCGAGGCGCATCCGCGCGAGCGGCTGACCGTTGCCGACGAGCGCGAGCACGTGCTGTTCTACCTGGCCGAGGTGATCTATCGCGTCGTGCCGGCGCTGTACGAAGAGCTCGCGGTCTGGCTCGAGACCGTGTTCGGGATGCCGCAGGACGTCGGTCGCATTCCGCTGCTACTGCGTTTCGGGACCTGGGTCGGCGGCGACATGGACGGCAATACTGAGGTGCACGCGAAGACGATCCGCGAGACGCTGCACCGCCAGCAACAGCGCATCATCTCGACCTATTTCGATGAGTGCCGCGCGTTGTCCGGCAAGCTGTCGCAGAGCGCAAGCCGTGTCGGTGTCAGCCGGGAGCTCGAGCAACGCATCGCCGAGTACGACATCCTGCTGCCGACGGCCCGTCACGCGACCTCATTGCGGCACGACCGGATGCCGTATCGCGTGTTTCTGGCGCAGGTCGCGGCGCGGCTGCGGACGACCTACGACGGCCAGCCGAACCATTATGAGTCCGCCGAGCATTTCATCCGGGACATCGAAATCGTCGCGGCCAGCCTGCGTGCGAACCATGGGCGACATGCGGGCCTGTTCTCGGTCGAACGCCTGCTCTGCCGTGCGCGGACATTCGGTTTCCATCTTGCGACGCTCGACGTGCGCCAGCATGCATCGGTGCACCGCGAGGTCATCCGCCAGGGCCTTGGACTGCCGGACTGGAAGCGGCGCAAGGCGGACGCGCGTCGCGCAGTGCTGCGTGAGACGCTGGCGCGCGACCGCGGCCCGGCCGGTTCCTTTGATGCGGTCGGCCGCCGCACGCTTGCCGTTTTCGAGACGCTTTCCCAGGTCCGCTACAAGTACGGCGATCGCGCGATCGGCGACTATGTGATCAGCGGGACTGAAGCGCCGGACGACGTGCTGTCCGTGATGCTGCTGGCGCGCTGGGCGGATATCACGGACCGCGATGTCGGTGAAGTTCCTCTCGACATCGTACCGGCCGTCGAGACGACGGCCGCGCTCGAGAGCGCTGGCACAATCCTGCGTGGACTGCTTACCGAGGAAACCTACCGCCGTCACCTTGCCTGTCGCGGCAACCGCCAGACCGTGCTCGTCGGCTATTCGGAGAGCAACAAGGAGGGCGGTATCGCGGCGTCGAGATATGCCGTATACCGCGCCGAAGCGGAATTGATGCAGGCCGCAGCCGACGCCGGCGTCGAGCTTGGGCTGTTCCACCGCCGTGGAGGCACGGCTAGCCGCGGAGGCGGCCCGTTCGACCGGCTGGTCGAGAGCACACCGGCGGGCGCGACGCGGGGCCGGCTGCGCACGACCGAGCAGGGGGAAGGCATCAGCAACAGTTTCGGCCTGCGGCGGATCGCCCTTCGGACCTTCGAGAAGGCTGTCTACGCCGTCATGCTGGATCGCGTCGACTCGACAAGAGGGATCAAGGACACGGAACAGCAACTGTCGTTGGTGCACCGCATCGCCGAGGCAAGCCGCGCGCGGTACCGGGCGCTGGTCTACAAGGATCCGGCGTTCTACGACTATTTCCGCGATGTGACGCCGATCGACGTGATCGAACGCATGCAGATCGGTGGCCGCGTTGCGCATCGTGAAGGCAGCGGCATCGACGCGTTGCGCGCGGTGCCGTGGGTCTATGCCTGGTCGCAGAGCCGGCATTCGCTGCCCGGTTGGTTCGGCGCAGGGACCGGCCTCGAAGCCGCCGCCAGTGAGCTTGGAGCCGACCGGCTTGCCAAGGCCTGGGCGAGCTGGCCATTTTTCAGAAACCTGCTGGACGACATCGAAATGGAACTGGTGCGGGCAGACCTGGACATTGCCGCCCATTACGACGGACTCGTCGGCAGCCCGGTGACCGCAATCCCGGAGGCGATCCGGCGCGAGCATGCGCTTGCAAAGCGCTGGATCACCTGGATCAAGGGAGAGATCGACCTGCTCGATAGCCGGCCGCAGATGCAACGCTCGGTACTGTTGCGCGCCCCGTACCTCGATCCGATGAACCTGATGCAGGTGGACCTGCTGCGCCGATGGCGTGCGACCGACAGGGCCGATCGCGAATTGTTCGATGCGCTCCTGGCCAGCGTGAGCGGAATCGCCCTTGGCTTGCAGGCAACCGGCTGATCGGAGAGACAATGAGGGAATTGCTGGCACGGACCCGACCGCATCACAGCGTCTGCGTTTACTGCGCTTCGAGCATGGTCTGCGACAGCTCGTACCACGAGGTCGCGCGTCGCCTCGGCAGACTGCTTGCCGAAGCGGGATTGTCCGTCATTTGCGGTGGCGGCCGTTCCGGTTCAATGGGGGCGTTGGCCGAAGGAGCGCTCGCGGCTGGTGGGCGAGTCGTAGGCATCATTCCAAAATTCATGCAGGACCTGGAGTGGGGTCACGACGCCTTGTCGGAATTGCATGTCGTCGAGGACATGCGCAGCCGCAAGCACGAAATGCTGACGCGCGCCTCCGCGGTCGTGGCACTTGCGGGCGGAACCGGCACGCTCGAGGAACTGCTGGAGGCGATCACGCTGAAACGACTCGGGCTGTTTCTCGGCCCGATCATCCTGGTCAATACCGGTGGCTACTACGATCCGCTTCTGTCGCAGCTTGCGGCTGCGATCGGCGGCCGCTTCATGGATGCACGCCACTGCGCCTTGTGGACTGTCGTGGCGGACCCGGAGTCGGTGTTGCAGGCGATCGAGAACTGTCCCGAATGGAGCGCAGACAGCCGCGATTTCGCCGTCGCGCGGTGATTCGGATAATATCCTGCCCTCATGAGCAATGAAAGACCGGGCGACCCGCAAATGGACGCCCAAGCCCTGTATCGCGAAGAAGTGTTCACGGACCAGCGGGTCGGCACGATCCGGCGCATGACCCCGGTGAAGTCCGACGGCGGTGACGATCCGTCGCGGGCCGTGCTGTTCATCGGCCAGGCGACGGTGATGACGCCGATGGGGTCGCTGCCGCTGTCCTTCGAGTTGGAGGCGAATAGCCTGACGGAGGCCGTGGGCCGTTTTGGCCCCGCTGCGCAGCAGGCGATCGAAGAGGCGGCACGCGAACTTCAGGAAATGCGCCGCCAAGCCGCGTCATCCATCGTGATTCCTGACGCCGGTTCCGCGGCATTGAAGGGCATCGGCGGCAAGGGCGGCATCCAACTGCCCTGAGGCACGCCGGGGTATCGCTTCAGCGCCTGCTCGCCCTGCCGCGCCGGCGCCTGCCGCCGGCGCCGGCCATG
>Ga0326597_10011379_pt1 | contig 11804 bp, 10 predicted proteins | sample RVTome_12_FD_203789 | JGI IMG/M metagenome (GOLD analysis project Ga0326597, IMG submission 203789) | Soil microbial communities from uranium-contaminated site in the Upper Colorado River Basin, Wyoming, United States - RVT100D185 | ecosystem: Environmental > Terrestrial > Soil > Contaminated >...
ACCAGGACCCGGTCGAGGGCGAGCGCCTGGCCGCGGTCGCGACCCAGGCCCTCACCTCGGGCGTCTTCGAGGGCGCCGTGATGAAGGACCTGCACGACATCGTTCCCGGCGACCAGGGGAGCACGGTCGCGCTGGAGATATATGTCTACAGACCCTAGGAGTGCCGGGGTGGCAGCTTGCTGACACGACCGGCCGACGACGGGTCTCTACGAAGTAGCGCTGAGCGGGACCGGCGGGCCCTGTGGCGCGCGTCACTCCGCCGGGCGCTGAGACGCGGCGACGTCCTGGGGGCGGCGCGCGCCTGGGAGCGCCTGCGCGTCTCGGGCGCCGCGGTCACGCCGGAAGAGGCCGAGGCTGCGCGCAGCGCGCGCAACGCCGTGGGCCACGCCATCCGCGACGCGCGCTGGCGGCGTACTCAGGACCTGCGCGTGGGCATCCCGGTCGCCGACGGCTTGTCCATCGCGCTGCCGCTCCTGCGGCAGCCGTCGCGCAAGGGCCTGCGCGTCCTGCTGCTGGCGCTCATCGGCGCGGGACTTCTCGCGATCGGCCTCTACGTGCTGCGGCCCGGCGCGTCGCCGGTCCCCGGCGTCCCGGTGCTGGGGATCGAGGAGCCCGGCACGGTCGAGGAAGAGGTGACGAGCGACGGCGGCCGTGGCCGGACGAGCGCCACGATCGCGCCGCAGCAGCGCGCCACGCCGCGGCCGACGCAGCGCCCGCGCCGCACCGCGCGGCCGGCCCCCACGGGAGCGCCGCAGGCCGGCAGCGGCGGCGAAGGCGGCATCGGCGCGGGCCCGCCGGCGATCGAGACGGCGACGGGACGCTTCCTGTTCACGGTCGTCGACGCCAAGACCGGCAAGCCGGTCGCCGACGCCTGCGTGATCTTCGGCACGCCCGACTGCGAGCCCGAGCGCGTGCACACGAACTCGCTGGGGCTCTGGTGGCTGGACTTCGACCTCAAGAACCCGCCCGCGAGCCTGTGGGACTTCCAGTTCGAGAAGGACGGCTACGAGGCGCAGCGGATCCGAGTGGAGTACAAGTCCGGGTCCGTCAACAAGTACGTCATCGAGCTGGTCCCCACGGGGGGCTAGCGGATGGGCACGCTCGCGATGAGTGACCGGTCCAGCCCGCGCCGCGCCGCGCTGCGCGCCGCGCTGCGGGGCGGCGACATCCTCGCGACCGCGCGCGCCTGGGAGCGCCTGCGCGCCGATCCGTCCGGGATCACGCGCGACCAGCTCCTGGCCGCGCGCACGGCGCGGCTCGCCCTCGGCCGCGCCATCCGCAACGCGCGCTGGCGGCGCACGCAGGGGATCGCCCCCGCGCGCGAGATCGCTGCGGCGGCCGCCCCGACGACCGCACGCGTCCGGGTGCGGCGCGCGCTCCTCGTGGCGCTCGCCGTGGGGTTGGTCCTCGCGGGCATCGGGCTGTGGCCGCGTGAAGCACCCGAGGGCTTCGCGCCCGCGGCCGCGCCGCCCGAGACGCAGCAGCGCGCCACGCAGGCGTTCAGTGGGGGCCGCGGCCGCAGCAGCGCGACGCTTCCGCCGATCGTGGCCGCGTCGCCCACGGCCGAGCCGACGCCCACCGCGCCTCCGAGCGACGCGCCCGGCTCGGGCGCGCCGGGTACGCCGGGACCTTCGGGCGTCCCGGGTGGCATCCCGGGTGGGGTGCCCGGCGGCACGCCGGGCGGCGTCGTCGGCGGTGTGCCGGGAGGGACCGGCAACGCCACGCCCACTCCTGCGCCGGTACCGACGCCCTCGCCGACGCCGGACGTCCGCGTGGTCCCCGAGGGCACTCCGCCGCCGCGTCAGCCGGGCTGGGACCGCATCACCTTCCACGTATTCGATTCGGCGACGCGGTTCCCGCTCCCGGGCGTCTGCGTGAGCTACGGGACGGCCTGCGGTCCGGACGACTACCACACCAACAGCCTCGGCTACTACTGGCTCGACCTTCAGCCCCCCGCGGCCAGCCTGTGGAGCTTCCGCTTCGTGTTCGACGGGTACTTCACCGCGCAGACGCAGATCCGCTACGAGCGCGGCCAGTCCAGGAACGTCGACATCTACCTGCGCCGCCGCTAGTTGCCCGAGCTACCCGATATCGAGGCGTACCTCGAGGCGCTGCGCCGCACCGCGGTCGGCCACGTCCTCGAGCGCGTGCGCATCGGGAGCCCGATCATCCTGCGCACGGTCGATCCGCCGGTCGCGGCGGCCGAGGGCCGGCGCATCGCCGGCGTGCGGCGCATCGGCAAGCGCGTGGTGCTCGAGCTCGAGGGCGGGCTGTTCCTCGTCGTCCACCTGATGATCGCGGGGCGCTTCCACTGGCGCGCGCGCGGCGCGCGCATCCCGGCCCGCGTCGGCCACGCCGCGCTCGACCTCGACCAGGGCACGCTGCTGCTGACCGAGGCGAACCCGACCAAGCGCGCGTCGCTGCACCTCGTGCGCGGCGAGGCCGCGCTCGCGCAGTTCGCGCGCGGCGGGGTCGAGCCGCTCGAAGCGGACCTGGCCGCCTTCCGCGCCGCGCTCACGCGCGAGAGTCACACCCTCAAGCGCGCGCTGACCGACCCGACGCTGTTCAGCGGCATCGGCAACGCCTACTCCGACGAGATCCTCCACCGCGCCGGGCTGAGCCCGACCAGGCTCACGCGCACGCTCGGCGAAGAGGAGAGCGCGCGCCTGTGGCGCGCCACGCGCGACGTCCTCGGCGAGTGGACCGACCGCCTGGTCGACGAGGCGCGCGAACGCTTCCCCGAGAAGGTCACCGCGTTCCGGCCGCAGATGGCCGTGCACGGGAAGTACAAGCAGCCCTGCCCGGTCTGCGGCAGCCCGGTCCAACGCATCCGCTACAGCGAGAACGAGGCGAACTACTGCGCGACCTGCCAGACCGGCGGGAAGCTGCTCGCGGACCGCGCGCTATCGCGACTTCTGGGGGAAGACTGGCCACGGACCGTGATGGAGCTTGAAGAGCTCCAGCGGTAGCGGGCGAGGCGTCGGCCGCGGCGTCGGGCGGTACCCGGGCTGCGCCGGGCGGTATGCGGGCTGGGGCGCCGGGCGGTAGACGGGTCGCGCCGTCGGGCGCGGCGTCGCTTCGGCCGCGGCGACCGCGGGCGGGGCCAGGCCCGCGACGGTGTCCATGGCCGAGAGCGCCCGGCGGACCACTTCGCCGGCGGCGCACGCGCCGTGCGCGACGAGCGCTCCGTCCGCCTCTGTCCCGATGTGGGCGAGCATGGCGTCGGCCTGCAAGATGGCCTCGGCCGCCTTCGGGTTCGGATGCCCGCCCAGCATCTGGGCCAGGACCGCGCCGTGACGCTCGCGCGCCTCGCGCACGGCATGGCGCGCCGCCTCGCGGTCGACGCTGTCGCCCGCACACCCGGCTTCCCTTACGAGCGGCGCGGGCAGCACGTCAAGCGGTAGCGCGGCGGCGGCCTGACCGCCGGTCGTCACGAGCCCGGCGGCGACGAGCAGGTAGAGAAGCCTCCCCAACTGCTGGGGGAACGGGAGCGAGCAAGCGCTGTTACGCCGCCACGCTGTCAGCCAAGCAGAATGGCCGCGTGGCGAGCCCACCCCCCGCCGTGGACGAGGACGAGATCCTCGCCGAGATCCGCGAGCGCATCCGCCGCAAACGCGAGACCGGCGTCTACGGCCCCGAGGTCGACGCCGCGCTGCGGCTGCCGCTCCCCGGCGGGCGCCCCCTCTTCAGCGAGGAGCTCGGCGACGCGCTGCCCGCGCTGCGCGAGGCCATCGACGAGCCGTTCGAGTACGACCCGCGCAGCCGCAAGCCTGTCGTCGGCCTCTTCGTCACGGCGGCGCGGCGGCTCGTCATGGGCCTGCTGCGCTGGTGGCTGGCCGCGGCCTCCGAGCGTCAGGACCGCATCGACCGGCTGACCTTCCGCGCGCTGCTCGACCTGCGCGAGCGCCCCAGCCCGGGGTTCGACGAGCGCCTACGGCACCTGGAGGAGGGCTGGGCCCGCTTCCGCCGCGACCTGGTCGCCGCGGACCTGCACAGCGTGTATTTCCAGGCGCGCTTCGGCGGCGACGAGCCGGTGATCCGCCGGCAGTCGGAGCGCTTCCTCGAGCTCTTCCGCGGGCGGTCCCGCGTGCTCGACCTCGGCAGCGGCAGAGGCACCTTCCTCGAGCTGATGCGCGACAGCGGGATCGGCGCGTACGGCGTGGACCTCGACGCGCGCATGATCGAGACGGCGCGCTCGCGCGGGCTCGACGTGCGCGAGGCTGACGCCCTCGAGCACCTGCGCGCGCTGGAGCCCGCGAGCATCGACGGCCTCTACGCGCGCCACCTGGCCGAGCACGTCCTGCCCGGCGAGCTCGTGGCCATGCTGCGCGAGTGCCGCCGCGTGCTCGCGCCCGGGTCGCCGGTCGTCTTCGTCACGCCCGACCCGCGCACGCTCAGCGTCGGCGCGCACACCTTCTGGCTGGATCCCGGGCACGTGCGGCCGATCCCGCCCGACCTCTTCCGGTTCTACCTCGAGGTCGAAGGCTTCGAGGACGTGGACCTCGTGACCTTCGAGCCGAGCGAGGGAGAGCGCCTGCGCGAGGAGGGCGACGACGCCGCGCGCCACAACGCGCGGCTGCTCAACGAGGTGCTCTTCGGTGACCGCGACTACGCCGTGATCGGCCGGACGCCGTACCAGCGCGCTCCGTGACCGTCCCCAAGGCCTGGCGCTTCGCCGGCCCGCCGCGCGCCGTGCACCAGTTCCACCCCGTGCTCGCTCCGGGCGACGCCATGAGCGACCACGTGTTCGCACTGCGGCGCCACCTGCGCGAGTGGGGCTACGAGTCGCACGCCTACGCCGTCGAGGCAAAGGAAGGCGTCGCGGACGTGCTCTCCTACCGGCGCCTCTTCCGCGTCGTGAGGCCGGAGGACATGCTGCTGCTGCACTTCTCGATCGGCCACGAGGTGTTCGACCAGCTCGCGCGCCTGCGCGCGCGCAAGGTGCTCGTCTACCACAACGTGACGCCGCCCGAGTTCTTCAGCGGCGTCAACGACCACGCGGCCGTGCACGCGCGGCTCGGCCTGCGCCAGCTGGCCGGGCTCGCGTCGCAGGTCGACATGGGCGTGGGCGTGAGCGGGTTCGATACGCACGACCTGGCCGAGATCGGCTTCCCCAACACGCGCACGGTGCCCATCCTCATCGACTGGTCGCGCTACGACGTCGCGCCCGACCAGAGCGTGCTGGCGGCGCTCTCCAGCCGGCGCACGCGGATCCTCTTCGTCGGGCGGATCTCCCCCAACAAGCGGCAGGACGACCTCATCCGCATGCTCGCCTACTACCGCGCGTGCATCGACCCTGAGGCGCAGCTCTACCTGGTGGGCTCGTACCGTGACCAGCCGCAGTACCACGCGCGCTGCGCCGCGCTGCGCGACGCGCTCGACCTCTCGCAGGCCGTTGTCTTCACCGGCAGGGTGAGCCCGGCGGCGCTCGCGGCCTACTACCGCCGGGCCACCGTGTTCTGCTCGCTGTCGGAGCACGAGGGCTTCGGCGTACCGCTGCTCGAGGCCATGCACTACGGCCTGCCCGTCGTGGCGCACGACGCGGGCGCTGTCGGCGAAACGGTCGGCGGCGCGGGCATCCTGCTCGCGCGCAAGGATCTGGCCGAGGCGGCCGAGGCCTGCGCCCTCGTCGCCGAGAGCGCGGAGCTGCGCGAGCGCCTGCTCGCGGCGGGTAGGCGGCGCGTCGCCGACTTCGCCACCGAGGCCGTGGCCGTGCGCACGCGCAAGGCGCTGGGGCTGTGACGGGCACGGGAGCGCGGGCGTGAAGCTGCGCGTCGCGCACCAGTTCGTCGCGACTGCCGCCTACGGCGACGCCATCGGCAACGACACCTTCGAGCTACAGCGGCTGTTCTGGAAGCGCGGCGTCGCCGCCGAGGTCTTCGCGGCCGAGGCGCGCCCCGGCGTCGAGCCGTTCGTGCGGCCCTACCGCGACCTGCGCGGCGAGCCGATGGAAGGCGGGGCGCTCTTCGTCCACGTGTCCATGGGCAACGACGCGCTCGGCGAGGTCGCGGCCCTGCCGCAGCGCAGGGCCGTCATCTACCACAACATCACGCCGGCCCACTTCTTCGAGGGCATAAGCGACCAGCTCGTCGCGCACAGCCGCCTCGGCCGCGAGCAGCTGCGCCAGCTCGCCCGCAGCTGCGAGCTCGGGATCGCCGACAGCGAGTTCAACCGGCGCGAGCTCGAGGAGGTGGGGTTCCTCCGCACTTCCGTCGTGCCGATCCTCAGCGATCCGCGCGCGCTCGAGGTGGAGCCGGATGCGGCGGTGCTCGCGCAGCTCGCGGACGAGCGCACGAGCATCCTGGTCGTCGGTCAGATCCTGCCGCAGAAGGCCGTGCACGACGTCGTGGACGCGTTCGCTCGCTACCGCGAGGCCGATGCGACGGCGCGGCTGTACCTGGTCGGCCCGACCGCGATGTCGGGTCCCTACCTCGACCGAGTGCGGCAGCGCATCGCCGAGCTCGGCCTCGGCGAAAGCGTGCGGCTGACCGGGGCGGTCAGCGCAGAGCAGCTCGCCGCCTACTACCGCGGAGCCACTGCTCTGCTCACGCTGTCCGACCACGAGGGCTTCTGCGTGCCGCTGCTCGAGGCCTGGCGCGCCGGGCTGCCGGTCGTCGCGCACGCCGCCGGGGCCACCGGCGAGACGCTGGGCGACGCGGGGCTGCTGCTCGAGCGCAAGCCGCCGGCCGAGGTGGCCGAGGCCCTCGAGCGCGTCGTGCGCGACGAGGCGCTGAGACGGGAGCTCGCCGAGCGCGGGCGCCGCAGGCTCGAGGAGTTCGGCGCGGATCGCGTGGCGGAGCGCTTCGAGCAGGCGCTCGCGCTCGTCGGCTGGGAGCTGCCGCCGGAGCGCAGGCGCGCCGTGACCGTGGTCTCGAGCGACCAGCGCTGCGGGATCCACCACTACTCGCTCGCCGTGGCCGACGGCCTGCGCGCCAGCGGGCACGACGTGACCTTCGTCGGCGTGCGGCACCTCGACACGGCTGACCTGTTCCGCAAGCTCGGGCACGTCGCGCGCGGCGAGGTCGTGCTCATCGAGCACGAGGCCGGGATCTTCCGCGACGTGCCATTCGTACGCGCGCTGCTCGACCTGCGCCGGCGCGGCCATCAGGTCGTGCTCTCACTGCACGAGCTCGAGCCCGAGAAGTTCCACCACTACCGCTGCCTCTCGGCGGCGCTGCACTACCGGCCGCGCTTCCGCTGGCTGGTCGAGGCCGGGCGCCTCGGCTGGGTGGCCCTGCGGATCGCCGCGTGGTTCGTCGCGTACCGCATGGTCCTCGGGCTGATGGGCACGCTCCCGCAGCGCCTGGTGGTGCACTCGTCCCGTTCGGCCTACTGGCTCGACATGCTCACGCACGAGGCGCGCAAGCGCGACGAGTTCCCGCTCGTGGCCATGCCGCTCGAGGACACGGCGCTGCCCGCCGACGCGGCCGCCAAGCGCGCGCTGCGGGCGCGGCTGGGCCTGCCCGAGGACGCGTTCATCTTCGTGTCGCCGGGGTTCTTCTTCCCGCGCAAGCGCTTCGTGCAGGTGATCGAGGCGCTACCCGACGACGCCGTGCTGGTGCTCTCGGGCACGCGCTCCACGCGCGACCCCGAGTACTTCGACGAGGTCGCCGCCGCGGCGCGCGACCGGCGCAACGTCGTGATCAACACGGACTACGACTCGATGGGCGATCACGTCGCCGCCGCCGACGCCGTGGTCCTCTACTACGAGGACGTCTTCCAGAGCGCCGTGGTGACCCAGGCCGTGTGGGCCGGGCTGCCCTGCATCTTCTCGAGCACGCCCGGCTTCCGTCTGTACGGCGGGGCGGGGCTCGTCGCGCGCAACGACGACGAATTGCGGCGGCGGATGCGCGAGATCCGCGAGCCCCAGACCTACGCGCGCCTGCGCGCGGGCGTGTCCATCCTGCGCCGCATGCTCTCGCCCGAGCGCCTCGCGCCGCGCTACCTCGTCGGCGTCGAGTGACCCGCAGGCGCATCCTCGTCGTCGTCCAGCGCTACGGCGCCGAGGTCGTCGGCGGCTCCGAGTCGCACGCGCGGACCGTCGCGCGAAGGCTCGCGCGGACGAACGAGGTCGAGGTCGCAACGACCACCGCCCTGGACTTCTGGAGCTGGGCGCCGCACTTCCGCTCGGGCGTCTCGCGCGACGACGGCGTCACCGTCAGGCGTTTCCGCGTGGCCTCGGGCCGGGCCCGCGACTACAAGGCCATCGAGCGCCACGTCCTCTTCGAGGACCACTCGCTGGCCGACGAGCACGCCTGGCTGCGCGCGCAGGGGCCGCACGCGCCCGACCTGCTCGACTTCATCCACCAGGAGGGCCACGGCTTCCAGGCGATCCTCTTCTACACCTACATCTACGAGCCCACGGCCCTCGGGCTGCCGCTGGTGCCGGAGCGGGCGGCGCTCGTCTCGACGGCGCACGACGAGGCGCCGCTGCGTCTCGCTCCCTACCGCGCGCTGTTCGCGCTGCCACGCGCCTTCGGCTTCCTCACGCCCGAGGAGCGCGCGCTGGTGCGCCGCGAGTTCCGCAACGACCACATCCCGGACGAGCTGCTCGGCATCGGGCTCGACCCGCCGCCGGCCCACGACGCCGGCGCGTTCCTCGCGCGCCACGAGGTGCGGCGGCCGCTCGTCCTCTACCTCGGCCAGGTCAGCGAGGCCAAGGCCGTGGACGAGCTGCTGGCGATGTGGTCGGCGTACCGCGACGCGACCGGCCAGGGCACGCTCGTGCTCGCCGGCACGGTCCAGATGCAGCTGCCGCGGCGCGACGACCTGATCGTGCTCGGGCGGGTGGACGACGCGGTCAAGTGGAGCGCCCTGGCCGCGGCGGACGCGCTGGTCCTGCCGTCGCACCTCGAGAGCCTGGGCATCGTGCTGCTCGAGGCCTGGCAGACGGGCACGCCCGTGCTCGTTCCCGCATGGAACGCGGTGACCGCCGGCCAGGTCGCGCGCGCGGACGGCGGGCTGACCTACGCCTCGCGCGAGGCCTTCGCGGACGCCCTGGGCCGCCTGCTGGCCGAGGGCCGCCGGCGCGGCGACACCGGCCGCGAATGGGTCGCGCGCGAGTGCGGCTGGGAGGCCTTCGACGCGCGTCTCGAGCGGCTGGTGGACATGGCGGCGTTCGATGCGTGAGCGTCCGTCGCTCCTGGTGGTGGTCCAGCGCTACGGCGACGTCGCCGGGGGCGCCGAGGCGCACGCCCGAATGCTCGTCAGCAGGCTGCGCGCGCACGTCGACGTGGAGGTCGCGACCACGACCGCGCGCGACTACTGGACCTGGGAGAACGCCTTCACCGCCGGCACCACCTGGGTCGACGGCGTGCGGGTGCAGCGCTTCGCAGTGGAGAAGCCGCGCGCCCGCTTCTTCCGGACCTACGAGCGGCGTGCCTTCGCAGGCGGCCACGCGCTCGCGGACGAGCTGGCGTTCCTGGACGCGCAGGGACCGGTCACGCCGGACCTGGCCGAGTTCCTCTTCAGGCACGGCCGCGAGTTCGACCATGTCCTCTTCTTCACCTACATCTACTGGACGACCGTGTTCGGCCTGCCGGTCGTGCCCGAGCGCGCGCTGCTCGTGCCGACCGCGCACGACGAGCCGGCCATCGGCCTCACGATGTACCGCCGCGTCTTCCACCTGCCGCGGGCGATCGCCTACAACACCGAGGAGGAGCGCGCCATGGTGGTGCGGCGCTTCGCCAACGCGCGCGTGTCCTCCGACGTCGTCGGCGTCGGCGTGGACGCCCCGGCCGACGCGGACGGCGAGCGCTTCCGCTCCAAGCACGGCCTCGAGGGAGCGCTCTTCCTCTACGTCGGCCGGATCGTCGAGAGCAAGGGCTGCCGGGAGCTGTTCGAGGTGTGGGAGCGCTGGCGCGCCGCGGCCAGCGTTCCCGCGACCCTGGTCCTCGCGGGCCACCGCGAGATGGCCATCCCCGAGCGCGCCGACGTGCGCTACGTCGGGCCCGTTTCGGACGAGGACAAGTGGGACGGCTACGCCGCGTGCACCGCGCTGGTCGTGCCGAGCGTGCTCGAGTCGCTGTCGCTGGTGACGCTCGAGGCCTGGGCCATGGGTCGCCCGGTCATCGTCTCCGCGCGCTCGCCGGTGCTCTCGTCGCTGGCGCGCCGCGCCTCGGGCGGCATCGCCTACCGCTCGCTGCCCGAGTTCGCCGAGACGTGCGAGCTGCTGATCGAGCGCTCAGAGCTGGGCGACCGCCTGGGCCGCTGCGGCCGCGCCTTCGTGGAGCGGACCTACACCTGGCCCGTCGTGGTCGAGAAGTACCTGGACCTCTTCGCCGAGGTCCGGCTCCGGGTCACTGGAACTTGACGTTCTTCTCCACGACGCCGCTCACGACGAACTTGCCGGAGTAGTAGTTCGCGTAGGCGAACTGGGTGTACCCGTTCACGACCACGTAGAAGTCCCACTGCTGTCCTGACGGTGCCGCGAGGTCGGACAGGTTGATCACGAAGTAGCCGCTGTTCGCCGGGTCGGCTGTGCGCGAGGTGAACACGAAGCAGCGGATCGGCGGACCGATCGTGACGCAGGCCCCGCCGATGGGCGTCCCGTCCACCGCGAGCGCACGTCCGTGGATCGCGAGGCCGCTCGACGGCACCTGTGGCCGGGCGATCTCCGGCTGCGGGGTCGGCGTGGGCTCCGCGGTCGGCTCAGGGGTGGGCTCGGGCGTGGGTGGCACTGTCGGCACTGGCGTGGCCGTCTGCGCCTGGGTCGGCGTGGGCGTTTTCGTGGGCGCGGCGGTCGTCGGCGCGGCCGTCGCGGTCACGGCCGGCTTACCGGTCTCGGTCGCTGACGCGGTGGGCGAGGGCGACGCCGTGGGTGACGGCGACGGGCTCGCGGTCGGCGTCGGCGACGGGGTCGCCTGCTGCGCCGCTGACTTCAGCGCCTCCGCGCAGATGCGCTCGTTGTTGGTCTGAGTCTGCTGACCGGTGCCCGGGTCGGTGTCGAACATCAGCTTGGACTCGACCTGAGCGAACGCGGCCGGGAACTCGCTCTTGAGGCGCTGGCACTCGGGACCGGGATCCAGGAAGACGCGCTGCCCCGGGCACGCGGTCAGCACGATGGCGGCGACGCCGAGCAGCGCGATGTTCCTGAGGGCGAACAAATGCATGCCTTCCCTTCCGTTTCCGAGCGAGGCCCGCAGTTTACCTAGGTCGGCAGGCCGCGCAGGTATCAGGCCAGCGTCATGGCAGCATGGGCGCGATGACGCGACAGGGCGGCGACGGCGAGGACCGCGGCCGGTTCGAGATCGACTGGTCGAACGTCGACTTCTCGACGTTCGGCCGCCGCCGCCGCCGGCGCGGCGAGCCCCCGGCGGCGCTCGTCGTCGCGATCTCGCTGCTCGTCCTCCTGGTCATCCTCATCCCGTTCGTCGCCGGACCACTGGTCGGCTTCCTCACCGACCTGCTGTGGTTCCGCAGCGTGGGCTTCGAGGGCGTCTACCTGCTGCGCTACCAGGCAGGCTTCTCGGCCTTCGCGATCTTCCTCGTGGCGTTCCTGCTGTTCGCCGCCGTGAACCTCTACTTCGCGCTGCGGCCGCGCATCCGCAGCGCGGTGGTCGAGCAGGGCAGCAGACGGACCGGCGCGCTCACCCTGACCCTGCGGCTGCTGCCGCTGCTGCTGATCCCGTCGTTCTTCTTCGGGCTCGTCGCGGGCGGGCAGTGGGACACCATCCTGCGCTGGCAGAACGGCGCGGACTTCGGCGTGACCGATCCGCTCTTCGGCCGCGACATCGGCTTCTACTTCTTCACCCTGCCGTTCCTGCAGTTCGTGCGCGGCTGGCTGATCTTCGCCGTGGTCCTGG
>Ga0326597_10011380_pt1 | contig 11803 bp, 20 predicted proteins | sample RVTome_12_FD_203789 | JGI IMG/M metagenome (GOLD analysis project Ga0326597, IMG submission 203789) | Soil microbial communities from uranium-contaminated site in the Upper Colorado River Basin, Wyoming, United States - RVT100D185 | ecosystem: Environmental > Terrestrial > Soil > Contaminated >...
ACAGCTATTGTTGTAGTTTCAATGGGCTAGAAACTAGCCCATTCATAATCAAATAAATTTAGAAATAAAAATATACGCAATTCATCCACTAACTAAAGTATGTGGATTTCTTGCGGGAAGCTTAAAATGACAATACAAAGCCATGTTCAATTAGGGAAGAGCGGAGTAACAGAGAATTTTATTAAAACATTACAGGATCATTTCAGGAAGCACGATATGGTAAAGGTTTCTGTGCTGAAGAACGCTGGCCGTGAGAGAGAAAAAATTCACGGATTCGCTGAAGAAATCCTGAAAATTCTTGGAAAGAACTATACTGCAAAAACAATAGGCTTTACAATTTTCCTTAAGAAGTGGAGAAAACCTGTGAGATAGATTGTTGTTTTGAGTAATAGAAATTGATTTAAATGGGAAAAGGCAATTACTTATGTGGAATTGGAAGACGGAAAACAGGTTAGACCTAAAACATCTGGCAGATATGTCAGACAAGAAGAGTTTAGGGAATATTTTATGGATGAATACCAGGAAGAAATTATTAAGAGGCATTTTAGAAACCTTCAGGCTGTTGGATTGGCAACAGAACCGGTTGAAGATACATATTATGTTAGTCAGAAAAAATACAGAAGAGCAGCTATTGTTAATATAAATAGCGAGGATCACTTATTCTCTTTGATTGGCGATTCTATTATTTTAGGGAAAATAAAAAGAGATGTTGAAATAAAAGCTGGAAAATTGGAAACAACAGCACATATGAAAGCACAACCAGGCGTAGAAAATATGGGGTTCCAATAGTTTTATAAATCAAAATCTACCATTAGATTTAGTCTAATCGCTTACGCGGTTCTAATTCCGAGAGGAATGACTGAAGATGGAAAAAAATCCCGTATATGAGATGGATGCTCAGAAATATAATGAACTTTTAGCAGAGGCCCTGAAAAAAATTCCTGAATTTAAACAACCAGAGTGGGTTGTTTATGTTAAATCAGGACCGGCAAAAGAAAGGCCAATAGATATCGCTGATTTCTGGCATAAAAGGGCTGCAAGTATTCTTAGACAAATTTACAGAAAAAACATAGTTGGTGTAAACAGATTAAGAACAAAATACGGAAGCAGAAAAAACAGAGGCATGAAACCAGAAAGATTTAGAAGATCTGGGGGTAAGATAATCCGTGTGATCTTACAGCAAGCAGATGCTGCTGGTTTTACAGAAATTGCAAAGAAGATAAAAGGAGTCAGGGAAAGAAAACCTGGAAGACAATTGACAGAAAAAGGTAAAAAATTCCTGGAGGCTATCAAATAAGATGGGAATTAAAAATCCAAATAAAAAAGCCAAATTGGCTGTTAAAGCCAGGCAAACAAAATGGGCACCAGTATGGGCTGTATTGAAAAAATACGGCATGGGAAAGAGAGTTCATCCTTCAAGAATGACCCGCCACAGAAGGTCGTGGAGAAGGACAAAATTGCATATTAAACCAAGAAAACAGAGGAAATCTCATTTTGGATAAAATGGTATCAATAGTATTTCATATACACCCTTCAGAACATGGTCCTCTTAGGCGCTATCTGGCAAGAGAAGCAGAGCTTATCGATTTACGTTATCTAGAAGGAGACATGCAACAATATCATATCAAGAGAACAAACGCAACATTCATTTACGATCCAAGAGGCAATGTTGTCATTAGAGCAAACACAAAAGAATCAATAATAAGAACTAAATCCAGGTTAGAAAGAGATGTTGGAATTCATATTATAGGAAGAGTGGAAAATGGCAGAAGAAAATAAAAAACCAGAAACAGAGAAGAAAGCGGAAAAATTGGAAGAAAAATTAGTGGATACTAAAGATGCTAAACAAGGGGAAAAATCTGTAGAGGCTGAGATAAAAGAAGATTTGAAAAATAAGCCAAAACCAGAAGAAAAACCAAAAGAAGAAAGACAAGAAAAAGAATTCACAATTCCATTAAGAAAAAAATTCACTAAAACGGCAAGATACAAGAAAACACCCAAGGCAATTAGGGCAATAAAAGAATTTCTCGTAAGACACATGAAGATGTATGAGCGTGACCTTAAAAAAGTCAAGATTGACAAATACCTGAATGAGTTCATTTGGACACGCGGAATTAGAAATCCTCCTTCAAAAGTAAAGATTAAGGCAATAATCGACGGAGATGTTATAAGGGCCGAGCTTGCAGAACTTACAGAAAAATTGAAATTCAAGAAAGAAAGACTGGAAAGAAGAGAGAAGAAAGCTGTTCCTGTTCCAAAAAAAGAGACTGAAAAACCGGCAGCCGCCCCTGAGAGAACAGAAGAAGAAAAGGCAGAAGAAAAAGAAAAGAAGGCTGCTGTTGTTGAAGCAGGTCAAAAAATGGAAAAAGCTGCTGCAAAACAAGCAAAACACCAGGCGAAAGTTTCAAAGCAGCCGAAACATCAGAAAAGGGTGGCGTTGAAAAAATAATTTATTCTAGAAGATAATCAGACATTCTTCTTACATGCTGCCTAGTTTCTGCATAAGTCCTGTTAATATTCCATCCCCTTTCATTCAATCTATCTGGACCAAAATTCCAGGCTGCAGCAGTAAGTTGTTGTTTTTCTCTGGAACTTAAATTTTCCCAAGTTGGATGATTCTCTCTGAAGTATTCATCAAGTATTTGAAAATAAAGCATCCCAAATTCTAAATGCGTTCTTGGATGAAAAACATATTCACTATAAGGTAAGCTAGAACCAAACCCATCTTCAATACTCTTCCAGGTGGCTGGAATAATCTGCAAAAGTCCTTTGGCAGTCATGGTTTTTCTTCCATGGCGATCTCTAAAGTAAACAAAACTATTGGTTTCACTGTTTTTTCTTATCCTATACCCAATTGCTAACGGATCATCATTGGACTCTATTTTAATCAATCCTCGAACAAATCTTTCTGTAACATACTCCGGAATATCTTTTTGACAAGTGTAAACTTCATGTAAAATTCGGTCTATGTCTTCTGAAGTATAAACTCTCAAAGTATCAACAGGCTCATAGAGAACACAAGCAAGAGGATTGAATCCTAAAAGAGGGCTTTGCATAGGATCTCTTTCTGACTTTCCTAAAATTCCTGTTAAAGTGCTTGCTCCTAGGAAAAATGCAGTCATTAATCCCTTAAACAACCGTGATTCATCTCCCATTTTTATTATCTGAGGTCTGAGGGAATATCTTTTATAAATTTTACTTAAGAATTTTTCCTGTTTCAAGATACCAAAGATGTAAATCTAGCTCGCCAGGAGACAAGTTCAGTCTGTCGGCCAGGTTTTTTAATACGTTTTCAATTTCAGTATATTTTTTGGGAGATAACGATTTGCTTTTAATTGGCTCTATTATGTTATTTTTTGTTAAGATATCAATAATATGAAAATCTATAATCGCATAATCGTTGAATCCAATATTTCTAAGAAAATGGCTGGCTTCTTTCATACCCAGACCTTTTATGTTTTGAACTAGCAAATCACGGATGTTTTTATCATTAACATTAATCTCCCTAAAATTATTTCTGGCTTTGTAGAGATATCCTGCACGAATCGTATGAAACCTGTAAACTTCTTTTAGTTTTTTTTGAATTTCTTCTTGAGATCCTTGAAAAAGGGTGTCTCCCAAATGCGAAATCGTTTTCAATCCAAGTTCTGCACTTGTTCCTGCTGTTAATATGCAATAGGCAAGTTCGCGGAACAGGCTGTTAAAGTCTTTTGGAACAGAAGAAAATTCTGCTATTCTGGAATCAATAACATTTTTAATAGTAGAACCTCTAAGTTGCTCAATATTTTTAATCAGGTTATTCATATTATTTTATGTTTTTTATTTTGTTAAGCAAATCATCTTTCTGTTTTCTACTTGTATGGGTTTTTCCAAAACGAACAAGGGTTGTATTTATCTTATTCCAAAACCTTTTTGGAAAAAGTCTTCTTAATTCTTCTTCGACTTTGTGCGGATTTTTGTTTTTTGCCCAACCGAGTTTTCTTGAGCAATAAAATACGTGGGTGTCCACAGGCAAAGCATGTTTTCCGTGTTCTGCCAGAAACACGTTTGCTGTTTTTCTTCCTACACCGGGTAATTTTAAAAGTTCATTTATGTCGTGAGGGATTTTACAGTTATAATCACGAACTAACAACTTAGCACAATTAATTATATTTTTAGCCTTATTATTGTAGAAGTTTATCGGGCGTATTATTTTTTTAATATCATCTATGTTTGCTTTAGCTAATTTTTGGGCATTGGAATATCTCTTGAATAATTTCTCAGCCACCGGAATGGTGACTTCATCTCTTGTTCTTGCTGACATTATTGTTGAGATGAGTATTTGGAAATCTGAAGCCCACGATTCAGCAGCAAGCCTCATTTCACTTCCCTGTCTGGCCAAAGCACCAAGTTGCCTTATTGCTCTCTTGGAATCCATGTAGGGTTAAATTTATAGAGTGTTAAAAATCTTTATATTAATGGTTTATATTGAAAGAATAAAGAAACAGAAAACAATAAAAGAACTCTTGGAGTTTGGCATAATAAATATAGACAAGCCTTCAGGGCCTACTAGTTTTGATGTTTCTGACTTTGTCTGCAAATTACTAAAACTAAGAAAAACTTCACATTTCGGAACTCTTGATCCTAAAGTGACGGGTGTCTTACCCATCGCACTAAACAGGGCATGTAAGTTAACAGGTTTTTTTCTTGGAGAAGATAAAAAATATGTCGGGATAATGAAGATTCATGAGGACATTGAATTGAATAAGATAAAAGAGATGATAAAAGAAAAATTCACTGGAAAGATAAAGCAACTTCCCCCTGTAAAATCCCGCGTTAAACGGCAAGAGCGGGAAAGGGAGATTAAAGGCTTTGAAATTTTAGAGATCGATGGAAAAGATATTCTGTTTAAGACAGAGGTTCAGGGTGGAACATACATAAGAAAACTTATTCACGATTTAGGAGAGGCTCTTGGTGTTGGAGCCCACATGCTTGAATTAAGAAGAGCACGAGCGGGGATTTTTGCAGAAAAAGATAGTGTAAGTTTATATGATTTAGAGAAAGCAGTTGCTGATTACGTGAAAGGTGACTATTCTGCATTAAAGAAAATAATTTATCCAGGAGAGATCATAGGCGAATTGTTTCCTGTTGTTCAAATACGAGAAGAATCTGCAGACAGAATTCTGCGCGGGCAACCAATTTATGAGAAGAATTTAACAGGAAAAGCCAATATTGGTATTGGAAATAAAATATGTGTCTTTTCTAAGGATAGATTCGTTGGCGTTTTCAAAACCATCAACGACAAAAAAATCTTTGCAAAACCAGAATTTGTTTTGCAGCCTATCAAATAAAATGAAAAAGGAAAGGTGCGCGTGGCCTGGAGAAGAAGAAAAGGACAAACTAATGATTGAATATCACGACAAGGAATGGGGAACGCCGTGCCATGATGATTTAAAGTTATTTGAATATATTCTTTTGGATACTTTTCAGGCAGGGTTGAGCTGGAGAACAATTCTGCATAAAAGAGAAAACTTCAGGAAGGCATTTCATGGATTTAATCCTGAAAAAATAGCGAGATATACTCAAAAAGATGTGAAAAGACTTATGAATGATGCTGGAATAATAAGAAACAGGCTGAAAATCCTTGGGGCAATCGAAAATTCAAAAAAGTTTCTTGAAATGCGGGAAGAATTTGGAAGCTTTGACAGATACATATGGCAATTCACCGGGCACAAAGTAATAAACAACAGAATTGACAGCCTTACAAAAATGAATGTGACATCAAAAGAATCAGATGCTATGAGCAAAGATATGAAAGAAAGGGGCTTTAAGTTTGTCGGTTCAACAGTGTGCTATGCATTCATGCAGGGTGCAGGTTTAATTAATGACCACACGACCAATTGTTTCAGGCACAAAGAATTGCTCTAAGGAATTATTTCATATGAATCTTCTTCTTTAGATTAAAAGAGGGTTTTCCGTAGACCGCTATTCCGAAATGAAAGTATTTTTTTCCTTTTGACTTATCATGCCATCTTTTTTCCAGTTCATTATAAGTAAGATATGTTCTTAGTATAGAATACGGATCTTCAAAATAAATCTTATTTTTATCATATCCTATTGCGACGACATAATGGCCATCAGACCAGTTTTTTTCCCAGTTTACCTTCTTCTTGTCTGTCCAGGCTTGTAAAAGGAGAATTACAGGGATTTTCTTGTCAATATTCCTTTTGACTTCTTCAATAGTGAATCTCCCGGCTTTGTATTTAAGACCATATTTTTTAATCGTTTTCATAATTCCTTTCGGGGGAGTCCCTAATTTTGTTGTTTTGGCAACCCTCATTAATATTCCTTCCATTATATTTAGGCCATAATATATCAGGACAGCTTCTGCAACTGTTGCCCCACAATCATAATCATATGCCTGCCTTAGTCGGGGAAAGGGAAGAATTTTCATTAGATATAAAAAGAAACATTGGATTTAAATTTAACGGGGGAAGGTTTAATAAGAAAAGTTGTTGATAGTTTAAAATGAGAACAATTGTGTATTTTTCGCATAGTGCAAGAACCTCTGGCAATTTTTCAAGAGATGACTTGATGGGTGCAGGCAGGCTTGACATAGCGATTCATGTCTTAATTAACGCCTTTTTTCTTTCTCATAAACTCAGAGATGATGTGATTTTGCATCTGATTTTTTATGGAATGCCAGATCCGCCAAAGCACATTGAAATTACTGTCAAAGGAGAAACGCAGCTAAGCAAAAAAGACGTTGCTGGCCTGCTAAAAAAGATTCTTTACAAATACAAACCCGGAAAAATAACAGAAGCTGTGCCTGGCTGTTTTATTGAGAAGAAAAGCTTTCTTGAAGTGGTTAATTCTTTGTCCTCAAAAGGCAAAGAAATTTTCATCATGGATGAAAAAGGTATTCCAATAAGGGAAGCAAAAATACCTAAAAATAGTGTTTTTGTAATTGGCGACCAGGATGGTTTTCCAAAAAAAGAATTGAAGAGATTAAAGAAAAAGTTTAATTTGATTTCAATAGGCCCTAAGGTTTATTTCGCAAGTCAGGTTGTAACTGTTATTAATAATGAACTTGATTTAAGGGGGCTTTAGGAGAGAAAGCGCCCCGTAAGGGGGCGCGATGAGTGCAACTGGCACGCCGTCGTTGTCCGTCATGCCAGAGGTGAAAAGAGAGGCTGTTCTCCAACTCGCCTAATTGTAGTCGAGTTAAGAGGTTGAATCCGTAGGTATATCTTGAAATACTGAAGAAATTGCCTTATAAAGCACTTATGCAAATTTTATCGAGAAACAAAGTATATATTCTTTTTACATAAGCTTTTTAAATGGCTTGTTTTTTAAAGCCACATGGTGAAAAGACCATGGTTAAGATAGTTCTGACACCTGAATGGTTCATTGGCAAAGACATTTTGATTGAATTGTTCAGTTTTCTAGTCCTAATTGCGTTTGTAATCTTGGCTTACAAATATTACAAATTAATAGGCAAAAGAAGAATTTTTTACCTCGGTGTTGGATTTGGCCTTGTTGCCCTAGCACAGCTCGCAACAATACTTACTAAACTTGTTTTATATTATGATATTGGTCCAAGCGAGCAAATAGGGCAGGCAATAGTAACAAGCAATCTGGCAAGCTCTGTTGATTTCTTTTATTATGCCGGGTTTTTCTTTCATAGATTTTTAACTCTTCTTGGATTTTACATGATATACAGACTCCCAAGGCTAAGAAAGTCTGTCGGAGATTACATGGCTGTCTTGTATTTCATATTAATATCCTCTTTGTTAAGCAAAGAAATCTTTTACATTTTTCACTTGACGGCGCTGTTTATACTCGTGATGATAGTTGAAAAGTATTCTTGGGTCTACAGGGAGAACAGGTTTTTTAATACAAGGGTTTTGATGGTTGCTTTCAGCATTCTTGCCTTAAGTCAGCTCATATTTGTTCTGTCAGACATAGATATTTTATTTGCTTTGGCAAATACTGTTGAACTGATAAGCTACAGTATTTTCTTAGCTTTAATTATAAGGATTTGGAAATATGGAAAGAAAAAGAAGCCGTATGGAGATAATATCAGATATGCTGGCAATCGTGCAAGGAAAGAACGGGATCATTAAGCCAACCCATTTGATGTACAAGGCGAATTTATCGCATAGCCAGATGAAGCTCTACCTTGATGAATTGATTAGCCGTGGCTTAATTAAAAAAGAGGATGTAAAAAAGGGTATAATGATAGCAATAACAACCAACGGAAGAGAATTCTTGTTCAAGTACAACCAAATGAGGGAGTTTGAGAGGACTTTCGGGTTGTGAAGAAGAAAATGGAAGAAAATTTCTAGATTAAAATCACTTTTCAGGGTGGGAAAATTAATCTGGCGCGCATTTTAGAAAATTTTATATAGTCAAGAGTTATCAAATATTTATGGAACAACAGAATATAGATACTAGATTAGATAGAATTGAAAAAACCCTAAGATATATACAAGAAAACATGGTAGATGTAGATGTTATCATAACTGAAGAAGAAAGAAGAATGCTTGATGATAGCGTGCAAAACGAAAAGTCTGGAAATTTAGTTTCTTTAGAGGAAATTAAAAATGTTCGAAATAAAGCTAGATAAACAGCCAGAACATTTTCTTTCTAAGTGTGAAAATAAACTTTTTGAGAGGATTAGTGAAAAGTTAGAGACACTAAAAACAAATCCTGTTCCTCATGATGCAAAAAGAGTTTTGGGCTATGAGTTGCCAACATTTAGAATAAGAATTGGAAAGCATCGTGCGCTCTATCGTGTGAATTACGAAGAAAAAAGAATTGTTGTTGTGAAGATTGATAAAAGGGATAAAGTTTATGATTGATTTTGAAAATGGCGCGCGCTTTTTTAATAATGACTTTTCTTAAATTCGTTTAGATTCCTATCACCCATACTTCTATTACAACTTTTACATATTGGTCTTAGATTACTAATATTATCGCTTCCGCCCTTTGACGCAGGAGTTACATGCCCTGCTTCAAAATTATGAATATCAATAATTGATTTACAAACATAACAAGGTCCTTTGTACTTTTTACCATTAAATCTAATCCATAAATCTTTTTTAACAGAGGCGGGAATAGATTTTCTTTTTCCGCCCCGGTCTTCATAATAAGTTGGTTCAAATGCACCAATATCAAAACCCATATCTGCTCTTGGGGGTTTTGTAGAAGTTGTAACTTTGTTAGGAGTAGTTACTCTTAACCAATCATTTTTATTTAAAAAAAGATCTCTTGTTTTGTAATGTGTTTCTCCACATCTTTTACAATTAAATCCATCTTTATGTTTTTCAAATCTTGCTGTAAAATCTTTTGTTGTCCCATATTTTACATCTTTTTCAGTAAATCCATCTGAATAGTAATAAATTGTCTTTTCTTTATATTGTTTTGGTTCTTCCCATTCTTTGATTACTTCATCTGAAACTCTTTTCAAACCAAAAATTCTTTTACAATGAGGGCATTGATTATGATAAAATAAAAATGTAATTCCTCCAGCAATCAATGCGACAACAACTCCCCCAATTTGTAAGTTTTGGTTTGTGTTAAAATAAAACAAAGATATCGCAATTAATGATAGAAAAGCAGTAATAATTCCAGAAATATAAACAGGATTCTTTTTCAAATCAAGAGGTTTTATATTTTCTGACATTATAAAATGATGTTGTGCAAGTCATTTAATAAATTTATGTTTTTAGCGTGCCGTCCGTTGGGGTGGGTGGTCGGGGGTTTAAGGCTTCCCAGTAATTGAGTTGAACATCGGGATTAAGGGAAGTTGTTTGCAGTAAATTTAATTATAAAATAAGCAAACAATTTGGGTTAATTTCTGTTTTGCACAAAGCAAATTTGCGAAGCAAAAAGAAATTACCTCTTAATCTGCTGTTGCTTGACCGAACTCTGAAAGAGTGAGGCACGAGTGGAGCAAAAAGCGACCTCGTGAGTTTTAATTTTTCTTTCAGGGTGGGGGAGGAGGTGGAAGCGACGACCATTTAATCTTGAGAGATTGCCCGCCCGCTTTTTGTTTCTTTTTTCTAAAAAGAAAATGGAGGAGTTCCGTTATTTTTTAACAATTCTGAAAATGTGGCTTAGATAGAGATTAAGGATATTAATCAATCCTTTTTGCTGACACCCAGAGATATTAATAGAGCATAAATTCCAATAAAAGAGACAGCAAATACAAATCCGTAGATGATTAGCAATTGGTAAGAATAAGTTTGAAAGGTTACTTGTTGGACATCATTAACTTCTTCTAAATGTTCAATTAAAATTTTTTTGACAGGGAACAATGAACTAATTAAAAAAGAAGCTATTCCAGAAATAGCAGTTTTTATCTTTTCCATATTTAGATTACTCCATTTTCATTACAATAGTAAAATCCTTGTGAAGTTACTTGTCCCTCTTTCTTACTTCCTGAAGTTATAATAATAGGATAACCTTGTTTAGGAAGTTGATTTTCAATTATATAATTTATATTGTGTTCTTTCTGTTCTTGAGTTAATGCGGAATTTTCATAATTATCTCTAATCCAATCAGAAGCAGAAGAAAAATCAGTTTGATAATCTGTCTTTTTCAAATCAAAGATTCCCTCATTTGAAAATTGAGAAGTGCAGAAATTAATTAATTCTTGTTCTGGAGAAATTATTGGTTCATTGAGGTTTTGATTTTCAGTTTGTAAAAGGTTGTTAGTGTTTTCGTTTTGGGGAGATTGAAAATTAAAAGAGTAAATAAAAAACCCAATTAGTAAAAGAGCAATAACAGCTATTGAAATAATTTTAATTTTTCTTATCTTCTTTGCTTTTTTCTCTAATTCTTCAACAATTTCAGCAAATTCTAATCTTTTCCCAATTTCATAATAAAGCTGTTCTTTTGTTTCAATGTCATTAAGATTATGAACTGTGTCTTCATTCCATAAGTAAATCCCTTCTTGTTTTGCTAAGTCATAATATTTTTCAGGAATATTCTTATGTCCTGTTACAACAAGTAAAACCCTGTCCGCATTTGTTCTTTTAGCTCTGTTTGCCCATTGGTCAATTAAAGCGCCAAGATTTATGTAACCCTCATATTGTTTTGCCTCAACAATTATTGTAAATCCTTTTTTCTTCGCAATTACATCCGATTCAAATCCAAATTCTTTAGAATTAAGTTTAGTGTCAAAACCAATTCTATCAAAAAGACGAGCGATTAATCTTTCTAAAAAACTGCCCTTTCTCGATACATCGGTTGCCATGATAAAATAAACAAAAAAACAAAGTTTAAAACCATTTCGGCGAAGCCGACAAATTATCCGAAGGATTAGGAACTCCCCCTAAATAAATAGAAAAATTTGGGTGTAACGAAGTGAAACCTTTTACCCTTTGTTATACAAAGTGCGAAGCATTTTGTTGGTTTTCTCGTCGGTCGGGTAAAAGAAGTTTTTCTCTGAAACGAAGTTTCAGCTATCTGTCCGTAGGACGCAGGCTTTTCTCTCGTATCTTGGGTGGGCAAAAAATGAAATTTTAAATTTGGTCGATTTATCGACGCTGGGAACTACAGAGGTAATGAAAGTTTTCCGTTAGGAAAATTTGGGAGAGGCGTCTGCAGGTAAGCCGAACTCATTACCGCATGTTAATGTATCCAATTCAGTGCAGAGAGGACAAGGAATAGATGCAATCGGTTTTAACAACAGCCTAAAGGTGTGGGATTGGGGAAATGATATTAAGAGGGGTTGGTTGTTAAAAATTCCGCAGAGTTTTTGAGCCAAATTAAATATAGGAATAATAAAAATATGCTCAAAAATTTACTTTAACAT